>JAANMT010000287.1_pt1 | contig 54887 bp, 47 predicted proteins | sample 7279711 | NCBI WGS metagenome assembly JAANMT01 (sample SAMN14094538, study PRJNA606508) | bioreactor metagenome | isolation source: A lab-scale SPAN reactor treating ammonium-rich wastewater day 1 | place: Ireland: Galway | collected 2017-01-16 | reverse complement strand
AGAAAGGAAGAAGGCATTTTGGACTATGTTTTCGCACTATCAGAAACCAAACAATGAATTGCAGAAGATTTGTGTAGTAAATTATTGAACTCTATGTAATTAAATTAACTCGTCATTATATTACAATCGGCCTGCAAATATTCAGTATTAGGAAATAATGAAAAAAAACGATAAATTCGGAATGAAATAAAAAAACACATTTATTTTACTGCGATATTATTATTTATTGTTGTTTGGCGCAGAGGCGGTATTTTTGCAATCATGATACTTGTATTTTATCTGCTTCGCTTTCAAATCGGGCCGTTTTTCTTCGGAACTTCGGTGGTGATGTTTGTCTTTATACTACAGTTTGTACTCAATCATATAGACAAACTTGTGGGTAAAGGTTTAGATGCGTGGATAATAGCGCAGGTCGTAGGGCTGAATTTGGCTTGGATGATGGTATTAGCCGTTCCTATGGGCGTTTTATTTATGACGCTTATGTCGTTCGGCGGAATGTCGGCCGCGCAAGAGATAACCATAATGCGGGCTTCCGGTATAAGTTTGTTGCGAATGATGCGCCCCGCGATTATAGCCGGCCTATTGCTGACTTGCGGCGTGTATTGGTTCAACGACGAGGTGTTGCCCGATGCAAATCACCGCGCTAAGACTTTGATGCAGGACATACAGCGAAAAAAACCTACATTTGCAATAGAGGGTGGTCAATTTGCCTCGCAAATAGAAGGTTACACTATTTTGTCGCGGCAGACTAAGCCCGACGGGACATTGCTTGGGGTAACGATTTACGACCAAACATCACCGCTTCGCGCATCGGTTGTTTCTGCCGACACGGGGCGTGTTGCGTTCAACCGTAATTTCACACGACTTATTATAACGCTGAATCGCGGTGAAATTCATCAAATAGGGAGGCAGAACCCTGCCGATTATCGTCGCATACTTTTCTCGACGCATAGAATTGCACTTGAAACGAACGATTTCGCTTTTACGAGGTCGAGCGACGATATGTTCTCGCGCGGTGACCGCGAAATGAATATTGCGGCAATGAAAGAATTGGTAAGGAAATCCGAAACCTCTATTCTCGGCATAGATTCATCGGCAAATCGGGAAATTGAAGCGCATTTATCCTATATTTTTAATGGTGAGCAAATTGGCGTACAGCCGCCGAAACTTACGGACGATAATGCTTGGAGCCGAGTACAAAGCCGTATTTCGATAATTCGCTCGGCTCTGGAATCCACGAGTTTTCAGCGTGAGGATAATCAATCCCGCATACGCGGACTTTCGGTGGAAATTTACAAAAAATACGCAATACCGTTTGCGTGTTTTGTATTTGTATTTGTGGGTTGCCCGCTTGGTGTAATGTCGCGGCGAGGTAATTTCGGCATATCTGCCGCTATTTCTTTGGGAATTTATATAGTATATTGGGCGTGCTTAATAGCAGGTGAAAAATTGGCCGATCGCGCCGTAATATCACCGGCCGCCGGAATGTGGATGGGGAATGTCGTAATAGGCTTTATCGGCTTATTTATTACAATGCAAATAAATACGGAAACATTACCATTCTTTAATAAAATAAAACGTATTACAACAGGTTTTTTCGTAAGGAAAAAAGAACAATGAGCATTGTTTGGAAAATACACGGCCGGTTGCGAAATATTCTCCCTAAACGATTTATTCGATTTTTCAGAAAAATTGCCGAAATATATTCAGATAATTTTTGGTCGCTCAAATCATATTCATCGGCCGGCGAGGATATTGTGATACGCTCATTACTGTTGCGCCGCGAACAAATGAACGGAAATACGGTGTTGCCCGAAAAAGGATTCTATGTGGATGTAGGCGCCTTTGCACCAAAACAATTTTCCAATACGTATTTTTTCTATAATATTGGCTGGCGGGGAATAAATATAGATGCCGCGCCCGGTTCGATGAAAATATTCGATAGAATTCGCCCTCGCGATACAAATGTGGAAGCGGCTGTTTCGGACGGTGAGCGGGAAATGCGATTCTATACTTGGGGAACGCCTACGGTTGTGAATACGCTCTCGGCCGAGCATGCGGCGGAATTTGCGCGGCGTATGAATAAAGAGCCGGAAATAGTTGTTACGAACACCGTAACGCTTGCATCGTTGCTAAACAGACATTTGCCGAAAGGTTGTGCGATTGACTTTATGAATGTAGATGCCGAAGGTTGCGATATGGAGGTCATTCGCTCCAATGATTGGGCTAAATACAGACCATTCCTTGTCATGGTTGAATTGGCGGAGCAGGATTGCAAAAATATGCTCGACAGCGAAATAGTTGTATTTCTATCGGCACAAGGCTATAAAATTGCATCATGGATTTATCCGAATATTATTTTTGAACGTAAATAGGAGATTGTAAGATAAGTATTTACAAGCAATTTATTGTTTATTTTATTTTTGAATATACAGAACATTCTCTGCGGTTATTGATTTTAAGCGTTAAGCACAGCATGAAAACGTACTCGTAATATATCGGAAAAATAAATTATTATTTGGCGGCGACTACTTTGCGGTAAAGCGCTTCGTATTGCGGTACTATAAGTTCTTTGTTGAATAATTGCACTGCGCGATTACGTGCATTTTGACTGAATTCTTCCCAGCGACGCGGATGTTTCAGCAAATCTACCGCATAACGTGCCATACGCTTAATATCGCCGAGTTCGGCTATGTATCCGGTTTCGCCATGCGATACTACTTCGGGAATACCGCCCATATTTGTAGCCACAACGGGAACGCCGCAACTCATTGCTTCAAGAGCGGCCAGGCCGAAACTTTCGGATTGACTTGGCAACAGAAATATATCGGCGGCCGAAAGTATTTGCGGCAAAGCGCTTTGTTTGCCCAAAAAACGGGTATGTTCGGCAATGCCGAGTTCACGGCTGAGTCGTTCGGCTTCGGCACGTTCGGGGCCGTCGCCTATAAGTGCGAGTTTTGCCGGTATATGTTCGAGAGCCGCAGCAAAAATTTTGATAACGTCGGGAATTCTTTTGACTTCCCGAAAATTCGAGGTATGCATAAAAATTTTCTCGCCGTTCGGGGCGAATTGTTTGCGCCGTTGCGGACATTCTTCGCGCTTGTAAAGCTCTGTGTCAATAAAATTATTTATGACTTCTACGTCTTTTTTGTCGGTAAATCCAGTTTTGGTTTTTTCGGCTAAAAAGCGCGACACGGCGGTGACAGCGTCGCTTTGCTCGATGGAGAATTTAACCAAAGGAAGAAAACTCGGCTCAAGTCCTATTAGCGTTACATCTGTGCCGTGAAGTGTAGTAATCAGTTTTATATCGGACTTGCCGTTCAACATTTGCTTAACGAGGTAGCCGCTAATTGCATGGGGAATAGCATAATGCACGTGTAGAATATCCAAATTTTCGTATTTTGCCACGTCGAAAATTTTACCGGCAAGTGCAAGTGCATAGAGTTGAAATTCAAAAAGCGGATAGGCCGGCAAATCAACTTCGTGATAGAATATATTGTCTTGAAACTTATCTAATCGCATCGGCTGGGCATAGGTGATAAAATGAACCCGGTGCCCGCGTGCGGCCAAAGCAGCCCCAAGCTCTGTGGCTACCACGCCGCTACCGCCGTAAGTAGGATAGCATACAATTCCTATATTCATACGAAACTTCCTTAAAATTAAACGGTTATGGACGAGAAAACAACGGCCGCAGATGTTTATTATACAATTTCGGAACGCAAACGCGCCGAACTGAAAGTAAAGGGGTCGCGTTTTACGGCAACGGTTTTTCCTGCAAAGAGTAAAGGCGAAGCATTGTCGAAATTAGACGATATCAGAAAAGAATTCTATGATGCAACGCATAATTGTTATGCCTATAGATTAGGTTCCAAGGGACTTGATTTTCGCGCCGCCGATGACGGCGAGCCGTCGGGAAGTGCAGGAAAGCCGATTTTGTTTATGCTTCAAAAGTATGACGTAAGCGACGCATTGTTAGTGGTTACGCGCTATTTCGGCGGTGTAAAATTAGGTGTAGGCGGATTGTCGCGTGCCTACTCCGAATGTGCGGCAATGGCACTTGAACTCGTCGAAAAAATACCTGTTTATCGTGCAACGTCGCTTCGTGTTATCTGCGTTTATGAGGATATTTCTATCGTTAAACCTATTATCGAGCGTTTCGGCGTGGATTGCAAAGCCGATTATCGCGACGTGGCAGAATTCATTGTATCGGTGCCGCTATCTGCCGTCGACGACTGTATCAGGGCCGTAGCTGCCGCCACAAATGCGCGTGCCGGCACAATTATCATATAAAAATATATCGAAAGAATTTGTTGAAAATTAAAAATGCAAAAATAATATTTTTTATGCTTCGCTCGTATCCAACTCTTAAATTTGCACGTTATATTCTGCTATGATTTTAATAAAATAATTCGGAACAACTAATTAAAATTAGATGAAAAAAAACGACAACAGCGAGAAAGCAGTCTACGGGATAACATGGCTGACACGTGAAGAATGGCAAAAAATGCGTGCAATAGCCGCCGACCCGGATACGCTTTCATCTTCGTATGAAGATTGGATGATGATGGTTTGGCGCATAGCCAAAGACCTTGAACAAGAAGGGAATAGGGTGAAAAAGATTCCTGTGGACACGGGAATTTTTGCCGAATGGTGCGGGCACAACAACAGACTGCCGAACAATGCGGCACGCTCGGAATACGTATCGTATGTTATGGCTACGGAACGTGCTTTCCGGCAAAGCAAAAAGCGAATGAAAGGCGGCGATGAATAACATTTCGATTTTACTTGCAGAGCCGCGTAATGTCGGTGATTTATATCCTTTTTCTATTCTACATTGCTTATGGGAGTTGCGTTGCGGCGCACTTCGATTGTTTGAAAAATACGGACGATATTTTCCCGAAGCATCGTTGCATTTCGCCGGACGAACGGGGCATGTGGCTTCATTTATTGCGCGGCATTATCCGCAAACCGGCATCGCATTTCCATCTGCGGAAATATTGGTCATTCTTTCTGGTAATATATTGCCGGATGCCGAATTTGTCGCATCGCTGAACGTAACCGAATCCGGCGACGGATTTTTACTTGAAAATAAAGATGAAGAAATTGTCGGTGCAATATTGCGAGGTGTGTCCGCTCGTAGTTTTACGGCCGAATTAGCCGCTGCTTCGGGAGACGTATTTTTCGACGATGCGTTGCAAATTGCCGCACGGTACGTTTCTGTACGTCGTAAAATCCCAGTCAGAATATTGCGCTATATGTGGGACGCACTGGAAAATAACGGGTGCGCTATTACGGCAGATGCCCGAATATTCGGTAAGACGACACCTTTTCGTTCCGATCCTGCGAGTGCGGTTGTTGGCGTGAACGAAGCGTCAATATTTGCTGCGGATAGCGCGGAAATTGCCCCCGGAGTAATATTGGACGCTACCGACGGGCCTATACTTATATCCGAAAACGTGCGAATTATGGCAAATTCCGTAATTATTGGGCCTTGCGCCATAGGAGCAAATTCAATAATAAAAATAGGTGCAAAAATCTATGGCGATACAAGTTTCGGCGAATTTTGCAAAATCGGCGGAGAAATTGAAAATTCTATTGTTCAAGCTTTTTCCAATAAACAGCATGACGGATTTTTGGGACATTCATATTTGGGTGAATGGGCGAATCTCGGCGCAGACACTAATACTTCCGACTTAAAAAACACTTATGCACCCATTGTGATTCGTCTCGAGGGCCGTCGTGTGGCTACAGATAGAATTATGCTTGGCTTGCTCTGCGGCGACCATACAAAAAGCGGGATAAATACCATGTTTACAACGGGAACGGTAGTCGGAGTGTCGTCTTCGGTAGTGGGTGCGGATTACGCGCCGTCGGTTATTCCGTCGTTTTCGTTCGGCGGACAGGCAGAAGCACCCGTTTACAATATAGAACGTGCGCTCGACGTTGCCCGCGTTGTTATGGCACGTCGGGGGAAAATGTTGCTTGTCGAAGAAGAAGTATTGTTGCGCAAGGAATACGAACGCGTAACGGCCGGCGATTAAAATTGTCGGCCGCTATTTATTTAGAATTATTTTATTGATTACAAAGTGTCGGCAAGCGGATATAATTCCGCGTTTTCTTTATTTATTCTCACCCCGAGTGTCGCGAGTAATTGTTTCGTTTCCTTAATAAATTCGTTCGGTTTTTCCTTTATTATTTGAATTGTCCACTTCGTGTTATGTTCGCTGACCGCTTTGTCAATTCCGCCCATTTCGTCTAAAAAACGCTTCGTGATTGTTTTGACTTTTGTGTCGGTCGCTTTCAGAAGCCCGGGATAAAGAAATTTATCTTCCGATGAGGCATGAACTTGTAGCAGACCGGTAAGTTTGGAAAGCAACATTGTGATATTTATCGTTTTTGTGCTTACTTCCGACAGCGTGAGATTCCGAGATATTTCTTGCGTAAGTGCGATGAGTTGATCGTGTTGTTTGCGTAAATTGTCGGTACGTGCCATTGCTGTTTTCAAAAATAATAAAATAAAGATTTGCTTTGTATGCAAAGATAGTTTTTTTTTTGTAAATTAAAAATTATGAAGTCGTCGCGCACCCTCGCCTGCCTGCTCTAAAATATAAAAGTTTGTAGAATATTCCTTGTAAATAAAAAATATCGGCTGTTATCTGAAATGAATTTTGATGCGATATGGAAATTCCGTATTTTCGCATCGGTCCGTTGGGGGCGCCTTGCACGCGATAAGCGGCAATGCTGAGAAGTTCACTCCTTGAACCTGATCCGGTTAGTACCGGCGTAGGAAAACGGAATACGATATGGCATATAGAATTTATGTCCATGTATTATGTTTTTCATGCCGTTATTTTGCTCTCCCAACGCCGTATTGTTTTATTTTTTACGGTGTATGTCATGTCAGAAATTCTATCAAAAAATGCTTTTGCTTATGCGATGGCATTACTCGTTGCACCCTATATTTTATCTGCGCAACATCCTTCTATTCCAAAAGTAACGCGAAAACAGGCCGATTCGGCTCGTGTATATCAAACGCCGAGCGTAACCGTAACCTCGACTCGTGCCGCCGTGCGAGAAACGCCGGCCACTTTTACCGAAATATCGGGTGTAGATATTCGCAATCGCTATACACTTCAAGACTTACCGGCGTTGTTAGGCGAAATGCCGTCAACACTGTTCTATTCCGACGACGGCTCTAATACGGGCTATACCACGTTGATTATGCGCGGATTCGACCAGCGTAGAATAGCTGTTCTTGTTAATGGCGTTCCGCAGAATGACCCGGAAGACCATAACGTTTATTGGATAGATTTTCCCGACATGGCCGCAAATCTGCAATCGGTGCAAGTGCAACGCGGCGCGGGAATGGTAAATTACGGCGCAGCCGCAGTCGGCGGGAGCATAAGCCTTACAACGGCCAATTTTGCAAACGCCGCTTTTGCAAGATTCTCCGGCGGAATAAATTGGGCGCAATACGACGACGGCTCTACGCGGTTTATTCCTATCACCAATAGAATGTCGGCTGAAGTGTCGAGCGGGCTTGTCGGCAATTATGCGATGTATGCACGATTATCGCAAATTAACAGCATAGGCTATCGCGACCGCTCGTGGAGCGAATTGGGAAGCTATTTTCTATCGGCAGTAAGGTTCGACGATAAAATTACCACACAAATTAATTTATACGGCGGGCCGCTTGCCGACGGACTCGCCTATAACGGATTGCCTAAAAGCGCGATAACAAATCCGTTTTTGCGTCGGGCGAATTACAATTATTTCGAGTATGATGCCGATTCGCTCGCCGTCGGACGCGAAGTTGTAGGCTATGCCGCGCCGCGTCGCGCTCAAGAAATCGAGAATTTTTCGCAACCGCATTATGAAATTTTAAACGATGCGAATATTTCGGACAATTTAATTCTTAAATCAACGCTGTTTTATTATACAGGCGACGGTTTCTTTGATTTCGACGGCTCGTGGGCAGACACAAATACGTTGCGGCTCGTTTCGCAATACGGTTTTCACCCTGCCGGAAATCCGCGAAACGCAATTATACGTGCCGCTGTGTCGAACCGACATGGCGGCTGGGTTCCGAGAATTATATGGCAACACGATAATGGAGAATTTACCGCAGGCGCAGAAGTTCGCTTCCACCGCTCAAATCATTACGGGCAAATTCGATATGCCGAATTGTTGCCCAAGAACTTCGATAATGATTACAAATTTTACGAATATAACGGCATACGTGATATTTATTCGACATTTGCACGCGAACAATACGATTTGTCGGACAATATTAAATTGACCGGCGAATTTCAAATAGTGCATCATCGCTATGCGGTTGACAATGAAAAAGCCGGCGGTAAATATACAGCTTACGAGAATTTTTCCGGAGAGGTTACAGGGGTGGGATCTGAAATATTTTCTGTAAACTATACGTTTTTTAATCCGCGCTTGGGTATTAATTTTAATCCCGAAGGCGCATTGTCCGGTTATGCGGCTTTTGCAGTAACATCGCGCGAGCCGCGTATGAAAAATTTATATGCCGCAGGAGATTCATATTTCGGTGCAACGCCTAAATTTGCTGCAAAACAAGTAGGTAGCACTACGCAATACGACTTTACCGCACCGCTTGTTAAACCCGAACGCCTTACGAATGTAGAAGCGGGCGCACGCTATAGCAAAAATGGAATTTATATGAATCTCGGAATTTATTTAATGGAATTTTCCGACGAGCTTGTAAAAAACGGTAAACTCGATGTTTTCGGCGTTCCGGTAGATGGAAATGCGGAACGCTCACGACATATAGGCTTAGAATTTGAAGCGGGTGCGACCATATCCGACATACATTCTTCGGGATCGCTTACGCTATCGGGTAATGCAGCCGTAAGTCGCAACCGTTTCGTTAAATACAGTTTTTTTGCCGACAACGGCAAAGCGATAATATTGGACGATTATACAATTGCCGGATTTCCGGATGTTTTGGCAAATATTCGCGCCGATTATGCAAACGGAGTTTTCCGTGCAGGAATTGCTTTGCGGCATATAGGGAAAATGTATACAGATAATTTTGGCGATAATTTGGCCGAAATACGACGCAATTTACCCGGAATTACAGATTATTCCGATAATGTTATTCCGGCAGCTACAGTTGTGAATTTCGATTGTTCGGTTGAATTTCCTAATATTTTGGAGCTACGTAAACTACGCTTGCGTCTTGCTGCAAACAATCTGTTTAATTTGCTTTATGCGGCAGGCGGAACAGGCAAAGAATTCTTTCCGGCGGCCGGGCGCACAGTATTTTTAGGCGTTGAAGCCGAACTGTAAGCGTATCGGCTCAATACTACAACCTGATTGGTCGGTTATATCATACCGTCGCGCATCATTACAACACGATTGGCCAGCGCGGCTACTTCTGTGCTATGCGTGGCTACTATAAAAGTCAGGTCGCGTCGGTCGCGTAATTGAGCGATTATTCCGAGTATTGCGGCGGCATTTGCCGAATCTAGATTACCTGTCGGCTCGTCGGCTATAATCAACGCAGGTTCATTGATAAGAGCGCGGGCAATAGCCGCACGTTGCTGTTCACCGCCCGAAATTTCGGCGGGTTTATGCTCTGCCCTATGCGAAAGTCCCGTGGATTCGAGCAGTTCTTTGGCGCGTGATTTAGCTTCGGAAACAGGAAGTCCGGCTATTAACGCAGGAGTCATTACGTTTTCAAGAACAGTAAACTCCGGCAAAAGATGATGAAATTGAAAAATAAATCCTATATGTTTATTCCTGACAAAATCGGCTGATTTTGACGTAAGCGAGCGGCTGTCATAGATTTGTTTATCTATATCAAATTCCGTATAACCGGAATTTGGTGCATCTAACAACCCGAGTAAATGCAGTAACGTACTTTTTCCGGCACCGGACGGTCCCATAAGTGCGAGAAATTCGCCGCGAGCCACTTCGAGCGAAACGCCGCGTAATACGGGGGTATCGTTATGTGAACGAAGCGAATAACTTTTTACGAGATTTCGCGCTGAAAGCAGAATGTCGGGCATGAAAAATCGGCGTTTTTCATTTAAACACAAATCAAGTTATTTAATTTACAATCTCTTATCGGAACTGATTCAGCAGCCGCACGTCATTTTCGTAAAGCAGACGAATATCGTCTATTCCCGTTCGCAACAACGTAACGCGCTCTATACCAAAACCAAAAGCATAGCCGGAAAATTCTTCGGGGTCTATATCGCAATTTTTCAGTACATTAGGGTGAACCATACCGCAACCGCAAATTTCCAACCAGCCTGAATATTTGCAAATTCGGCAACCTTTTCCGTTGCATAAATAGCATGAAATATCAACTTCCGCGCTTGGTTCGGTAAAAGGAAAATAGGAGGGGCGAAAACGGAATTTTGAATTTCCGCCATACATTTCTTTGGCGAAAGAAATAATTGTTCCCTTCAGCTCGGCAAAAGTTACGTTACGGTCAATATAAAGACCTTCCAATTGATGAAACTCTGCCAAAGAACGTGCGCTTACAGTTTCGTTGCGATAAACGCGCCCGGGCATAATTGACCGAATCGGAGGCTTCTGCGACTTCATTACGCGGATTTGAACGCTGGACGTATGCGTGCGTAATAATATATCGTCGGCTTTTTCCGAACGCACGAAAAACGTGTCCTGCATATCACGCGCCGGATGGTCGGGTGCAAAATTTAATGCGCCGAAATTATAATAATCATTTTCTACGTCAGGCCCTTCGGCTACGGAGAATCCCATCCGCTCGAAAATTGTTATGCATCGGTCTAGCGTTTGCTGAATCGGATGTATAGAACCGAGTGGGGTGCAACGGCGGCCGGGCAGGCTGACATCTATAAGTTCAACATGGGCTTTGCGCCGCTCGTCGTAGGAAGTCTTGCGTTCGTCATAGAAATTTTCAGCTAAAGACCTAAGTGCGTTTATCTCTTTGCCTACTGACGGCTTATGTTCTTTCGGAACATCGCGCAACCGCTCGATAAATCCTTGTATTGCACCCTTTTTTACTAAATATTTCAGTTTGAATTGCTCCAACGAATCTTCGTCGGTTATTAAGGCAATATCACGCTCAATTTCGGCACGCAGCAGAGTTAATTCGGAATACATCAGCTTCTATTTTCGGGTAAAGTATTGAACGAATATCGGTCGAACTATAATCTTTATATTGCAAAATACGATTTTACCGACAAAAAAAGGCGCTCGCGCAGAAACGAACGCCTTTTTGTAAAATAGTTCAACCCATTGAATTTTATCCGGCAACTTTGCGCACTATGGCGGCAAATACAGCGGGATGATTCATAGCTAAATCTGCCAGCACTTTACGATTGATGGCGATATTTTGTTTTTTCAGGTCGTTCATCAATCTAGAATAAGTCGTGCCTTCCTGACGTGCCGCGGCATTGATGCGAACAATCCACAAACTGCGGAAAGCCCTCTTTTTCAGCCGGCGGTCGCGATATGCGTGCAACAGACCTTTTTCGATATGATGTTTGGCGATAGTCCACACCTTGCTCCGCGCTCCCCAATATCCTTTGGCGAGTTTGATAAATTTACGGCGGCTGCGGTGCGATGCTGCTTTGTTTTTTGCGCGTGGCATTATTACTCCTTAGATTTTTAAGATAAGGACGGCGGGAGAGCGTCGCTTTGTGTGTGTCCCCGCACGTCGCAATTTTTTATATTGAAAGCGTCGAAAAATTATCCGACACCGAGCATACGCTTTGCCGCCTGCTCATTGGTCGAATGAACCAATGTCGACTGCCGCAATACACGTTTGCGTTTACGACTTTTTGATGTTAAAATATGGCTTTTGAAAGCCCTTTCGCGTTTGACGCGGCCGCTGCCCGTCAGGGTAAAGCGTTTTTTCGCGCCGCTTTTAGATTTCATTTTTGGCATGATTTCCTCTTTGCTTTCTATGGGTTGAACTATTATTCGGATTTTATCTTTTTTACGTTCTTTTCGGGTGCCAAAGTTACCGATAACATTCTGCCTTCGGGATGAACCGGCTGGTCAACTTTTGCTACGTCGGCCAACGCCGTAACAAAACGTTCAAGCAAGGCTTCGCCGATTTCTTTGTGCATAATTTCGCGCCCTTTGAACATTACGGTAGCCTTTACTTTATGACCTTCGCCCAAAAATTCGCGTGCATGGCGGGTTTTGAAGTCGAAGTCATGAGTATCGGTGCGCCATTTGAAGCGAACTTCCTTAAGTAACTGCTGATGTTGCGCTTTTTTCTGTTGTTTTTCGCGCTTCTGCAATTCGTATGCAAATTTACCGTAGTCTATTATTTTGCAGACAGGCGGCTCGGCTTGCGGTGCTATTTCCACCAAATCTTTTTCTTCTTCGTACGCTTGCTCTAACGCACGATTAATCGGCATTATGCCAAGCATAACGCCTTCTTCGTCTACTACACGAACTTGCGCGACGTTAATTTCGTCGTTTATTCGATGCTTGCGATTTTTATCGCGAATTACGCCGCGTTCGCCTGTCGGCGTTATAGTGCGAGGAACGAAAGGTCGCCTCAAACAATGCCTTATGAATAGTGTCGTAAAATAGCCCTGAAAACGCAAAAATACCGTTCTTTACTCTATTTTCAAAGGAAGCGGACTATTTTCGGTTAAATTCCTTAGCAAATCAGCCGTTTTTCGTACTTTTGAGCCGTCATTACGCACTTTTATTCATAATTTTCTCCGATTTTCTATGTCAGACCAGACGCGCAACGACCAAGAATTACGCCGTCTTGAAGAACTTCGCATTATACGCGAGAGTGGTGTTAATCCTTATCCGCCTGTCTTTGAAAAAACTCATTCCAACATATCGGTACTCGAAACGTTTTCCGATGAAGACGCATCGCATTTGGCAGAAATAGCCGTTGCAGGTCGCATTATGGCTGTGCGCGTTATGGGCAAAGCCGCTTTTATGCATATTCAGGACGACGGGGCGCGACTTCAGTTGTATTTTCGCAAAGATGAAACGCCGCAATTCTATGAATTGATTCATACTCTCGATATTGGCGATATAATTGGTGCGCGGGGCTTCGCATTCCGCACTCGAACGGGGGAAATTTCAGTTCATGCACGCGAGGCGGCTCTGCTTTGTAAATCGTTGCGTGTATTGCCCGTGCCAAAAGAAGAAACCGATGCGGACGGAAATAAAGTTGTACACGATGCTTTTGTAGATAAAGAACTGCGCTATCGTCGTCGCTACGTTGATTTGATAGTTAATCCGCATATTCGCGACGTGTTTGTAAAACGCTCGAAAATTATAGCGGAAATGCGCCGATTTTTCGACGGGCGCGGCTGGCTCGAAGTGGAAACGCCTATTTTGCAACCTCTTTATGGTGGTGCCTCGGCGCGGCCTTTCGTAACGCATCACAATGCCTTAGACGTGCGGCTATATATGCGGATAGCCCTCGAATTATATCTGAAACGTCTTATAGTGGGCGGCTTTGAAGGCGTTTATGAAATAAGTAAAAATTTCCGTAACGAGGGAATGGACAAAACGCATAATCCCGAATTTACAATGATGGAACTTTACGTTGCATATCGGGATTATTTTTGGATGATGAATATGACCGAAAATCTTATTTGCCGTCTTTGCGTTGCCGCCAACGGCGAATCAAGCACCAAGTTTGCCGGAAATCACATATCTTTTGCCGCACCTTTTCGCAGGGCAACCATGTATGATTTGTTGCGAGAATATACGGGACTTGACCTTTTCGGCAAAAGCCGCGAGGAATTACTTGCTACGGCGCGGGAAATCGGCGTTGAAGTAGATAGCACTGCCGGCGCAATGAAACTTCTCGATGAAATATTCAGCCAAAAAGTGCAGCCGAATCTTATACAGCCGACATTCGTTATGGATTATCCCGTTGAAATGTCGCCGCTTGCGAAAGCACATCGCAGTACGCCCGGACTAACCGAGCGTTTTGAATTATTTGCAGCCGGTGCTGAATTGGCAAATTGCTTTACCGAACTGAACGACCCGATAGACCAACGCGCACGGCTTGAAGAGCAGGCGGCACTTAGAATAAGCGGTGATGATGAAGCCATGACGCTCGATGAAGATTTTATTTACGCGATTGAAGTCGGTATGCCGCCTACCGCCGGAATCGGAATCGGAATTGACAGGCTTGTAATGTTGCTGACCGGACAGGAATCTATACGCGACGTTCTGTTTTTTCCGCAAATGAGACCAGAAAAACAATAGCTTTTTAATTAATTAATTCTGTATTTACGGCGTACAGCGACTATGACGAATAATACGAATATTCGGACAATATTATCGCGGCGTTTATTTCCGCTTGCGATAATTGCCGCATTGCTGTGCTTTGGTTCGTCCCATGCGCAATGGCGTGCGGCAAAATTACCGGCAGGCTACGAAAGCGGTTATTACCTCGACGTGTTTTTCTTGCCCGTAAATCCGCAATTCGGCTGGATAAGCGGTATGCAGGGGAGATTGTTGCGCACAACAGATGCAGGTGCCACGTGGTTCGGTACAGTAGTTCCTACAGGCGGCGATATGCTTGAAAGCGTGCAGTTCGTTACGCAGACAACAGGCTACACTTCCGGCCCGTCCGGTATATGGAAATCTACGAACGGCGGCATAACGTGGTCTGATATTACACCGCCCATTACGGCGGCTGTGTCGTTTTGGGGATGCTTTTTTGCAAATCAACAAGTAGGTTTGCTTATGGCCGGCGTATGCGGCGGGCCGCAGTACTTTTGCCGTACAACCGACGGCGGCGCAACATGGAACTATTTCACGGGTAACGAACCCGACACTAAACTTTCCGACGCTATACTCGATTCGCCCGACGGAGTAGGATATGCTTCGAGCAGCGGATTGGTCTGGCGTACAGATGACGGCGGAAAAACATGGGACGTGCTAAGTCAAACGGGAACGCATGTATGGCAGGAAGAAATAACTAACTTGGGAAGCTCTATACTTGTGCCTGCTTCCGGTCAGGACTGCGACGGTAATTCGCGAAACGTAGGCGAAATGCGCTTCTCAACCGACGAAGGACGTACATGGAACAGAGCGCAAACGCAACATTCTATGTTCGGAGCTTTTCTTTCAAGCCCAGTTTCCGGCTGGGGAGCAGGCGACGGTTCTATGGTTATACATACCGTTGATGCCGGAAAAACGTGGCAACTTGTTAACTGCGGGCTTCCGTCGGGTATAAATATTGACGATATTTGGTTCGTTAACGATACTGTAGGCTGGTGCGCAGGCGAAGGTGTTTTTCAATACATTCCCGCAAAAGGAACGCCTGTAAAAATTCAATCGAGTAAATCCAGGCTATGCGCCGGAGATTCTGCGGTGATATCCGCTCCCGAAGGCTATGACCGCTACGTATGGTCTGACGGGCAAAACGGGCGCAACATAACGGTACGCAAAGGCGGAACCTATCGCGTAACAGCTTATATTGACGCGATTTGCTATATTACTACCGATTCGCTTAAAATAGAAGCATTACCGCCGGCGATACCTGTTTTGTTGCTAAATCGTCCTATGGCAGTATTGTGCAGCGCCGACGACAGCGTAATTATCTCCGTTCAGAACGCAGATTTTACGTTATATCGCTGGTCTACCGGCGAAACAGGGCGCGAAATAATTGTGAAAAATGAAGGTTCGTATTACGTAACGGTAATTGACTCCAATGGTTGTACGGGTGTGTCGCAAACGATAACCGTAAAGAAATCCGAACCTTACAAGCCGCTCGTAACAGCGAGCAGAGCGACTACGTTTTGTGCCGGAGATTCGGTAACTCTCACGGCCGATGCAGGCTATAACGAATATCTGTGGAACTCCGGCGAAATCACGCGATCCATAACCGTGAAAAAAAGCGGTGACTATTACGTAACTGTGCGTGATGCAAATGGTTGCTACGGAACTTCAGGCAGTATTAACGTAATTGTGTTAGACTTGAAAAACAGGCTGGAAATTAAAAGTATTTATTCGGAAAAAGGAGAGTTTTTATTCGATTCTACGGCTCTCGGCAAATTAAATTGTCGGCGAATTATTCTTTACAATCGGGACCCTGCCGAAACAGTTGTCATAGACAGACCTGTTCTGGCGCGTAATATTCTGTTCTCGTTGCGTCAAAGCGAATTGCCCGTAATTATTCCGCCGTTGAGCGAGGTTGCGCTCTCTGTTTGCTTTGCGCCTACGGATACGGGATTTGTGCGTGATACTCTGATTATTTCCGACACTTGCTCGCCCAATTTTATTCCGTTACGCGGTTGCGGCTTATCGCTTAAATTAAGCGGCGGCACTTTATGCGAAATTCCTTTGCAGGGCAATATTTTTGCACTCGGAAAGAATTTTCGAGTAGCCGATATCTATCCGAATCCGTCGCATGGCGGATTTACTGTAACTTACGAGGCCGATACAGCCGACGAAATTGCAACTTCTGCCCGCCTAATTAATTTACTCGGTGAAAATGTCGGAAAAAATATACGAAAAACGGAAATAAAAAATGGTAATAAAAAACAAGGTGAAATTTACGTAGATACCTCGCATCTTACGGCCGGAACTTATATTTTCGCCATAAGTGCCGGGGTATATTCATCTGCAATGCGGGTAGTGGTAGAATAAATTATGATTTGGACGCTTTCGAATATTATCAGCGGCGTGCGTGCCATACTTGCCGTACCGATGGCATTCTTTCTTGCATCGGGAAATAAAGCCTGGGCGACAGTTGTGATTGTTTTAATTGTAATTTCTGATGTAGCAGACGGTTACATAGCTCGCCGCCGTAACGAAATAAGCGAATTCGGGAAAATAATAGACCCAGTTGCCGATAAAACAGTAACTGCGGTAGGAGTGATATTTATGTATTTGGGCGGATATATTCCCGCATGGTTCTTTTGGACAGTAATAGGGCGTGATGCTTTGATATTAGCACTCGGAGCGGTTGTGACACGAAAAACAGGATTTACCATTCCGTCTAATTATGCAGGCAAGGCTGCTGTTGTTTCTATTGCGATTGCTTTAACTCTTCACTTTGTCATTGCCGACAGTTCTCTGCATTTACCGGTGCTTATTCTGTCAACGGTCATTATGGCTTATTCGCTTGTAATTTACGGTATTCGTTATGCGCAATTTACGCAACAAGCAATGCGTAATTTATAATGAGCAACCCGAACCAAGCAAGGCTGCGCAATGGCTTAAATACGAATAATTAACAGTAAATCATCATGCTTTTTGCCGATAGATTAAATAAAATCGGTCGGGATTTTTGATTTTGCCGTCTGCATAAATTCTATTGCTTTACAAACGCTTAACCGTTTTTTACGTCTGCCGAAAAAAACGGCCGAATGATCGGTCTGTTTTTAAAACCGTAAGCCGTTTTCGAATTAATATCCATATAATTTCATAAAAAAAAGCGCGTTCATCATTTGATAAATGCGCTTTTTATTGCGGCTGATATTTCTAAAAAACTACGCGCCTATGTATTGCTCCACATCACGTACTTGCCTGTAACCGGACGAGCCTTTATCGCGACGTTCCATTGCTTTCAGGGCAGAAGCGTATATTTCTTTCCAAGTAAGCCCGAATAAACGCATAAGTTCTTCCGGTTCGCCGCTTCCGCCGAAACTGTCTTTAACGCCTACAAATTCAATTGGCGCAGGTGCATTTTTAGCAACGACTTCGGCTGTTGCTGCACCGAGACCGCCGTGTATTTGATGTTCTTCGGCTGTAACAATCGCACCACATTCGCGGGCTGCATCGGTTATTGTTTGCACGTCGAAAGGTTTTATGCTGGGCGAATTAATCACACGTGCCTGTATTCCGCGTTTTGCCAGTTCTTCGGCTGCAAGCATTGCTTCCCAAACCATTGCGCCGCAGGCTACTATTGCCACATCGTTTCCTTCGCGGAAAACTTGCGCCTTGCCGATTTCAAAAGGAGTGTCGGCAGTAGTAAAAAGCGGCACGGGCGAGCGTCCGAAGCGCACGTAAGCGGGTCCGTTTTTTTCGCCCATGGCGATAGTTGCTTTCAGTGTTTCGGTATAATCGCAAGGGACAAGCATTGTCATGTGCGGCAATGTACGCAGAAAAGCAACCTCTTCAAGAACTTGGTGTGTGGCACCGTCGGGGCCTACCGATATGCCTGCGTGTCCGCCGCCGATTTTCACATTTGCTTCGTTATAGCAAACCGAAATGCGCAACTGGTCGGCATTGCGCAGAGCGCAGAACGCACCGTAACTTGCAAAGAAAGGAATTTTCCCCGAAAGAGCCAATCCGGCCGCTATTGTAGTGGCATTTTGTTCTGCAATACCAATCGAAAAGAAGCGGTCGGGGAACTTTTCCTTGAATAAAGAGGTCATTACCGAACCGGTAATATCACCTCCGAGAACTACTACGTTATCGTAGCGTTCGCCAAGTGTAACGAGCCCTTCGCCGAATCCGAAGCGCGTAGGTTTTGAGCCGTTTAGAGTGAGTTTTTGCATTGCGTATCATAAAAAATGAGTGAATTTTCGCGAATTATTTTTTGCTTGCCGCTTTGGATAAACCCGCCGCATCAATAGCGTTAATAATTTTATCGAAATCGCGCGACGGATAATTTGTAACGTTTATTTCGATACCTATTCTGCCATTTACAAGAATAGCCGCCGAGCCGCTTTTATCGTGTTCGTTATATAGCCGAAAGCCGTCGCCGCCGGGTGTTGTCAATTTTTCCACTATCAGCCCAACCTCTTTGAATGGCGGCTGATAACGCTTTTTTATTTCGTCCGTAACAGCTTCGCCGTAATCGGTTATTGATATTGACACATTGCCGCCCGATGTTCCGTATTGCCCCGAGGCTCTGGTCCAAGCCGTAGTTTCACTGCGCCTGATTCTGCCGGCACTCGGAGATTCAAGCGGCGAGCCCGCAATCGAAGCCGGAAGAAAATTTCGCAACTCGCCCGATGCAAGTTGCCCTTTCGGTGTTTCGAACGGTGCTGCAATCGGTACTTTATCTAATTGCGGCTGTTGAGTTTGCACTTGTTCCGACAATTCTTTCCGTGCTGTCGGCGGCGTTTGTTGCCTTACGGGCGGCGGGGAGTTGTCGTCGCAACCCGACCATGCCGCTAAAATCAATGCGCAGAGAGTAAAGAGTATGCGCGATAATTTCATAACGTTTTTTATGCCAAATCCTTAAGTGCCTGCACCGCTTGTTCGGAATTTGGCGGCATGCCGTGCCATTTGTAACTGTCTTCCATAAACGAAACGCCGCGTCCCATTTTGGTGTTGGCAATAATAGCAGTCGGTTTGCCGCTGTTTCCGGCATGATTTTTCTTGAAAGCGTCGAACGCGGCGGCTAATTCATCGAAATTATGCCCGTTACACTCAACAACGTCGAACCCGAAAGAGACGCATTTATCAACTATCGGATATACGTTCATCACATCGCGCAAACGTCCGTCAATTTGACAGTCATTATTGTCAATTATCCAGCAGAAATTATCCAATCCGAAATTCGAGGCGGCCATAGCTGCTTCCCATACCGAGCCTTCTTGCAATTCACCGTCGCCGGTCAATGCGAAAACACAAGCATTGTTTTTGTCTAACAGTTTATCGGACATAGCCATTCCTACAGCTACGGAAATACCCTGACCAAGCGAACCCGACGACGTTTCTATTCCCGGCAATCCCATGTCACGGGCGGGGTGACCTTGCAAACGTGTATTATATTGCCGCAACGTGGCAAGCTCTTCTTTCGGAAAAAATCCGGCATTGGCAAGAGCGGCGTATTGAACGGGACACATGTGGCCGGCACTAAGAATAAATCTGTCGCGCCCCGGCATTGCCGGATTTTGCGAGTCGTAGTTCATACATCCGTTGAAATACAGAACCGCAAAAATATCGGCTGAACTAAGCGGGCCGCCGCTGTGCCCGGATTTCGCTATAGCAAGCATTTTGATAATGTCCTGCCGTATTTCTTTGGCGATAACGGCAAGCTCGTCGGCCGAATGTCGCCGATTGTCGAATGTCGTCGTTGTAAAGTCGAAGTTCATAGCGTCTTGTAAAGTATGCGTTATTGAAAAATCGCTGAAAAAACGTATCGTTCCCTTTGTTTAAACGTTGTGCTTGATTAGTTCGGCTTGACGTTAATGGTATTATTTTATTTTATTTAACTTTGTGACCAAGCGATAGCCTTGTCGGCTACGTAACGAATCGTTTCAGTATCAAACGGAGAGCGAAGATTTCCGGCCTTGACTATTTCAAGGAATGTTTTACTGCCGCCGATTTTACAAATGCGGATATAGTCGCACACCGCTTCTTCACGATTTTCCTGCGAACGGATCCAAAATTGCAAAGCGCATATTTGCGCTAAAACGTAGTCAATGTAGTAAAACGGAGAAGAGAAAATATGTTGCTGAAATTGCCATACGCTACCTTGCTCGGCAAACGGCATATCTTCGTATTTCCTCCATGGCAAATAAAGCTTTTCGAATTCGCGCCATTGGCTTTTGCGCTCAGCCGGCAAAGCATTCGGATTTGCAAAAACCCAATGCTGAAATTCGTCAACCGCGCAACCATAGGGCAAAAACATTAGCGAACGTATAAGATGATAATCGTAGAACTTTTGCGTATCGCCGTTAAAAAACGATTTCATCCAAGGCCAAGTCAAATATTCCATACTCATCGAATGGATTTCGCAGGCTTCCATTGTCGGGAAACGATATTCTATCGGCTTATGATGCCGGCTTGAATATACCTGAAAAGCATGACCGGCTTCATGCGTCAGAACTTCTACGTCGTGAGTTGTTCCGTTGAAGTTCGAGAAAATAAAAGGCAGCCCGTATTGCGGAAAATCTGTACAGTAACCGCCTACGCCTTTATTCGGGCGTGTAACCAAGTCCATCAGTCCGCGGTTGCGCATCAATTGGAAAAACTCGTCGGTTTCAGCTGAAAAATCACGGTACATTTCGCTTGCGCACTCCACTATCCATTCGGGCGGGCCTTTCGGCACAGGATTGCCGTCGGAATAATGCAACCATTCGTCATGGAATTTCAGTTCATCTACGCCGATTCTTTGGGCTTGATCTCTGCGCAACCGATACACTAACGGTGTTATGTAATCGAGTATAGCTTTGCGAAAACGCGCCGTATCTTCAGGAGTATATTCCGAGCGTCCCATTTCCGTGTATCGAAATTCGGTATAACTTGCAAACCCGATTTGTTTTGCCATATCCGTGCGAAGATGTGTCAGCTCATCATATATGCGATCTACTTTACTGCCGTTCTTTTCGAGAAAATCGAATTTGGCTTGTTGCGCCGCCTTGCGTCTGCTGCGGTCAGAGTCAAGCAAAAGCGGTTCTAATGCGGATAGATTATAGGTATTGCCTTCAAACTCGATTTTTGCACCCGCTAAAATTGACTCATATTCTTTTGTCAGCTCAGATTGGCGTATCAGCGTCGGTTTTATTTCTGGCTTAAATACACGCAAATTCTCCTTTATTCGCAACAAAAATAATGAGCCCCATTCCTGCTCTATATCGGCTCGGAAAGGTGAGGCAAGTATTTGTTTGGCAACGTTTAGAAATGCTTCGGATACGGTTGGGTCGTTTGCGTCAAGATAGGTGCGCTCTGCTATTGCTGTTTCGTCCTTTACGTTCTGTGTAAATCGAACGCTCGAAATATTGTTGTTTGTGGCATATTCCAAACGCAAATTGTTCCATTCTTCAATTAAACCAAGCGTTTCGTTTGCATCGGTGCAAGAAGAGAAGCGGTTGTATAAATCGTCGCATCGGCTTTGAATTGCGTTAACATCGGGACGATTATAAGGGAAATCTGCAAAATTCTGCGGAAGGTTCTGTTCGATTTCTGTCAGGTTCATTAGTATTATGTCGTAAAAAGACTGTAAATTATGTTCTGCAAAACTACGGATTTTTTACGGTAGTCTTGGTTTCCAATTTAAAACAACGTGGCGCACCGTATCGCGTCCAGCGCGTAAACAACGGCCGCCGGGTGCTTTTTACTCGTTTTTAACTTGATGAAAATATAGAGGTTATGTTTCCTAAATCACTTAACAGAATAAACGAAGTACTTCTCAAAATCGAATGGAACGACGGCTTGATAACGGTTGTCGCATTAGAAAGCCTGCGCGAAGAATGTCCCTGTGCGGTATGCAAAGGCGAGAATATAATGGGAAAACTTTATTTTCCCGGTATGAAATCGTTTGTACCCGGTATGAATGAACTCGTTTCGCTTACGCCGGTAGGTAATTACGGCGTTCAAGCTTTGTGGAAAGACGGACATTCCACCGGAATTTACTCGTGGGAAGGGCTTCGCACAATTGCGGAACTGCACGCGCTCGACGAAGAAAATCAAAAACGATATTCCGAACTGAAAACCTGAAAATGCCAAACAAGCAACGCAATGCTGCAACAAATTCCGATATTTCATTTTACTGCGGTTGAATCTACCAACGATTCAGCCCGCAATTTGCTTGTCGGCGAAGATTGCGTTATCGTGGCGGCCGACGAACAGACCAAAGGCCGCGGCCGACACGGAAAAATATGGAGCGGAACCCGCGGAAAAAATCTGTATTGTTCGTTGGGAATACGCCAATTTCGCAATTTAACTGCGCAAGAAGCCGCATCATATCAAGCAATAGGTGCTTTGGCAGTGGCCGACGCACTTCGCAATATTGCACCGTCAAATACATTCTGCATAAAATATCCGAACGACGTAATGGCATTATGTCCGGACGGCATTACGCGAAAAATCAGCGGTATACTTGTTGAGCATGATTATATAGGCGCGGTAACGCAGACTACTATTGTCGGTATAGGAATAAATGTGGAGCAAACGGAATTTCCGCCTGAAATTGCGCAATCTGCTGTTTCACTTGCGATACTTGGTTGTAAAACTGACGTTTCGGACGTTTTTGATGCACTTTGCGAATCTTTAAACAGCCGATTAAGCGATAAAGATATTATGGAAAATTGGCGGCGTGAGATGCGTATTGAAGGCAAGCGGCTGACTCTGCGCGACGGCAAAGAATCATATACGGTGCAACAAATATTGGACGACGGTTCGCTGCTTGTAGATGCCGGACACGAGAATAAAATTATTTATACGGGCGACTCATTCCGCTACGATATTGATTGCAACGGAGGGCAAATACTATGAGCAATCGTATGATAATTGCCGCCGATATAGGCAACTCGCGCACTAAGATATTCGCTGCCGGCGCGGCACGGGTAGTAGAATACAACAAAGAAAATACCGAGAAAAATATTGAAAAAATACTAAAAGAAATTTGTCGCCTGAATAGATTTTCGGCAGTGCCTATACTTGCATTCTCTTCGGTAAATCCTCCGATGCTCGATTTATTTTCTGCGGTTGCAACTTCGCTTGAAATTGAAATGTTTGACGCGCTTACGTCAATTCCGAATTTTCCTCTTATTTCTTTCGACAATATTACGGGTATGGGGAGCGACCGAATATTCGGGCTGATAGGTGCGCGAACGCGGGCTCTGCCGCCTTTTATTACGACGGATTGCGGAACAGCCGTAACGATTAACGCAGTGGATAAAGCAGGAAAATGTATAGGAGGAGTTATTTTTATCGGATTTCAAACTCAGCTTGCCGCATTGACCGAAAAAACGGCAAATTTACATACTGTACCTTTGTTTTGGGAGGAATTTTCGCCCGGGATAAATACCGAACAGGCAATTCGGCGCGGTATAGTCCATTCAATTATCGGCGGAACTGTTCATATAATAAAAAGCATAGCCCGAAAAACCGGTGAAGGAGTTGATATTCCGGTGTTTTTAACGGGCGGCGGCGCGGAATTTATGCGTGAAGATATGCGTCGCAGATTTAACGTAACGGAATGTCCAAACCTTGTTTGCGAAGGAATAGTATCGGTTGCAGAGCATTGTTTTGCATCGGCTTGATAAATAACTCAATGAAATTTAACTGATTGCCAAGTCTTCTAAAAGCGTTTGATTTATGGTACAAGAACAAAAAAACGAAAGAAAAAAAACGATTCTTAGCGGGATACAATCGTCGGGCGATATTACGGTAGGCCATTACGCCGGAGCAATTCGCAATTGGGCGGCTTTGCAACATCAATACGAATGTTTTTTTATGACGGCCGACTTGCACGCACTCACCGTCAGGCAAGAGCCGGTTGCGCTTCGCAAGCGAACTCTCGATGTAATTGCCATGTATATTGCTTGCGGAATTGACCCTGAATCCAGCGTTTTATTTGTACAATCTCACGTTTCGGCTCATGCCGAACTTGCTTGGATATTGAATTGTTTTACCGGAGTTGGCGAATGCAGCCGTATGACGCAATTCAAAGAAAAATCGCAACAGCACAACGAAAATGTAAACGTCGGATTATTTGCCTATCCTATTCTGATGGCAGCCGACATACTTTTGTATCAAGCAGACCTTGTGCCGGTAGGCGACGACCAAAAACAGCATATCGAACTGACGCGCAATCTTGCCGAAAGGTTCAACTTTCATTATTCGCCTACTTTTACTGTTCCCGAGCCTTTTATTCCTCCCGTCGGTGCGCGCATAATGAGCCTGCAGGAACCGACAAAAAAAATGTCGAAATCGGACGAAAATCAAAAAAACGTGATATTCCTTTCCGACAGCGACGACGTTATAGCGGGTAAAATCCGGCGTGCTGTAACCGATTCCGGTACCGAAATATCGTATTCTGTCGAGAAGCGTCCGGGTATTTCCAATTTGATAACGCTGTACGGCGTAGCAACAGGAATGTCTTTCGCGGCTATAGAGGAAGCGTTCAGCGGCAAAACTTATTCAGAGTTTAAAAGCGGAACAGCCGATGCAGTAATTAATTTAATTGCACCGATTCGCGGGCGTTTTACGCAATTGCGAAGTGAGCCGGGCGAACTCGAATCGCTGATGAAAACGGGTGCGGAAGCCGCCGCCGCACGCGCACGACGCACTTTGAGCAAAGTGTATAAAAAAGTTGGACTTACGGAGCGGCCGCGCTGATAATTGTTTCGGAAATCAAAGTAATTATGCATAGCGGCAATCAGGGGGAATATGGCTGTTTGTTCCAAGTGATGAACTTTGCATAAAAGACGTAAATTCGGCTTAATGGCAAAGTTGCCGTATTTTTGCGGTACAATGTTGCCGATTCTAAAAGTATTTTTTTCAAAAACCGATACCAGCATGGGTTTTTTCGATAAAATTAAAGCAAAAGTTGCCTCGGTGGTCGAGGCCGTGTCTTTCGCTAAACTTAAGGACGGATTAGCTAAAACCCGCTCGGCATTCGCCAACAGGCTGAAAAAACTGCTTAGTTCGGGGCGTAAAATAGATGCCGTTTTACTTGAAGAAATAGAAGAAATTCTCATCACTTCCGATATTGGCGTAGAAACTTCGTCAAGCATTATAGAGCAAGTGCGCCTGTGCGTTAAAAAAGAAGGCTTCGATGACGCAAGCCAAGTTTACGGCTTGATAAAAGAAGAAATTCTTGCCATACTGCAATCTTCCGCACCGCCGACAAACGGCTATGAAATTACCGACGGAGAAAAGCCGCATGTGATTATGATGGTAGGCGTTAACGGCGTAGGCAAAACAACTACAATCGGCAAACTTGCGCACAATTACCGCGAAGCCGGCAAACAAGCTTTGATAGGAGCGGCCGATACGTTCCGAGCGGCTGCAAACGAACAACTTGAAGTGTGGGCAAAACGTGCCGGAGTTGATATTGTTCAGCAAAAACAGGGTGCCGACCCGTCGGCTGTTGTGTTTGATACGCTCTCGGCGGCGCGGGCACGCGGTGCTGACATTGTGCTGATTGATACGGCCGGCCGGCTTCACAATAAGATGAATTTGATGGCCGAACTCGAAAAAATGAGCCGCGTAATGAAAAAAATAAAAGCCTCGGCACCCGACGAGGTATTGCTCACTCTCGATGCAACCACAGGACAAAACGCATTGCAACAAGCAAAGGAATTTGCCAAGGTTGCAAAACTTACGGGAATAGTCCTGACAAAACTTGACGGAACGGCCAAAGGCGGCATAGTGATAGCCATTGCAAATGAACTGAAATTACCCGTGCGTTATATCGGCGTAGGCGAAAAAATAGATGACCTGCAACAATTTAATCCGTCTGATTTTGTAGAAGCATTATTCGAAGATAAAACCACCGAAGAGGATAATTGACATATATGGATTTGATGCGCGAACATTTTCTTGAAGCGGCCGATGTTTTACGGCAATTTATCGAAAACGGCGAAAATTTCATTGCTATTGAACGTGCCGGTGAAATTATGGCAAATGCGATAAAATCCGGCGGAAAAATACTCAGTTGCGGCAATGGCGGCTCGATGTGCGATGCAATGCACTTTGCCGAAGAGCTTACCGGCCGATACCGCGAAGACCGCCCTGCTATTGCTGCCATTGCTGTTTCGGACGCTTCGCATATAGCCTGCGTAGGCAATGATTACGGCTACGAATTTACTTTTTCGCGCTATGTGGAAGCACTCGGCAACGGCGGCGACGTGCTTTTGGCGATCAGTACAAGCGGCAGCTCTCCCAACGTTTTACGTGCAATTCAAGCCGCCAGGCAAAAGGGAATGAGCGTTGTGGGGCTTACCGGCAAAGACGGTGGCAAAATGGCTTCGCTATGCGACGTTGAAATTCGCGCACCATATTCGCGCTATGCCGACAGAGCGCAGGAAATTCATATAAAAGTGATACACTCATTGATTGATTATATCGAAAGAGCCGTGAAAGACAATCCGAAAACAGAAACGCCGAATTTACGGTAATTGTTGATTTTCCGGCAATCGAAAAATGAAGCGTTATACTTTTTTCTTGATTTTTTTGCTCTTATCGTACCTTGCTGCCAAAGCCGGAGGCGAACAGCAAAAAACAGCCGATGCAGGGAATATACGGCTGACATTAAGCAGCTTCGGCACTGTGGGAAGCGGTTTTGCAGGTTGGCCCGGTATAGTTTCCTGCGAGTATCCGCGCGGTAGCGGCATTGAGAATATGTTCTTGGGCGGATTATGGGTGGGTGCCGTAAAAAATGGCGGAAAAATTGCCGTTTCGTCGGCTGCTGTCGACGTTACTTCCACGCGCAATCTTTCCGAAGGCTTTGAATTTACCAATTCCGATTTTCAGTATATAACGCAACGTTCATCTTTGCCCGCAAGCCCGTATTACTCGCCTAAAGCAATATCCCATCAAGACTTTACAGCTGATTTTACCGATACCAATCTTATTGTTCCCGAATTAAATCAAAAAATCCCGTTGCATACCGACCCGCTTGGTCTTGCCGTGCATTTCGAGTCGTATTGCTGGAATTTCCCTTATGCCGATTATTTCGTGATATTATCGTATTCGGTCAAAAATGTATATGATAAACCGTTAGACAGTTTGTACTTCGGACTTTGGACAGATTTGGTTGTGCGCAACACGAAAATTACTCGTCCGTCGGGGTCGGCATTTTATTCGGCCGGCGGTAATTTTATTATAGATTCGCTTAGTATGATGGGCGAATGGGACGCAGCCGGCGATAATGGTCTGGCCGATAATTATGTTTGCGTTAAATTGCTCGGTGCAGAACCGTCCGCCGCTTCCACGCATTTCAATACATGGGGTTTCCGCAATACAACGGGCGATGTTTGGGAGCAAAGCCCCGCAGACGATGAAGCAAAATACCGGCGGCTTTCGTCGAATTTCCTAAATGAAGTAACGCTCGATTACGCAAAAGAACAATTGGCCAAACCGCTGAACCGTTCGCAAATGATTTCTTTCGGACCGTATCCGCGCCTTAATCCGGGCGATTCGGTCAAATTTGCCTTTGCTGTTATTGCTGCAAAAAAGCCGGGAGCGCAAACAGCCGATAATGAAACTACGCGCCGAATTTTGTATAAAAATGCAGATTGGGCGCAGCGTGCATATAACGGTTCGGATGCAAACGGCAACAATAAATTGGACAGCAATGAAACGGATATTAAAGGCGACGGCTCAATCGTTCGCTACCTGTTGCCCGCACCGCCGCCTTCGCCTAAATTTCGTGTGGAAACCGCACAAGGCGCGGCAACTCTGTATTGGGCGGATAATGCGGAAAATTCAACCGATATTATTACCAATCGTAAAAACTTTGAAGGTTACAGAATATACCGCTCCAATGCGGGCGACGATACACGAGGCATAACAGAACTGAAACTTGCGGCAAGTTTTGACAAACCCGGCAACGGTTTGTTTTACGATAACGGTTTCGATGAAGCTCGAATTACAGATGCGGCCGGAAATCCCGCAAAAAAATATTTCGACGGCGATACTATTGGCTACACATATCGTTACAATATCCCGCATTTGCTTGACGGCTGGTTGTATACCGTTGCGATTACGTCGTTCAGCAACGGCGAACCGAACGACGGACTGCCGTCGCTTGAAACATCTACGCTCGAAACTTCTACAAATATTATTACCGGAACACCTGTTTCCGCAGCCGATACGGCCGCAGAACTCGGTATTTTTCCGAATCCGTATTATACAGCCGCCGCTTGGGATGCACGGACGAACGCTGAACGCGGACGTAAAGTATATTTTTACAATTTGCCGGAGCGTGCGCAGATAACCGTATTTTCGGTTTCGGGCGATAAAATCTATTCGGCTTTGCACGAAGCGGGCAAATCGCAAGGGCAGACGATACAATGGTTTGAGCAGACAAACAGCACTAAAACGCAATTCGGCGGCGGAATACATGCTTGGGACATTATTTCCGACGGTGACCAAGCCGTCGCGCCCGGGCTGTATATTGTTCGCGCCGAAGACTTAAACTCCGGCAAAGTGAAAACCGGTAAAATAATGATTTTGAAATAACGGGCTTTTCCAACAATATACAAGGTCTTTTTATGAAATATTCGCTTCTTTTGTTAATGTTCTTTTGCGCTGCCGCCGCTTTTGCGCAATATCCGAAGGCAAGCGTTCAAGATATTATGCGCCTGCCGGCCGATTCCGTAAATGCAGGCTCGCTTATTTCGCCGCACAACGGCGATACGGTTGTTTTGCGCGGGATAGTGGCTGTGCCGCCCGTTGTGAAATTTCCCGATTCGATGCAAAAAATACTTATTGCAGGCAACAAAAATTGGACTGTGTTTTTAATAGACGAAAACATTGCCGCTGCAAAAGAATATTCGGGAATTACCGTTATTTGCGACACTTCGAATTCCGATTCAAAGTTCAGTCGTTTGCAAATAGGGCAACTCGTGGAAATAACAGGGCGAGTTACGAATTTTCCGGCTGGACGACTTGGAATAAGCCAATTTGAAATGCTTGCCAATACCAAAGTTGAATTTATTGACGACGGCATGGAAATTCCGCCGCCGCCGCAAGTAAAAATATCCGATTTCGTAAGCGGAACAGTTCCCGGTACACCGCAAATTGCAACCGGTGCTAAATATGCCGGAATACAGGTTGAGCTTAATAATGTAAATGTGGTCAGCGTAGTGAAAAATATGAGCAGCGGCCGCACTACAGTTATTTTGCAGGACGAAAACGGCAATCAAATGTATTTGCGTGACCAATCGAATTATTTCAATACCGGACAACCTATCAACAAATTCATTCCGCCGCCCGAAGGACAGCGTTTATCGTTTGTACGAGGATATATCACGTCTAATAATTTAGGCGGGCAACCTGTTCCGTTTATGATTTCACCGGTTTTTCCGGGCGATGTAAAAGCCGATGAAAGTGCCGTGCCACCTACAATCGGAATAGTTCGCAGCCCGCGCGTTAATGCCTTCCCGACTTCTTCCGAAACTGTTCCCGTAGGTGCAATAGTGCGCAAAGGTGCTGCCGAAATTACTGCGGTAACATTTTATTATACGGTCGACGGCGGTGCAAGACAAAGCATAGCCGCAACAAAAATTAACGATACGACGTATGCGGCCGCAATTCCGCCCCAAGCGGCTAACTCTTTGATTCGCTGGAAAATATCTGCTACAGATGCGGCTGATTTTAAGGTGTCCGTACCCTCTGTTGATACATCATACTTTTTTTATCGCGTATTAGACCGCACGGCCGTAATTGCCGACGTGCGCGAACAATTTACCCGCAACGGAAATTCCGTTTATCAAGGTTATTGGGTAACTCTCGAGGGCATTGTAACGGCCTCGGCTTCCGATATTGTAAAAACGGGAACTCTTTCGCAGCCGCGTGTGTATATTCAGGACGGGGCAGAAGGATATTCGGCTCTTTATTTAAAATCAGATTCTCCAAACGCAAAAATCCGTGCATTCAGCCGTGGCGATAAAATTAAAGTGAAAGGTGTTATTGTCGAAAATTTTAATTTAACGGCACTCGATTCTATTGAAAATGCCGGCGTATCGCTAATTTCTACGGGCAATGCCATGCCCGGCTATCATCAAGCGGCAACGGCCGATTTCTCCGGTAAAGCCGCAGGTAATCAATCCGTAGAACCCTGGGAAAGTATGCTTGTAGAGTTCAAAAACGTTGCTGTTGCCGATACAAATGCGGACACCGGCGGAAATTTCGGGGAATTTAATATTGTTGATGAAGCAAAATTCAACAGCGGAGCCGAAAATCAAGCCAAAATGCGCGTGGAAACCGATGAAGGCTCTACCACTTTGGCAACTGCTCCCGCCGCCGGCAAGCGCGTATTGCAACGCGGCGAAAAACTCTCTTCGATTAAAGGCATTATGTATTTCAGCTTCAGTAATTTCAAATTGGTTCCGCGCGACGATAACGATGTTACGCTCAATGCCAATTCGGTTGAATACAGTCCGGATTTTGTTAATTCGCTCGAGGCTTTCCCGAATCCTTTTGCCGACAATGCTTCATTGTCCGTGTCTTTCGATTCGGACGTAAATGCGTCAATAACGCTGATTGACCACGCCGGAAATACGGTTGGAAGCATAGCCGACGGTTTCTTTGCGGCGGGCAGCTATGTATTCCGTTTGAACTCTGCCGGACTGTCTGCCGGTGCATATACTTGCAGAATTGTAACAGGTAACGGAACAGCCGCCACACGCTTGCTTATAGTGCGCTGACGTTTATTGTTTTACTTTACTTGCGTCGGGTTGTGCGCTTTTTTTGCGTACAGCCCGATTTTTTATGCGGTAAAATCGCAAGAAAAAAAGCCCGACGAACAATGGTAGTAGCGCAAAGAATTTATCATTATCTAAGCCTATTGCAGAACGTCACTTACGGTCTGTCGTCAAGTCTGAAGTGCCGGTTTTCATTGTATTGATATATGGTGATTGGCATTGAATTCTCTGCTAAAATAAATGATTTTAATACGCTGCAACAACTCTAATGATTGATTTTGCAAAAAAATCCGAAAATTAATAACACAAAATATGACACAGAAAATAATTGTATTTATATTGTTTCTGCTTGCCGCAGGGGCAAGTAATGCCCAAGACACCTGTTTAACTTACTTGAAACTTGGAATTTCATTCCCGCCGGTTTCCGACAATTCTCAAAGGTCATTTGCAAATACGCATTTGAACACTCTCGGAGTAAACAAAATAAGATTTGCGGAAGATTGGGCTTTAAGAGAGCCAACAAAAGGTAATTTCAATTGGAAACCTTTGGACGAAAGAATAAATTGGGCATTTGAAAATAATTACGAAATTCTTTTAACCATTCAATCAAATGTACCGTCTTGGGCATGCTCTTCTGCGAAAAATGAAAAATCTTGTGTTTTTAATGACAACAACGATTTTAAAATCTATATTGATTCTTTGCTTAAAAGATATGCCGGTAAAATTGCAAAAATTCAATTTGGAAACGAATGGCAATCGAGTTATTGGTATATTGGAAACGCAGGCGATTTTATTGCTGCTAATAATACTGTTTATAATTCTGTACGGATTAATTCTCCATTAACTAAATTTATTCTTGGTGGCTTTACGAGTGCATCTTTAAGATTTATGGCAGGTTGCAACGGGTATGTTTCCTCTTTTTATGACGATGACGGAAATTATTTTGATTCTACATTTCTAAGCGTTAATTGTTCCACTCCCACAGTACAAACCATAATAAAAAGAATTGATTCCGTTCTTCAATATGCACAATACGATATGCTTGACATACATCTTTATGATGATGTCGAGCAATGGGACAAATATTATTTGAATTTTTTACAAAAAGTGAACAAACCTATTATAGTTTCGGAATTTGGCGGCCCAAATATGAATTACGAAGCGTACTCCGAGGCGTATCAGGCAAATAGGCTTTATCAATACATTAAAAAATTAGACAGTTTGCAAATTAAAGAAGCCTATTATTTTAAATTGATTGAAGGTTCGTCCAATGCGGCACATTCAAAATCGGGACTGATTGACGGTACAACCGCAACTGAAAAACCGGCGTATTTTCTATTTAAATCATTTACGCATTGTATTACATCTGTTCAAGAGCAAGCAAGCGGGGCAGAATTAAAGGTTTTTCCAAATCCGACTTCCGAAAAATTGACAATAGCATCTCCGTTGCAACAATTTGATACGGACACTGTACAAATTTATGATTCAATGGGCTCAATAGTTAAAACGGTCGGTATAAATCAACCTCTTACGGTTATTGATATTTTAAAATTATCAAGCGGATTATATTATATCCGATCGAAAAATAATACCGCACCTACATTAAAATTTATAAAACAATAGACGGAGATTTCGTTACTATGCACATATATTTGCGGTTAATCAAAGTATAATTCTTTGCATCATTTCTTTTGATTGTAGAAAAACTCATTCGGATGCAAAGTTCAGATTATTTATGAACGAGTATAAAGAAAGAAAGGCGATAGTTCTATAAATTGCTATCATTGCTTTTAATGTAAAATGATGAATTCAATAATCAAAGGCATCCGATAAATCTATATTCATCGGTCCGCTGTATAAAACAATTTCAAGAACCTGAAACAAAACATTGGTAATTCAGCGGAAAATTACGATATTTGCAATATAGCCTTTCGGCTAATCCTTTCATAAGTACACAAGGAGTATTTTACCGTGATTCAATTCAAAACCATCGTTGTTCCCACCGATTTTTCTCCTCATGCGGAGAATGCACTCGGTTATGCCAAAGAGCTGGCACGCAGTTCAAGCGGTGCGTTGCATCTTATACACGTAATAGAGCCTATGGTTTATCCGGTGGATTGGGGATATGCGCAGGTAGGTTTTATTGACGTTGAAAAAGAGTTTGTGAAAGCGGCAGAACGCGACCTTGGAACGCTGAAAACCTCTATTGAAGCCGAAGGAATTCCGGTAACTGCCACAATTGCACACGGCAAAGCGTCGGATTGCATAACTTCTTATGCTATGGATAATAATGCCGACGTTATTTGTATTGCTACGCATGGGCGCGGCGGCTTCGAACATTTTCTTTTCGGTAGCACAACCGAGCGCGTACTGCGCAAGGCACATTGTCCCGTATTTGTGGTGAAAATTCAAAAGTAAGAATCTATCGAAAAATTATTTACCGCAAAGATTTATTTTACTAATTCATCATATTTAAATCCGGCCCTTTCCAACGAGCGTTTTGCGGATTCAAAGGCATAAACAGCCGCATTGTGCGGTTGCATAGGCACTTCTGTCGCATTCTCCAATTGTTCCAATATCGCTTGCGTTTCTCCTTGCGTTAAATTCTCGCATACGTCGTACATTCCGCCCGGCTCTTCTTCTAAAATATCATGCTTTTCAAGCACATACCGCAGAACTTTTATTATATCGGGCGTAGGCGGAATAACCATCAAAGCCGTTAATGCGCCGTGGTCAAGCCTTAATTTGGCGGCAAGCGGCAATGGAACGCCGCCATTGGCTTTCTGTGCGGCCGGGAATAAAATTCTCTCCTCCATTTTTATGTGCTTCAATAAACCGGCGCGAAATTGTTGGTAATATTCCATTTGTATTTCACCGTCTTTTTCCGTTGCTTTGTCCAGCAGTTTTTCCACACGCCGATGATCGTTTGTGAAAAAATCGTAAATCGGTTTATTCATAATTACTTACATTCTCTGTGGAATTGAATGAAAAAGTTATTTTTTTAGTTTGCGAATAAATAATTGCGCATTGATTTGAAAAAATATGACAAAAACTAATTCGACGAGATAAATTATTGCACAATAAACCGTAAATTATTCATTGCTCCAAAGTCTTAGTTTATTTGCACGTGCTTCTGCAAGCGTAATTAAGTTTTTTTCGTTGGAACGTCGCGCATAGTCCTCGCGTACTTTGGCATATTCGGCCTTGATTTTAGATACGAATCCCGACGATGTTTCCGTATTTATTAAATTTCCGGCCACCGGTACAGCCCGCGATGCGTCGAGAACATGCACAACCGGACCGGAATACGAAGGTTCTATTTTTACTGCCGTGTGCGTACGCGAAGTTGTGGCACCGCCTATAAGCAACGGTTTATTCATTTTGCGTCGTTCCATTTCTTTTGCTATGCGAACCATTTCGTCGAGAGACGGAGTTATCAGACCTGAAACGCCGATAATATCCGCATCTTCCATAATTGCATGGTCCAGAATTTTCTCGACCGGAACCATTACTCCCAAGTCAATTACGCGGTAATTATTGCAACCGAGCACCACACCAACAATATTTTTTCCGATATCGTGAACATCGCCTTTTACCGTTGCCATAAGAATAACGCCGTTAGGCTTCGATTCTATGCCGGAGGCGGCCTTTTCGGCTTCCATAAACGGAAGTAAATAAGCAACTGCTTTTTTCATAACACGTGCAGACTTAACTACTTGCGGCAGAAACATTTTACCCGCGCCGAATAAATCGCCCACAATGTTCATGCCGTCCATAAGCGGCCCTTCTATGACGGCGAGCGGCGAGCCGCAGGCTGTTCGCGCCTCTTCCACGTCTTGTTCCACAAAAGTGTCGATTCCTTTGATTAGTGCGTGTTGCAAGCGTTTTTCGACTGCCTCGGAACGCCATGCTTGGTCTTCCTTGTTTTTTGCGGCTTTGCCGTCGCCGCTGTTTCTAAGCTCTTCGGCAAACTGCGTCAGTCTTTCGGTAGCATCGGGACGACGATTTAAAATCGCATCTTCGCACAATTCCAGCAAATCTTTCGGTATTTCATCGTAAATATCAATTTGACCGGCGTTTACGATACCCATATCCATGCCTGCACGAATGGCATGGTACAAAAATACCGAATGCATTGCGCGTCGTACCGGCTCATTGCCGCGAAAAGAGAAAGAGAGATTGGAAATTCCGCCCGAAACCTTTGCTCCCGGCAGATTTTCTTTTATCCATTTCGTGGCGTGAATAAAATCAACCGCATAATTATTATGCTCTTCTATACCTGTGGCTATTGCAAAAACATTGGGGTCGAAAATAATGTCTTCGGCCGGAAATCCTACTTGTTCGGTAAGAATACGGTATGCACGTTCGCATATAGCAATTTTACGCTCGAAAGAATCTGCTTGCCCTTGCTCGTCGAAAGCCATAACAATAGCGGCAGCACCGTATTGCCGCGTTTTGTGCGCCTGCTCGATAAAAATCTCTTCGCCTTCTTTCATAGAAATCGAATTGACTATGGATTTGCCTTGCGTGCATTGCAAACCGGCCTCTATAACACTCCATTTCGAGGAGTCGAGCATTATCGGAACTTTGGCAATATCGGGTTCGCCGGCAATTAAATTCAAAAATTTGGTGACGGCTGCCTCCGCATCAAGCAGACCTTCGTCCATATTTATATCAATTATCTGTGCGCCTGCTTCAACTTGTTGCCGCGCCACCGATAGTGCTTCGTCGTATTTTTCCTCTTTTATCAGTTTGGCGAATTTGGCCGACCCCGTTACGTTTGTGCGCTCGCCTGCGTTAACGAAGTTCGTATCGGGGCGCAATTCAAAAGGTTCGTAACCGGAAAGCCGCATATATTTGGGGCGGTCGGGAATAGCTCGCGGCGTTAATGCTTTTACAGCTTCGGCTATCGCGGCAATATGTTCTGGAGTTGAGCCGCAGCAACCGCCTACAATATTGAAAAATCCGGCCGTGCCGAATTCACCCAAAATTTCAGCCATTCTTTCGGGCGTATCATCATATCCGCCCATTTCATTCGGCAGCCCCGCATTCGGATAAATACTCGTGAAACAATCGGCCACACGCGACAATTCCTCTATGAAAGGGCGCATTTGCTCGGCTCCGAGAGCACAATTAAGCCCTACTGAAAGTAAATTAGGGCAATGGCTTACGGAGTTCCAGAATGCTTCTGTGGTTTGCCCTGACAAAGTTCGGCCGCTCATATCCACTATAGTTCCCGAAAGCATAACGGGCGTTTTTGCTCCCGTTTTTGCAAATATTTCTGCGGCAGCGTATATGGCGGCTTTGGCGTTCAGTGTATCAAAAATCGTTTCAATCAGCAAAATGTCGGCACCGCCGTCAAGCAATCCGTAAATTGCTTCGGAATAAGTAGTTACAACTTCATTCCAAGTTGTGGAACGAAAACCCGGATTATTCACGTCGGGCGACAGCGACAGAGATTTATTTAGCGGTCCGATTGCTCCCGCCACAAAGCGCGGCCGTGCCTCGGTAGAAAATTCGGCCGCGACTTCTTTTGCTGCTTTTGCCGCCGCAAAATTTATGTGGTAGGCAAATTCTTGCGATCCGTAATCGCTTTGCGCTATTCGAGTTGAGCTGAACGTATTGGTTTCGATAATATCCGCACCGGCCGCTAAATATTGCCTATGAATATTTTTGATTATATCCGGTTGTGTCAGCGATAATATATCGTTGTTGCCTTGCAAACTGTGATTATGACGGCATATACGCTCGTGAATTTCGTCATGAATATGGCTTCCGCCGCCGCGAAAACCGCTTTCATCGAGATTATGCTGCTGTATCATTGTTCCCATTGCGCCGTCAATAATCAGAATGCGCTCGCGGAGTAAATTTTGCAGTTGTTGAAAAACGGAATACACGTTTTTTAGGGATAAGAAGTTGAAAAATAAAGCGTTGCGACGGTAAATTAAGGCAGTCCGATAAATTGCCGGAATAATTTACAGGCACTTTTTGCTTGAAAAATAATGCAAAAAACTATGCCGATAAATTGTAAGTTGCTCGTTGAACAATCAAAATTTCGCCGCGCTTAATATTGCGCATAAAAACGCAACGGTGAAAAAAAATGATTGCTCAACGTCTGCGCTTTATGTCAATACTATCCAAATACTTGACTTTTGCGAATAATTGCTCATCCGTTTCCACATTCAGCGGGTCGGGCAGGCAACAGTCCACCGGACATACGGCCGCGCATTGCGGCTCATCGTGGAACCCTTTGCATTCGGTGCATTTATCCGGTACGATATAATAATATTCGGCCGACCAAAAGTCGCGGTTGTAGCCGCCCGGCGACGTGGAGTCTTCGTATTTTTTACCGTTGAGTTCCCATATTGCGCCTGCCTCGTAAATTGCCGTGTTCGGACATTCCGGCTCGCAGGCTCCGCAGTTAATGCAATCGGAGGTTATATATATCGCCATAAAGGTTGTTCCTTGATAAATTGTTCCGCCATTTATTGTTTTTACGATTTACGTGTGGCGGAATCACATAGTAAACAGAAGCGAATTTACGCCTTTTCATTTAATAATTGCAGTCTTTGTATTTCGTCGCGCAGCTCAGCCGCACGTTCGAAGTCAAGGTCGTGCGCAGCATTTTTCATTTCCGTAAACAGTTGTTCCACAAGTTCTTCGCGCTGTTCGTCGGTCATATATTTCAGTATAGGCTCGGCTGCTTTGCGCATTTGTGCTTTTTTTTCGTCATTTATGCGTTTGCCGCGTTGCTCCTGAATATCTGCCACCGTCGTTGCGCGCAAAATTTCCTCTACGGACTTATACACCGTTGCCGGATTTATTCCGTTGGCTTGATTATACGACGTTTGAATCTCGCGTCTTCGTGCCGTTTCCGATATAAGCGTCTGCATAGAGCGCGTTATTTTATCGGCATAAAGTATGACCAAGCCGTTGACATTACGGGCGGCGCGCCCCGCAACCTGCATAAGTGATTTTTCGCTTCGCAGAAAGCCTTCTTTGTCGGCATCGAGTATGGCAACCAGCGAAACCTCGGGCATATCCAGACCTTCGCGCAACAGATTGACGCCTACCAAAACATCGTAATCGCCCAGACGAAGATTGCGCAATATTTCCACACGTTCAAGAGCGTCTATTTCCGAATGAATATAAGCTACGCGCACAGATAATTTGGCGAGATATTCCGCCAAATCTTCAGCCATACGTTTTGTAAGAGTAGTAACAAGCGTTCGCTCGCCTTTGGCAATTCGCAGGCGTATTTCTCGCAGCAAATCGTCAATTTGCGTTTTTACGGGGCGCGTTTCCACGCATGGGTCAAGCAGTCCGGTCGGGCGTATAACCTGCTCGACGATTACACCTTTGCATTGTTGCAATTCATAGTCGCCGGGCGTTGCGCTTACGAAAACGGTTTGATGTATAAGCGATTCTATTTCATCGAATTTCATCGGACGGTTATCCAATGCGGAAGGAAGCCTGAAACCATGCTCCACAAGCGTTTGCTTTCTCATTCTGTCGCCGTTGTACATGGCGCGCAGTTGCGGAATCGTAACGTGGCTTTCGTCGAGAATAAGAAGGAAATCTTTCGGAAAATAATCGAATAAGCATGAGGGGCGTTCGCCCGGATTTCTTCCGGCTATGTGCATTGAATAATTTTCAACGCCCGAACAATAGCCCACTTCTTTCAGCATTTCGAGGTCAAAAAGCGTTCTTTGCTCCAATCTCTGCGCCTCCAAAAGCTTGTCTTGCGAGCGCAATTCTTTAAGTCGGCCATGCAGTTCGTCGCGTATTGCGCCCATTGCACGGGCAAGTTCGGGCGCGGTGGAAACGAATTGGCGAGCAGGGTAAAATGTGATTGACTCTACGTTTTCGAGTATTTTTCCCTCTGTACGGCTTATCCAACTTAGTCGCTCTATCTCGTCGCCGAACATTTCGATTCTGATTCCCTGCGTTTCCTCATAAGCGGGCATTACGTCAATAATGTCGCCGCGAACGCGAAACGTACCGCGTTGCCATTCGAAATCGTTGCGCGAATAGTACATATCAACCAATCGTCTAATCAAGTCTTTGCGTTCGATGCGCTTGCCTGTTTGAAGCGTTAAAGTCATTGCCGCGAACGATTCTCGCGTTCCGATACCGTAGATGCAACTAACGGAAGCCACTACGATAACGTCGCGCCGTTCTTCCACGAGTGCGCTTGTAGCCCGAAGCCGCAAGCGGTCAATCTCGTCGTTTATCGCAAAATCTTTTTCGATATACGTATCGCTTGTCGGCAGATATGCTTCGGGCTGATAGTAATCGTAATAGCTTATAAAGAATTCTACTGCATTTTGCGGAAAAAATTGGCGGAACTCGCCATAAAGTTGAGCCGCAAGCGTCTTATTAGGAGAAATTACCAATGTAGGGCGTTGTGTATTGGCAATAACATTGCTCATGGTGAATGTTTTGCCGGAGCCGGTTACGCCGAGCAAGGTTTGAAATTTATCGCCGCGAAGCAATCCTTCCGTTAATTGAGCAATAGCCTGCGGCTGGTCGCCGGCGGGCGAATAACTTGACTCGAGGTTGAAATGTTTGGGCATATATTAAGCGAGATTTTAGCGGCTTGGTTGCGCAACAATATAACGAACACCCGAGTAAACTATGCTGAAATGCGCAGATAAATGCAGAAATAGCGTGAAAACCGAAAAAACTGTTGCATACCCCACGTCGAATATTGTACATTTGCGCAATATTTTCAGTCGGAGTAATAATTTATGGCGTATGGAATAGTTTTGTCGCAAAATTACGCAATACTTCAGATTGAACCTATAAGTTCTCCGTAAACCGCACCGGCAAGGCAAACGGCGCAATTTATACGCAATGTTAAAATTTTAAACAATTAGGAACAAGGCATGAAACTATCAGAATTTCGGTATGCCGCAAAAACGACGGTGGCGAAATTCCCGGCGGATCCGCGCGATTCGGCAAAGCTAATGGTTGTCAATCGGCAAACGGGGGAGGTCGAAGACAAAACTTTTACCGACATTATACAGTATTTTCAAAAAGGCGACTGCCTTGTCATAAACGATACGAAAGTATTTCCGGCGCGAGTTTTCGGCAAAAAAGAGAAGACCAATGCTAAAATTGAGGTTATGTTGCTGCGCGAACTGAAAGCCGCCGAGCGTATATGGGACGTTCTCGTAGAACCTGCGCGAAAAGTACGCATAGGCAATAAAATTTACTTTGACAACAATCGCTTTTATTGCGAAGTAATAGACAATACGACTTCGCGCGGGCGTACTGTTCGCTTCAGTTACGACGGCGACCTGCATAAGGTGATTGACCGCATAGGCCAAATGCCCATACCGAGTTACATTAAGCGCGACCCTACAGAACTCGACAAGGAAATGTATCAGTGCGTTTTTGCAAATCCGAATAAACTGGCCTCAATAGCACCGCCGACAGCCGGATTGCATTTCACGGAGGAAATAATAGCCGAACTTGAAAAAAAAGGTGTTCGCATAGCCCGTATAACGTTGCATATCGGTCAAGGGATTTTCGAGAATATAGAAGTGGAAGACTTGACCAAGCACCGTATGTATTCCGAATATTTTGAAATCAGCAAAGATTCGTCAGACCTTATCAACAAGTCGTTAAAATCCAAAAAAAGCGTTTTTGCCGTAGGAGCAAGCGTAGTGCGTGCCCTTGAATCGAGTGTGCTGACTACGGGTGCGGTAAAGCCCAATCGCGGCTGGACCGATAAATTCATATATCCGCCTTATGAATTTAAAATTACGAATCGTTTTATAACGAATTTTCATCAACCGGCAACGCCTTCGCTTTTGCTTACGTCGGCATTTTCCGGACTTGATTTATTAGTTAAATCCTATAAAAGGGCATCGAAGCAGGATTATCGTTTCTTTGCGTATGGCGATGCAATGCTAATTTTGTAGGTGTATCGCGTTATACACGGCTCTCGTAGTCCGTGTCCGTTTGCAAGTATCAGGAAATCAACTGTCTGTAAAAGCAATACTTTTATGACAAATCCAAGCGGCTTGTCCATTCGTGTAGCTGTCGGTGTACTTGAACGCAATGGCGAGATATTGCTGTGCCGCCGTTCAAAAAGTGCGCGATATGCCTTAAAGTGGGAATTTCCGGGCGGAAAAGTGGAAACCGGCGAAACATCCGAAGAGGCTGTTCGGCGCGAACTTCGCGAAGAACTTGGAATTGAAGCGCGTATAGGCAATTCGCTGTGGAATGAGGAAACAACGTACCCCGACGGCGGTGTGTTCTCGGTTTCTTTCTATCATGTGTGCGAATGGTCGGGAGAAATTGTAAACCGAGTATTCGACAGAGTAGAATGGACATATCCGCAAAGTTTGGCTGAAAGATACGATATTTTGCAGGGCAATGCGAAGTTCTGCCGTGAATTGCCGGTATTGTTGCGCAATAACTATGTGGCCGGATAAATGCAGTTCGACGATAATTATTGGATGCGTCGCGCTCTTGAACTTGCAACTTTGGCGCGCAACGAGGGCGAAATTCCCATAGGCGCGATAATAGTGCATAATGAGCGAATTATCGGGCGCGGCTGGAACAGAGTGGAACAACTACGGCAGCCCGCCGCCCATGCAGAAATGTTTGCAATAGGCGAGGCCGCCGCAACACTTGGCGGCAGGAGATTGTTGGAATGTACTTTGTATTCCACGCTCGAACCATGCGTTATGTGCACCGGAGCAATAGTTTTGGCGCGAATCCCACGCCTTGTGTATGCAGCGGCCGACCTAAAAGCGGGTGCGTGCCGCTCGCTTTACGAAATAGCCGACGACCCGCGCCTTAATCATCGTTGCTCGATACGTTCGGGAATACTTGCGGACGAATCTGCCACAATGCTCAAAGACTTTTTTCGACGCTTGCGAAGCGTGTAATTTTTATTCGCAATACTTTATGATAATGTCAATCGAAGAGCAACGCAGAGCCATAGCCGAAGCCGTTACTGAAATACGCGGGCGAACCGCAGAGATGCCGCAAACAGCCGTTATTCTCGGAACAGGATTAGGCAAAACGGCAGAACTGATAGAACAGACGGAAGTTATTGAATATCAAGATATTCCAAATTTTCCGGTTTCTACCGTCGAATCGCATAAAGGACGACTGATATTCGGAACAGTTGGCGATAAAAGTGTTGTTGCAATGCAGGGCAGATTTCACCTTTACGAAGGATATTCGGCGCAACAGCTGGTTTTTCCCGTCCGAGTTATGCGGGCACTCGGCGCAGAAGCGTTGCTGATTTCAAATGCTTGCGGTGCGTTGAATCATCAGTTCAAAACTTCGGATATGATGTTTATTACCGACCATATCAATTTGCTTGGTACAAATCCGCTTATAGGGCCAAACGACGATTCGCTGGGACCGCGGTTTCCCGATATGAGCCGCGCTTATTCTCGCAGATTGCTTTCAATAGCAGAAAATATTGCACAAACAGAAAACATATTATATCGCAAAGGAACTTACGTTGCAGTACCGGGCCCGAATCTTGAAACGCCCGCCGAATACCGCTATTTGCATATAATCGGGGCAGATGCAGTGGGAATGAGTACAGTGCCGGAAGTTCTGGCAGCACGTCATTGCGGAATGGAAGTGTTCGGCATTTCCATTATTACCGACGAAGGCTATCACGACGAATTACCCGAAGTGTCGCTTGCAGACGTAATAAAAGCTGCGGCTGTTGCCGAGCCCGAAATGACGCGACTTTTCGCACGGCTGATTGCAGAAATATAAATCGCGCCGAACTTTCCTCGCTCTGTCGAGATATTCTGCCGCAAAATTTAGGCGTACCTTGCTTTAATTTGCCTAATTTTGCATACTATGAAAAAAATGATATTCGTTAAACTTTTTTCTGAAAAAACGCAATGGCTTCACAATCTATTCTCGTAGCAACCGATTTTTCCGAATGTTCGGCCGATGCTGCAAACTATGCAGCCACGCTTGCCGTTGGGCTTGGCGCGAACATCGTACTTGCATACGTGGCCGACGATAACGTGTTCAATTCCAAGTTCTTGACTGATAAAATAGGAACAGCGTTCATTGCAATGACCGCAGAACAAGCGCGAGAAGCCGCACGCGAGATAGTAGATGCCGAGCTTGATGCTTTGGCGCATACTCTTAGAAAACTGAAAGCGCATTGCTCTACCGTAATTTTGGAAGGCTCACCGGCAACCGCATTAACGGAATTTGCCGTGAAAAACGACTGCTCAATGATTGTGGTGGGTACGCACGGACACAGTAATTTAGAGCATTTTATGTACGGTAGCGTTACCGATCGTTTGTTGCGGCTTGCCGGATGCCCTGTGTTGGTTGTTCGCAAAAAAGCAGTACCGGAAAAGAAATCCGCAGTAAAAAAGAAATAGAGCATATCATCGCTTTCGGGGTAATTTTTTGCCGAATTTTTAAGGTGCAATGAGGCAGATTTGGAATAGAATATCGCGCATGGCCCGGGCTACTTTCAATGAGGTTACTGCCTTAGAGTCGTCCGAGCGTATTATTCGCTCTGATGATGATGAATTGCGCAGAATAATCGAGGAATTGACTGAGCCCAAGGCTGGGCGACGCGACGAAAAAAAGCCGCCCGCCGATGCGAAGCGCGATAATAAAAACGATGAACTGCTTCGTAAAGCTGCCGCTGTACTCGGGATAGCAACCGATGCCTCGCCGGAAAGCATAACAGCCGCATACCGCCGGAAAATAATGCAAGTCCACCCCGACCGAGTTACCGGGCAAAGTAAAGAATTTCAAGAATCAGCCCGACAAAAAACAATAGAACTTAACGATGCATACAAGCTGTTCCGCGATGTAAAAGGGTTCTGAACAACCGGATATTGTTGCTTGAAAGTTGAATCTGTACAAAATTTTGGTTACATAAAATGCGCCAATAGATTCCTACGGGTTGTTGTGTCTGAATTTCAGTAAATTTTCTGTTTTTATCTGTTGCCGTGCAGATATTGTAAATAATGGCGGCCTGTTTTTCTGCCGATTTTGCAAAACGCCGAAAAAATCCTAAATCACCGCATACATAAAAAACCGCAAGAAATTTTTCGGCTGTCTGCTTATTGTTTCAAATACGAAAAGGTTATTTGTTAAAATTGTTCGGGGTGTAAAAAGCGGTAAGAACGCCGGTAGAGCGCGAAATTTCCTGCCAAGAATCGGCCTGCGGAAATTCTGCGATAACTATGCCGCAAGTCGGTACGCTGTCAATCATTTCGTTTGTCAAATAATTTACCAGCAGAGTCTGCGTCGGATTATGCCCCACAATCATAGCCGAACGAAGTGCGTCGTCAATAGTAGAAATTACCTTGAGCGTATGCCAAACGTCGGTCATATAAAGCATATCCACCGTAATAAGCGGCGTTTTTACATTGCCGGACGGCTCGGAGGCCATAATGCGAGCGGTGGTAAGCGCACGTACCGCCGGACTTGCAAGTATCATATCGGGAATTAAGCGGTTCGAGCGCAGAAAATTACTCATAAGTGCCGCGTCATTACGGCCGCGTTCATTCAACGGACGGTCGAAATCTGTTAATACACCGACAGGCCAATCGGATTTTGCATGACGGGCTATGTATAGTTTTTTCATAGATTTTCGTGATACGACTATACTCAAAACTCCCAAATTAAGAAAAAAATAATCGGTAAAATACTAATTAAACCGACAAATCGAAATTTACAGCGAGCCAGCCGTCGGTTGAAGCATATTTTGTAAAATATTTTTGATAAAAGCGTAAATGCGCTACCCCGAACATCTTGTAGAGCAAGTGCGCCACAGTTCCGATATTGTGGAAATTGTGGGCGATGCTGTCCGCTTAAAAAAGCAAGGGCGCGGCCTCGTAGGATTGTGCCCGTTTCACGACGACCGCCATCCTTCTATGCACGTTAATCCCGAGCTTGGCCTGTTCAAATGCTTTTCTTGCGGCAAAGGCGGCAATGTGATAACGTTTATGATGGAATTTCACCGGCTAACATTCCAAGAAGCTGTGCAAAGTTTGGCGCGTCGCACACATATCGTTCTGCCCGACGAAGTTGAAACCGAGATGCAATCGGAAACGCGAAATCGCCGAGAATCGGCATTGCGCGCACTTGAAGCAGCGGCTAAACTTTATGTACGTTGCCTCTCGGCACCCGAAGGAGCAGAGGCGGCGCGTTATTTTGCCAAGCGCGAATTCGGTGCAAAACTGATGGAAGATTTTGCCCTCGGATATGCACCCGATGCTTGGAACATTATCGGCGAGCATCTGCGAAAACAAGGGTTTAGCGACCAAACGCTGGACGATGCAGGACTGCTCGTTCGTCGTGAAAACGGAAAAGTATACGACCGGTTCCGTGGACGCGCAATGTTTGCGATTCACGATGCAGCGGGGCGAATTGCAGGGTTCGGCGCACGAATCATACAAAATGCACCCGATGGCCAACCCAAATACATAAATTCGCCGCAATCGGCAACCTACGATAAAAGCCGAATACTTTACGGATTATTTCAGGCCAAACAACAAATTCGTTCGGACGGATATGCAATACTTGTGGAGGGTTACGCAGACGCTTTGACTTTGCATCAAGCCGGTTTTCGCAATACCGTAGCGTCAAGCGGCACAGCTTTAACCAAAGAACAATTACAACTGCTCGGAAGATATTGCAAGCAATTATTCATAGTTTATGACGGCGACGCAGCCGGCGCGAAAGCAACTGTACGCGGACTTGAATTGGCCGTCGAAGCGGGATTTGATGTTCGTATAGTACGGCTTCCGATAAATGAAGATCCGGACAGTTTTACGCGGCGAAGCGGTGGGGACGCTTTTCGCGGGAGGCTACATTCGGCGTTGACCTTTTTGGATTTTATGATAGAATCTTTGCGCGAAAGCGGCGGATTCGACACACCTCCGGTACGTGCCGAGTCGCTTAGAACGCTTGTAGGAATGGTGGCAAAAACGCCTGACTCTTTGCAACACGACGCGCTTATGCTTAAAATAGCCGACTCGTTGCATCTGAGTTCGCGGGAATTACATAAAATCTACGATGAATTGAGCAAAGTACGGCGCGAAACCGCACGCCGCAATGAAACGCATGAGTTGCAATCCGTTCAATCTACCGCTGCCGCGCCGCTGGCCGAAGCAATTAACGCGAACGAAATAACGGTTGCAAAAGCGGATATGTTGCCGCTCTCGAACGAGGAAAGTGCCGTGCTGCGAATAGCGATTACAGTTCCGAAGGCTTTGCGTTATTTGATTGAAAAAGTGGATTTGCAACCGCAAGCCATGCTGACCGAGCGCGGTAAAAGATTGCTTGTTGCGTGCATATCCGCATTTCCGAACGCCGAGGACGACCCGATAGGCTGGTTGCTTAATTCGGCAAATCTTACGGCAGGTGATGCCGACGCTATTGCCGGATTGGCGATGAAGCGCGAAACGCCAAGCGATAAATGGGGAGATTTCGATGTGGAAATTGCACCCGAAGACGTTCGCCGCGTTATGACCGATGCGCTTCTGAAAATGCGGTTGCAAAAATTGGAAGGTAAGCTTGCCGAAATAAAGCAACAGTTGCGTACTCACAGCACCGAAATTGACGAAATAGCAACATTGACAACCGTAAAACAATTAACCGAAGAGCGAAGCCGAATAGCACAGTCATTAGGCTCTGTAATTTAAACATACCCGTAAAATCTATCGGAAATTATGTACGCACGGATATTTTCTATCGTTTGTAACGCTTTTTCGATAAAGAAGACAGCTCTTCCGTGAAAATTTCTGCATCTGCGGCCGATATGTCCGCGATTGAAATGTCGCGCAACGACGCAAGGGCGGCCACGTCCAAAATAACGGTGGCTAATCCCAGCCTGCGCTGTAGAAAAGAACGGCGAATTGTAAAAGTTTGAATTTTTCCGGTCGGAATAATGGAAATTCGGTTGTTCAGCCAGCCGCTGCGCGCAATTACGTTACCGAAAGAATCCATTGCGTAGCCGCGCCAGCGATAATGCAATAATGCAATAAAATATGCAATTGGAAGCGTGAAAAGTCCAAAATAAAAAAAAGGCGATAAAAAAATACCGGCAGTTGCACACAATAATATAATCCAAGTTGCATAGCGCACGGCTGCGCGGCGTATGGCAAAAGGCGAAAGAGGCCGAAATGTATCGGGAAGCGAAAAATCGAAGGCATTGTGCGCAAGCATAACAACCCGATTAAAATCTGCCATCGGAACGGCTATTTCTGCGCCCGATTTCTCGCGACCGAAGCCGGCGGTCTGAATTTCAAGCCGAGCAAATCCGAAAGTTCGCATCAAAGGATTAGCAGAAATGGTCAGCATTTGTATCTTACGCAGCGGTATCGTACCTTTCCAGCGAGCAAACAAGCCGTGCTCTTTGTATAGTTTATTGTCGCGCAAGAAAAGCGTAAAACCGTAGAAGCGGCTGAAACTCAGAATTATGCCGCCGATCCACGAAAACAATGCGGCGCCGGCGATAAGTCCGACAAGAGTTAATACCAACGCACCGCCCTCCAATGCTCGAATTTCCGACATGAAAATTCCAAATGCATCGTTGCCAGATAATGCCTGCCAATATTGAGCCACCGAAAAAGCTGCCGCAAACAGAACAGGCGAAAAACGCATCATGCCGCCGATAAGAACGTCGCACACGTTCATGCCAAAAACTGGAATATCGGATTTTTCTTCGGAAACGGGTGCATTATCACCTTGTTTGTAAGACTGTAAAGCACTGCGAATATGTTCTGCATCGCTACTGCCGACAAATTGCAGATTACCCTCGGCTGTTCGGTCTACGCTTGCGGTTTCGATTGAAACTTGCGCCAAGCCCAATATTCTTTGCAGGAAATTCTGTCGTATTTCTACATTTTGAATTTTCTCGATAGGTATGCTGCGATATTGCCGTGCTATTATTCCCGTGTGAATATTTACGGCATTAGGGGTTATTTGAAATTGAAAAAACAGCCAGCGCAAAATAACAAACGGCAATGAAAACAGTCCGTAAAATGCCGCAATGATTACAAACAAAAGATCGCCGGGATTTTTTAATGCCAAATACAGCGAAAAAGCCATGCCGGGCAGACTTGTTATTATTCCGTAAAGCATGGTTAGCGGGTGCAATCGGCGAAAATTTCCCGCAATTAATTCGGTGCTCACAGCGTATCCTCCTCTGCGGCGAATTGCCTTAGATGATTGCGCAGCTCTTCGGCGTACTCTGCCGATAAGCCCGGAATTACGGCCGCCGCAGTTCGAGTGCCGGCCGTGTATACGACAAGGCTTGCCAATCCGTAGAAACGCTCCACTACGCCTTGTCTCACGTCCGTATGCTGTATACGGCGATAGGGTATGACGGTGCGAACACGAGTGAAAACTCCTTGCTCCAAAACCAAATCATCGCCTTGCACATCGAAGCGCATATAGCGATAGCTGAGCGAAGGCATAATAAATGTATAGGCCAATCCCAATACAAGCGACAAACCGGAAACAGTACCGACAGGGAACGGCAGAACATCGAACGAGCGCAATGCGGCTTCCGCAAAGAAAATACTTACTGAAAATGCCATTCTGTTAAGAAAGGAAACAATGCCCCAAACCGATTTTACCGATGGATCGAGAATATACATGGTTTTCCGATAGCTTGTGAAAATTTAAAAAACAATCACTTCACCAAATCTCCGCTTAGCCGTCGTAGCTCTATTTCTTGCGATTTGGCTGCAAAACGCGCGTTTACCAATCGTGTACGGGCATTATCCAAACTTTGCTGTGCGGTTTTTAATTGTATTGTGGTGAAATTTCCAAGACGAAAGCGTTCCATTGCCATCAATACATTTTCTTCTGCCAGATTCAAGTTATCTTCTTCCAAATTAAGCAGTTCTATGGCGTTTTTGAAATTTGTGTAGGCGGTTAAAAGCGAAGTTTCAACGCCCAGCCTTGTTTCTTCCAATGCAAGTTGAGAATTTAAAAGATCAATACGCGAATTTTCGGATTGCCGGTCGGTATTAAATCCATCGAACAAAGCCCAAGCCGCGGTAAGCCCGGCCGTAAAGCCAAGATTTTGGTTCAATAAAATAAAGCCCACTTGATTCTGTGAGCGTCCGTAATTGTAGTTTGAATTTAGAGTTAGCGTCGGAAAATAAGAAGAACTGCTTTCTTTTATTGCCAGCTTGCTTATCTGTATATTTTTTTGACCGAATAAAAGCCGATTGTTGTTTTTTTGAACGGTGTTTTTTAAATCTTCATAAGCCGGGCTGTAGTTTAACGGAATGGAATCGTTGACAATAAAATCCGTTTCCGTAGAGCGCGACAGCAAAGTATTGAAATTTGCTTTCAATTGAGCCATTGCGTTTTTCAAGGTCAGATAATTGGACAATTGCTCGTTTTTGTCTACTTGTGCTTGCAGGTAATCTGATTTTGCACCTGTACCGACTTCTTGTTTTTTTTCTGCAATTTTTGCTCGCTCTTCGTATAGTTGCAATCCGTTTTCGGCAGCAATGATTAGCTGTTTTTGCTTCACCAAAGCATAGTAGGAGGTGATGACTTGGGCTGCCGTATTTTCAATTTGCATCTTCAAATTCAACTTTTCGGCTTCGCTGAGAGCTTGTAATTTATCGTAGGCGGCAAACATTTTCATGCCGTCGAACAAAGTCCACGAAAAATTTAATCCTGCCGTTATATTGGTAGAAGCAGCACCTGCTTTATCTACATCGGTGCCGTTGCTGAATTTTTGTTTTGTGTCGTTGCTTGCCAAATTTGCCGACGCTCCCAGAGAAAAGCGCGGCAACATACCGGCGTTTCCGGCAGAGGCGTTATTGTCGGCAATTTGCGCACGGTTTCCGGCAATTTGAACGGAATAATTGTTTTTTAACACAATTTCCAATGCTTGCTCGAGCGTGAGTTGCTCTTGTGCCGATGCACGTGTAAATGAGAAAAGAAAAATGCAAGCGATGTAAAAGGCAAATTTATATTTCGGCATGAACGTTTTTCTTTTTAGACAAATAAGAATACATAGCAGGAATAACATACAGCGTTAGCACCAGCGAGAACAGCACACCTCCGACGACTACAATACCCATTCCCATACGGCTTTTTGCTCCTGCGCCGAGTGCAAGCGCAATAGGCATTGCACCCAAAACCGTGGCAATACTCGTCATTAAAATAGGACGAAGGCGCAAGATGGCTGCTTCGTGTATTGCTTCTGCAATACCCATTCCTTTTTCCTGAAGTTGATTGGCAAATTCCACGATTAGAATACCGTTTTTTGTTACCAATCCTATTAGCATAATAATGCCTATTTCACTGAAAATGTTCAGGGTTTGATTGAAATACCATAGTGAGAGAATAGCCCCGGCTATGGCAAGCGGAACTGTAAGCATAATGATGAAAGGGTCGCGGAAGCTTTCAAATTGTGCCGCCAACATCAGATAAATGAGCACGAGTGCCAGCAAAAATGCAAATATCACATTAGATGAACTTTCGACAAAATCGCGCGAGGCTCCGGTTAGTGCCGTGGAAAAAGAATCGTCCAAGGTAGAAGACGCAATGGATTCCATCTCGTTAATTCCGTCGGCAATGGTTTTTCCGGGAGCAAGGCCTGCGGAAACCGTAGCGGACATATAACGATTGTAGTGATACAGTTGCGGCGGGTTGCTTTGCTCGGTTAGCGTTACCACATTATCCATCTGAATAAGTTCGCCGCGACTATTGCGGGCATAGAGCGATTTTAAATCAATCGGAGCATCGCGATTTTCCCGACTTACCTGCCCAATCACTTGGTATTGCTTACCGTTCATGATGTAATAGTCGAATCGCTGTCCGCTGAATGCCGTTTGCAATGTCTGCGCAATATCTGCCGCCGACAACCCGAGATCTTTTATTTTATCTCGGTCAATCGCAATGGAAATTTCCGGGCGCGTAAATTTTAAATTTACATCAACTCCTTGAAATACAGGGCTTTGATTAGCTTTGTCCAAAAATTTAGGCAAGACTTCTTTCAACTTTTCAAAATTGGGAGCTTGCAAAACAAATTGCACGGGCAGCCCTCTGGAACCACCTGCGGAAATAGTTTGCTCTTGAATAACAAATGAGCGTGCCTCCGAGAAATTACTTGTTTGTTTGGAAAGATAATCGGCAATTTGTTGCTGGCTTCTTTCTCTTTTGGAAGCGTCGGAAAAGCGCAAGCGCATAAAACCCGTGTTCACTGCGCCGGAACCGGCAAAACTCGGTGCCGTAACTGTCAGGCAAACTTCTTTTTCGGGAATAGAATCATTGATAAACCGGGTAAGTTTCTTCATAAATGAATCGGTGTACTCATACGATGCTCCTTCGGGTGCCGTTATTTGCATTCTAAGCCAACCCCGGTCTTCGAGCGGGGCAAGTTCCGAAGGCACCACATAACCCAAACCTATAATTAAACCCGCGCACAGCAGAATAATTACAAAGGCTGTTTGCCTCCTTTTCATGAAAGCATTCAGAGAATTTCTATAGATGTTCTCCATACCTTCAAAAAATGGCTCGGTCAATTCATAAAATCTGCTTTTCTTATGCGAAGACCGAATCATTTTAGCGTTCAGCATCGGGGTGAGCGTAAGAGATACAAAGGCTGAGATAAGCACCGCACCGGCAATTACAACTCCGAATTCACGGAAAAGTCGCCCTACGAATCCTTCCATAAAAATCACAGGAAGAAAAACGGCCGCCAAGGTGACGGAAGTAGAAATAACGGCAAAAAATATTTCGGTGGAGCCCTTAAAAGCGGCTTCGAGCGGCGACAATCCTTCTTCCACTTTCTTGTAAATATTTTCCGTTACCACAATTCCGTCATCAACCACCAGACCGGTTGCCAGTACAATGGCAAGCAACGTGAGTATATTCACCGAAAAGCCCATGATATACATTATAAAGAATGCGCCGATGAGCGATACAGGAATATCAATGAGCGGGCGAATTGCCACCAACCAATCACGGAAGAAAAGATAGATGATGAGAATAACCAGCACAATGGCAATCAGAATGGTTTCGCCGACTTCAGTAACCGAGCGTTTAATGAACTCGGTATTGTCAAGCGCGATATTAAGCGTGTAATCCTCCGGAATTTCCTTTTTCAATTGCTCCATGCGCCTGTAAAATTCATCGGTAATGTCAATGTAATTCGAGCCCGGCTGGGGCACAAGCGCAATACCAATCATCGGCACATTGGATTCCCTTAGAATAGTTTCTTCGTTTTCGGGGCCTATTTCAGCATAGCCTATATCTTTCAGCCGAACAACTTTATCGGCATCGCTGCTTATAATCAGATTGTTAAATTCAGATTCATTTGACAAACGCCCCGAAGTTTTCACGGTAAGTTCGGTTTTATCGCCAGAAATTTTACCGGCCGGAAGTTCCACGTTTTCTTTGCGAATGGCTTGCTGTACGTCCAACGGGGTTAACTTATATGCCGCCAATTTTGACGGATCCATCCAAATCCGCATGGAGTATTTTTTCTGCCCCCAAATCTGCACCGTGCTTACGCCGGGAATAGTTGTAAAGCGTTGAGCCAAAATATTTTCGGCATAGTCACTTATTTCCATGTGGCTTCGCGCATTGCTTCGTATAGTCATGGATACTATGGCATCGGAGCTGGCATCGGCTTTGGAAACAATGGGCAGGCCGTCAATATCTTGGGGAAGCTGTCGCACCGCCTGCGATACTTTATCTCGTACATCGTTGGCGGCCGATTCCATATCCACGCCCAAATCGAATTCTACGGTAATGGAACTGGAGCCTTGATTGCTTGCCGACGAAATTGTACGAATACCTGCAATTCCGTTTATGGCTTTTTCGAGCGGCTCGGTAATTTGCGATTCTATAATATCGGCATTGGCACCCGTGTAAGAAGTGCGAACTGTAATTATGGGCGGGTCAATTGAGGGAAATTCCCGAATGCCAAGAAAAGTAAAACCGATAGCTCCAAATAAAACAATGGCAAGATTCACCACAATGGCAAGTACGGGGCGTTTTATAAATGTATGCGAAAAATTACTCATTGTGCAGCAATAATTTTAATTGGAGAACCGGCTTTCAATTGCATAATACCTGTGGTTATTACCGTATCGCCGATTTCTAATCCGCGAACTACTTCGATGCTTTTTTCTGTTCGTATGCCTACGTTAACCGCAGATTCTTCGGCTTTTCCGTTCTTACTTACAAATACTTTATAGCCTTTAAGAGCGGGAATTAATGCTTCGGTGGGAATCATAATGCTGTTCGGCAATTCTTTGAGTATAATCGTAATTTTTGCGAACGAGCCCGGAAGTAGCTTTTTTTCTTTATTTGAACAAACAGCCCGCAGTTGAACAGTACGTGTTGCTATGTCCACTTTTGGCTCTATGGCTAAAATTTTTGCTTCAAAGGTATCGGGAACGCTTTGTACAGTAAAACTAACCGCATCTCCTTTGGTAATTTGTCTTGCATATTTTTCGGGAACGGAGAAATCTATTTTTACTGGGTCGAGTTGTTGAATGGAAGCAATTTTAACCCCTACGGGCGTATAACTCCCTTCGCCGGCATATTTTAAACCTACTGTTCCCGCAAAAGGGGCGCGAATCTCCGTTTTATCAATTTGCGCCTGCACAAGGGCAATGTCTGCCCGTGCCGCATTTAATGCATTTACCGCACTTTCATATTCTTCTATGCTGACTCCCTTTATATTCAGCAATTTTTTCATACGTGCTTCATTTTCTTTTGCTAAATCGAGTTGCGACATTAGCTTTTTAAATTGAGCCTGCAGGTCTGCGTCATTTATTTTCACCAGCAAATCGCCTTTGGAAGCCGGTTGCCCTTCTTTCAGATTGATTGAAATGATCTTGCCGGACACTTCGGATACCAAGTTGGCTTCTTCATTAGCCAATACGGTACCGGAAACAGCTATTGCGTCTCCTAATTTTTCGGGTTTGACTATATATGTGTTAACAGCTACCGCTGCAAATCCGCCTTGGGGTTTCCCTTGCGGAGCGGTTTTGTTGGGGAAGAAAAATACTTTAACGGCTACCGATATCGAGAGCAATGCAACCGCAAAAAGAATTAATTTTATTTTTTTCATATATGTGTTTTAACATCAAAAAGAAACGAATTTGCTCTTTTACTATGCAAATATCGCAAATTGCGACGAACTAAATTGAGATTAAGATAACGGGGCAGTTGCTATTGATATTGTCTGGCTTTGTTTTTTTTGACTACCTTAATGACTGCCGGCTGTGTATGTGCAACATTGAAATTTTAGAAGAGGAGAGTGGCTGTCAAAATAATTTTCGGTGTCGTAAAGTCGCAAGTATTTTGTATGTTACGCCTTGTTCCCGATGATTTTGGCTTGTATACTCAAACCGAAAAAGATTGCAATGATTTCGACTGAAATGCGTAATTTCGTTTTATGAATTTTATACTTTCAGATAGCGAGCGGCGGCAATTAGAAATCTCCTGACGTAATGTTGGAGGTCGGGCGGGGTATGTGAAGACAACAATTTTGCTGATGTCGGATAAATCTGTGCCGGCAGATAAGATAGCGGATTATTTAGGCGTAGATTCCGGCAAGGTATATCGTTATGTCCAGCGTTATCGTTTTTTGGGGTTAGAAAAATATCGGATAATGCCCGATATTATCGTAACAGAGCATTTAACGATTGGATAAACGGCACAAAAACAGAGCCGGTCTATTTGCCTGCTTATTCTCAGAACTTAAATATAATCGAGCGTTTATGGAAATTTATGCGCAAGAAGATAATAGAGTAGTTGTTACATTGTAAATCAATTAGTTAGACAATAATTCCATAAACCTGCACAAACTTCTAATACTTCATTGTAAAAATTTATATTGCG
>JAANMT010000286.1_pt1 | contig 54901 bp, 41 predicted proteins | sample 7279711 | NCBI WGS metagenome assembly JAANMT01 (sample SAMN14094538, study PRJNA606508) | bioreactor metagenome | isolation source: A lab-scale SPAN reactor treating ammonium-rich wastewater day 1 | place: Ireland: Galway | collected 2017-01-16 | reverse complement strand
AATCGGTTTGCCCTTCCCTCATCACTTTCCACTCATCACTCAGCACTTCGCGCACGGCGGGCGCAGTACGCATCGCCTCTACGAACCTTCGCTTTGTGTTCTTCGTGTCCTCTGTGGTTCAATCGGTTTGCCCTTCCCTCATCACTTTCCACTCGGCACTCATCACTCTCATCCTCGTTTCAAATCACTTCTTACACGCGGCTAACAGATCACCGGTATACTGCGGCGCAGTTCATCCGCCACTTGCAGGAACGCCAACCCATGTCCGCATCCGCTGTGCCGACCCCGGCCGCGCCGATCACTAAGCGTCAAGCGTGGATCCGCGCGATGCGCCCGCGCGTGTTCACCGCTGCCTACGTGCCGATGGGCGTGGCCGCCGCGGCCGCTATCCGTGATGGCGTATTCGACGTGCTGCTGTTCGCGCTCTCGCTGATCGGCGTGATGCTGCTGCAAACCACGGCCAACCTCGTCAACGAATACTACGACTTCGTCCGTGGCAGCGATGACCTGAAGGTGGATGGGCAGGGCATGGCAATCAAGAAGTACGGCTTGACCCCGCGCGAGGTCGGTATCGGGGCGGTTGCTTCGCTGGTCGCGGGCTGTCTGATCGGGTTGTTTCTGCTCTCGCAAAGCGGCCCGCTGCTGTGGGCCATCGGCATCGGCGGCGCGCTCGTCGCCGTCATCTACACGGCTGGCCCGTTCCCGCTGGCGTACAACGGCCTCGGCGAGTTGGCCGCCGGCATCTTCATGGGGCCGCTGATCGTCGTCGGGGCGTATTACGTCATGGCGCGTGGACAGCTCGCGCCTGATCTCGTGTGGATTTCGCTGCCGGTCGGGCTGATGGTCGCGGCTATTCTGCACGCCAACAATCTGCGCGACATGGAGGCAGATCGCGCCGCCAACAAACGCACGTTGGCCGTGCTGCTGGGCCGTCCCGCCGCACGGGTTGAGTACGTCGTGTTGGTGGGCGGGGCGTATGTCGCGCTGGCCGGCCTGATCGTATTCGGGGCCGTGCCGGTGACGACCGCGCTGGCGGCGCTTACGCTGCCGGAAGCGCGCGCGCTGATCCGCATCTTCAACACGGTTGACGACCCGGCCATGCTGCATCCCGCGCAGGGCCGCACGGCGCGTCTGCACGGGCGTTTCGGTTTGCTGATGGTGGCCGGTTGGTTGGCATGGCTGCTGCTCGATGCGGTGATCTGAGTCGTAACCAGCCCGGCACTAGCATTTCTCGTCCGCTTTGCTAGGATGTGTGTGGCCGGTCGCTGTATCGGCCAACCGCTCAATGACGCCGGGACTGCTCCCGTTAACGGATTCAACGCTTCAATGACACCCACACCCCTGCAAATCTACCCTGTGCGCGCCGCCGTGCAGACCCATCGCTTCGACCTGATCGCCGCGCTCGATGACGCGCTGACCGTCTCCGGCGTCAAGCTGGCGGACGGGGACGTGTTGGCGGTATCCAGCAAATACACCGCGATTTCCGAAGGGCGTATCGTCGATCTCGCCGATGTCGTCCCGTCTGAGGATGCCGAGCGCGTCGCGGCCCAATACAACATGAACCCCAAGATGGCGCAGCTCGTGCTGGAGAACGCCGAGCACGTCTTTGGCGGTATTCAGCTCGGATTTCTGCTCACGCACGTCCACGGGATCATCTCGCCCAACGCCGGCCTCGACCGGTCGAACATCCCCAGCGGGCAGGTCGTCCTGTTCCCGGCTGATCCGTATGGCAAAGCCGCTTGGATCAGAGCGCAGGTGCGCGCGCGCTTCGGCGCGGATGTCGGCGTGATCCTCACCGACAGCTGGTTGGTGCCGGGGCGCTGGGGCACGACCGGGATCGCGCTGGCGACAGCGGGCTTCCGTCCGGTCGCGGATGAACGGGGCAAGGCCGATTTGTTCGGCAACCCGATGCAGGTGACACAGCGCGGTGTGGCGGATTCGTTGTGCGTGGCCGCACAGCTCGTGATGGGCGAGCGCGACGAAGCGACCCCGTTCGCTGTCATCCGCAACAGCGGCGTGCTGATCGAGGAGATCGCGCTGTCCGCCGCGGACGTGTCGATTCCGTGGGATATGTGTATCTACGTCGAATCCCTCACAATTGGGGCACTGCGCCTCGGCCTGACCAACGGTTTACCTGCGCTTCGCCCGGTTGTCTGAGCCTAATCGCCGTGTTGATTACGGGAAAATGCGCGGCCAACGCTACCGCGCAAAATAATTCGCGTATAATGAATCCAGCGGCCAGTGGATTGCTGGCTGATCTATCGCTACAGAACGGAGACCTCTCACTATGCGGAAGTATTTGATGATTCTCGTAATGATCGTCGCGATGTTGGCCATCGGCGGCACGGCGTTGGCGCAGAATCCAGTCTGCGGCAATCTGACGGGCGCGGACTGCGAAATCCTGACGCAGTCGATGGCGGCGCAGGAAGGCTTGACGTCGGCTACGTTCGATTTCACCCTCAACATCACGTCAGGCGCTGACACCATCCCCTTGACCGGCAATGGTTCGTACGCGATTGATCCCGCCGCGATTGCGGCCATCGACATGGATGCGCTGGCCGGGGCGGCCGCCGATCCGACCGCCGTCCTCGGTGCGTTGGGCAGCGTGCTCGGTGCGTTCGATGGCGAGTTGAACATCAATGCGATGGGGATGCTCGACCTCAACCTGCTGTTGATCGACGGCGTCGGTTACCTGAACTTCGCCCCGCTGGCCCCGCTGCTGGGCGGCCCGGAAGCCCTGGCGGCGATGGGCTTGCCGGCGGATTGGGCGGGTCTCGAACTGGTCGGCGCGCTTGAGATGCTTGCGCCGATGATGGACAGCATGGAAATGCCGGGTGCGGGCGATGTGCCTGCGGTGGATCCTGCGCAGAACGAAGCGATGCTGAACGCGCTCATGAGCGCGGCAGTCATCACCCGTGGCGCGGATGAGAACGGCAAGGCGGTCTTCAGCACCACGCTTGACCTGAACGCGATTTTCAACAACGAGCAGTTCATGAGCATGATGATGGAGCAGGCCGGCGAACTGAGCGAGTCGGAACTGGCTGAAGCGCAGCAGATGATGGCCACGTTCGGCGATGCCATCACCGTCAGCGTGACGCAGAAGATCGATCTGGCGACCTTCTATCAGACTGATGTCGAGTTCAACCTCGCCATTGACGGCGCGGCGCTTGCGGCCGCGACCGGCGAGTCGATGGACAGCATCAGCGTCGTGGGCGCCTTCAGCTTCGCGGACTTCAACGCGGCTCCGGCGCTGTCGGCCCCGGCCGGCGCCCCGGTGGCGACCATCATGGATCTGATGGGCATGATGGGTGCGATGGGCGGCTTCTAAGCCTGACCGCGTAACCACACTCGGCCCCCGTACAACTGTGTGCGGGGGCTTTTGTTTTGCCTTGCGCGGCGCAACCGAACGCCTCCGGAATCCGTATGAGATAATGTAGACACCGCCGCGCTTTCAGACTAAAGTAAAGCACGACGAAGGCAGTGGAAAGCGACCGGTGCGATGCCCGCTTGGTGGGGTACACGGCAGAATGTCTCAGCCCGGCTTCGGCTCGAAGTTGAAGGCATGCGTGCGGTGTTCGGGAACACATTCAAACTCAACGTGCCGTCAACCGGCTTGCTGTACTGGCACGGCGACATCGAGATCAACCTGACGCGGTTGAAAGAGCGTATTCACACGGTGAAGATCGTTTACCCGGCGGATTACCCCAATCAGCCTGCCGAGGCGTACGTCACCCACCCGCGCATCTACAGCCGCAAGCATCAATATGTCGACGGTCAGCTGTGCCTTTTCAATCCGAAAGATGGCGAAAGCTACGGCTGGAACCCCGCAAAGTCGACGGCAGTGACCGTCGCGGCGTGGGCGGTGCAGTGGATTTACGCCTATTACACGTGGCGGGCGACCGGTGTTTGGCCGGGTATCGAGGAGACCGTCGATCCCAGCCAGATCGATCCGCGCCTGCGTCGTTGAAGGGAAGCCCGATGAGTGGCGGACAGCTTCCAAACCTTGTGATCGCCCAACGTGTCATCGACAAGATGGCGAAGGGCGCCGCGCGCTTTATCCACGACGAGACGGGTGAGGCGCTCGTCGGCCTGATTCATCAGCCGGACAGCGCCGGCAGCGTGCCGACCCTGTACGTGCTGGACACGATCGCCCCTGACGAGGAGGACGTGCAGCGCGAGGCCTATGTCTTCGCCCATGGTGGCGAAAGCCAGTACGACCAGTTCACGTGGCTTCTGGAAAACTGGCAGGCCGATGCCGAGCTGCGCCGTGCCGCCGGTTTCAAGTCCGAGGCGCCGCTGGCGCACATCGGCGACTGGCACAAGCAGCCCGGTTACATGATCGCGCCCAGCGGCGGCGATTTGGCCTCGGCGGTAACGCTGCTGGCGGAAGCGCCCGACGTCCCGTTTTGGCTGGCGCCGATCGTCACGCTCGGCCATCCGCCGACCCTGCGTGATGGCGCGGCCGTGAACTATGTAGCCGTTGCGGACGGCCACGGCGGGCTGACGCGCATTGACTTCTGGCTGATCGACCGGCGCGCCAAGGCATTCAGGCCAATCGTCCCGGCCGTGTATCCGAACTCGCAGCTTCCCGCGCTTCCCTCGCTGCCGTGGCACTTGGCCGACGATGCGCGCCTGAGCCTTGAGGTCGGGCAGTTGGAACACGACGGATGGTTGGTGTCGCAGATCGTGCTGTGGGACACCGACCTCGAACCACCGCTGGAGGCATGCTTCATGCTCGGCCGGGCGGGCGGGGAGTCACTGCTGCTGCTGGCGACTGAACACGACTTTCCGGAGTCGCCGCCGCGCGCATACGCCGCGCCGTTCGTGCCGCTGGGTCACGGCGAGGAGTTATACGACGCGTTCGAAAAGGCATGGCGCGAGGCCGACCCGATGCCGTGGCCGGACAGCTTGAAATGGTCGCCGGAGTTGTATCTGGTGGATTACGTCTCGGCGTTGATGGGCCGTGCGCCCGCCGGCGGCGACCCGGCCGCATCGGGCAGCGGCGACGACGAGGAGGGCGGCGAATGACCGCTTGGGATCGCGTCGAGCGATTGATCGGCAGCGACGGCCTGCATCGGCTTGCGCAAGCGCACGTCGTGGTCGTGGGGGTGGGGTCTGGCGGCGGATTCGTCGCGCTCAGTCTTGCCATGAGCGGCGTCGGCCGCTTCACGTTGGTTGATATGGAAGCCCTCGAACAGCCGAACATCGTGCGGCATGTGGCCGACGCGCGTTATCTCGGAGTCAACAAGGCGCAGGCGCTGGCCGACCTGATCGCGCAGCGCAACCCGGATGCGCAGGTGCGCGTCATCACCGGCAACATCACCGACCACCCGGATGCGCTCAACGGCGCCGACCTGATGATCGTCGGTGTCGACGGCGAAGGGATGAAGTATCATCTCAATGAGATGGCGTTGGCGCGCAATCTGCCTGCCGTGTACGCCGGGGTCTACGCCCGTGGTGAAGGCGGTGACGTGTGCGTGATCCGTCCTTACGACGGCCCGTGTTATGCGTGCTGGGCGGCCGAGCTGCGCGAGGGCTTGAGCGCCGGCCCGGTCGAGGAACTGGATTACGGCCAGATCGGCGAGGACGGCACGCTCAAAGCCGAGCCGGGGCTGTGGATCCACGTCGTGCGGATCGCCGCGGCGCAGGCCGACGTGGCGCTGACGCTGCTGCTTCCGGGAGTGCGGCCGCCGCTGCCGGCCAATACGCTGGTGATGGCGAACACCGCGCTTGAGATCATCGAAGGACAGACCACACCGCCGCACGGCGCGTTGTGGGTGAACATCGCGCGCGATCCGAACTGTCTGGTGTGTGGCGACCGCTTGCAGGACGTGAGCGAGACGCCGCTGAGCATTGAGGACTTGGCCGCACAGACAGGCGATATTACGATTGAAGCGGTTGAGGCGGATCGCCGCCTGCGGGACGAATAGGAGGCCGTAACATGCCAGAACTCACGCCGCCAACACCCCCTGAAGGCGAAGCGTTCGACGACAACTTCATCGAGGAGACGCCGTCGGCCGGCACGCCACCCGTCGTCAGCGAGACCCCAGAAGCGCCGGAAGCCACGCCCGATCAGCCTGCCGCCGAGAGCCGGGCCACGCTGCCTCAGCCGCCCGAACCTCCCGCCGACGATATGAGCGCGCGGCTCGAACGCTTGGGCGGCGAACCTGCGCCGGTCATCACGCCGGAGGAATTCGCGCGTCTTCAGAACGCGGGACAGGTGCACATCGACGCGATGGGCCGCGTGCGCACTGCACGCCGCGCCAGTCAAGCCGACGCCGGTGTGACCCTAAGGAAGCGCCGTGCGTGGTATTAAGCCAGATACGGCTGCCCTGATTAAACAGCTCGAAAACAGCGGCGTGCTGCACGATGCGCGAATTCGTGCTGCCTTCAAAACCGTGTCACGCGCGAACTTCCTGCCCGATCTCGACCCGGACGAGGTGTATGCCGACCGCGCGGTTATCATCAAGCGCGACCCGGCCGGCACCGCGATCAGCTCGTCCAGCCAGCCCACGATGATGGCGCAGATGCTCAATCAGCTGATGCTGAAGCCCGGCATGAACGTGCTGGAGATCGGCGCTGGATCGGGATATAACGCCGCTTTGATGAAGGAGCTTGTCGGGGCGGAAGGGCGCGTGACGTCGCTGGAGCTGGATCAAGACATCGCGGAGCGGGCGCGCGAGAACTTGGCCCGGTCAGGATACGGCAGTGTGCAGGTCGTCACCAGCGATGGCGCGTCGGGATATGCGCCGCGGGCGGCCTACGACCGGATCATTTGTACGGCGACCGTTTGGGATGTTCCGCAGGCATGGGTGCGCCAGCTCAAGCCGCGCGGCCGCCTCGTCACGCCGATTCAGGTTCATGCCGGCCAAGTTTCTGCCGCGTTCGACGTGCTTAAAGACGGCACGCTGTACAGCGCGGAAAATCTGCCCTGCCGCTTTGTGCTGATGCGCGGCGCTTCCGCCGTGCCGAACTTCGTGCGGCAGGTCGCCAGCAGCGCGCTGGTCATGTGGTCGCTGGATGCCGACGAGATCGACGGGGCGAGCCTGCATCTGCTGCTCAGCGCCGATCAAGAGATCAACTTCCTCAGCCAGCCCTTGACCAGCGAGCAAATCTGGTCGGGCGTCATGCCGTATACCATGCTCAACGCCCCCGATGACATCGTTCTGGCGACATACTTCATCAGCGAGGGGCAGCAGGCGTACGGCATGGATGCCGGCGGGGGATACGCCGTGCTCAGCCCGGCCAGCGCCGCGTTCGTCCCCTATCAGGGCGGCGGCAAGTGCCACACGTTCGCCGGGGCGGACGCGTTTCTGGTTGCGCAGGACATGCTCGACCGCTGGCACGCCATTGGTGAGCCGGGCGCTGAACAGCTGCGCGTGCGCCTGATCCCGCTGGGCATGCCGATACCGGACGCGCCCAATCACGGCTGCAACTTGACCCGTCAAGACCACGCGCTTCAGGTCTGGCTTGAACCTGTCGGCGAGGAGACCAATCACGATATCCTCGACGGTTAGGCCGCATGTGCGTAACTCGCAGCGCCGCGTTGTGGTAGAGTCTGGCTGTATTCTGGCGGGCTGCTGATGACACTGCTCCTCGACCAACTTGTGATCGTCGACCTTGAAGCGACGTGCTGGCGCGGCCCCCCGCCCGACGGACAGCGCGTTGAGATCATCGAGATCGGCGTCAGTGCGCTCGACCTCACGTCGTTTGAGATCACCGCGCGCGAGTCGGTGCTGGTCAAGCCGGTGTCCAGCGAAGTCAGCGCGTTCTGCACCGAGCTTACCCACATCACGCCGGAGATGACCGCCGGCGGTGTGGGCCTTGCCGAGGCGTGCGCATGGCTGCGCGACCGGTTCTGCTCGGCGGGCCGCATGTGGGGCAGTTGGGGCAGCTTCGACCGCAAGCTGTTCGAAGCGCAGTGCGCCGCCGACTGCGTGCCCTATCCATTCGGCGCGCATCATGCCAACCTCAAGCGCGTTTATGCGCGGCTGACCAAACGCAAGCAGGGAGTCGGCTTGCGCAGCGCACTCGAACACCTCGAACTGCCGTTCGACGGCACCCATCATCGCGGCGGCGATGACGCCTACAATACGGCGCGGATCGTGCAGCTGTTGTGCCAGACCTACGGTATCGCCTCGCTTTTCCTGACCTTGCCCAAGAAAGACCGCCCCGTGCTATGACCGCTGAAACCTCGCGCCCCGGTCTGACGTTCGACCGCTGGCTGCCGATCTTCGCGCTGACGTTCGTCGACGTGCTCGGCCTGACGATCATCCTCCCACTGCTGCATCTGTACGCGGCGGTGTTCGGCGCATCGCCGATCGAAGTATTACTGACCGTGGCGGTGTTTCCGCTGGCGCAGCTGATCGGCGTGCCGGTGATGGGCGCGCTCAGCGACCGCTTCGGGCGTAAACCGCTGCTGATTATCAGTCAGGTCACGACGTGCATCAGCTTCATCATGCTTGGGTTGGCGCAGTCGTTGACGATGGTCGTCGTCTCGCGGCTGGTCGATGGCCTGTTCGGGGCCAACCTTGCGACCGCGCAGGCCGCGATGGCCGACATCACCGACGATTCGACACGCGCGCAGGGCCTCGGCGTGACCGGGGCGGCCTTCGGGTTCGGCTTTCTGATCGGCCCGGCCATTGCCATCGCCGCGCTCGAGGCCGTCGACAGCCTCGCGCTGCCGGCGTTTATCGCTGCGGCGTATTCGTTCATCTCGATATTGATCACCGTGTTCGCGTTCAAGGAAACACTACCGCCCGAACGGCGCGGGCAGGGGACGTCGGTCGCACGCTCACCGCTGGCCGCCTTCGGCCTCATGCGCGACCGGCGCTTCACGGCGCTGCTGGTACTGCTGTTCGCGCAGCAGGTCGTGTTCTTCGGTTTCGAGGCGACGCTCGGCCTGTTCACGCTCAACCGTGCCGGTATGCTAGGACAGGCTAACGCGCTGATGTTCGTGTGGGTGGGACTGCTGCTCGTCGGCGTGCAGGCGCGGGGGATCGGCAAGCTGGCCCGGCGATACGGCGCGCGCAACCTGATGTTGATCGCGCTCGCCGCCCTTGCCCTCGGCCTGTTTCTACTGGCGCTTACGCCGCAGCAGGCGCATCCGTTCTATATCACGCGCATCGCTGAGCGTGAAATCGCCTCGCTGGCGCCGACTGCAACCGAGACCGTGATCGGGTCGCTGCAAGTCCCGCTCCCACCAGATACGAATCGGGGACTCGGCGCGGTCGTATGGCTGGTCGTCGGGGTTGTCCCGATCGCGCTCGGCGCAGGGCTGATCCGGCCGGCGATCAATACGATAATCACGCGGCGCGCCGGTGAAGCTCGCTACGGACAGTCGCTGGGCGCATCCGCGGCGATGGTCAGTTTGGCGAACGCTGCCGCGCCGCTGCTGGCTGGCGTGCTGTTTCAATCTTTCGGCGCGACCGCCCCGTACATGGCCGGCGCTGTGGTGATGGCCGTGATCGCTGGCGCGGCGGCCGTCCTCGTCCGTGAGCCGCGCACGACAGCCTAGAGCGTTTGGGTACTAGCCCAACAGGGCGTTGATTGACAGATCAGGCGGCAGCGGTTCGGCGCCCAGTTCACGCAGCGCATTGATTCCCCGGCCGGCGTTGGTGTTGCCGAGCGGATCGTCCACATAACACACGCGCCGCCCCTGCGCCAAGGCCGCGCGCGCCGCGTGCAGCGCCCCGCCGTCGGCATCGGTCTGCACGACGAGCACACACTGGCTCAGTCCGCTGATGATCCGGTTGCGCGCCACCAGCGCCGGCGTGTTCACCCGCGTGTCAGGTCGGATTTCGCACACGAGCGCCCCTCGCCGTTCGATTGCCGCGGCCAGCCCGGCGTGCTCCGGCGGATAGATGTCGAACAGCCCGCTGCCCAGCACCGCCACGGTCATGCCGCAAGTTGTCGCGAGCGCACCGATATGTGCGGCCGAGTCGATGCCGAGCGCCAGCCCGCTGACCACCGTGACGCCCTGCTCGGCGAGATCGCCGGCGACACGCTGTGCCAGCGCGAGCGCTCTGGGCGAGGCGGTGCGTGTGCCGACGATGGCGACTGCGCGGTCGGTCATGCACGGCCACTGGCCTTTGGCGAACAGCGTGGGCGGGGCGTCGTCGAGCATACGCAGCGCGGGCGGGTAGGCGGGGTCATCCAGCGTAATCACGCGCACGCCGCGATCCTGCCAGCGTGCCAGCGCGCGCTCGACCTCCGGCAGATTCACGGCGGTGATCGCCGCGCTCAGCGTCGGGCCGATCCCGCGCACGCGGCGCAAGTCGCTGGCTGACGCGCCCAGAATCGCATCCGGCGCGCCGTAGTGGTCGATCAGCGCATGCAGAGTCTTACCCCCGAGGCCGCGAATGACGCTCAGGGCTATCCATGCGGCGTCAACCACGCTCAGTCTTCCTGATAGTATTCGATGATCGAAAGCAGCATGGTGTTCATAAACGTGTTGACGTGACGCAGCAGCGCGGCCCATTCGCTTGGGCTGCGCGGCGCGGCCAGTTCCGACCATGTCAGCACGGAGTTGATGACGAAATCGCTGAAGAACAGGAATCCGCGTACCGCATGCGGCAGCGTCAGGCGGTCGTCGACCAGCGCGATGGCGTACTGCTTGCCCATCTCGATGGCACGGCTGAGGCCGCTGTCGGGCGATCCGGCGGCGAGATAGGCGCGTAGTTCTTCCAGCAAGGCCCGGCCCTGCACGCGCAGGTGCTGACGAGTGTCGTCGCGCATGGCGCGGTACCACGGCACGTCCGCCAGATCGCCATCCCCAACTTGCAGGCGGGCCTGTCCCAGCGCGTTCTGCAAGATGACCTGAATTTCGATGGGCTGTAGTTCGCTGTCGGCCTGCATCTGGCGCTGAAGGTCGGACACGCGAAAGCGGCGATGTCCGCCCGGCGTGCGACGCGACGGCAGATCGCCCTTATCCGCCCAGTTGCGAACGGTCGCGGGATGTACGCCGAGAAGCTCGGCGGCGCGGCGCAGGCTCACCCACTCGTTGTCGCTCATGCGTGCCTCGATGTGCAAGTCCCCGTGCATGAGTATACACTACGCAAGGTGTTAGAAATCAGGAGTCAGGAGTCAGGTATCAGGAGTTAGTGTTCAGGGGTCAGGGATCAGTGGTCAGGGGACAGTGGTCACGGGACAGTGGTCAGAGGGCAGTGGTCAGAGGGCAGTGGCCAGAGGGCAGTGGTCAGAGAACAGTGTTCAGAGGATAGGGGTTGGCGGTTACAGCTGGTAGCGTGGTGTACCTGTAGAAGATAGGTTACTCCTGACTCCTGATCCCTGATACCCGATCCCTAACCCCTGACTCCTGACTCCTGATCCCTGACCCCTGATCCCTGACTCCTGACTCCTTTACGTCTTCACACCGCGCAGGCGCGGGTCGAGCACATCGCGCAGGCCATCGCCGAGCAGGTTGAACCCCAACACGCCGAGCATGATCGCTAGCGCCGGGAAGATCATCAGCCACGGCGCCATCTCGGCCAGCGCGCGGCCTTCGCTGAGCATCACGCCCCACGATGGCTCAGGCGGCTGTGTGCCGAGGCCGAGAAAGCTCAAGCCCGCCTCGGTCAGCAGCGACCATGACAGCGCGAGGCTGACCTGCACGATCAACGGGGCGAGGGTGTTGGGCAGCACATGGCGCAGCATGATGCGCAGGTTCGACAGGCCGAGACAGCGCGCCGCCATGATGAATTCCATCTCTTTGACGGCCAGCACCGGCCCGCGTGACACGCGCGCGAAGATCGGCGTATAGACGATGCCGATGGCGATCACCGTCGTTCCGCCTCCCGGCCCGAACACGCTGACGATCACCAGCGCCAGCAGCAGCGCCGGCAGCGCGAAGAACACGTCCATGATGCGCATCACGACATTGTCGAACAGCCCGCCGACGAATCCGCTCACGGTGCCGATGGCGGTGCCGGCCAGTGTCGCAATCGTCACCGACAGCACGGCGACTTGCAGTGAATTCGCCGCGCCTTTCATCAGACGGCTGAACATATCGCGGCCGAACAGATCCGTGCCGAGCGCATACGTCGCGCTGGGGCCGGTCAGCCGGTCGCGGACGTGCTGATCGTTGACCGGATACGGGGTCATGCCGAGCAGCCCTGTCACGCCGACCACGACGTACAGCGTCACCAGCAGCAGGCCGACCAATCCGCTGCGGTTGCGCAGCAAGCGTGTGAACGTCGACGGCGGTTTAGGCATGCTGTCCATAAGAAATCCGTGGGTCGGCTGCGGCGTAGAGCAGGTCGGTGATCAGATTGATGACGACGAAGTTGAAGGCGATGAACAGCGCGACTCCCTGCACCAGCGCGTAGTCCCGCTGCGAAATGGCGTTGTAGACCAGCCGCCCGATCCCCGGCAGCGAGAAGATTTCCTCGATGATGACCGCGCCGCCGAGCAGATAGCCCAGCTCGACGCCGATTATCGTGATGACCGGGATGAGCGCGTTGCGCAGGGCATGGCGCCGCACGATCACGCCGCTTGCCAACCCCTTGCCGCGCGCGGTGCGGATATAGTCTTGGCCCAACACTTCCAGCATCGCCGAGCGTGTCGTGCGCATCACTGACGCCGAGAACGAAAAGCCGAGCGTGAACGCCGGGAAGATCAACTGGCTGAGATTCTTGCCGGGGTCGACGTGCAGTGGGGTGAAGTCACCGGAGTTAGGCAGAATTTTGAACACGACCGACAACACCACGATGATGAGCGAGCCGAGCAGGAAGTTGGGCGTTGCCAGCCCCACCAGCGCGAGCAGGCGTCCGAACAGGTCAATCGCCGAGTTGTGGCGAATCGCCGACAGAATCCCGATAGGCAAGCCGATCAGCAGCGCAATCGCCAGCGCCATCACCGCCAATTCCAGCGTGACCGGAAAGCGCGAAAGGATCAGGTTGAGCACCGGTTGGCCGTGGCGCACCGATAGGCCGAGGTTGCCGGTCACGACGCCGCCCATCCACGAGAAATACTGCTCCACCGGCGGCTTGTCGAGGCCGAAGTAAACCTCAAGCGACTCACGCTGGGTCTGTGTCAGCATACCGGCTTCGGTGCCGAGCATCGCCACAATGGCGTCGCCGGGGACGAGCCGGATAGCGAAGAAGATCAGGATCGACACGCCGATCAACGTCGGCACAAAGGCGATGGCGCGTTGGGTCAAGTAGCGAAACATGTCAATGACCTAAACAAAGACGGGGCGCGCGAGACCGTGCACCCCGTCCTTGTGCGATGCGGGATTAGCGGCTCAGCGTGACATGCGCCAACCCGATCAGCGAGTCGGTCGGGTACGGCACGAAGCCCTGCACGGCCGGCAGCTGGGCGGTGTACTCATAGCCGGTGTACAGCCACACCCACGGCGCCATCTCGGTCAGGTGGTGCTGCAGCTCGGCGAAGATCTCATAACGCGCTTCCGGATCAGTCTCGGTGCGGCCGCGCGCCATCAGGTCGTCGAGTGTCTCGTCGATGTAGCCGGCGACATTGTTCAGGTTGCCGCTTGACTGCCAGTAGCGGGCGTACATCGTGTACGGGTCGGGGCGGCCGCCGTTGAGCGCCACCGCGGCCTCGAAGTCGCCGGCCAGCCAGCGGTCGACGTACACGCTCAGCTCCAGCGACTCGATCTCGACGGTGATGCCGATCTCGGCCAGCTGCGCCTGAATGCTCTGGGCCTCGCTGAGGGCGGTGGGCGGCTCGGCGTTGGCGGCGATCACCTTGAGCGTGAAGCCGTCGCTCATACCCGCTGCGGCCATCAGCTCACGGGCCTTGTCGAGGTCTTTCTCGTAGCAGAACAGTTCGTCGGTCGGCAGCGCGAACGCGGCCATCGTCAGCGGGCCGGTGACGATCCCTTCGCCCAGCGACGCGGTGTCGAGTACTTCCTGCCGGTCGATCGCGCAGCTGATCGCCTGACGGACTTCCAGCTTGTCCAGCGGCTCGACGGCGGCGCGAAGCTGCAAGACGTTATAAGAGATGGCCGGCACGCGGTTGAGCTGCACGTTCGCGTCACCGATCAGCAGCGTCGCCACCAGCGGGTCGTTGAGCAGCGCGAAGTCGATCGTGCCGGCGCGCAGGGCTGCGAGGATCGACGCTTCATCCGGGATGATGCGGATTTCGATGCCGTCGATGTTCGGGCCATCGCCCCACCAGTCCGCGTTGGCGCTGAGCGTGGTGGTCTCTTCCGGCGTCCAGTTTTCAAGGACGAACGGGCCGGTGCCGTTCGCGACCGTGGCGACCGCGCCGCTTTCGATGTCGGCGCTGTCGACCATAGCGGCGTTGGTGGTCGCCAGCGCGGCCAACAGCGGCACATCCGGCGCTGACAGGTTGAAGACGACCGTGTAGTCATCCGGCGTGTCGATCGACGCGATGTTCAGATAGTTGGCGCGGGCAGCAGCGCCGGTGGCCTCATCGAGGATGCGGGCGAACGTCGCCGCGACATCCGCCGAGGTGAAATCGGCGCCGTTGTGGAACTTCACGCCCTGACGCAGCGTAAAGGACAGCGTCATGCCATCGTCGGCGAAGTTCCAGCTTTCGGCCAGCGCCGGGATAACGTTCAGGTCGGCGTCGAGGCTGACCAGCGGTTCGTAGATCAGTTCCAGCAGGCGGAACGACGCGAACGCGGTCTGGGTGTGCGGGTCGAGGCCGGTGGTGTCCGCGGCGCGAGCCATCACCAGTACATTGCCTTGCGCGGCAGCCGGCGAGATCGCCAGCGCCACGAGGGCGATCAGGACGAGAGCGAAAAACGCTTTACGCATGGTGGGTCTACTCCCTGTATGCAAATCCACTACTCAGCGGTTGGTGTTGTGATGCCGGATCTGGTCTGGGCGTCCAACCGCTTGAAGTATAGCAACTCCGCTACGCCGGGAACCACATAATCGGGCAAGATGCCGGCCTGCACGTAGCCGTGGCGGATATAGAAGTGCTGCGCTTCGGTGTTGAAGTCGGCGGCCAGCAGGAACAACTCACGCCCGTGATCCGCCGCCAGCGACTCGACGTGCGTCAGCAGCGCGCCCCCCAGCCCGTGCCCGCGCAGTCCGGGCCGGATGCCGATCCAGCGTAGGTACGGGCTGCGTCCGAATGTTCCGCGCGGCAGCATCCACGCGAAACCGGCCGGGGCTGGGTCGTCGTCGATGGCAGCGACTGACAGCACGTCGCCTGCGTCGATCCCGCCGAGCAGCAGCGAAAACGCGCGCGCGCTGGTCAGGCCGTAGCGCCGCCACAGTGGAGTCTGTGGGATCCATTCGGCGAGCAGCTCGGCGTCTGCGTGAGTCATAGGGTGGAACGATACGGCGCTCATGCGGTGAATCTAGCGCGTCTCCGCCGTGTGTGAAAGCCCGCCAGAGTCCAGTGGGGGTAGTTGACGGATGTGATCCTAATCCCTACACCGGTGGATCGGGATCATCGGATGAGGGCTGTACGAGCAACAACCTCAATCTGATTGCGCTTTATGGCGATTTCTATCTGTCGATTCCGAGCGACGCGCACTATACGATCATCCGCTGGGCGTCAATTGTCCGCCAGCGCGTCTGGTGTGACGCCTCGTGTTCCCCTACAGCACGCGTGTGACGCGGTGAATGCCGGTCGCGCCGTCCGGGCGCTGCGGGGTGACGTCGGCACGCTGAATGCCGCCATTGCCGTCATACGTGCGCACGCGGAAGCTGTGCGCGCCCTCGGCGAACGGCCAGTCATATCGCCACAGCACCCATGTCAGTTCGCTCAGCGGCGACTTGAGCGTGGCCGGCAGCCAGCCCCCCTCGTCGATACTGACTTCGACGCGGCTGATCCCGCGTGAGCCGGAATAGGCGATGCCGCCGATCGGGACGTAGGTTGTGCCGTCCTGCTCGAACACGCTGTCAGACGCGACGGTGTCAACCACAGACGTGGTCTGAACGAGGGCGGACGCCGACCATCCGCGCCGCACCCAATAGCCTTCTTCCCACTCCGGCACGAACTCCATGTGGGTGATCCACTTGGGCTGTTTCATGCCGTAGTGGTTGGGGATGTAGATGCGCACCGGGAATCCGTGCTTTTGCAGCAGCGGCCGGTCGTCCCACGCATAGGCGAGGATGATGCGCTCGTCCTCGCGGATCAGGTCGAGGTTGACGTACTCGTCGAAGCCGTCGGCGGAGGTGATCTTGAGGTATGTCGCTTCGGGCTGCGGATCGGCTAACGCGACCAAGTCCTGCATCTTCACGCCCGTCCACTTGGTCGTGCTGATGAGGTCGCCGCCGATGCTGTTGCTGATGCACGAGAGCGTGACGAACTGGCTGACGGAGTCCATGGCGCGCAGTTGGTCGAGCGTGAACGCCTGCGGGTTGTTGACGAGGCCGGTCATCGACAGCGCCCATGTCGCCGCGTCGATCTCCGGCGGGCGGCTGACGATGTCGATGCGATAATGCTCTTCGAGTGGTGTGTATTCGGATCGCGTGCCCGGCGCGGCGGTGAAATCGTCACTCATGCCAACGACCTCAACCGGCCCGGAGGGCGTCGGCGAATCGGGCGCGACGATCTCCTCGACCGGCTCGACCGCGCCGGCGCTCCGCAGCAGACTGACGACCGCGCCGGCGACGGTCAGGGTGGCCGTGCTGCCGCCGACCCGCACGAGGAATTGGCGGCGGTTGAGCTGTTCCGCGCTGGCCGCGATCTCGCTGTTCGTCTCTGGCAGGCGCGTAAGCCGGTCGTAGATCAAGCCGGCGATCAGGCCCGACCCGACCAGCATCCCCATGATGTATGCGCTGTCGATCAGCAGAGCGTTGGCGCGTTCGAACTGCACCAGCGGCAGGCTGGCGTACATCAGGACGAGCAGCACACCGAGCGCCAGCCCAACGATCAGGCCGGTGAGTGTTCCGGCGCGGGGGCCTTTCTGCGTGCGCGCGATTCCGAACACCGCTACGATGGCGAGGACGATCAGGCCGAACAATGTCGCTGTGCCGATGATGCCCTCGGCGATTTTGGCGACCTGATCGAGCCGCCCGATGTTGAGCGCGATCAGCACGTCGGCCATCGTCTGCTTGCCGAAGTTGAGCAGGTCATTGGGAAGGTTGTTGGGCAGCCAATCCATGACGTTGATCGGCAGCGCGGGCAGCGCCACCAACGCGTTAAGCGCGAAGAAGATGGCGATAACGGGCAGCGCGATCAGGATGCCAACGAGGAGTCCGGTCAAGATGCCGGGCGGACGGGGTTGCGCGGGTGTGGACATCGTATTTTGCTCCATCGCTGTGCGGCGGATCGAGGGGATCCAGCCTGTTGATCGTGGACAGTCGCACGCGCCGGACGAACCGGATCGGCGTGGTCTTTCCTGAGATGGCGCGCCATCAGTCTATAATAGCGAAGCGCCCTTCTCAACAGGCTAACATCCCATGAGTATTGTCGTAGACGCGCATCAAGACATCGCCTACAACTCCTTGAAATACGGCCGGGATTACCGGCGCAGCGCGCTCGTCGCACGGACTCACGAGCCGGCGGGCACGCCATCCGCGACGATTGGCTTGCCCGAGTCCATCGCGGGTCGCGTCGCGGTCATCTGCGCCACGCTTTTCGTGGCCCCGGCCGAGAGCGATTGGACGCCGACCGGAAACGAAAAGACGTATTCCAACCCTCAAGAAGCATATACGTATGCGTCCGAGCAGTTGGATTATTACGACCGTCTCGCTGATGAGTCAGACCGGATCACCGTAGTCAAGACCGCGGCCGACCTTGATTCCGTGGTGGCGACGTGGTCGGCCGATACGCCTGTGCATCTGCGCAAACAGGGGTTGGTCGTGCTGATGGAAGGAGCCGACCCGATTGTCGAGCCGCGCCAATTTGAGGAATGGTATGCGCGCGGTGTGCGGATCGTCGGGACGGCGTGGCAGCGCACACGCTACAGCGGCGGAACGGGCGCGCCGGGCGGATTGACGGCGTTGGGCCGTGAACTGCTCGACGTGATGGCGTCGTTCGGGGCGCTGCTCGATGTGTCGCACATGGCAGAGAAGTCGTTCTATGAGGCGTGCGATCACTACGAGGGGCCGATCTTCGCCAGCCACAGCAATCCGCGCAAGTTCTGCGAGACCGACCGCCACCTGTCCGACGACATGATCCGCATACTGGCCGAGCGCGATGGGGTGATGGGCACGGTGCTGTACAACCGCTTCCTATCGAACACGTGGAAGCGCGGTGATCCGAAAGGTGATATTACGCTCAAGGTGGTGGCCGACGTGATCGACCACGTATGTCAGGTGACGGGATCGGCGGCGCATGTCGGGATCGGCAGCGACTTCGACGGCGGATTCGGCAGCGAGATGATTCCGCTGGAGCTGGACACTGTGGGCGATCTGCTGGTCATCGGCAAGGTGCTGCGCGAGCGCGGGTTCAGCGACGCCGACGTAGACGCCGTGTTGAGCGGCAACATGCTGCGCAAGATTCGCGCGGCGCTGCCGGGGTGAGTTGACAGGGGACAGGAGTTGGCTGAGCGAATCCCTCACCGCTGACCGCCGACTCCTCTCCCGAGTGTCCTTCGCGTCCTCTGTGGTTCAATCGTGTTGTCTTTTACTCACGACTCATCACTTGACACTCATCACTCGGCACTTGGTGCGACCCTCACCCCCGGCCCCTCTCCCTCAGGGAGAGGGGAGAATGACGTGTGTGCGGTGGGGTGGTGTTGTCTGTGTGGGCTGGTGACTTCTAACAACTGACGCCTGAAACCTGAAACCTGACAACTGACCCCTCTGTGTCCTTTGAGGTTCAATCGTTTTGTCTTTTACTCACGACTCATCACTTGACACTCATCACTCGGCACTCATCACTCGGCACTCATCACTCCGAGAATCCCTCATCCCCGGCCCTTCGTCCTACGCCCCCGGAACCGGACGCGGGTTGCGTTCCTCGAAGCCCCACTGATGCCAGTACGGATACGCGGGCGGCGTAGCGCTGGCCGTGTCCAGCATGTCGACCTGCTCGGCCGTCAGGTTCCAACCGACCGCGCCGAGGTTGGAGAGCAGCTGCGCCTCGCTGCGCGCGCCGAACACCAGTGTGCTGACGGTCGGACGCTGCAAGCACCAGTTGAGCGCCACCTGCGCGACCGTCTTGCCGGTCTGCGCAGAGACCGCGTCCAGCGCGTCGATCACGCGGAATAGACGATCTTCCGGCACTTCCGGCCCCTCACCGCCGATCTGGCCGACGCGCGTGTTCGATCCCGCCGGCTGGCCGCGCCGGATCTTGCCGCTCAGCCGGCCGCCGCCCAGCGGACTCCACACCAGCGTACCGACGTTCTGATCGAGCGCCAGCGGCATCAGTTCCCATTCATAGTCGCGGCAGATCAACGAGTAGTACGCCTGATGCCCGACGTAGCGCGACCAGCCGTGCCGTTCGCTCACCGCAAGCGACTTCATCAGGTGCCAGCCAGAGAAGTTCGAGCAGGCTAGATAACGCACCTTGCCGCTTTGCACAAACGTTTCGAGTGTCGAGAGCACCTCCTCGACCGGCGTCTGCGCGTCGAAGCCGTGCATGGTGTAGATGTCGATATAGTCGGTTTGCAGGCGGCGCAGGCTTCCCTCGATCGACCTGATGAGGTGGAAGCGTGACGATCCGACGTTGTTCGGGTCGGTGTCGTCCATGCGGAACGTCGCTTTGGTCGAGATCAATGCGCGGTCGCGCTTGCCGGCCAGCGCATGACCGAGGATTTCCTCCGACAGCCCGCGTGAATAGGTGTCGGCGGTGTCGAACAGCGTGACGCCGTGGTCGAGGCAGATGTCGACCAAGCGCGCCGCCTCAGTGACGTCGGTGCTGCCCCACGCGCTGAAGAAATCCCCGCGCCCGCCGAATGTCGCGGTTCCGAACGCCAGCACGGGAACCTTGAGTCCCGATCCGCCGAGCAGTCTGTGTTCCATGGTCGTCTCCTCAAGCGTCATGATGAGTGGGGAATGGACAGTATACCCGGTGGCTGCCGCTGCGGAACGCTACGCCACCTGTTCCGCAGGCTCCGGCTCGGCTGGGGGCGCCGTCGGCCCGCCCAGCTTTCCGAAATTCCGAAGCGACGGCACCCAATACGCAATGCCCAGCACCACCAGAATCGTCCCGATGCCGCCGAACACCACCGCGCCAACCGGCCCGAACAGCGCCGCTGTCACGCCCGACTCGAAGCCGCCCAACTCGTTCGATGCGCCGATGAACACGCTGTTGACCGCAGACACACGCCCGCGCATCTCATCCGGCGTGTAGGTCATCACCAGCGTCTGGCGGATCACAACACTGATGTTGTCGAGCGCGCCTAGCAGGATCAACATCGCCATGGACAGCACAAACGAGGTCGATACCCCGAAAATGAGGGTCGCGACGCCGAACCCGATCACCGCCTTCAACAGCGTATGTCCTGAACGTTCAAACGGCGCGCGGCGGCTGAGATAGACCGCCATGCACAACGCGCCCACCGATGGGGCCGTGCGCAGCAAGCCGAGGCCGGTCGCGTCCACCATCAGGATGTCCTTGGCGAACACCGGCAGCAGGAAGGTCGCGCCGCCGAACAGCACGGCGAACATATCGAGCGTGATCGCGCCGAGGATCACCGGCGACTGGCGCAAGAACTGCCATCCGCCGCGAATCGCCTGTAAGGGGCGCTCGTTGGCGGCGAGGAACTTGGTCTGCTTGACGTCGATGATCAGCAGCGCCGCGACCAGCACACATCCCGCCGCCGCGTTGACGATGTACACCAGCGCCGCGTCATTCGCCAGCGCAATGAGCAGGCCGCCCACCGCCGGCCCGAGGATCGCCGACGACTGCCACACTGTCGAGTTCCACGTCGCGGCGTTGAGATACTGTTCCTGCGGCACGGTCAGCGGCGTGAGCGCGCTCTCGGCCGGATTATTGAACGCACGCGCCGCGCCGATTAGCATGAGCACCGCGTACAGCAGCACCAGCGATCCGTCCGTGATCGACAGCACCGCCAGCGCCAGCGAGCATACGATCAACACAAGCTGCGAGATCAGCGCGATCCGCCTGCGGTCATAGCGATCCGCCGCGTACCCGCCGAACACCGACAGCAGCAGCACGGGGATAATCTGCACCAGCCCGACCAGCCCCAGTGCGAACACATCCCCGGTGCGTTCGTACAGCTCCCAGCCGACACCCACGCTGACCATCATCTCACCGATCTGGGCAGGCATGCGTCCGGCGATCAGCAGGCGGAAATTGCGATAACGCAGCGCCGCGTAGGGATCACGCCGCGCCGATGGTTTGGCAGAAGACTTGCGCATCTATGCGACCTGTGAGTTCGACAATCGGCCTCGGCGTCTGAATTGCGTGTTGGGCGCTGACCCACGCCCCGACAGGAGTTCGCACTCCTACACCTCATCTCCCGCGATTTCGAGCCGAACGCGGCTTGAAGTCGCAGATAGGGGAGTCCAAAAGGCGCAAGCCCTTTGGAGCGAATCGTCCCCATAACGTGTTCGTAGAAGGCTACCCGGATTTGCGGGGGTGCTCAATGACCAAGTGCGACCACGACAGCGGATGCCGTGGTGTCCGTGTGAGTCAGGCTGACGTCCCACTCGATCAGGCCCATGTCGGCGGCGAGCTTGGCGGCCGCGCCGTGCAGGGTGAGGATCGGCCGGCCGCGCGGATCGTTGGTGATCTCGATCTCTTTCCAGCTCACGTCACCGATGCCGGTGCCGAGGGCTTTGCCAACCGCCTCTTTCGCGGCGATCCGTGCGGCGAGGCGATGCGGCTTGTCGAGGCAGTCGGCGCGTTCGGCGGCGGTGAAGAACCGGTTGAGGAAGCGCTCACCGAGTCGAGCGATGCCGTCCTCTATCCGCTGAATGTCGATGGAGTCGATTCCACAGCGCAGCACGCCGCCCTCCACGAATCAAACGCAGCAGGGTCGACCACCTGCCGCGTCATACGAATCGACGTGAAATGCCGCCCAAGCGGACGCCGCCGGCCTACGCTTCGGGCACAGGCTCGCCGCCCGCAGGCAGGGCCGCCTTGGCGCGTGCGGCTTCGAGCTTCTCCCGGCGCTCGGCGTTGAGCTTGCGCAGACGCTGCACAGCGACCGACTCTTCCGGCGCGACCGGCTCGTGCAGTCCGGCATGGCTGATCCCGACGCGCATGAGGAAATACACGCCAACCACATCCATGCCGATCACCGTCAAAACCACAATAAGTGAGAGGATGTCCACGTCTACGAAACTCCGGTGGTAGTGCGATTCTAGGCAAAGTGTACCGCGCATCCGTCCGCTCTGACAAGCTGTTTCGGGCCGGTGCGGTACAATCACGCGCAATGACGACCCTCGCGGCCCCCTCGAATAGAGTAGAGCAATCGAGCGCCGTTGACGGGGCGAGATCGATTGGGCAGCACCCCGCGCCGCCTGTAGAAAGCTGTACGCTATGCGCCGTTCTATTGCCCTGCTTGTCCTGCTCATGCTGACGGTCGCGCTCGCTGGCGCGCAGCCCGCGCGGACGTTCACCGCCGGCGGCGTGACCTACACCGTGGACAAGTACGTCACCGCCAACTATCCGGTCAAGCTGGCCTTCGCGCCGGATGGCCGGCTGTTCTACACCGAGAAGAACACGGGCAGCGTGCGCGTCGTGAGCGCGGACGGCGTGCTTCAGCCTGAGCCGGTCATCACGCTGCCGGTCGACGGGCTGGCCGAGCGCGGCATGTTGGGCATCGCGCTTGATCCGGACTACGCCGAAAACGGGCATATCTGGGTCGTCCACACCACCCCCGGCACCGTGCGCGATTATCCGGCCAACCAGCTTGTGCGCTTCACCGAGGAAAACGGCGTCGGCCGCGATCCTGAGGTGATGTTCAGCGTGCCGCTGGAAGGCCGTTCATTGATCCACAACGGCGGGCACGTCGCCTTCGACCGCGAGGGCCGGCTGTATCTGACCGTCGGTGACTACGAGAATCCGGCCAACGCGCAGAACCTCGACGTCATCCCCGGCAAGATTCACCGCTTCGACGTGACCGACGCGGGCCTTGTGCCGGCGGCCGATAACCCGTTCGAGGGCAGCAGTGTCTACGCATACGGCCTGCGCAATCCGTGGGATTTCGACTTCGACCTCGACGGCACGGGCATTTTCGCCACCGAGAACGGTGATCATTGTGATGACGAGATCAACCGGATTCTGCGCGGGTTTCACTACGGCCACGGCGCGGACTACCGCTGCGGCGGCACGGCCGCGGGCGTCGATATGACCTACTACGTCGCGCCGCTGCTCAGTTTTACCCCGACCGAAGCGCCGACCGGAATCCTCGTCTATCACCACGACGCCGCGCCGGACTGGATCGGCAAGCTGTTCTTCTGCGTGTGGAACGACGGCTATCCATCCCTGCGCATGATCACGCTGGACGATGACCGGCGCGCAGTCGAGTCCGTGACCGAAGTCCCGCTCGGCGAAGCGCGCTGCCGCATCGATATCGCGCAGGGGCCAGACGGCGGGCTGTACATGAGCAGCGTCGATTCCGACGGCGGGGCGATCTGGCGGCTCGTCCCGCAGTGAGGGGAAAGCGGGTAAAGCGATTGAACCACAAAGGATACGGAGGCGCGCACCACACAGCGACGATCTGAGATGCGCCCGACGCATCACTGCCCCTTGTCAAACGTTCGTGGTACACTACACGCTGACAACATGGACGGAGGCACGCCGCTTTTCCTATGGCGACCGAGATTTTGGTGGCGGTGTTTCCATCACGCAGTGTCCTGACCAAGGCGCTCGATCACTTGATGACCGTGCCGGAGTTGAAAATCCGGCGCGCGGCCATCGTTGCTCGGGCCACCACCGGCGAGACCATCGTGATCGGCGATGACATCAGCGCGGACGAAGCCGGCATTGCTGGCGGGACGCTGGGCGCGGCGATGACCGCGCTCGGATTTGCACAGTTGGGCGCGCTGGCGCTGCCCGGCGTCGGCGTGATTATCGCGTTGGGCGCGGGGGTGCTGGTCGGCGGGTTGGTCGGCGGCGCGACCGGACGTTTCGCGGCGAATCTGGTCGACAGCGGCTTCAAGTCCAGCCAGATCGACTCGCTGGCCGACCGGCTGCGCAGCGGGCATCCGGCGCTTGTGCTGGAGATGTCGTCCGAAGCGCAAACCCTCGATCACCTGCGGCTCGAACTCGGGCCTTATCGCGCCCAGTTGGTCGAAAGCCTGAGAGACGCCAGCGCCGGCAAGGGTTGGATTTAGCCACGTTTCGTAGACACACCGCCTAAGGACAGTACCATGCAGCTTGTAACATTTGCTCATCCCCAGCGGACGGGAGTCGGCATTTTGCGTGACGACACCGTCATCATCTCGGCTTGGACTGGCGATATGCTCTCACTGCTCGAAGCGGGGATTACGCCTAACGAGACCAGCATCCACTACCCGCTCAGTGAGGTCAAGCTGCGTCCGCCGCTGCACCCGCGTAAGATCATCGCCATCGGCAAGAATTACGCCGATCACGCGAAGGAAATGGGCGGCGAAGCGCCGGCCGACCCGCTGATGTTCGCCAAGCTGCCCAGCGCGATCATCGCCACCGGCGATACGATCACATGGAGCGCATCAGTCACGCAGGAGGTCGACTGGGAGGCGGAGCTGGCGGTGGTGATCGGCAAGCGCGCCCGCCATGTCGCCATGGAGGACGCCTACAAATACGTGTATGGCTACACCGTCGCCAACGACGTCACCGCGCGCGATCTGCAAGCCAAAGAGCCGCAGTGGGTGCGTGGCAAAGGCATGGACACCTTCTGCCCGCTGGGGCCGGCGATCGTCATGCGCAAGGACGTGCCCGACCCGCACGCACTGAAGATCACGACGGCGGTCAACGGCGAGACGATGCAGGACGGCAGCACCGGCGACATGATCCACAAGGTCGACAGCCTGATCGCCTATATCACGCGCTGGGTCACGCTTGAACCCGGCGATGTCATCCTGACCGGCACACCCTCAGGTGTCGGCAAGGGCATGAAACCGCCGCGCTTCCTGCAAGACGGCGACACCGTGACGGTGACGATCGAGGGCATCGGGACGCTGACCAACCCGTGCAAGGCGCTGCCGTGAGGCTTGCCCCACGTCTGAGCAGCCTCATGCTGCCGTGGCCGTGCGATTGGGATGCGCTGTTCGCGGATGACGCCCCCGCCGGCGGCCCGCTGATCCTCGAGATCGGCTTTGGCTACGGACACTTCCTCAAGCATCTATCGGCGCAGAATCCGCAGGCGCGCATCGTCGGCGTGGAGATCGCCAACGAGTGCCTCGTGCATGTCGAGAAGATGCGTGACCGTGGCGATCTGCCCAACGTACGCGCCGTGTTCTCCCGTGCAGAGACGGCGCTGTACCACCTGTTCGCGCCGGCGTCGCTCGACCAGATTCACGTCAACTTCCCCGATCCGTGGTTCAAAGCGCGCCACGAACGCCGCCGCCTGATGACCCCGTCCAACCTCGCCGTGATGACCTCGCGCTTGAAGCCGGGCGGCAGGTTGTATTTGGCGACCGACATCCACGACTACGCGCTGATGAGCGACGAGGCCCTGCGCGGGACAGCGGGGCTGGTCAACACACTACCCGCGCCATGGTCGGACGACCCACTGCCGGGGCGCATCATCACCAAGTACGAGCGCAAAGCCATCGCGGAGGGCCGCGCGCGCCACTACTTCGCCTACCGGCGTGACGATACCCCACTGCCCGACCTGCCCGTGATCACGGAGGCCCCCATGCCGCACATCACGCTTGCCTTGCCCTTGACTGCGCCAGAGATCGCCTCGGCGTTTACGTCGTTTTCGGCCAAAGCGGCGGCGCGTGAGCCGCGCGGGATGGCCGGCCAAATCTCGGTCAACGCATCGGAGGCGTTCACAGGGCGCGGCGCGGTGCTGGTCGAGTGCTACGTCAGCGAGCCGACGATTCACCAGCACGTCGCCGTGATGATCGTGCCGATCAAGGAACGCCCCGGCGAATGGGCGGTGGGGCTGGGGACGCTTGGCAGTCCACGCCCGACCGACGGCATCCACTTCGCCGTGCGGAAGGTCGCGGAATGGGCCGTGTCGCTGCATCCCGACGCCCGTATCACCGGCGACAAGGCGCGCACCGGGTTTGAATCGCTCACGCCTGACGCCCAAAGCGAGTGAAGGAGTCACGATCCAGTTAGTTGCCAGTGGTCAGTGGTCAGTGGTCAGTGGTCCGTGGACAGTGGTCAGAGGACAGTGGTCAGTGGTCAGTAGACAGTGGTCAGTGGACGACAACGCGACGGCATCGCTTCAGTCCCTTTCAAAGCTCTGAACATCATATAGCCGTGCGCGAATAGCTTAGCCGCGGAACGTCCGCCTCAACACCACGTCTTGCGGATCAACGCCGCGTAATTTGCTCCGGGGATGATCTGGCCGAGCACGGCGGGATGATCCGCGCCGGTCAGCGAGGGCAGATTGCCCGGCCGGTTGTGCCACGTCTCATGTGCCAGCAGCGCGAACACCACCGCTTCCTTGTTGTCGCTGTCCAGCCCGACATCCTCGTGAGTCAGAACGCGCGACCCCGGCAGCAAGGTTTGCAGCAGGCTCACGAGCGCCGGATTGCGCGCCCCGCCCCCTCCGAGAATCACCTCTTCCGGCCGCGCCGGGCCGAAGCGCGCGTAGGCGTCAGCGATGCTGGCCGCTGTCAGCCCGGTGATCGTCGCGATGATGTCGTCGTCGGTTATGCCATTGGCGCGGCCCGTGCGCACCAAGTCGGCGGCCATCGTCGCGCCGAACAACTCACGTCCGGTCGTCTTGGGCGGCTTCTGAGCGTAATACGGATGCGCGCTCAGATCATGCAGCCAGTCCTCATCCAGATGCCCGCGCTGTGCGCGCTGGCCGTCGCGGTCGTATGACTCGCGGCCGTCTGTGATGAACGCCACCGCCCCGTCGATCAGCGCGTTGCCGGGGCCGGTGTCGAACGCGACCGGCACGCTGTGGCTGTCTCTCAGCGGCGGCAGGAACGTCACGTTGCCGATTCCGCCGATGTTCTGAATCGCGCGCCATGCCGTCGGATGCCGCAGCAGCAGCCAATCGGCGTAGCCGGTCAGCGGCGCGCCCTGCCCGCCAGCGGCCACATCGCGCGTGCGGAAGTTGTTGATCGTCGTGATGCCGGTGCGCTCGGCGATCACCGCGCCTTCGGTGATTTGCAGGGTTGCGCTCACCGCGCCGCCGGGCTGAACCATGTGCCACACCGTCTGCCCGTGTGAGCCGATCAGGTCGACATCCGCGGGAGTCACGCCGGCCGCTTCGATCACGGCCAGCGCGGCCTTCGCGAACAGCTCACCCATATCGAAGTTGAGCTGGCACAGCGTATCGACGCGGCTGTGTTCAGGCAGACAGCCTTCCAGAATTCGCGCCTGAAAGCCGTCTGGATATGGATACGTAATGGCATGAAGCGTGCGCGCCGTGAGTTGTGGCGGCGCGCCGTCGATCTCGCACAGCGCCGCGTCGATCGCGTCTGCCGACGTGCCGGACATCAAACCGATGACTTTCATGGCGAACCTCTAACCGGGAAGTGGAAAGTGATGAGCGCTGAGAAACTGCGGACTATATCACCTATACGGTTCCGCCTGCGAGTCGCTTAACTCACCTTACCCCCGCGCGGATGAATCGAACGATGCGGGGGTGAGGTGAGTGGGCAGACGGCCGTATGGATTAACGCGTTTCGGGTGATGGGTGGACAACCGGGCCGTTTCGCGCGCCCGTCCTAGTCCTCCGGGGTCGGCGCGAGCGCAAGCTCAGGCGTCGCAACGGGCGAGACATCGCTGTTCCCTGCCTGCGCCGGCACGGCATACCACACTGCATAGATCGCGATACCCAGCACCGCTGTGATAATCCACATCGCCAGCGTCAAGCGCATAAAGACCTTGATGTTGCGCACCATCACGAAGCGCGGCAGCACCTTTTCGAACCACATGCGCAGGGCAAGATACGTCGCCAACACCTGCGCGGTGAACCCGATCACGCCGTGGATAATCGGCAGCGCGACGCGGGGATCGGCATTGAACTCCGCCGACAAATACGGGATGACGCCTTCACGATAGCTGACCAGCATGAGAAAGCCGATCAGGATCCAGTTGATGATGACGACCGTGGTCATCACCAGCTTATGGTGCGGCGAGAACTTCTTGCGCCGCGCAAAATAAAAGCCGAGCAGCATGCCCGGCAGCAAAAACAGCAAATACGCGAGCAGTGTTAAATCACTCGCCAGCGTTGCGTCCGTACTCAAGAACCCCGCGGCGTCTCTCATGTCCCCTCCCTACGTTTCCAAACGAGGAAATTGCCTAGTTCGACGTCCCGTTCGTAATTATACGCGAGCCAGTCAGAAAGCGCGGGGTACTGCGTCGCGAGGATCACGTTCGAGTCGTCGTCGCTGCCGGTGACCCACGGCATATAATCGGCGCGCAGGACGATCACATACGGCGGAAGCGCCGCCCACAACGTATCGACGTTTTCCTGTTTCCATGCTTGCGGGTAACGATCACCGACCAGCGGGAACTGTGCCTGAAAGCGAGTCGCGGGGCGCAGGTGGGCCAGAAACGCGACCTCAGGCCGGAAGCCGAAGATGTACACCGTATCGCCCGGCGTGGTGCGTTCTTCGAGCCAGCGCGCCATGCGCAGCGAGTCCCACGCGTTCAGGTCGCCGGCCTGAAACTGTCTCCAGTAGCCGCGTACGCCCTGATCGCCGGTGAGATACGGCCACGCGCGCGCCCATGTATCTTTAGCGAGGATGCCGGCGAACAGCACGACCCCTGCGCCGCCGACCGCATACGCCAACCTCCGGTCAACGCGCTGCGCCGCCGACAGCCAGCGGTCAAGCGCCAGCGCGGCGAGGATCGTCAGCGGCGGCAGGATTGGCAGCCAGTGCGTGTCGAACCCTTTGGCCTGAATCACGACGAACAGGATGCCCGAAATCAGCCACAGGTTGATGAGCGCCGTCATGCGCGTAGGGGAGCGCCGGCGCAGCAGCAGCGTCAGCGGGAGTGACAAGGCCAGCACGAGCAGCGGCCCCCAGTGCCACCAGCGGAACGCGACGTAATTCCCCATTTGATCCCAGAACGCCGACAGGCTCGAATACGCCTGAGCGTTGTACTGTGACGTGCCGCTGGCGACGATCAGCATTTCGTCGAGAATGCCGGTCGCCACGAAATACAGCAGGATCGACACGCCGACGGCCAAGCCGCCGATGAGGAACGCCGCCACCTCCCGCATGATGCGCGCCGGCGAGACGCGCACCGTGACTCGCGCCGCGAGATGCGCGACTGCTAGCGCCGCGGCGAACAGCGCGTAATAGTGCTTGAAGCTCATCACGACCGCGCACAGCGCGCCGCTGAGCAGTGCGAATCCGAGCGCGCGGCGGGTGGCCGGCGGGGACTTCGATGCACGGTGCGCGGCCCACGCCGCCCACATCATCGGCAGCAGCACCAGCGAGTCGCTCTGGCTCAGGCTGGCGAACGTTTCGGTGAAGTAAAAGACGGGGAACAGCAGCATCGCCCAGCGCGCGGCGCGCCGGCCGGCTATCGCATCGGCAAGGCCGAACAACGCCGGCAGCGCCAGCGGTATAGCGATCAGGTCGAGCAGGCGGACGGTCAGCGGCGACGCGCCGAACACGGAGAATCCGGCCGCGTAGAGGTAATAGATCGCCGGCGGCTTGATATCCCACATATCAATGTAGGGCAAGCCACCGGCGCGGATGCTCTGCGCGATGTTGGCGTACATGCCTTGATCGCGGCCCATCGGGTAGGTTAAGACCGGCAGCGCCAGCACGATGCCCAGCACAGCGGCCGCCAGCGCCCACCGGTCGAGTCGGCGGATCACGAGAAGAAACCCGCCAGATAGGCGATCACGAACGCCAGCAGCAGCGACGCGATCAGCAGCAGCCACGCGTTGAACCGGCCCTGCTCCTGCGCCGGGCTGATCGGCTTCTCCTCGACCGTCACGCTGCCAAGCAGATCGACGTAGAAGTCGATATTGCGCCGGCCGCGGGTGAGGCGCGCCATGTAGTCATGGCCGGTGACCAGCCGCCATCCGGTCTCTTCATCGTCCCAGTGTTCGCCCAGCCGGTCGCGAATCGCCTGATACAGTAGGCTTCGCGCCTGCTCGGCGTTGATCGGCTCGACCGGTTCGGGGGCCGAATCGCTCATCGGCTACGCCTCGATGATCGTCACCGACTCGATCTTGTCGCCCTGGCGGATGGCGTTGACGACCGTCATGCCGTCGCCCATGACCTGCCCGAACACGCCGTGCTTGCCGTCAAGGTGCGGCTGTGGCGAGTGGGTGATGAAGAACTGCGAGCCGTTGGTGTTCGGCCCCGCATTCGCCATGCTCAACACGCCGGCGCCGTGACGGATCTGGAGCGAGCCGGCCTCGTCGTTGAAACGATAGCCGGGGCCGCCGCGTCCGGTACCGGTCGGGTCGCCGCCCTGAATCATGAAGTTGGCGATCACACGGTGGAAGGTCACGCCGTTGTAGAACCCATCGCGTGCTAAGAACACGAAGTTGTTGACGGTGATCGGGGCGCGGTCGGCGAACAGTTGGATCTGAAACGTGCCCTTGTTGGTCACGAACTCGGCGGTGTAGCGCTTCTTGGGGTCAATCGCCATGGCCGGCGGCGTGCTGTACTGCTTCATGCGCGAGTCTCCTGAGACGATCTGGATCACATGCCGTGCGGAAAGTGCGCGCACGTCAGGGCAAGTGTACCAAACTCGCGCACGGCACGACATGATTGCGGTCTTGTAACCTTAATGGCAGATCGGCAATTCACGGTTACAATGGGTTTGCTACAACCACTAGAGGGTGTGTCTGTAGTACCATGTTGTGCTTTGAGGATAGAGGGGCGCCTCGGAATGACCCGAGTTCTGTATATTGAGGACGAGCCGAACAACCGACTGCTGGTCAAGCGGTTGTTCTCGATGCTGGCGCCCGAGATCACATATCTCGAAAGCGATAACGCGCAAACGGGAATCGAGTTGGCGATTGCTGAGCCTCCTCATCTGATCCTCATGGACATCAGCATGCCGGACATGGACGGCCTTACAGCGACTGCTCAAATCCGCAAGCTGGACGCTATTCGCCACGTCCCCATCGTTGCGCTGACCGCCAACGCCATGGAGGGCGACCGCGAACGGTTTATTGCTGCCGGATGCGACGGATACATCAGCAAACCGATCGACATTGACACGTTCGTCGACACTGTGCGCGGTTTTCTCAAGCGTGCGGAACCCGTGCAGACAGTTAACGCATCGCAGAACGGGGGCCCCGATTGATGGTCGAAGAGCGCAAGGTGGTGGATCCCACTGAGGCGCACGTCCTCGTCGTCGAGGATACGGTGCCGAATTTCATGTTGATTGCGCGCATGCTCAATCACATGGGGATTCGCCGCTGTGAATGGAAAACCTCAGGCTGGCAGGTCGTACAGTACGCGGAGATGCTTCCTCGCGTCGATCTGATTTTGTTGGATATTCGGCTGCCGTATAATGACGGTTATGCCGTGCTCGATAAGGTGCGTCAAAACCCGAAGCTCAAGAACACGGTGGTGTGTGCCGTGACGGCCGAAGCCAGCGAAGAACAGATGCGTCGGGCGCAAAAGGCCGGCTTCAACGGGTTTCTCGGCAAACCACTGGATCCCGACCGCTTCCCCACCCAAATCCGGCGTCTTCTGAACGGTGAACCCGTGTGGGAATGGCAGTAGCTGGACGCGGGTGTCGGTTTCAGCGTGGAATGCGGGGTAAGGGGGGCTTGCCTCGCAGGTAGGGTAGAGTATGGGCGCAGACGTGCTCACGATTATCGATCAATGGTCGAGGAGTCTCGCCCCTCCCCGTGATCTATTAGCGCGCCTGCTTGACATTGCACGTAGTTCCGACCGCGAACTCTACGACCTCCGGCTGTATCAACTTCAAGACAACAATCTCGTTCCGACTGCGGCGGCAGTGCCCGCCGCGTCTGACTCTGAACGGCGTGACGTCATCCGGCTCAGCACGCATCCCGCGCTGACGCCCGTGCTGAGCCAAAATGCGCCGGCGTTTGCTGCGCCGGATCGCTGGTACTTCCCGGCGGTGGCTGACCTCGCCCGCGCGTCGGAATACGTGTTGGAAGTGACGCGCCGCGGCGCCCTCGGCGAAGAGGCCCGCGCGCGGCTGATCGATCTGGCGCGATACGTCGGTTTGGCGCTCGACCTGCGCGATTCGCGCGCGGTGAATACATTCGCCGCGGCGATGGAACGCTACGGCGACGACGCCCAGCGGATGATCGAACAGAACCTGCTTACCGTTCTCACGACGCTCACCACTGCCACGAGCCTCGGCCAGATGGCCGACATCGTCGCCCAGCGCCTGCTGACCAAGCGCGAGGTGCTGGCCGTCAACGTGCTTCAGTACGACGAGGCGGGATACCTGCAGGGATGGAGTTCCCTGCCGGCCAACCATGCCGATGTCCGGCGCAGCATCACGCTCGATATCGCATGGCCGAGGCTGGGGGGAACCCTGCGTGATCGTGTGTGCGCTGGCGATGCGTTCGTGGTGCATGCGCTGGGGCCGGACGCGAAACTCACGCTCGGCACGGCCCTGTACGAATGGCTGCACGCCAACGACTTCGTCAGCGCCGCTTTCTACCCCATTTCGCGTATCGGCCGCACAAGCGCGGTGCTTGTCGTCCTATCCACGGTATCGCGCGTGTTGAGTGATGTCGCGATTCACAGCTTCCAGCGCCTCGCCGACCGCATCGCCCTGTTGACCGATACGGCGCGCGGGTTGAGCGAGGTGTCGGTGCGTGAACATTGGGCGTCGCGCATGGTGCAAGCCAGCCAACAGATGCTCGACGCCAGCGAGTATCCGGATGTCGCGGCGGCTGTTCTGGACGCCTTGCCATCGGTGATCACGACCGCGATGGTGGCGCTCTTTAACGAACCGATCCGCGGCGGCATGACCCCACGGCTGTTGACCGTCGAGGCCGTGGCGTCGCGCTTTAGCGTGCGCGGCATGCAGCTCGTTGTCGATGAGCTGTACGACAGCGCGCGCAACCGCGAGTCTTACGAGATGCTGGCACGGCTGGGAGACGCGAAACCGTTCCTCGATGTGCTGGAGAACAGCGAGCTGGCGCGTTTTGCGCCGCGTTTGGCCCACAGCCTGATGACGATGGGCTGCAAAGCCGCCGCGGTTGTCGGGCTGGTCGCCGATAACGAAGTCCATGGCATGCTGGTCATCGGCGCGACGACCGCCGACCTGCTTCAGCCGCTGCAAGCCGTCCTGCCGGGGATCGGCTCGTCGGTGACGGCGGCGATTGCGCGGCTGCACGATGGCGATCAGCGCGGCAAGCCCAACGATCTGTCGCGGATCGTGGAGTTCAGCCGTGCGCTGTTGGCCGCCCATGACGAAATCGATGTGATGAAGGCTGTTCGGCGCTGCCTTGCGGCTGACTACGACATCGTCGCATGGACGAGCGTGCAGATCAACCCGTTTCAGACGCAGCGGGTTGGGCGGTACGTCGTCAACCGGCTGCTGTTCGGTCAGCGCAGCGACGTGCCGGATATCCCGCTGCACGAGACGTTCGACGATGAACGCAGCAAATGGTTCTTCCAGACGTGGCTGGCGTCGCGCGCGTTCGGAAAGCCCGTGTTCTATCACTCCGATTACGACTGGCAGGACGACCCGGTGATGCCGGTGCTGATCCGCCAGACGAAATTGACGTTTGACAGCGCGGTGGCCCTGCCGGTCATCGTCAACAATCAGCTCGTCGCGCAAATCTATGTAGCGCTGCATACGGCCGTCGACATGACGCCCGGATTTGCCCAGTTATGCCAACTTGTATGCGATCAGGTCAGTTTGAAGGTCAGGACTATGAATGAATCCAACGGCACGCCGCAAAAGCAGGAATTCCCGGTGCTGCAGGTCGTCAACGACCTTGCCCTGCGCCTGCTCACCGTGCGCGACGAGCCTAGCCTGCTGCAAGAGGGCGCGCGGACGTTCGCCACGGCGCTCGGCATGGATCACGCGGGGATCACGCTGGTGCGCGAGGACAACTCCGCCGAGGTGGTGGCCGAGTACCCCGACGAGAAGCTGATCGGCCTCATCATCCCGCCGGATAACCCATATCTCGTCCAGACGATCGAGACGCGCCAGCCTGTGATCGTCGAAGACGTCGCCCATGATGCGAAGCTGACGCCTGAGAACCGCGCCGCGTTGGTAGGGTCGGGCATCAAGCAGATGTTGTTCTTGCCGATGCTGGATGAGTCCGAGCGCTGTTTCGGGTCGATCGGCCTCGACATCAAACGCGACAACTTCGAGTTCGACCTGACCATCGTCGAGGTGGCGCGTACCTTGACCAACCAGCTCGCTATGTTGTTTCTCAGCCTGCGGCAGTTCCGCGAGGCACAGCGTCAAGCGGCACAGCTTGAATCGCTGACCCGGCTTTCGTCGGATCTCGTGATGTCGCGGCACGACGACGAGGTGTTCGAGGCAGTGGCGGATCGCCTTCACGATATTCTGCCTGCCGATGACCTATGGGTTCTCGTCAACATCGATTGGCTGCAAGGCCGTTCGCCGTGGCCGGAACTCGAACAATCCGAACCGGGGGCCGTGCGCGTGGTGATGAAGTTCGAGAACGGCCGCCCATACCGCCCGGAAGAGCCGATCAATTATCGGCTGGATGGCACGCCGGCCGAACGCGCGCAAAAGGGCGACATCGTCTCCGTCAGCGATATGCGGACGAGATCCGACCTGCGCCCGCTGGTGGCGAGCCGGTCGGTGCGTTCGGTGCTGGCGGCGCCCCTGATCGTGGCCGAACGGGTCGTCGGGGTTGTGGAGATTGACAGCGTTCAACCTGAAGCCTACACCCGCAACGATACCAATGTGTTCGTGCAGATGGTGTCGCAGATCAGCGGGGCGCTTGATCGCGCACGGAACCTGCAAGCCGCGCAGCGGTCGGCCAAGACAGAACAGGTCACGGCGCACTTCGCCGAACGCTTACAGGGGACGTCAACCGTGCGTGATACCCTTGTGACAGGCACGAAGAATTATCAAGACTCATTGGGTGCAAAAAGTGTTACGCTTCAACTGGGCTCGCCCAATGAGCAGTCGCAGTCGAAATCGCGCCGCGACAATGTGAATGGAGCCCGGGATGTAAACGAGGAGTAGCCAATGGGTGCTGCGATCGGCCAGAGCGCCGCCCGCCAGAGTGACCTGACGGGGAGCATCGGCTCAATCCAACGGCGTTTCGCGCTGACGTTGAGCTGGGTGCTGCTCGTGCTGCCGTTGGTTGGCGCGGCAGCGCAAGCCGCCGCGGGCGCTGATATTTTCACGCCGCGTCAGTTGAGCCTCAACCTCGGAACCGCGTTCGCCGGTCTCATCGCGCTGATGCTCGTGCGCCGTGGGCGCATCAACGCCGCCGGCATCGTCGCATCGGTGATCTTCTTCGCGGCCGCTTTTTTCATCTCGCAGAACGAAATCCGCCTGCTGCTGACGGTGCTCGGCGTCATCGTCGCCGCTACGCTGACCACGTCGCAGTTTTTCGTGGCTGCGGCGGTGATCGCGACCGTGCCGTTCTTCCGCACGCTGCTGGAAGTCATTCAGCAGACCGGCTTCTCAACCGCGGATCGCGGCGTCGAGGCGGTGGCCGGCATCGGCATCACAGTCGTCGTCGCGGTCGTGTTCCGCTACCTGTTCGATATCACCCAACGCACGACGGTCACAGCCGAACGGTCGTTCCGGCGGTTGGCCTCGGTGGCGGATATTGGCCGGCAGACCAGCCGCCTGACCGCGCTGGAGACGCTGCTCCACAACTCCGTGAACACGATTCAGGAGCAGTTCGGTTTCTATCATGTTCAGATCTTTTTGGTGGACGAGAAGCGCGAGTTCGCCAACCTTGTCGCGTCGACCGGGGCGGCGGGCCGCGAACTTCTCGCACGGCGCCACCGCCTCGGGGTTGGATCCCATTCGGTTATCGGCCGTGTGACGCTGTCCAACGCCTTCGTGCTGATCAACGACACCCAGACCGAGCCGGGTCACGCCTTCAACGCGCTGCTGCCAGACACCCGCGCTGAGCTTGCGCTGCCGATGCAGGTGGCGGGCGACGCGGGCGAGCAGCGGGTCATCGGCGCGCTCGACGTGCAGAGCGTTCACGCCGGCGCGTTTTCCGATACGGATGTGCAGGCGCTTCAGGCACTCGCCAACCAGCTCGCCGTGACGATCCGCAACGCGCAGCTTTTCGCGGCGCAGGAAAGCAGCGTGCGGGAAAATCAGGAACTAGCGAAACATGCGCAAGACAGCCTTGCTGAGATTCAGCGCCTCAACCGCGAGCTGACCCGTCAAGCATGGGAAGACGCCCTGATTACGCAGCCCGAACTGACGGGCATTCGGGTTGTCGGTGACGAAGTGACATACAATCCCGGTTGGACGCCGGCCATGATCGACGCCTTTAACTCCGGCACGATCGTGACTGACCGGACGCCTGATGGTGACATTTTGACCGCCACGCCGATCAAGCTTCGCGATGTGACGCTTGGCGCGGTCGAGATCATCGGCGGTGACAATGCTGAAATCGACCTGATCTACGCGATTATCGGGTTCACTGAACGCTTGGTGGCCGCGCTTGAGCTGGTGCGGCTGATCGAAGAAGCACAAGCGACATCCGCGCAGCAGCAGCGGATCAATACCGTCATCTCGCGCTTTCAAGAGGCTGAGACGGTCGATGAGCTGTTGCAAATTTCGCTGACCGAGATGGCAGAGACCCTTACCGCCGACGAGGGATCGATCCGCGTCGGCTTGGCGCCGTCCGGGCAAGCGGCGCGGTAGCAGGGCGGAGGAAAAGAGATGCAGCGTTCATCGACAGGAATTCTTTCGTCGCCGGTCATCTTCGAGGATCGCGTCGACCAGCAGCGGATGCACGGCTTGATCTTCATCGGGTTTGCGCTGCTGCTGATCGCGCTGCCGTGGCTGGCGCTCAGCTTGCTCTCGGCGGCGACCGCGCCCGATGCGCTGATGGCCCGTGGCGCCAGCTTAGTGATCTCGTATGTGGCCCCGATTGCGGCGCTCATCGTCTACCTCACAGCGCGGCGCGGCTGGATCGGCGTAGCATCGGCGGTATTGGTCGCGCTGCTCAGCTTGTTTGCGTTCACCGTGATGGGCGGCTCGCTGTCGTTTAGCAGTGTCATCATGTTGTCGATCCCGATGGTGGCGGCGGGCAGCTTGATGCGCCGCACGGGGATGACCGTCACGGCCGTCCTGCTGGTGGTGATTGCGGTCGTGCTGGCCGTTTCGCAGCGGCAAGCCGCCGAAAGCATCGTGCTCGATCCAAGCCAGATGGTGCTGCCTGATCTGCTGCTGATTTTGTTCACGCTCGCAGTTGACTCGGCATTGTTGATTACATTCGCCGGATGGGCGCCGGTTGTCGCCGGAGACGCCCAACGCGACGTCGTCGCGCTTCAGCGCATTGCCGCGATTGGCGCGTCACTCGACATCAACGACGAAGACCGCTTGCTGGGTCAGGCGCTGTCGTTTGTGCGCTCGGACTTGAAATTCCCGTTCGCCCAGTTTTTCCTGATCGGCACGAGCGGCGGGCTGGACGAACGCGTTCGCTTGGCGGTGGGCAGCGGGCAGCGTGTCGAGCGCGCCGGCGTGACCGCACTGCCTGAAACCAGCGCCGTCCGTGAGGCGGCGGCAAGCCGCCGCAGTGTGCGCATCGACCGTACCGATACGTTTATCCGGCGCACGCATTTTCTGCCGACGACGGTGTGCGCTGCGGTGCTGCCGCTGGTCTACGGCGATACCCTGCTGGGCGTGTTGGACGTGCAGCACGAGGCAGTGTCGGAGATCCCCGATTATCAACTGCTGACGCTGCAAACGCTGGCCGACAACATCGCGGCGACGCTGACGACCGTCCGCCAATCGCTGTCGCTCAAGACGACCGTGCGCGAGCAGCAGGAAACGACTCAATCGCTGCGCGCGCGCTTGGCCGAGCTGACCTCGACCGGCCGGCGCAATCAGCGTGTCGGCCAGCGGCTCGCCGGTTATGATGTTGCGCCCAGCGGCGCGCTGGTGCCCGCCAACGACATGCCATCCGAACTGCGCCCGGTGCTTGAGAGTGCCGAGATGCAGGTCGAACAGCACGGCGCGCACCGGGTCGTGCGCCTGCCGATCACCCTGCGCGGCGAAACGCTCGGCGTGATGTCGTTCTCGCTTCCCGGCAGTCGGCCGCTGAGCGATCGCCAGCTTGCGACAGCGCGTATTCTTGCCGGTCGCTTGGCGCTCGCGCTCGAAAACAAGCGGCTGATCGAACAGACCCGCGCCCAAGCCGAGCGCGAGGCCTTGGCGTCCGGCGTCGCCAACCGCCTGATTTCGGCGACCGACGTTGACTCCGTGCTGTCTACCGCGGTCGAGAGTTTCCGCGAGGTGCTCGGCGCCGTCAATTCGCGTATTCACGTTCAGCCTTTCCAGCAGCAGGCGCTTCCCATGCGCAGCGAGCCTCCTGCCCCTACCGAGGTGATCCCGTCACCGCTGTCTGATACCGAACGCGTGGCCGGAGACTAAGCATGTTAGCCGCCCTGAACCCCCGCCAGTGGCCGTACTGGCTCAAGCTCGCAGCGATCTTACTGGCGTTCGTCATCGTCAGCCGCACTCTGGTGATTAACGCCTTCGAGTCCGCTGCTGAGGCCGAAGCCGAGGGCCGCTTGCGCGACTTTGTATACGAGACCGCACTCACGCGTGCAGCACGTATCGAAGGCGCGGTCGGCAACGCGCTCGATACAATCGGAAATGCGGCGTCGACGGCATACCTGCGCCCGCGCTTGCTGCGCCTGCTTCAAATCACCGGCACGCCGTCCAGTTCAGACATCGTGGCGCGATCCGAGGCAACTGACCTGCTGCGCTTCCGCCTGATCGAGAACGGCTTGTTCGAGTACGTGCGCGTGGTGTCACTCGACGGCGTCATCGCGGCCAGCGTACACCCGCTCGATGCCCAAGTGGCTGAATCGGAAGTCGTCGGTGTCGATGTCTCGCGGTCGCAGGCTTTCCGTGGCGCGATTGACGCCCAGACGCTCGGCGAGCCGCAGCGCCTCATCGTGTACCGTACTGACGACGGCGTCGATCAGGCCGAAGTCATTCAGATGATCGAGATCGATCAGGAGATCGTCGGTTTCCTGATCGGACGGTTGAACCTTCAGAACACGCTTCTAAACAACCTCACCAGTGTCACCGACCCGGAAGCCGAAACGCAGTTCTCAATCATCAGCTATTTGGCGACCCGTACCGGCGTCGTGCTGACCGATCCCGGATCGCTTCAACAGGCGACCGAGTCGGTGCGTTCGGCCCCGATCAATCAGGCTTTGGCCGGCCAGCGCGGGTTCGCCGAATATCGGATCGCGGGCGCCGCGCTGCCGATGGTAGGATATTACCTGCCGATCTCGAACACGGCGCTGGCGTTAATCACCGAGGTGAGCACCGCACGCTTCGATACCTCGGTGACTCAAGCGGCATTCGGCAGCGCGCCGTGGCTGATCCCGATCGTGGCGCTCATCGGCGTCGTCATGGTGTACATCGTATGGCGTGATGGCACGACGATGCTGCGTGAAACTCGCCGGGTCATCTCGGCCGATCTGGACGCGCCGCTGGAAGTCAACGAACGTGCGCTGCGGCGACCAGACGCTTTCGGCGCGGCCCTGCGCGAAGCGGTAGCGGTTCACCAGCAGACCAAAGACAGCATGCAGGCGCTCAACCAACGCCTTCAAGCGAGCATCCGCGACATCGCGGCGACGCAGGAAGTCGGCCGGTTTGCGACCACCCAGCGCGATCAGCAGCGCCTGATGGAAGAGGTGGTGGCGCTCATCATCAAGGTGTTCCCGAACATCTACCATGCGCAGATCTTCCTCAACGACGAGCAGGGCGAAAACGCCGTGCTGCGCGCTTCGACCGGTGATGCCGGCCGCAAGCTGCTCGAACGCGGTCACCGCCTCGGCATTGGCGGGACTTCCGTGATCGGCCGGACGACCGGTGAAGGCACGATCACCGCCGTGCTCGACACCATGGCGTCCGAAGTGCACCGCGTCAACGAACTTCTGCCGAACACCCGCGCCGAGCTTGCTATCCCGCTGCGCCTCGGTGAGCGCGTGATCGGCGCGCTGGACGTGCAAAGCACCGTTGCCAACAGCTTCACGCCCGATCAGATCAGCACGCTGCAAGCGATGGCCGACCAGATCGCGGTCTCGCTTGAGAACGCGCGTCTGTATCAGGAATCGGTGGCCGCGCTCAACGAAATTGCGCGCACCAACCGCGACAACACCGCCGCCGCATGGCGTGAGCACCTGTTCTCGGTGCGCTCGCGCGAGCTGGTGGCATGGGCCGGAACGCCTACCCGTACCGATACCGAAACGCTGCGCGCGCAGGCCATTAAGACCGGCGTCACGCAGATCGGTTCGATCACCAGCAGCCGCACCGTTCCGCTCGCCGTGCCCATTGCGCTGCGCGGTCAGGTGCTGGGCGCGGTGCTGTGGGAGCTGCCGATCAACGAGTTTGGTGACGACAAAGTGCAGCTCGCTGAAGAACTGGTCGGCCGCTTGGCGGTCAGCCTTGACAACGCCCGCCTGTTCGAGGAAAGCCAGCGCGCCGCCGAGCGCGAACGCGTTCTGAACGACATCGCCGCCAAGATCACCGCGCAAAGCGATGTCGAGGCGATCTTGACGACAGCTGTGCGCGAGGTCGGGCAGGCGCTGCAAACCCGCAACGTCAGCCTGCGCCTTGGCGTGGAGGGCGCGCGGCGGCGTACACGCAGCAATGAGATCTTCAAACTAGGCGGCGCTGCCTACACCAACGGCGCAGACTCGGATGAGTAGAATACGTTCATGGAGCGTTGACCTATGACGACGACCATCAGGCGGACGCAGGCCGCGCGCAACTCTCTGCTACGGCGTATTCGCCTCCGTGTCCTGCCGATCCTCGGCGTGCTTGCCGTAACCGCCGTCGTAATCGCGTTCGTCGTGCCACAAATCCGCGAACGCGAACGCCTTGCGATTGAACGCGAGGACGCGATGCGCGTGCTTAACCGCGACGTCAACAACCTGCTGACGCAGGCGGCCAGCGAATTGCAAGGCTTGGCGTCGAGCGCGTTTGTCCGCACTTATAACGAAATCGTCGTCGCGGAACCGGATCCGGTCGCGCCGAGCGCACGCCAGCGCCTCGCCCAGCGCGATCTGCTCCGTTCGTTTGGTGACTTGATCACACGGTCGCCCGACCTGTACCTCGCTGTGCGATATCTCACCCGTGACAACGCGGTGTGGGGCGAGGCGCAAAACCTCGGCGGTCAGGTGACGCTGGTGACGCGCTTCCGCCAGCGTCTGGTAATGGAGTCGGATACCGCGTTCAACGCCGTCACTCAGTCCACACACACCGGCGTGCAGGTCGGCCCGGTCAACACGTTCGACGAATCGGTGAGCTTGTATATCGCTGTCGACCAGACGGGCGGCGTGCTTCAGGTCGAACTCAGTTTGGCCGCGTTTCAGGCGGCATTGGCACAGGTCAGCGACGGCACCAGCCCGTTGTTCGAAAGTGAACGGCGGGCGATTCTAGTCAACAACACAAGCACCGTGCTCGCGCTGTCCAACTTTTCGATTGACGAGACAGCCGTGCGCTTCAACCTGACGCAGATCCCCGGCGTGTTCACCGATACATGGGTCGGCAACGACCTGTATTCGGCCAGCCAGATCAACCCGTATCCGGGTGCAGACTTCCCGTGGCGCGTGGCGCTGATCGACAACGGAACCGCCCTGCTGGTCAACGCCAATAATACGTCGATTGTCGCAGCTGGGGTCGTCTTGGCGCTGGGCGCGGCGGCGATCTTCATGTTCGACCGGCTGTTGGTGAACGCATTGAAGCCGTTCCAGAGCGCCGTACACTCCGCCGCCGAACGGCTGGCGACCGCCGAAGTTTCGCGGGTCTCCGCGACCCAACTGCGCCCGGTGACGGCTGGCGCTGGCGCAAGCGTCAGCCGATCCAGCGACGATGAACAAATCGACGCCCTGATGGAAGCCATCGAGTCGGCGACGTTCCGTATCAATCAACTGAGTGACGAGCTGGACGAGACGCTGCGCCGGCGCAATCGTGAGATCGAAATCGCGTCGCGCATTGGCCGCGAGACCGCCGGCTTGATGGACATCGACGAGCTGGTGACGCGGGCGATTCAGTTCATCAGCAGCGAGTTCGACTTCTATCACACGCAGGTGTTCTTGCTGGATGATGTCTCGCAGAACGCGGTGCTCGCGTACAGTCAGGGCGAAGCCGGCCGGCGGATGCTCGAACAGGGGCACAAGATTCGCTATGGCTCGCCAACGGTCATCGGCCGCACCGTGTCGACCAAGCAGCCGGTCGTCGTCAACGACACGCGCGATCCGCAGGCAGGACATGGGTTCAACGCATTGCTGCCGGAGACCCGCGCGGAGATCGGGCTGCCGCTGATCGTCGGCAACAAGGTGATTGGCGCGCTGGACATCCAATCCGCGCAGGTCAACGCGTTCAGCGAACAAGATCTGCCGGTGTATACGCTGCTGGCCGATCAGCTGGCTGTCGCGATCAATAAAGCGCAGTTGATCCAACAAACGCAGGAACGTGTCGAGCAGATCAACGCGCTCAACCGGCAGTTGACGCGCGACGCGTGGGAATCGTTCGAAGACCCGCTCTCGACTGAGTATCACTACCAGTATGATTTGATGAAGGTCGAGGAAGTCAACGATGACCCGCAGGATGGCGAGATCGGCATCAGCGTCCCGATTCGCGTCCGCGGCGAGGTGATCGGCGAACTGCGCGCCCAGCCCGACGCCGAGGAACCGCTGACCGATGCGCATGAAACCGTGCTGCGCGGTGTGGCCGACCGTGTCGCGCTGGCCGTCGAGAACGCACGCCTATTCACCGAATCACAGAACAACCTATCAGAGACGCGCACACTCTATACCCTCAGCCGTAACCTCAGCGAAGCGGACATCTTGCCCGGCGTGGTTGATGCCGTGCATTCGACCGCAGTCCCTGACGCACACCGCAGCCAAATCTGGATCTTCGCGACGCCTGCGCGCAGCGGTGAACAGCCCGATACGGCCATCGTCCGTGCGGATCGCTACAGCCCGTCGGCGCGGACGGCCAGCCGCCGCCCGAACCCGATGGACGACAGCGAAATCCGCCTTGAGGACGTGCCGTTCCTGCGCAGTCTCAACCGGCAGGAGGTGCTGCTCCTCGAAGATGTCGAGGCCGACGACCGGCTGGACGAAGCCACCCGCACGCTGTTCAAGCAGTTGGCCTGCGGCGCGGCCCTCGTGCTCCCGCTGACCGTCCGCGACGAGTGGTTCGGGATCGCGATGTTCGGCTTCCCGCTGCCGCGCGTGTTCAACATGCGTGAGACCCGCCTGTACCCGGCCTTGGTCGACCCGGTCAGCATCGCCTGTGACAACCTGCTGCTGCTTGAGCGCAACGAGCTGACCAGCGCCAGAAACGAAAGCCTGTACGCCGCCAGCCGTATCATCAACACCGCCCGCGACTTCAGCGATCTGATCAGCGCGGCGCTGGCGACCACCACCGACACGAAGGTCAATTTCAGCCTTGCGCTGTTGGAAGGCGAATTGGACGAGACGGGTTGGCCGGTCATGCAGCGCGTCGTGGCGTACAGCGAGAACCTCGCCGTACAGCAGGTCAACTTCCGCCATCGTATTCGCATCGCCTCCGAGTCCCCGATGCGCCGCCGCGAGCCGGAGCTGTTGTTGGACGACCGCGGTACGTCGCCGGTGCTCTCGCAGCGCGTGCCGTGGCTGCCTGACCCGCAGGCGGTGCGCTTCGTTGCGATCTATCCGCTGTTCAGCGGCGCGACGCCGATTGCGCTCTTCTACATCACATCCAGCGAGCCGCGCCAGTTCTCGATGGAAGACAGCGTCGTCTACCGCGCCATCACCGGCCAGATGTCGACACAGCTTGAGAACCGCCGACTGCTGGAAAGCACCGAGCAGGCGCTGGACGAAACCCGCCGCCTGTACATCGCTACGCGCGCCATTTCGAGCGCCCAGACGGCCGAAGACATCTTCAGCGCGACGGTTGACCATCTCTCGCGCCCGCTGCTTGCCGTCCAAGTCGAAGGCGTGCAGGATTTGCGCATCATGATGTGGCTCGCACAGCCTGACCCGCGTCAAGATGCGCCGTTCTTGGAGCTTGCCCACGAGTGGGCTATCGACGGCTCCGAGTCCCGTATCATCGAAGGCGGCACGCACCGCACCTTCAGCCGCGACGAGCTGCCAATTGCCGATCTGCTGCAAGGCGCGGTCGGCGCGGTGACGCTCAACGTCTCTGATGCTATCGACGAGGCCGACCCCGCCGCCAAGGTCGCGGACGTGCTGCACAGCAACGGCGCCGGCTTTGCGGTCATCGTGCCGGTCGAGTCGCACGGGTACTGGTTCGGCGCGCTGGTGGCGCATAGCAACCGCCCCGAGGGCTTGACCGACCGCTACGCCAACTTCATGCAAACGACCGCCGGCCAGTTGGGCTTGGCGCTGGAAAACAAACTGCTGTTCGAGAACGCCCGTCTTGAAGCACAGCGTGCGTTCGCGCTGGCCGAGGCCGCGCAGCTTGCCAACCAGATCGGCGTCGACTTCGAGCAGTCGATTGACGAGGTGCTTCGCCGTGTGACCGAAGCCGCCCAGTTGGATCGCTGGCATCTGGCGGTCTACAACCCGCGCAGTGATGTTCTTGAGACGATCAGCGCCTATCTGCCGGGGTACGAGCAGTTGACTTCCACCCGGCTCCACACCACCGATACCCACCCGCTGACGTCGACCCTCCGTATGACCGAACCGTTGATTATCAATGATCCGCGGTCGCTGCCACAGAATTATCGCCCCGTATACGGCAAGTCGATTGCGACACCGATTCGCACCGGCGATCAGGCGATTGGCGCGTTGATCGTGGGCCGTTCGGTCGAGAGCGCGAACCTCGACGAAGCGGACGCCCGGCTGGTGAGCACGCTGGCTTCGCAGATCGCGGTGGCGCTTGAGAACCAGCGCCTATTCCTGCAAGCGCAAGCCGAGCAGAAGACGCTGTCGTCCACGCTCGCCACGCTGCCCGCCGGCGTTATCGTGCTCGACAGCCGCAACCTGCTGCCGATCATCACCAATGAACGCGCGCGCGAACTGCTCGGCGACCGCGTCGACAAACCGTTCTCGATTGAGAATTACCAACTGATCCGCAGCGACACGTTCGAGCCGTACCCGGAAGACCAGCTGTGCGTGTACGCCACGCAGGCGACGCAAGAGCCGGCCTCGAACGACGATGTGGCGGTTCGCACGCCCTACGGCGAGGTGGACTTGCTCATCAGCGCGGCGCCGGTCGCCAACGTCGCCGGCGCAACCAACGCTATCGTGTTGACGTTCAGCGACATCTCCGGCCTGCGCGTGCTTGAACGTTCGCTGCAAGACGTGCTGAACGAGACGGTGACGATCTACGGCGCGCAGAGCCGCTTGTCACAGGCCGAACAGCTTGACGAAGCGCTCGACGTATTGAACTTTGAGCTGCAAAACCTCGGCTTTGACGAGTCGTATATCCTGCTGCGTGATCTCGTCTCCGGACAGCTTACTGAAGCGCGCGGGAGCGTGACCCCGCTGGAGAGCGCGGGCGCGCTGATCAACGTGCTGGGCAACGACGCGGCGCGCTATTTCGATCAGATCAAGCCGGAGGTCGTCGGCGAGCAGGCCGAGACTGAACTGAACCGAATCGGTGTGCAATCGTTGATGACGGTGCCGCTGCGCTCGTCTATCAGCGACATCCCCGTCGGGTGGTTGGTGCTCGGATCGCGCAAGCCGGCCGGCTTTGATGATGACGCCCAGCGCCTGCTGTCGCAAATTGGTGAGGTCGCCTCGACCGCCATCGACAACCGGCTGTTGTTCCAGCAGACGGAGACGGCGCTGCAAGAAAGCGCGCTGCTGTATCAGGCGTCGCGCGCGTTGAGCAACGCGACCAATGCCGGGGACGTGTTGAACGCGCTCGTCGCTACGCTGCTGTCGGACGATCTGACGCATGCGTTCGTCGCACAGCTCAACGGTGTGTCGTGGGACAACCCGAACGCCGCCATCACCATCACAGCGGAGTGGACGCGCGACGAAACGCCGATCATGCGCGGTGTCACCTTCAAGCGTGAGGATTTCCCGGTGTGGGAAGCCTTGCGGCAGCCTGAGTCGTTCAGCGTCAACGACATCGAGTCGCCCTCAGCGCAAGAGCTGTTGGCGAAGTACGGCATCAGCGCGGAAGTGGGCATGGTCTTGAACGCGCGCTCGTTCTCGGTCATCCCGCTGCGCGTGGCGGCACGCCCGCTTGGAGCCATCTGGATTTCGAGCCAAGATCCGCATGTCACGACCGAAAGCGAGCGACGGATCTTCCAGTCGTTCGGTGAGCAGGCGTCACTCTCGCTGGACGCGGCGCTGCTGCTCGATCAGACGAACCGGCGCGCCCGCCAGCTTGAAACGTCGGCACAGGTATCGAACGCCGCCGGCCAGATCCTTGAGCTTGACCAACTGCTGCCGCAGATCGTGGATCTGGTGCGCACCAGTTTCAACTATGACCACGCGCAAATCTTCCTGATGGACGACCGCGACGAGTATGCGGTGCTGCGCGCCTCGACCGGTGAAGCCGGCGAGAGGATGCTCGCCGCCCATCACCGCTTGGCGAAAGGCTCGTCCTCGGTGATCGGTCAGGTGATCGTTACTGGCCGTCCGGTGATCGCGCAGGATACGTCTGCACAAGGTGTAGTCCACGCACCTAATGTTTTCCTGCCGCTGACGCGCTCTGAGATGGCCCTACCGCTGATTCTGAAGGGGCGGGTGATCGGCGCGTTCGACGTGCAGTCGAACCAGTCGAACGCGTTCACCCAAGATGACATCGCCGCGCTGACGACGCTGGCCGCGCAAATTTCAATTGCGATTGAGAACGCCAACCTATACGAAGCAGCACAGGATCAAGCTGACCGCATGGGTCTGCTGTTCCAAGTCACGTCCGCTGCCGCCGCGGCGTCGACCGTGCGCGAGGCGCTGCAAAGCGCGGCGGATACGCTGTACGAATCGTTCAACGCACGCGCGATCGGCGTGTACGTCAAGCGCGTGTATCAGGATCATCTGGGGGCCTCTCGCGAAGCCCTTGAGGTCGAGGCGGTAGCGGGCTTCGGGATCGAGAACGACGAAGTGATGACGGTGCGAATCGGCAGCTTGCCCGATGATGCGCTGCTGCGTGCCGCCGAGAAGCATACCGTGTCGGTATTCAACAACCTTGATCGCGTCCCGACGTACCGCCGCATGTCACCGGGGTCGCGCTCGGCGGCGATCGTGCCCCTTGTCGGTGCTGGCGAGCTGCTCGGCGTGATCGTCGTCGAGGGGAACGAGATCAACGAGTTCCCGCGTGAGGTCGTTCAGCTGCTGCAAACGCTGTCGAGTTCGCTAACCGCGGTCGTGCAGACCAACCAGCTGCTTGAACGGCTGACCCACGCGAACAACGAACTGCGTGAGATGGATCGCCTCAAGAGCGACTTCCTCGCCAATATGTCGCACGAACTGCGCACGCCGCTGAACTCGATCATCGGTTTCAGCCGCATGATGCTCAAGGGCATGTCTGGCCCGTTGAGCGAGATGCAGGAAACCGACCTCAGCACGATCTTCAGTTCCGGCCAGCATCTGCTCACGGTCATCAACGACATCCTCGACCAAGCCAAGATCACCGCCGGCAAGATGACGGTGAACATCGAGGAATTCGATCTCAGGCCGGAGATCGAGGCGGTGCGGTCAATCGGCGTCGGCCTGATTAAGGACAAGCCCATCGAGCTGCGCCTCGATGTCGCCAACAACTTGCCGAACGTGTTCGGGGACAAGACGCGCGTGCGTCAAGTGCTCTTGAACCTCGTCTCGAACGCGGCGAAGTTCACGCGGCAGGGCGAGGTGACGATCCAAGCCTATCCGATGACCAGCAACGGCAAGGCGTTCGTGCGTATCGACGTGATCGACACCGGTATCGGCATCTCCGAAGCCGACCGGGCGCTGATGTTCGAACCGTTCCGTCAGGTCGACTCGTCGCTGACGCGGGTTGCCGGCGGTACCGGCCTCGGCCTGCCAATCGCCAAGTCGCTGATGGAGCTGATGGGCGGCACGCTGACGGTTGAGAGCGAAGTCAATGTCGGGTCGACGTTCACCGTCACCATCCCGACCGAGATGACTGTCACCGAGGAAGAGCCGCAAGAGCCGGCCGTCCCGAAGACGCTGCCGCGCCGCACCGGCAATACCGGCATGCTCGTACCGCCAATGCCCATCGAGGTCAAACGCCAGCTCGTGCTGATCGAAGACAGCCCGGATATGGTCGATCAGTTCCGGCGTTCGCTCCAGCGCGAGGGTTGGGAAGTGATCGTGTGCGCGTCACCGCTGGAAGCCAGCGCGGTCGTGCCGGCCATGCAGCCCACGCTCATCCTGATGGACGTCAATTTTGAGAACGGCGCGGGTTGGGATCTGCTCGAAGAATTCACGTCCCGCGATGACACCTGCGACATCCCGCTGATCGTGACGACCCTGAGCGAAGAACGTAACCGCGCATTGGATAAAGGCGCGTTCGCCTTCTTGCAGCGGCCGTTCTCGCCTGACGTGTTGATGGAGGCCGTCAACCGTGCGGAGAAGGCCGCCAACGTGCCGCGTGTCCTGCTGATTGACGATCAGGATGACGCGCTGCGCCTGCTTGGCGAACTGCTGCGCGAACACGGCACGTTCAAGGTGTACACCGCCAACAGCGGCATCGAGGGGTTGCAGCAGGTGGCGATCCGCCGGCCCAACCTGATCGTGCTCGATCTGCGCATGCCGGAGATGGACGGGTTCGCCGTGCTGCGCGAACTGCGCGAGAACCCGGAGACACAGAATATCCCGGTCATGGTCGTTACGAGTGACACCACCCTCGGCGACGACGAGCGCGCGCAGTTGGCGCAGGTGCGCGTGGTGCCTAAGGCGGAAATCTCGCAGACCGAGTACGAGACGTTCATCAAGGGTATTACAGACAAGATCAACCGCGTCAACTAGGCGCACGTCGACCACTGCGCACACCCGCCGCCCTTGTCCCGGAACCATCCGGAACAGGGGCGGTTGCGTTGAGGCTGTTGTCCAATATGCTCGCGCTCTCTGGACACCTTGCGCTGAAGCGAAACACGGCAGTGCGAATCCCGCCGGAGGTCATCAATGTATGAAGCGATCGGGTGGATTATGCGCTGGTCGGCTTGATGGCGACCAAACGGGCGAGTACGCCTTCTGTGCTGTGCAGCACGATCTTCCACTTGGAGAACGCGTCGGCCAGCTCATCGCCCTGCACACAGAAATCCGGGTTCATGTTCGGGCGCTCGTCGAGGATGTGCAGGGAGAACGCCTCGTAGATCAGCCGTCCGCCGGGGTTAATCGACCGGCCGATGGCCGGCAGCAGCCGCCGGTTGAAAAAGCGGAACACGCTTACGATGTCATACGTCTGTGTGGGCAGGTGCATCGTGTCGAGGTCGACGTCGAGCAGGTTGACGCGGCGCAGGCCGCGGCGGGTCATCTCCTCGCGGGCGCTGTCGAGCGCGACGCGGCTGATGTCCATGATGTCGACGACGTAGCCCTGTTCGGCGAGCCATAATCCGTTTTGGCCGCGTCCGCCCGCAAGGTCGAGCGCGCGGGCGTCTGGCGCTGCTGCCGGCGGCGCATAATCCATCAACAGCAAGTCAGGTCGTGGAAAAGACGCGTTAATGAGGTCGAGGTAGCGCTTGTTCCACGTCGCGCGGTCGCGGGCGCTCATGGGGGGACTCAGCCTTTCCAGCCATAGTACACCGGGGCATAGTCGAGGGCGTTTGGCGCGGCGGCGGTCGCCTCGGAGTCGCCGGGGTACAGGGTGGCTCCGGGCCGGCGTTCCAGCCGCTTGAAGACGCGGTAGGCCGTGGACAGCGTGGCGTAGTCGGGCAGGACGTGGTCGCCGATCCCGCAGGCGATCAGCACGTCGCGCATCCAGCGCCCCGCGCCGGCGTCCCAATCGACCGTCACAAGCGCGCTCTGTGCGCTGTCGCGGTTGCCGCGCCCCATTCCAGCGGTCATGGTGTGCATCAGGCGCTCGACCTGCCGTGAGCCTAACCCGCTGCTCATCGCACGCACATCGGGCGGCAGCGCCGCGCTGCTCACGCCGCCGAACGCGCTGCCGTGTCCGGTGATCGGCACGGCGAGTAGGGCGTTCACCCGTGCGCGGTCAAAAGCGCCGGGCAAGCCACCGGCTAAGTCCACGATTGACCCATTTCGATAGGCAGTGATGCGCGGCACGAGTTCGGCGTCGATGACGGCATGTACCGTCAGCCCGTGACGTGATGTCGCGTCGAGCACAGGCTCAAGTCTGCTGTCGGGTGCAGAGGCGAGCCGCAGCCAGCCGTTGTGCACCGGCGCGGCCAGCAGTTTCACAGCGCGCGTAAAAGCCGGGGCCGGCATCAGCCCGAACGGGTCATAAGCGCGGCCCTCGGCGGCGTCGAGCGCGGCGGCGACATCCGCCAATACGACATCGCGGCTGGCCGGCCCAACCGCGATGTACACGCTTACGAAGTGAGCCAGTTCACTCATCGCACCGGGACGTTGTTGATGTCGCCTTGCGTGATCTTGGTGAATGGTGAATACACCCAGCCGATGGTACCCTTCCACGCGACCTGATACCAGTAGCCGTCTCCCGTGCGGCCGACGACCGGTAGGAAGCCGCCCCACGTCACGCGGCCGATCTGCGTTCCGGCGACGCTTGGGACGTCGCGCAGCACCAGCGTCGCGGTCGACTGCACGACGACACCCGTATCTGGATAGCCGCCGGGGACGCCGAGCGTGCCGAACGGGCTGGTGATCGGCGGGTTGTACTCATTGCCGTTGATGAACAGGTAGTACCCATACGACCAGCCTTGATAGCCGCCAAGCTGCAAGAGGAACCAGCGCGCTTCGGCGTCACGGCCAAGCACCTGATACGTCTCGCCGCGCAGAATTTGACCGAGCTTGCGGCCGCCGGTGGTTGGGGCGTCGCGCACGTTGAGCACCGATGCGCGGATGACCGTCGCCGTCAGCGCGCCGGGCGGGATAGGCGGAAGCGCCGTGCGTGACGCGGTCAGGGTGACAGTCGGCGTGAAGCCGAAGCCCGGCGTTTGCAGCCCGCCGCCGCCGATGAGCTGATAGTAGAAGTTGATGCTGGCGTTGCCGGTGAAGGTGCGGAATTCGACCGACATCGTGGCAGGCCCGACGTTCAGCGAAACCGTTCCGCTGACGACCTGCGCCGTGCCGATGTCCTGCCCGGTGAACGGGATAATCACGATGCCGTTGACGGTCACGCGGACGTCGTCTTCGCGCAGCACCGTGAACTGATACGTGCCGGGAGTCGTGATCTGCTGCGTGCCGCTCCAGCGAATCGAGAAGTTGTCGACCGGGAGCGTCACCTGCCCGTTGGTGGGCGAGCCGGCGCCGAAGCTGAAGTTCAACACCTGATCGACCTTTGTGAACGCGGCCGGCGGCGTGAAGTTGGCGTCGTTGAAGTATTCGCCCGTCCAGTTGCTACCCGTAAATGCCTGCGCTTGTACGGGAGTCGACACAAGGCTGATTGCGCCGAATATCACCACCGCCATCGCAAACAAGATGAGCCGCTTCACCATGACGACTCCCTCCGTCCCGTGATGTATGAGAGCTTGGAGCGTGTTTGGGCAATCCATCGTGCGTAACCCGGCAAATCGGATATTCGCATTACTTCAACCCCCCGGCCCTTACTCATAACCATCGAGAGGGGGACTTGAGTGCGGCAAGATCGGGGTGAAAATTGTAGTGCGACCACCCCATACCGTTTGTACAAACGCGCTCTTGGTTTTCATTATAGCGATTCGGAAGGGTGTGCGCATGGCGGTTCTCAACGGTTAGGACGATGGTAGGGGAATCGTCACCTCAAACTCAGTTACGGCATCATCCGCGCCTGCCTGTTCAATCACCACCTGCAAGTGCCACGTCCCGGCCTGATCGAGCTGCGCTTCCGCCACGACGTATGCGCCGTCACCGGACGGCTGTGCGTCGAACGTGAGTTCAGGTCCGCTGCCGTCTGGGGATGCTGCGCGGATTTGCACGCGTGTCGCATCGGTGAGCGCGCGGTTGCTGTCACTGAGCACGAATGGCGACACGACGATCTCGTTGGCCCCGACGCGCCCCGGCAGCACTTCGAGATGCACCATGACATCGCCGGCGATCCCCATGCCGAAATACGGCGCTCCGTCGGCTGTTGTGTTGGAAGCGTCCGCCTGCGCGCGCAGCTGCGAAACGTCGACCGCCGGCAAACCCGAGGCCATCACCGCCGACACGACGAACAGCGCGGCCGCCAGAATCAGCTCGCCGCCCACTGTCATCCGCAGCATCGGCGGCCACGACTCGATCCCGCGCTTGAGCCGCGGCTCGACGACCAACACGTTGAACCCTGCCAGCGCGAACATCCCGGTGAACAAGATGCCTTTGACCACGGCGGCCCGGCCATACACGGTCGCGGTCAGCAGGCCGCCGTCGTTGATCTGCTGCAGCGCGGCGAACAACCCGCCGACCGCCAGCAGCATCACCAGCAGGCGCGCGATGTTCGAGAAGCGGCTGACCGCCTTCGACAGCGATTTGGCGGAAGGGGCATCCGGCGCGGGCAGCAGTACGACGATCCACGCCGCCAGCCCGCCGACCCACAGCGCGGCCCCGGTGCGGTGCAGCATATCGTTCAACACCGCGTCGGCGCTGCCCAGCGCGCGGGCATGGCTGACCAGACTCGGCAGCACGGCCAATCCCAATCCGATCAGGCTCAGCATGCCCCAATGCAGCGGTTTCCCCCGGCGGATCGCCAGCATCGCGCCGAGGATCACCCATAGGCCGGCGCGCCCCAGCCAGACAGTGCCGTAGGCCGAACTGCCTAAGAGGCCGGATGCGCTGCCATCCCACAGATTCGCCGGAAAGGACGATCCGGTCATCACGGCGGCGTTGGCGGACAAGCCGACGAGCAGCCCTGCGCCGGCGAATACCCATCCAGCGACGGCCGCGCGGCGCAGGCGATCGTTCCGGACGGGGAGTCCTTGCGTAAGGCCGGGCCGCCACACGAGCGTCGCGAAGGCCGCTACGCCCAACGTCAGCGCAGCGCCCGCCATGTCGAGCCAGCGGCCGATCACATTCAGCGGTGACACCGACTCGTCGATGATGACGCGCGCCGCCGAGCCAGCCGCCATGCCGATCCCGAACGTGTAACGCCCGGCTGACTCGTGTCCGTCGGCCGCGCTGACGACTCGCCAAGCGACGGTGTATACGTCGTCGGGCAGATCGCCCGCGAGTGACAGCTCCAGCGTAAACGGGTCGTCCTGCGCAGGCTGGCCGCCCGCTGCGATTTCCTCACCGGCGAGGTTGCGGAGGCGAATGTCACTGTGCGCCGGCTCGATCGGCTCGCTGAAGGTCAGGCGAACGACATCCGGCGCGGCGTCGATGCGGGAATTCGCGCTCGGGTCTGCGCTCACCAGATCGGCGTGGGCTGCGGCCGGCCCAGCCCCCAGCATCAACACAGCGACAAGCACGGCCAGTACGCTCACGCGCGGTGGAACACGTCGGATCATGTATACAGGTCTCCATAGACAGGCGTATCACGCGCCTAGTACGCTGGTACGCCCTGCCACATCTCATGTGGCCGGCATTGTACCGTGCGCACCTTAGACGCAGCGAAATGCGCCGCTAAGCGAAAGAAAGCGGGCGTCGGATCATGCCCGGATCGCTTATCACCATGGCCGGCGCGCGCTGTCACGTTAATGGTAGGTCAGGACGGTTCAACCATAAGTTGCTACCGTTCAGGCAGGTGTGTATAATCCAGTTGCTTGTGTCCGTTTGCACGGATTATAGTTTTGTGCGCATAGCACACGGCGCGCGGGACGCGCGGCCGAAGCGAATATCGTGTCCCACTACACAGACAGGGTTGTTGGCGTGGCAGCAGCCGGAACACACACACAGGGATCGAGCATGACCGACGAGATGGAAAAGCCGATGGATGCGCCGAACGGCGAGCCTGCGGACGTCAAACCACAGGAAGAGGCGGCGTCAGAAGCCGCCCCTGCGCAGCCACCGCTTCCCCAACAAGATAAGCCCGCCGCCGCTGCCGAAGGGGCCGAACCGCCTGTTGAATCCGCGCCTGAGCCAGCAGCCGAAGCACAGCCCGCGCCGGAGGCCAAGCCTGAGCGCCCGCCCAGCCGGTTCAGCCGTGGGGACTTGGCGCCCGGCGTACTGGCGTCCAAATCGCCGCTGATGATTACGTTCGATCTGGGCGAGGGCGCGACCGGCGAGATTATGAGCCGCGAGCTGGAGCGCATGTCTCCGCAGCAGTTGGCGGAACTTGAAGAGGGCAAGTCGTACACCGTGTTCATCGTCAACCCGATGAACCACGAGGGCAAGACGCTGGTCTCGCTCAGCCGCGCCGAAGAGGAGATCGACTGGCGCCGGGCGGAGGAATACCGCGGCGAGCAGAAGGTGTTTGAAGGCACGGTGGCCGGCTTCAACAAGGGCGGCCTGATCGTGCGCTTCGGGCGCTTGCGCGGGTTCGTGCCGCTGAGCCAGATGAGCGACGAACGCCGCCGCGCCGTGCAGGCATCCACGCCGGATCAGTACGACTCAATGGTCAATCAGTCGATCAACTGCAAGGTCATGGAAGTCGACCAGAAGCAGAACCGGCTGATCTTGTCTGAGCGTATGGCGAACCGCGAAAGCCGCGAGAAGCGTAAGGAAGATCTGATCGCCAAGCTCAACGTCGGCCAGTTGATGAACGGGCGCGTCGTCAGCCTTGAGGACTTCGGCGCGTTTGTCGACATCGGCGGGGCCGAAGGACTGGTGCATCTGACCGAGTTGAGTTGGAAGCATGTCACGCACCCGCGCGACGTGCTGAAGATCGGGCAGGAGGTGCGCGTCGAGGTCAT
>JAANMT010000283.1_pt1 | contig 55162 bp, 50 predicted proteins | sample 7279711 | NCBI WGS metagenome assembly JAANMT01 (sample SAMN14094538, study PRJNA606508) | bioreactor metagenome | isolation source: A lab-scale SPAN reactor treating ammonium-rich wastewater day 1 | place: Ireland: Galway | collected 2017-01-16 | reverse complement strand
GCGGTCGACGAAGGTGCGGGGACCGGCGGCCACCGCCAGCGTCACGGCCACCGCCTGCCCGTCTTCGGCGAAGGCGAGCTCGGGCGTCACCTCGACCTGCTGGTAGCCGGCGTTGCGCCAGGCCGAGAGCAGCGCCGCCCGATCGAGCGCGACGTCGGTGACGCGGTACGGCGCGCCCGCGCGCAGCCGCAGCTCGCGCGGCTCCGCCTCCTCGGGCAGCGGCACGTCGGGTCGGACCTCGAAGGCCGAGACGATCACCCGGCGGCCGGGCCGGGCGCGGAACGTGGCGGTGACGTGGTCGCCGGACTCGGGCAGGTCCAGCTCCACCGCGGCGTCGGGGTGGCCGTGCTCGCGCAGGGCCGCCTCCAGTGCCCGGCGGTCCTGCTCGAGCAGCGCGTCGCGGGCCGGGGCGTCGGCGCGGCTGGCGAGCGGCGGCAGCGCCAGACCCGGAGGGAAGGCCTCGAGCGCGACCGCCGCCAGCCGGGTCGCCGGGCCCGCGCTCGTCGCGTAGACGAGCTCCTGGCCGCCGGGCGCCGCGACTTCGCTCCAGCGCGTCTCGGCTCCGCGGTGGCCGCGGCTGGCGAACCAGGCCTCGACCTGCTCGGCCGCCGCGTCGAGGGCGTCGGTCGCGGCGCGGCCGTCGACGACCAGCCGGGTCACCCGCGAACGCACGGAACCCGGCAGCGGCGGTCCCTGGAAGCGCAACACGAGGCGAGGCCCCGCCTCGGCGACGAACTCGAGCGCGACCTCCGCCGCTGCCGGATCGTAGACGCGGCGCACGTCGACCTTCGCCCGCCAGTGTCCGGCCACCACCAGCGCGCGGCGCGCGTCCTCCGCCACCGCCTCCGCCCGCGACCGCGACTCGTGTCGGCCCTGCAGCGCGAGCAGCGGCCCCCGCAAGCGGGCGTCATGGGCGGCCGGGGCGCCCCGCAGGCGCACCGACGAGACCCGGGCCCGGCGGCCGGCCTCGATCGCGAACACCGCGTCGGCGCGCGCACCGTCGCGCTCGAGGCGGCCGCTGACCCGCGCCTCGAGGTAGCCGCGGCGCTCCAGCGCCAGCGCCAGCGCCTGCGCGGCGCGGTCGAGGCGCACGGCGTCGAGCGGCTCGCGGTCGCGCAGCCCCGCGATGCGGCGCGCGTCGCCGCCGTCGAGCACGTCGCCGGGTTCGGTGCGAACGCCGTGCAGCCGCGGCAGCGGGACCAGCACGAAGCGGACGCGGGTGCCGTCGGCTGCCGGCTCCTTCTCGACCTGCACGTCCTCCAGCTCGCCGGTCGCGAACAGCCGCTCGACCGAACGGCGCACCGCCTCGGCGTCGAGAGGCGCGCCCGTCTCGAGGCCGACGTAGCGGGAGAGCCGGCCGCGCAGCTCGGCGGGGCCCTCGACGCGCACGTCGACGACGGGCGGCTCGGCCGCGCCGAGACGCCCTGCCGCCAGCAGCAGCGCGAGGAGCCGGGCCGGCCTCACCGGTAGGTCCTCCGCACCCGCAGGTCGAAGCCGATGCCGTCGGGCTCCGCCTGCGTGGCCAGCACCGAGAGGCGGTCGGAGAGCGTGTACTCGACCGAGAGGATGCGCTCCTGGGTGCCGCGCAGGTCGACCGAGTACAGCACCGACAGGTCGGGCGTGATGCGCTTGCCGACGGTGAGCCGCGCGGTCGGGTTGGTGACGCCTCCGCGCAGCGCGCTGGGGTCGATCGAGAAGCGGTTGAGGCCGAGCAGGCGCTCGGCGCCGCGCTCGAGGCCCACGCCTTCCGAGAGCCGCCCGGCGGCGAGGGTGGCGGCGCCGGTGGCGGCCAGGTTCGTGCTCTCGCTCTGAACCTGGGTCAACGACGCGACGTCGCGCTCGTCGGCGCCGGCGAGCAGGCTCAGGATCTGCACCGCCGACAGCGGCGGGTCCGAGGTCAGCGTCGGCGAGACCCGCTCCAGGGTGCCGTTGAAGCGCAGCGACACGCGGTACGAGCGCAGCCGGGTCTCGGCCTCGACGTCGAAGAGCGGGTCGATCCGCTGCGGGTTGGCGAAGTCGATCACGCCGCGCCGGATCTGGTAGGTGTTGCCCTGGAAGTAGAGCCGGCCGCGCTCGACCTCGGCCCGGCCCAGCACCGCGGGCGCCTCGGCCGCGCCAGTCAGCCGCAGGTCGGCGCGCGCCACCAGCGTCGCCAGGTTGTTGTCGATGCGCAGCGTGCCCGGTGCCCGCAGCCGCAGGTCGAGGCGGACGCCGGAGGACAGCCCCGTGGGCGCCGCGGGCGCCATGGCCGTGGCCGACAGCAGCTCCGAGGCGAGGTCGTAGCGCCGCGTCCACGAGGCCTGGCGCACGTCCACGTCTCCGGTCAGCCACTGCTCTTCGCCGTCTCCGAAGAGCCGCAGCTCGGCGTCGAGCTGGCTGCGCAGCCCCTCGGGGTAGCGCAACGCGATGCCGCGACCCGAGGCCTCGACGTCGAAGCGGGAGAGCCGGCCCGCGGACCACGCCAGCCGCCCCGAGGCCTCGACGGGGCCGCCGGCGAGGGTGCCGGTCAGGTTCTCGAACTGGGCGCCCTGCTCGGAGATGCGGACGCTTCCGCGCACGCCTTCGAGGCCGTGGGGGAACCCGCGCAGGCGCAGGCCGCCGCCGTCGACCTCGAGCGCGCCGGACAGCCGCGGCGCGTCGCGGGTGCCCGCGACGTCGAGTGCCAGCGACATCGCTCCGCGACCGCGCAGGTTGCGGCTGAGCGCTGCCAGCGCCTGGAGGTCCGCGGCGCCGCGCACCGCGAGCGCCAGCGGGCCGTCTTCGAGCAGCGCGGCGTGGCCGGAGACGCGCAGGTCGGTGCCTTCGCCGGAGAGGGCGAAGGCCGAGACCTCGAGCCGCCCGGCGTCCACCTCGAAGCGCAGCGGAGCGGCGTTGCGGACCTCGTACTCGGGCAGGCTCAGCCGCAGCAGCGGCGCCTCGCCGCGGACCTTCAGCGCCTTCGGGTCGAGCAGCGGCCCCTCGAGGTCGACACCGCCGCTGGCCACGACCGAGAGCAGCGGCGGCAGCGCCGGCGACAGCGCGCGGGCGAACGGATCGAAGCTCGTGTCCTCGGCGCCGAGCCGCAGCCGCGCGGCATAGGGCTCGGCCGCGCCGATCGTGCCATCCAGGCGCAGCGCGACGCGGGCCGAGCGGGCTTCGGCGTGCAGCGCGACGTCGCCGCTGCCGTCGCCGCTGGCCGTGCCCGACAGCGCGCCGAGACCCTCGTCGCCGAGGAACACGCGGGGCGCACTCGCCGTGCCCGCGAGCCACGGCCGGTCGAGGCTGCCGGCGAGCGTGGCCTCGGCGCTGACCCGCCCGCTCCAGCCGACGCCGGGGGCGACCTCGGGCACGGCGCCGGCGAGGTCCACCGCCTCGATCCAGGCCTTGCCGTCGTAGGTGCCCTCTTCGCGCGCGACGCCCGCGAAGCGGACGCGGCCGCCGCCGGCGGTGGCGCTGCCGCTGGCGCGCGAAATCGTGCCGCGCAGCTCGGAGTCGACCGAAAGCGCGGTGAACGGCACACCGTAGTAGACGCCGTTCTCGGAGCGCAGCGCCGCGCGACCGCGCGGGGCGCTGCGGCGGCCGGTGACCGAGACCTCGCCGCTGATCGCGGCGTCGAGCTCGAGGCGCCACGCCATCGCCATCAGCAGGTCGCGCGAGGGCCAGCGCCGCAGGCGCACCTCGGCCTCGACGGCGTCGAGGTCGCCCAGGAAGCCGGTCTCGCTGCGGCCGGTCATCTCGATCCACGCCTCGTCCTTGCGCAGCACCAGCGGCTGCGAGCGGACCTCGAGCGCATCCGCCGTGCCGGTCCACTCGACATTCCCCCAGCGGACGCCCAGCCAGCGGGCATCCTGTGCGGTGGCGCGGCCCTCGAACAACGGGTCGTCGAGCGTGCGGCGCCAGCGGCCCTCGAACGTCGCGCGACCGCCGAAGCCGGCGGGCACGGCCTCCGGGTTGCCGACCGCGGCGCGCAGCCGCGCCGCGAGGCGGTCGGCGGCGGCGAGGTCGCGGGTCTCGACGCGCACCGCGAGATCGGCGCGGCGATCGACCTCGACCCGGCCCGCCACGTCCGCCTCCGAGTGCGGGGTCTCGAAGCGCCCGCGCTCGATCCACTGCACGCCGTCCTCGGCGCGCCAGTCGAGCCGGCCCCACAGCGCGGTCCGGTCGTCCGCCCGGCGTTCGAGCTCGAGGCCGATGCGGCCCGAGAGGCGATCCTTGAAGCGGCCCTTGGGCCAGGCGAGGTCGATGCGGCCGGTGGCGGCGGCGGCGAGGCCGAGCGGGCCCCAGTCGAACACGGCGCGGGCGAGGCCCTCGGCGTCGGCGCCGCGCACGTCGGCGCCGAGCGTCGAGGTCGTCGTCTTGCCCGGGGGCACGACCAGGTCGACGACGCCCGAGCCGCCGAGCGTCTGCAGCTCGAGGTCGGTGAGGTGCACGCCCTCGCGGTCCCAGCGGATGTCGCCGCGGAAGCGCTCGACCGGCACCGCGTCGAACTCGCCGTCCGAGCCGGACAGCTCGCCCTGCACGCCGAGCTGCGAGCCGTTGACGGTGACGATGCCCTTGAAGCGGCCCTGATCGGCCTTGATCCCGAAGCCCGTGCGCATCAGGTGCTCGTCGAGCAGCGCCAGGCTGATCGGGCCGTCGAGCGCGAAGCGGCCGACCGGCTGCGCCTGGATGCGGATCTGGCCCGTGTAGCGCAGGTCCGTGTCCGGGGCCCGCAGGTGCCCTTCCTGCACGATCAGCTCCGGCCCCTCGATGCGCACCTCGATCGCCGTGCCGATCGGGAACTCCGGGTTCTCGCCGAAACGGAGGCGCCCGGTGCCGAACGAGATCCGGCCCAGCAGCGCGCCGGCGCGACCCTGGGCCAGGCGTGCCTCGAAGTCGGGCAGGTCGAGCTCGAGCGGCACCCGCTTGTGGTCGAGCACGAACAGGCCGTCGTCGAGCACCAGCCGCCGGACCCGGATCTGCGGCCCGCCGCCGCCGCCGCCGCGCCGCTGCGGCTTGGGGATGTCGTCGCCGCCTTCGGGGAACGCGCGCAGGTGCAGCCGCAGCCGCTCGATCCGCACCCGCTCGAAGGCCAGCCGCGGCCCGCCGAGCGTCTCGAGAGCCGGTACGAGGTGCACGCGCGGGATCTCGACGAACGGCGGGCCGCCGGGCTTGCGGCCGGCGATGCGCACGTCGCGCAACTCGACGCCGGGCGGGTCGAACGTCAAGTGGACCGAGGCGACCCGGGTCGACCGCTCGAGGGCCTGGCCCAGTGCGAAGCCGGCCACCTCGCCCGCCACGAAGGGCATCCGCGTCCAGCCGAGCGCGACCGTGGCCGCGAACAGCGCGAGCAGGAGCAGCCGCGCGCGGCGGCGGGAGCGCGGCGGCGGGAGGGCGGGCGGCTCGGCTGGCGTCGTTTCGGGCGGAGCGTCGGCAGGCGCCGGCGCCTCCGCGTCAGCGGGCGCGGCCGGCCGGCGTCGCCAGGGCCACAACGCCGCCTCCGGCCTACTCGATCACGACGAGCAACGCCCCCGTCTCCACGGCCAGGCCTTCGCGCGCGGCGACACTCTGGACCCGGCCGGCGCGCGGGGCGCGCAGCTCGTTCTCCATCTTCATGGCTTCCATCACCAGCAGGCCGGCGCCCGCGGCCACCTCCTGGCCCGTCTCCACCAGAACCCGCACGACCTTGCCCGGCATCGGCGCGGTGACGCGGCTCGGGCCGCTGGCCTTCTTGTGGGCGGCCGCCGAGCCGCGCGCGGCCTCGTGCAACGCAACGGCGATGTTGTCGGCCGGCAGGTGGACGACGAAGCCGTCCTCCTTGCGCTCGAGCCCGGCCTCGAAGCTGCGGCCGTCGAGGAGCAGGCTCGCGAAGTCGCGTCCGGTCTCCCGGAAGTCGACGACGTGGGGCCTGCCGTCGATCACCACGGTGTAGCCGTCGGCCGTCGTCTCCTTGACCTCGGCCTTGACGGTGCGGCCCTGCACCGAGACGTCGAAGATCACAGCCGCCCCCCGGCGCCCTCGCGCCAGCCGCGCACGCGCCAGCCCGAGACCGGCGCGGCTCCCGCCGACTGGCTGAGCGCGCCACGCCGCGCCTTGCGGTCGCGGAAGGCCTGGATCGCCGCCGCCGCGACCGCGACCTCCCACGGCGCCTCGCGCACGACCTCGTGGCGGCGGAAGGCGACGTCGACGAACGAGGTGTCGAAGTCGCCGGCCAGGAAGTCGGGGTGGCGCATCACCCGCTCGAAGAACGGGAGCGTCGTCTGGATGCCGAGCACCTTGTACTCGGACACGGCGCGCCGCATGCGGTTGATCGCGTCCTCGCGGGTGCGGCCCCAGGCCACCAGCTTGCTGATCATCGGGTCGTAGTGGATCGGGACCTCGTAGCCCTCGTACACGCCGGAGTCGTCGCGCACGCCGGGCCCGCCCGGCACCCGCAGCGCCACGATCCTGCCCGGCGAGGGCAGGAAGCCGCGCTCCGGGTCCTCGGCATAGACGCGGCACTCGATCGCGTGGCCGGTCTGGCGCACGTCCTCCTGGGTGATCGGCAGCCGCTCGCCCTGGGCGACGCGGATCTGCAGCTTGACGAGGTCGAGGTTCGTGACCATCTCGGTCACCGGGTGCTCGACCTGCAGCCGGGTGTTCATCTCCAGGAAGTACGGCTCGCGGTCCTTGTCGACCAGGAACTCGAGGGTGCCGGCGTTGACGTAGCCGACCTTCTTGACGAGCGCCACCGCCAGCGCCCCCATCCGCTCGCGCAGCTCGGGGGTCAGGAACGGCGAGGGCGACTCCTCGATCACCTTCTGGTGGCGGCGCTGGATCGTGCACTCGCGCTCGTACAGGTGGATGGCGTTGCCGTGGGCATCGGCCAGCACCTGGATCTCGATGTGGCGCGGCTTCAGCACCGCCTTCTCGAGGTACACGCTGTCGTCGCCGAACGCGCTCTTCGCCTCGGAGCGGGCGCGGTCCACGGCGGTCGCCAGGTCGTCGGCGTGGGGCACCAGCCGCAGGCCCTTGCCGCCGCCGCCCGCCGCGGCCTTCAGCATCAGCGGGAAGCCGATCCGCGCGGCCTCGCGCCGGATCTCGTCGTCGGAGGTGACCGGGTGCAGCGTGCCGGGCACCACCGGCACCCCGGCCTCGACGGCGATCCGCCGCGCCGAGGTCTTCTCGCCCATCGCCTGGATCGTCTCGGCGCGCGGGCCGATGAAGGTGATGCCGGCCTCCTCGCAGGCCCGTGCGAAGGCCGCGTTCTCGGACAGGAAGCCGTAGCCGGGGTGGATCGCGTCGGCGCCGCTGCGCTTCGCCACGTCGAGGATGCGGTCCATCCGCAGGTAGCTCTCGCGCGACGGCGCGGGGCCGATCTCGTAGGCCTCGTCGGCGCGCCGCACGTGCAGCGCCAGGCGGTCGGCCTCCGAGTACACCGCCACCGAGCCGATGCCGAGCTCGCGGCAGGCGCGGATCACGCGCACAGCGATCTCGCCGCGGTTGGCGATCAGGATCTTCTGGAAGCCCTTCACAGCGGGATGTTGCCGTGCTTCTTGGGCGGGTTCTTGTCGCGCTTGTGCTTGCTCATCTCGAGGGCGGCGATCAGCTTGCGCCGGGTGTCGCGGGGAGCGATCACCTCGTCGATGAAGCCGCGGTCGGCGGCGACGTAGGGGTTCGCGAACTTGGCCTTGAACTCCTCCACCTTGGACTTGCGGTAGGCGACGGGGTCCTCCGCCGCCTGCAGCTCGCGCCGGTAGAGGATGTTGACGGCCCCCTCCGGCCCCATCACCGCGATCTCCGCGGTCGGGTAGGCGAAGTTGACGTCGGTGCGGATGTGCTTGGAGGCCATCACGCAGTACGCGCCGCCGTAGGCCTTGCGGGTGATCACCGTCAGCTTCGGCACCGTCGCCTCGGCGAAGGCGTACAGCAGCTTGGCGCCGTGGCGGATGATGCCGCCCCACTCCTGGGCGGTGCCGGGCAGGAAGCCGGGCACGTCCTCGAAGGTGACGAGCGGGATGTTGAAGGCGTCGCAGAAGCGCACGAAGCGGGCGCCCTTGACCGAGGCGTCGATGTCCAGGCAGCCGGCCAGCACCGCCGGCTGGTTGGCGACGATGCCGACGCTCTTGCCCCCGAGCCGCGCGAAGCCGACCACGATGTTGGGCGCGTAGTGCTCGTGGACCTCGAGGAAGTGGCGGTCGTCGACGACGCCCTCGATCAGCTTCTTGATGTCGTAGGGCTTGTTGGTCTCCTGCGGGATCAGGGTGTCGAGCTCGGCGTCGGCGCGGTCGGGCGGGTCTTCCGACTTCACGACCGGCGGGTCCTCGAGGTTGTTCTGCGGCAGGAACGAGACGAGCTCGCGGATCAGCGCCAGGCAGGCGCGGTCGTCGTCCACCGCGAAGTGGGCGACGCCCGACTTCACGTTGTGGGTCATCGCCCCGCCCAGGTCCTCCTTGCTGACCTCCTCGTGGGTGACGGTCTTGATCACGTCGGGACCGGTCACGAACATGTACGCGGTGTCCTTGACCATCACGTTGAAGTCGGTGATGGCGGGGCTGTAGACGGCACCGCCCGCGCAGGGACCGAGGATCGCGGAGATCTGGGGCACGACGCCAGAGGCGAGCGTGTTGCGCAGGAAGATGTCGGCGTAGCCGCCCAGGCTCGCCACGCCCTCCTGGATGCGGGCCCCGCCCGAGTCGTTGAGGCCGATCAGCGGCGCGCCCATCTTCATCGCCAGGTCCATCACCTTGACGATCTTCTGGGCGTTGGTCTCCGACAGGCTGCCGCCGAAGACGGTGAAGTCCTGGGCGAAGACGAAGGCCAGCCGGCCGTCGATGCGGCCGTAGCCGGAGACGACGCCGTCGCCGGGGATCTTCTGGTCGGCCATGCCGAAGTCGAGGCAGCGGTGCTCGACCAGCTTGTCGAGCTCCTCGAAGCTGCCCTCGTCGAGCAGCAGCTCGACCCGCTCGCGCGCGGTCAGCTTGCCCTCGGCGTGCTGGCGCTCGCGGCGGGCGGCGCCGCCGCCCGCCTCGGCGCGGGCGATCTTGTCCTGGAGGACGGCGGTCGGGTCGTGCATCAGTGGCACCCGCAGCCGCCGCCACAGCAACCGCCACCGCCGCCGCCGCGCGAGGCCATGGCCGGCACCCGCTCGCCGCCCCCGCCGGCCGAGCTCATCGCGAACGTGGACAGCAGCTTCTCGACCTCGTGGCCGCCGCACTTCGGGCAGGTGGCCTGGGAGCGGAACGACGGCACGATCTGCTCGAACTTCTCCTGACAGGCGTCGCAGACGAACTCGTAGAGCGGCATCGTCAGCGGGCCTTGGCGCCCAGCTCCTTCTTCGCCTTCTCCCAGTCGGCCAGGAAGCGTTCGAGGCCGATGTCGGTGAGCGGGTGCTTGAGGAGCTGGTGGAACACCGTGACCGGCATGGTGCCGACGTGGGCGCCCATGCGCGCCGCCTCCAGCACGTGCATCGGGTGGCGCAGCGAGGCGGCCAGCACCTCGGTCGGGTAGTCGTAGTTGGCGAAGATGCGGACGATGTCCGCCACCATCTCCATGCCCGGCGTCGCAATGTCGTCGAGGCGGCCGACGAAAGGCGAGACGAAGGTCGCCCCGGCCTTGGCCGCGATCAGGGCCTGGGTCGGCGAGAAGATCAGCGTGACGTTCACCTTGTGACCCGCCCCGCTGAGCGCCTTCGTCGCCTGGATGCCGGCCACGGTGCACGGCACCTTGACGGTGATGTTCTCGTGCAGCGCCGCCCAGTGCCTGCCCTCGCGGATCATGCCGGCGGCATCGGTCGCCACCACCTCGGCGGAGATCGGCCCGTCGACCAGGTCGCAGATCTCGCGCAGGATCTCCTCGGGCTCGCCCTGCTCCTTCGCCAGCAGGCTCGGGTTGGTGGTGACGCCGTCCACCACCCCCAGCGTGGCCGCCTCGCGGATCTCCTTCAGGCTGGCGGTGTCGAGAAAGATCTTCATCTACGTCCCTTCCTGGCTCTGCACGGGGTTGCGCAGGACGCCCACGCCTTCGACCTCGACTTCGACGACGTCGCCCGGCTGGAGCGGGCTGACGCCCGCGGGGGTCCCGGTGGAGATGATATCGCCCGGCAGCAGCGTCATGACCCGCGACACGTACCAGACCAGGTAGGCCGGGTCGAAGATCAGGTCGCGGGTGTTGCCGTCCTGACGGGTTTCGCCGTTCACCCTGCAGGCGACGCTCAGCGCGCCGAGGTCGAGGCCCGTGGCGACACAGGGGCCCGTCGGGCAGAAGGTGTCGAAGCCCTTGGCGCGGGTGAACTGCACGTCCTTGTCCTGCAGTTCGCGGGCGGTCACGTCGTTGACGCAGACGACGCCGAAGATCGCCGCGGCGGCCTCCTGCGGCGTCGCGGGCCGCGCGATCTCGCGGCCGATGACGAGCCCGAGCTCCGCCTCGTGGTCGACGCGCCCCGCCCAGGCCGGGTGGCGGATCGGCTGGCCCGGTCCGATCAGGGCGGAGGGCGGCTTCAGGAACAGCAGCGGCTCCTTCGGCACCGGCTTGCCGCGCTCCGCCGCGTGCTCGCGGTAGTTGCGGCCGATGCAGACGATCTTCGACGGGTGGACCGGACACAGGACGTGCGCCACTTCCTTCGGGATCGTCTCGCCGCGGTCCCGCGGCTGGAGCAGCGGGTCGCCCTCGAGCAGGCGGAGCCGGTCCCCCTCCTCGCGGGCCCAGACGGCGGCCCCGTGGTCGCGCACGCGGTAGTAGCGGTTCATGGCTTCCTCGCGCTGACGCCGTCGGCGAGCGGGCCCTCGTTGCCGGCCCGGTCGACGGCGGCGACCTGGTAGACGAACACCTCGACTCCCGGGGGCAGGGCCTCGTCGCGGTAGCGGGTCCCGCTCACCTCGCCGACGCGCTCGCGGTTCCCGCCGGCCGTCCGGTAGACGCGATAGGCGACCACGTCCGCGTCCGGCGCCGGGCTCCACTCGAGTTCGATCGCGCCCTCGCGCTCGAGGGCCGTCAGCCCGCGCGGCGCCGCCGGCGGCACGATGTCGCGGCGGACCAGGCACACCTCGCCGCTCGGCGCGCTCTCCACGCGGGGGCTCGTCGACACGGCCGTGCGCAGCTCGTAGCAGACGCGCTGGTCGAGCTCGGCGGTCGTGTCCTCGTAGCTGTCCGCCGTGAGCGGGTCCCCCGTGAGCGGATCGCCGTAGCTGCCGTCGGCCGGGCGGCGGTAGACGAACGTGCCGGCCGTGGGCGGCGTCGGGGACGGGGTCGGCGTCGGAGAGGCCGTCGGAGTCTCGGTCGGGGACGGGCCCGGCGAGGCGGTCGGGACCGGGGACCCTGTCGGGGACGGGCTCGCGGACGGGGACGGCGAGGCCGTCGGGGTCGGGCTCACGGTCGGGATCGGGGACCCGGTCGGGATCGGAGTCTCGGTCGGGGACGGCGACCCGGTCGGGGTCGGCGAGGCGGTCGGGGACGGAGTCTCGGTCGGGGACGGCGACGGGGTCGGGGTCGGGAGGGGGGCTGGCGTGAAGCGCAGGCGCAGGCCCGTCGCCACGACCTCGGCGACCACGTCCTTCGGCGGCTCCGGCGCGGCCCGCACCGTGAACGGCTCGGGGGCCGCCTCGGGCGAGAGGCGCCCATCGGCGCGGACCACCGCCTTGTAGCGGAAGACGGTGCCGGGCTCGGGCAGCGGGAAACGCTCCTCGAGCGCCTCGCCCGGCGCCGCCTTGAGCGTCTTCTTGACGGCCAGCGCGTCGAACGCGCCGGTGCCGAAGGCATGGGACAGCTCGAGGTCCATCAGCCCGATCGCCACGCCGGCCATCGTCGTGCGCGGCGTCGTGAAGCGGACCACGAGCTCCGGGCCGAGCTGGGCGACCCGCAGGTTGGCGACCGGCAGCGGCTGGCGCCGCAGCGGCGGCAGCGGGTCGCCGCGCTTGCCGCAGGCGACGAGCGTGAGACCGAGGGCCAGCGCCGCGGCGGGGACGCGCACGTTCACAGGATGAACCTCGACTGGTCGGTGTCGCGGACCAGGTGCGCGAGCTTGTCGCGCACGTCGCCCACGTCCACGCGGTGGCTGCGCGGGCCGCCGTCGGGCCCGGCGAAGGAGACCTCCTCGAGCAGGGCCTCGAGCAGGGTGGCGAGGCGGCGGGCGCCGATGTTCTCGGTCTTCGCGTTCGTCTCCATCGCCAGCCGGGCGACCTCGCGCACGGCCTCCGGCGTCAGCTCGAGGGCGACGCCTTCCGTCTCGAGCAGCGCCTGGTACTGGCGAAGGAGCGCGCCTTTGGGCTCGGTCAGGATCCGGCACAGCTCGTCTTCGCCCAGCGGCTCGAGCTCGACGCGGATCGGGAAGCGGCCCTGCAGCTCGGGGATCAGGTCGGCGGGCTTGCTGACGTGGAACGCGCCGGCGGCGATGAACAGCACGTGGTCGGTGCGGATCGGCCCGATCTTGGTCTGCACCGTGGTGCCCTCGACGATCGGCAGCAGGTCGCGCTGCACGCCCTCGCGGGAGACGTCGGGGCCCTGGCGGCCCTCGCGGCCGGCGATCTTGTCGATCTCGTCGAGGAACACGATGCCGGTCGACTCGGCGCGCTCGCGGGCCAGCCGCGCCACCTCGTCCTCGTCGACGAGGCGCGCCTCCTCCTCGCGCTGCAGCACCTCGCGGGCTTCGGCCACGCTCATCGCGCGGCGCCGGCCGCGGCCGGGCATCAGGCCGCCCAGCATGTCCTGGAGCTGGGACGAAAACTCCTCGTTGCCGCCCAGCGCCTTCAGCATCAGCGGCGGCTTCTCGCGCACCTCGACCTCGACGCTGCGCGCCTCCAGCTCGCCGCGGCGCAGCGCGGCGCGCAGCTTCTCGCGCGAGGCCTTCATCGCCTCGCGCGCCTTCTCCGCCGGCTCGGCGCCCTCCGCGTGGCGGGGCACGGGCAGCAGCACGTCGAGCAGCCGTTCCTCCGCGGAGCGCTTCGCCTTCTCCCGCACCTGCTCCTGCAGCTCGGCGCGGACCTTCTCGGCGGCGGCCGCCGCCAGGTCGCGCACGATCGACTCCACGTCGCGGCCGACGTAGCCGACCTCGGTGAACTTGCTGGCCTCGACCTTGACGAACGGACTGCCGGCGAGCTGGGCCAGGCGGCGCGCGATCTCGGTCTTGCCGACGCCGGTGGGGCCGATCAGCAGGATGTTCTTGGGGGTGACCTCGGCCGCCAGCTCCGGCTCCAGGCGCTGGCGCCGGATGCGGTTGCGCAGCGCGATCGCCACCGCCCGCTTCGCCTTGTGCTGGCCGATCACGTGGCGGTCGAGGAAGGCGACGATCTGGCGCGGGGTGAGCTGGTCGAGCGTGCGCAACTCGTCCGCGTGCTCGGTGAGGGCGATCGCCACGCTCAGAGCGCCTCGACCACGAGCTGGTCGTTCGTGTACACGCAAATCGAGGCGGCGATCCGCAGCGCCTCGCGCGCGATGGCGGCAGCGTCGAGTTCGGAGTGGGCGCACAGCGCGCGGGCCGCGGCCAGCGCGAAGGGGCCGCCGGAGCCGGTGGCGAGCAGGCCGTCGTCGGGCGCGATCACGTCGCCCGCGCCCGAGAGCAGGAACGCCGCGTCGCGGTCGGCCACGATCAGGAACGCCTCCAGCCGGCGCAGCGCGCGGTCGGTGCGCCAGTCGCGGCTGAGCTCGACGGCAGCGCGCTCGAGCCCGCCGCGGTGCTCCTCGAGCTTCGCCTCGAAACGGACGAGCAGGGTCATCGCGTCGGCGGTGGCGCCGGCAAAGCCGCACAGCACCTTGCCGTCGTGCAGCCGGCGCACCTTGCGGGCGCCCGCCTTGATCACGGTCTGGCCCAGGCTGACCTGGCCGTCGCCGGCGATCGCCACGCCGCCGCGGTGGCGGACGCAGAGGATGGTGGTGCCGTGGAGGCGGGTATCGGACATGCGAAAGCGCGCGGCTAGTATAGGGCGTGCGCGAGGGGACGACGGGCGCTCTGCGGACGCTGGCGGTGGTGTCGGGGATCTACGACCTGCTGCTCGGGCTGCCGCTGCTCGTGGCGCCGGCGCTGGTCGCGCGGCTGTTCGGCGCGCCGGAACCCGTGCCCGTGATCAACGCCCAGCTCAACGGGCTGTTCACGATCACGCTGGCGCTCGGCTACTTCTGGGCCGCAGGCGACGTGGTCGCGCGGCGCGGCTACTTCTGGGTCGCCGGCGTGTTCGTCAAGGCGCTGGGCGCCGCGCTGTTCGTCTACGACCACTTCGCGCGGCAGTCGCCCGCGACGTTCCTGCTCTTCGCCGGCACCGACGGCACGCTGGCGCTCGTCACGCTCGCCCTGCTGCTGCGCCGGCGCTGAGCTCAGTACTCGAGGAGCTGGACCTTCTTCGCGAACTCCTCGGCGGGGAGCTTGCCGGCGGCGCGGGCGTCGAGATCCTTCCGGGCGACGCGCGCCACCAGCGTGCGGCGCTTCGTGGGCAGGCCGGGCCAGCCGCCGGCCACGAGGTCGACGGCGACGACGATGCCCTCCTGGGGGGCGAGGCCGCGCAGCCGCGGCCCCTGGGTCTCGAGGGCCCGAACCAGCGTCGCGCGCACGGCCTCGAGCGTGGCCTCGGGCGTGCCCTCTTCGCCCAGTTCCTCGACCTCGAACCAGAACGCCCACGGCGCGGGAGGCGCCACCGCGGGAGCGGCGGGGGCGGCCGGTGCGCTCGGTGCCGCGGGCGCCGCGGCGGGCGTCGGAGCGTCCGGCGGCGGCGGCGCGTCGGGCGGGAGCGGCATCCGCAGCCGGACCTCGTGGCTCAGGCGCTCGAGCTGCGCCTCGGCCTCGCGCCGCGAGCGCTCGGCCTCCTCCTGCATGGCCAGCACCTGGCGCTCCAGCTCGCGCACGTCGGCGACCATGGGCGCGCTGCGCGCCGCCTCGCGCGCGGCCTCGCGGGCCAGCGCGGCGTGGGCCCGCGCCCGCTCCTCGTTCTCGCGGGCGTGCAGCTCCTGGAGGCGGCGCAGGTTGGCGATGCTCTGGGCCAGAGCCTGCTCCTCCTCCGGGCTGCGCGCCTCGGCCCGCCGCGCTTCCAGCTCGCGCAGCGCGCTCGCGTAGGGCACTCCCTCCAGCCGGCGCCGCACCAGGGGTCGGCGCTCCACCGGCAGCGCCCGCGGCGAGAGCACGATCACGGCGCCGACGCCGGGCAGGTAGAAGCTGCGCGGCGCGTCGAAGCCCATCATGAACAGGCCGGGCCGGGTGGTCTCGCGCAGCGACTGCTCGAAGACGGAGGCGAGCCCCTGCAGTTCGTTGCGCTCGGGACCTGCGTCCTGGGCCAGAGCCAGCGGCGCCGCGGCGAGCAGCGCGACGAAAGCGTGCGCCTTCATCGCTGGTCCGAGGCCTGCAGCACGTAGCCCATCAGCTCGGACGTGCGGGCGAGCTGGCGGCCGGTGCGCTGGTCGAGATAGGACAACCCCTGCGAGACGCGGGCGAGGTCGTAGCGGCGCTGGGCGTCGCTCTTCTCGGCGAAGTCGGCGAGGCTCGACGACAGCAGTACCGCCTGCCGCGCCTCCGCGGCGCGGATGCGCTCGTCGACGAGCGCCAGCACCCGCTCGTCCGCCGGCGCGGGGGCCTGCAGCGATGCGCGCAGGGCCGCGATCTCCTGGCGATGACGCTCTTCCTGCGCGGCCAGCCGCGCCTCGAGGTCGACGCTCGGCGCCGGGGCGGGGCGGCCGATGCGCACGGCGAGCGCGCCGCCCTCGTAGCGCACCTCGGAGCCGGTCAGCACGACGAGGCCGAGCGCCAGCAGCAGGCCGGCGGCGAGGCCGAGCGCGGCCTGCGCCGCCACCGGCAGCGCCCAGCGCCGCGGCCGCAGCACCCGCGCCTCGGGCAGCTTCCACTCCGGCAACTGCCCGCGCACGCGGCGCAGCGCTTCGTGTTCCGCGCGGCAGGCGTCGCAGGCGGCGAGGTGCCCTTCGGCCCGCAGCCGGGCGTCGGGTCCGGCTTCGCCGTAGAGCAGGTCGATCAGGTCTTCGCGGGAGCGTTCGCAGTCCGTCATGGCAGTCTTCAATCCCTCACAGCAGGGCCACGCCGGCGCGGGCGTAGCTGGCGACACCCTGCTGCTCGAGCCGCTCGCGCAGCAGGGTGAGGCCGCGGTACAGCCGCGTCTTCACGGTCGACACCGGCAGGTCCAGCACCTCGGCGATCTCGACGAACGTCAGGTCCTGGTACTCCTTCAGCACGATCACCTCGCGCTGGTCGTCGGGCAGCGCGGCCACCGCCGCCGCGACGCGCCGCGAGAGGTCGCCGCGCTCGAACTGGGCGTGGGCGTCGGGCGCGCGGGAGACGAGCGCGGGCGAAGCCACGCCGTCCTCCTCCATCGCGTCGAGGCTCGCGTGGTCGCGCAGCTTGCGGCGGCGCAGCCGGTCGCGCGAGAGGTTGAGCGCGATCTGGTAGAGCCACGAGGAGAATCGCGCCTCGCTCTTGAACCCCGGCAGGCCCCGGTAGGCCTTGAGGAACGCCTCCTGCGTCACGTCGCGCGCCTCCTCCTCCGACCCCACCACCCGGTACACGGCGCCGCGGATCTTCCGCTCCCAGCGCCGCACCAGCTCGTCGAAGGCGGACGACTCCCCCGCCTGGACAGCCGCGACGAGCTCTTCGTCGGTGGGCGGAAACCCCATCGCCTTCACTGGAATGAGACGCAGCAGCGGGCTGCGGAGTCGCAGCCGGGTTGTCAGGCCCGCGGGTGCGCTTTCTTGTATATCTCCAGAATGTGTCGGGCGTTGACGTGGGTGTATTTCTGGGTCGTCGACAGGCTGGCGTGGCCGAGAAGCTCCTGGATCGCCCGCAAGTCGGCCCCTCGCTGGAGCAGGTGGGTGGCGAAGGCGTGGCGGAGAGTGTGGGGACTGACCCTTCTTTCGAGGGAGATCGCCCGAACTCTCTGAGAGACGAGGCGGCGCACCGCGCGGTCGGACAGGCGGTGGCCCGTGCGGGTGACGAACAGGGCGTCCTCGCGGGGCCCCAGGGCGTCCCGGACGGTGATCCAGGCCCGTACCGCCCGCGCCGCAGCTTGCCCGAAAGGCACAACCCTTTCTTTTCTACCCTTGCCCAGAACTCGGATCAGGCGGCTCTCCAGGTCGACCTCCGGCAGGTCGAGGCCGACCAGCTCGGCGCAGCGGATGCCGGTCGCGTAGAGCAGCTCGAGGACGGCACGTGCTCGCACGGCCCCGGCGGTGTCGCCCGGGACCTCGACCAGGGCGGCGGCCTCGCCCTCCTCGAGCTGGGCGGGCAGCCGCTTCTCGAGCCGCGGCGAGAGCAGGGCCCGGGCCGGGTTGCGCTCGACGATGCCCTCGCGGGCGAGGTAGCGGAAGAAGGTCCGCAGCGTGGCCAGCTTGCGGGCGGCGGAACTCTTCTTCAATCCGTGGTGATGGAGGTGGGCCAGGAACGAGCGGACCAGCAGGTGGTCGACCTCGGTGGCGGCCACCGGGCGCTGCAGCTCGTCGCGCGCCCAGCGCTCGAACTGCTCGAGGTCGCGGGTGTACGCGCGGACGGTGTGGGGCGAGGCGTTGCGCTCGCGGTCGAGGTGCCGCGCGAAGCGCGGGATCGCTTCGGCGAACGCCAGCCCGGTCACACCCCGACCGGGGCCGCGACCTGCGGCAGGAACGCGTCGAGCGCCTGCAGCGCGCGTTCGGACTGGGCCAGGCGCCGCTTCGCCTTGTCGCGCACCCGCGCGTCGAGTTCGGGCAACAGGCCGAACGCGATGTTGGTCGGCTGGTAGTGGGCGGGATCGCTGCCCGAGATGTAGCGACCCAGGGCGCCGTGGGCGGTCTCCAGGGGGAAGGCGAGCGGCTCCTCGCCGCGCGCGCGCGCGGCGGCCGCGATGCCGGCGACGAGGCCCGAGGCCGCCGACTCGACGTAGCCCTCGACGCCCGACATCTGGCCCGCGAAGAACAGGCCCTGGCGCGCGCGGGTTTCGAACACCGGCGACAGCGCCTTCGGGGCGTTCACGTAGGTGTTGCGGTGGATCATGCCGAAGCGCACGAACTCGGCGTTCTCGAGCCCGGGCAGGCTGCGGAAGATCCGCTTCTGCTCGCCCCACTTGAGGTGGGTCTGGAAGCCGACCAGCGAGTAGTGCGACGCCGCCAGGTCGTCCTGCCGCAACTGCACCACCGCGAACGGGCGGCGACCGGTGCGGGGATCGACGAGCCCGACCGGCTTCATCGGGCCGAAGGCCAGCGTGTCCGCTCCGCGGCTGGCGATCACCTCGATCGGCAGGCAGCCCTCGAAGAAGAACTCCTTCTCGAAGTCCTTCACCTCGGACAGCTCGGCGGCCCGCAGCTCGGCGTGGAAGGCGCGGTACTGCGCCTCGTCGAGCGGGCTGTTGAGGTAGTCGTCGCCGCCCTTGCCGTAGCGCGAGGCGCGGAACAGCTTCGAGAGGTCGAGGCTGTCGGCCTCGACCACCGGGCTGATCGCGTCGTAGAAGTGCAGCGCCTCGGCGCCGACGAAGGCGCGGATCTCCGCGGCCAGCGCCGGCGCCGTCAGCGGGCCGGTGGCGAGGATCACGACCTCGCCGTCGGGGATGGCGCCCACCTCCTCGCGGCGGATGCGGATGCCGGGCAGCGCCTCGACCGCTTCCGTGATCCGGCGCGCGAAGAGCCCGCGATCGACCGCGAGCGCCGAGCCCGCCGGCACCCGCACCGCGTCGGCGATCCGCACGATCAGCGAGTCGAGCCGCCGCATCTCCTCCTTGAGCAGGCCGGCGGCCTGCGCGAGGTCGTTGCCGCGCAGCGAGTTCGAGCACACCAGCTCGCCGAAGTCGGCGGTCTGGTGGACCGGCGTGGGCCGCACGGGCCGCATCTCGAACAGGTCGACCGCCACGCCGCGGCGGGCGAGCTGCCAGGCCGCCTCGCAGCCCGCCAGCCCGCCGCCGACGATGGTGACGCGAGGGCTCAAGCCGCCGCGGCCACCTTCTTGAAGCCGCACTCCTCGTTGCCGCAGAACAGCACGCGGCCCTCCTTCTTGGTCTCCTTCTCGAGGAGATACGCGCGGCCGCAGTCGGGGCACGGCTCGGCGACCGGCTTGTGGTACGCCGTGAACGTGCACTTGGGGTAGCGGCGGCAGCCGTAGAACGACTTGCCCCAGCGCCCCTTGCGCTCGACCACCTGGCCTTCGTGGCACTCGGGGCACAAAAGGCCGATCTCGATCGCCTCCTTCTTCTTGATGTACTTGCAGGAGGGGTAGTCGGAGCAGGCGATGAACGGGCCGAAGCGGCCGCGGCGCCAGGCCAGCGGCTTGCCGCAGTCGGGGCAGTTTTCGTCGATCGGGCGCGGCGGCGGCTCCGGCTTGAGCGTGCCGTCGACGTCGTTGGCGCGGATCAGCTTGCGGGTCTGCTTGCACTCGGGGTAGCGCGGGCAGGCCATGAAGTAGCCGAAGCGGCCGGAGCGCGGCTGCATCGGCTCGTCGTGGATCGAGCAGCGCAGGGCGAGGGCCTCGGGGTCGACCGGCGGGAAGCCGCTCTCTTCGCCCTCCAGCTTCTTCGTGAACTTGCACTCGGGGTAGGCGGAGCAGCCGAGGAACGGCCGGCCGCCGCCGCCCCACTTCTTGACCATCGGCGAGCCGCACTTCTCGCAGACTTCGCCGTCGACGAACGCCGGGGCCGCTTTCTGCTTCTTGCCCCCGAAGGCGTCGAGGTCCTTGCCGAACTTCTTCCAGAACTGGCCGAGGGTGTTGAGCAGGTTGTCTTCGCCCGCCTCGATCGCGTCGAGCTCCTGCTCGAGGGCGGCGGTGTACTCGACGTCGACGATGTCGGCGAAGCCCTGGATCAGCAGGTCGATGACGTGGAAACCCATCTCGGTCGGGAAGAACTTGCCCTCCCGCTTCTCCACGTAGTCCCTCGCCTCGATCGTGGCCAGGATCTGGGCGTAGGTCGAGGGCCGGCCGATGCCGTTCTCCTCCAGCTCCTTGACGAGCGTCGCCTCCGAGAAGCGCGGCGGCGGCTGCGTGAAGTGCTGGTCGGTGTCGAGCTTCTGCAGCGAGAGCACCTGGCCTTCGACGAGCGGCGGCAGCTCGGAGCCGGCCTCCTCGGGCGCCGTGTCGTCGGCCTGGGCCGCCTTGTCCTCGGGCGCCGGCTTGTGCTCGGGCTTCTCGTCGGGCGTCTCCTCGTAGACGGCGAGGAAGCCCTTGAAGCGCAGCGTCGAGCCCTTGGCCCGCAGCAGGCACGAGGCGGCCTCGACGTCGACCACCGTCTCGTCGTAGACGGCGGGCCGCATCTGCGAGGCGACGAAGCGGTTCCAGATCAGCCGGTAGAGCGCGTACTCGTCCTTGCCGAGGTAGCGCTTGATGGCGTCGGGCGACTTGTCGAGGTCGGTCGGCCGGATCGCCTCGTGGGCGTCCTGGGCGCCCGACTTCGACTTGTAGAAGACCGGCTTCTCCGGCAGGAAGTCCTCGCCATAGGTGCCGGCCACGTGCCGGCGCACGGCACCCAGCGCGTCGTCGCCGACCCTCGTCGAGTCGGTACGCATGTAGGTGATGAGGCCGACGCTGCCCTCGGGGCCGATCTCGATGCCCTCGTAGAGCTTCTGCGCCACCTGCATCGTCTTCTTGACCGGGAAGCGCAGCTTCTTGAAGGCCTCCTGCTGCAGCTTCGACGTGATGAAGGGCGGCACCGGGTGGCGCTTGCGCTCCTTCTGGGCGACCTTCGCGACCTTGAACGTCGCCGCCTCGAGCTCCGCGCGTACCGCCTGCGCCTGCTCGGCGTTCGTGATGTCGATCGGCTTGCCGCCCCGCTTGAGCAGGTTGGCCGGGAACACCGGTGGCGCGCCTGCCTTCAGGTGGGCGAGCACGCTCCAGTACTCCTCGGCCACGAAAGCGCGGATCTCGCGCTCGCGCTCGCAGATCAGGCGCAGCGCGACCGACTGCACGCGGCCCGCCGACAGCCCGCGCCGCACCCGCTCCCACAGGATCGGGCTGACGCCGTAGCCGACCAGGCGGTCGAGGATGCGCCGCGTCTGCTGGGCGTCGACCTTCTTCTCGTCGATGTCGCGCGGGTGCTCGAAGGCCGCCTGCACCGCCTTCTTCGTGATCTCGTGGAACACGACCCGGCGCAGCTTCTTCTTGTCCTTGACCCCGAGCGACTCGGCCAGGTGCCAGCAGATCGCCTCTCCCTCGCGGTCCGGGTCGCCCGCCAGGTAGATCTTGTCGGCGGTCTTCGCGGCCGTCTTCAGCTCGTCGAGGACCTTCTTCTTCTTCTCGAGCGGCTCGTAGTCGACCGCGAAGCCCTTCTCGATCTGGACCCCGCCGATCACCCGGCCGGCGGCCTTGCCCTTGGGCTTCTTCGGGTTCTTGGGCAGGTCGCGGACGTGGCCCATCGAGGCCTTCACCAGGAAGTCCTTGCCCAGGTACTTGTTGATGGTCTTCGCCTTGGCCGGCGACTCGACGATGACGAGGTTCTTGCCCAAGACTCTCCCGGCGATCTCTGGTTAAGACGTTGCCACGAACAGCGGGCCCGGCAGCCGCCGCACCCGCCCACACAGTTCCATTTCGCAAAGCCGCGCGAGGACCTCGGGCAGCGGCAGGCCGCTGCGCTGCGCCAGGTCCTCGAGCGTCGACGGCGCGTCGGGGCGCAGCGCCCGCTCCATCGCGTCGCCCGCCGGCCGGGCGAGCGGCTGCAGCGCCACGCCCAGCTCGGCCGCGACGTCCGCCGCATCGCGCACCAGCGCCGCCCCGTCGCGGATCAGGGCGTTGGTGCCCGCCGCGGTCGGCCACGACGGCGGCCCCGGCACGGCCATCACCTCGCGTCCCTCCTCGAGCGCGCAGCGGGCGGTGACCAGGGCGCCGCTGCGCCGGGCCGCCTCGATCACCACGACTCCCCGGCCCCAGCCCGCCAGGATGCGGTTGCGCCGCGGAAAGGCGTCGGGCGTCGGCGGGGCGCCCAGCGGGCGCTCGCTGACGAGGGCGCCGCCGTCGCGCACCAGGGCCTCGGAAAGAGCGGCATGCTCCGGAGGGTACATCCTGTCGAGGCCGGATCCCAAGACGGCCACCGTGCGCCCCCCGGCCTCGAGGGCCCCGCGGTGGGCCTCGCCGTCGATGCCCCGGGCCAGCCCGGAGACCACGACGAGGCCCGCCGCGGCCAGCTCCCGGGCCATCGCCCGGGCCAGGGTCCGGGCCTCCGTCGTGGCCGCCCGCGACCCCACGAGGGCGAGGCTGCGCCCGCCTTCGGCGGGGTCCAGGGCGCCGCGCGTCCACAAAAGCGGGGGTGGGTCGGACGAGCGCGCCAGCCAGTCCGGGTAGTCCGGCCCCAGAGCCACGAGGCGGACCCCCGCGGACGCGGCAAGCCGCTCCTCGGCGGCGGCCCGGCGCCGCGGTTCGCCCCCCGCGAGGGCCCGCGCCGCTGCCGGGGGCAGCAGGTCGGCATGGTCTCCGGGGCGGGCCAGCACCTCCGGGGCCCCGCGCCGGGCGATCGCGAGGGCCGCACCGGGCCGGAGCCCGGGCAGGAAGGAGAGCACGAGTGCGTCGGGAATCGAGAGCAAGGGGTCGCCTCCTGGATCGGGTCCGGGGCGGGGAGGCGGCCCGGACGGCGATCATCACCCGCGACCCGGCCTGTGAAGGTCCGTGAACGCGCGGCTCGTGGTGTCCCTCCGCCGTGGGACAACCGCGTCCACAGCCGTGAACAGGTCGCGCCGCCGCGCGGCGGCCAGGTGTTCCCGGCGCATGGCACTTGCCTTGCTTCGTCGATGCCCGCTGGTAACATCGCGAAAAGCGGGGCCCTCACACTCATCGCAAACTCACAGGAGGCGCTCGTCGATGCTCGCGCCGCTCACGTTGTTCCTGCTGCTCGCGGCCGGCCCGACCGCGGACCAGGAGATCGCTTTCGGGATCGAGGTCGCCCAGAAGGGCCTGTGGCGCGAGGCGCGGCTGCGCTTCGAGAAGGCGGCCGCGCGCGAGCCCGGCAACGCCAGCGCCCAGAACAACCTGGCGATCGCCCTCGAGCAGTCCGGCGAGTTCGAGAAGGCCCGCGCGGCCTACGAGAAGGCGCTCGAGCTGAAGCCGGGCGACGTCTACATCCAGCAGAACTACGACCTGTTCCGGGAAGCCGATGACAAGCGCAACCGCAAGGCCCGCAGGGCCGTCGATGCGAAGAATCCTTAGCCTCGGCCTGCTGGCCGCGGCCCTCTCAGGCACGGGCTGCGCGAGCTTCGTCGAGGTGGCGGTCGAGACGCCGCTGCAGTCGAAGATCGACGTCTCGCAGTTCCGCCGCGTGCTGGTCGCCGGCTTCGCGTCCGAGCTCGGCACCGACCCGGAGTTCGACATCGGCTCGGAGACCGCGCGGCTGCTGCAGAACCAGCTGCGCAACACCGGCGCCCGGCTGCAGGTGCTGGAGCCCGACCGGCCACCGCTGCAAGACGCGCTGGAGCGCGCGCTGGAGAGCCTGGGCGAAGGCGGCGCCCACACGAAGGAAGATCGCGAGCGCTACCGGCTGGAGACCGACCGGGTGCTGGGCGACGGCGCCTTCTGGCAGCGGCTCGGCGAGGAGTACCAGGACCCGCTGATCATCACCGGGCGCGTCGACTTCGCGGCCCAGAACCGCTCCGGCTTCCAGAGCGACGAGCGGGTGGTGCGCGACCTGGCCACCGGCCGGCCGCGGCTGGTGCGCGGCAACCGCTTCCAGGAGCGCAAGGGGTACAGCCTGACCGCCGAGTTCCACTTCGTCGACGGGCGCACCGGCGAGACGCTGCACAAGGAGAAGTTCACCGAGGAGGTGCTCTACTCCGAGGAGCAGAAGGTGTCGGCGCTGTCGTCGTACTTCGAGCTGATGGACCGGCTGCTGCCGAACTTCCTGGGGGTCATCACGCCCCAGCGGATCCGCGGCACGCGGGTCCTGCTGCGCTAGGAGCCCGAACATGCGACGCCTGCTGGCGCTCGCGCTGGCTGCCGCCTTCGCGGCACCGGCCGCCGACGCCCAGTTCATCCCCTACTTCGGCAAGAACAAGGTCCGCTACGACGACTTCGACTGGCGGATCTACAAGTCGCCGCACTTCGAGGTCTACTACTACCCGGAGTTCGAGCAGCACCTGCCGCGGCTCGCCTCCTACCTGGAGAGCGCCTACCAGAAGATCTCGTCCGAGCTCAAGCACGAGATCGGCCGCCCGATCCCGGTCATCTTCTACAAGACCCACTCCGAGTTCGAGCAGACCAACCTGTTCCCGACCTTCCTGCCCGAGGGGGTGATGGCGTTCGCGGAGCCCGTGCGGGACCGCATGGTGCTGCCGATCGACGAGCCGCCCGACCGGCTCTACGGGCTGATCGTCCACGAGCTGACCCACATCTTCGAGTTCGACCTGATCCCGCGCAGCCTGGTGCGGCGCGACGTGCCGCTGTGGGTCGACGAGGGCCTCGCCGACTACATGCGCGGGACCTGGCAGACGCTCGACCTGATGATGGTGCGCGACGCGGCGATCGCCGACTCGGTGCCGCGGATGAGCCGCTCCAGCTCGCTCGAGGCGTTCGGCAACCCGCGGCTCACCTACAACATGGGCCACGCCGCCTTCGAGTTCATCGAGGCCCGCTTCGGCAAGGAGGGCATCCGCCAGTTCCTCTACATGCTGCGCAAGAGCGTGGTGGGCGGCGGGCTCGAGGACATCTACATGCAGGCGTTCCGGCTCAAGCCGGACGAGTTCGACGCCGCCTTCGAGAAGTGGCTGAAGGAGCGCTTCAAGCCCTACCGCGACCGCCAGCGGCCCTCCGACTACGGCGAGGACCTCGCCCCCGACGTCGAGCGCACCCCGTACGTCGGCGTCTACGCCTTCGCCCCTTCGCCCTCGGGCGAGATGGTGGCGGCGATCACGGGCAACCGCGCCGAAGGCGAGGCCGACATCGTGCTGCTGTCGACGAAGGACGGCAGCGTGATCAAGAACCTGACCCGCGGCTACACCGGGCGCTGGGAGAGCCTGTCGTTCAACGACGCCTTCGTGGCGGGTCGCACGATCGACTTCTCGCCCGACGGCGACCTGGTCGCCTTCTTCGGCCGCGCCGACAAGCGTCGCTCGCTGTTCCTGCTCTCGGCGCTGACCGGCGACCTCGTGCGCGAGGTGCCGATGAGCGTCGACCAGGCGCAGGCGCCCGCGCTGCTGCCCGGCGGCCGCCAGGTGGTGTTCGCGGGCCTGCGCAACGGCGTGTCGGACCTGTTCCTGCTCGACCTCGACAGCGGCGCGGTCACCAACCTGACCGACGACCCGTGGGCGGACAACGACCCGCGGGTGTCGCCGGACGGCAAGCTCGTCGCCTACACCCGGCGCATCAGCGGGCACGAGAAGATCTGGGTGTTCCCGCTGGCCGAGCCCGCCCGCAAGACCCAGCTCACGTTCGGCCCCTTCGACGACAAGACCCCGGCCTGGACGGCCGACGGCAAGGGCCTCGTCTACGCCTCGAACGAGGACGACGACACCTTCAACCTGCGCTCGCTGCACCTCGAGACCGGCGTCATCCAGCACTGGACCGAGGTGCTCGGCGGCAACATGGCGCCGCACGTGCTGCCGGCGGCGGGCCGCGGCGGGTCGCGGCTCGCGTTCATCTCGTACTTCAAGGGCGGCTACGGGCTCTACACGCTGGAGCCGGAGAAGGCGCTGCGCGAGGTCGAGCAGGACGTCGTCGCGGTCGAAGGCGACCTGGTCGACTTCCAGCCCGACGTCCAGCACCAGGTGGTCCAGGAGAACAAGCGCGGCAAGCGGGCGTTCGAGAACTTCTACCTCGAGGGCCGGCCGCCGCTCAACGTCGGGGTCACCTCCTCGGGCGACTTCTTCGGCGGCTCCCAGGTCGCGTTCTCGGACGTGCTGCAGGACAAGAACCTGGTGGTAACGGTGGCCTCGGTGCGCGACTTCCGCAGCTACGACGCCACCTTCCTCGACCAGGGCAGGCGCTTCCAGTACGGGGTCTCGCTGTTCGACAACACGTACTTCTACTACCCGGACTACTACATCCCGCAGTACGAGTTCTTCCGCGAGGGGGCGATCGCCACCCAGCGCTACACCGGCGCCTTCGGCATCGGCATCTACCCGCTCGACAAGTTCCGCCGTCTCGAGTTCCAGGCCGGCATCGTGCGGCTCGAGCAGAAGTTCGAGGACCCGGCCGTGCAGCAGTTCGTCGAGCAGGCGGGGGGCGGCCAGAGCTACCTCTACACGGGCACGCTGGCGCCACTCAGGGTGAGCCTGGTCCAGGAGACGACCCGCTTCCGCGAGTTCGGCCCGCTGGCCGGCAGCACCTTCGCCGTGCGCCTCTCGCACGCGCCGAAGCTGGGCAACAGCCTGACCCGGACCACGCTCGACGGCGACTTCCGCAAGTACCTGCGGCTGACCGGATCCACCCTGCTCGCCGCCCGCGCTCGCGGCTTCAAGTCGTTCGGCGACAACCCGGAGATTTTCTACTTCGGCGGCAACATGGAGCTGCGCGGGCTCAACTACCTGTCGATGACCGGCAACGAGGGGTTCCACGCCAACCTCGAGCTGCGCTTCCCGCTGATCGACCTGATGGCGACCCCGATCGGCATCCTGGGGCCGGTCCGCGGCACGGTCTACGCCGGCATCGGCCACGCCCGCTACAAGGGCCAGCCGACCAACTTCTCCGACAGCGGCCCGGGCGTGTCGTACGTCAACGACCCGGTGTTCGGCGAGCCGGTCGACGGCTTCCGGCTGGTCGACGGCCGCGCCTCCTACGGGTTCGGCCTGCAGTTCTTCTTCCTCGGCTACCCGATGCACTTCGACTGGACGAAATTCACGGACCTCAAGGTCACCTCGAACGACACCCGCTTCGACTTCTGGATCGGCTATGACTTCTAGGAGGCCGGCGCCCCCGGGCGGGCGCGGCGTTTGACCTCGGGGGGCGGTTCGCCCTAGAATCCGGGGTTTTCGGGCGAGTCTTTCCGCTCGCTTCGGGCATCAGGAGGCGTGGCCGTGTACGCGATCGTCAAGACGGGCGGCAAGCAGTACCGCGTCGCTCCCGGGGACGTGATCTACGTCGAGAAGCTGTCGGCCGAGGCCGGCGCCCAGGTGACGCTCGACGACGTGCTGTTCGTCGGCGGCGACAAGGGCGCGACGGTCGGCGCCCCGCACGTCGCGGGCGCTTCGGTCGTCGGCACCGTGGTGGAGCAGGGCCGCGAGCGCAAGATCCGCATCTTCCAGTACAAGAAGCGGAAGGGCTACCGGCGGACCCAGGGCCACCGCCAGTCCTACACCGCGCTCCGCATCGAGCGCGTCCAGCTCGGCTGACGGGAGAGTAGACAGTGGCGACCAAGAAGGGCGGCGGATCCAGCCGCAACGGCCGCGACAGCAACGCGCAGCGCCTCGGCGTCAAGCGCTTCGGCGGCGAGCGCGTCAAGGGCGGCACGATCCTGATGCGCCAGCACGGGACCAAGTGGAAGGCCGGCCGCAACGTCGGCCTCGGCAAGGACCACACGCTGTTCGCGCTGGTCGACGGCGTCGTGCAGTTCGAGGACCACGGTTCGCGCGGCCAGTACGTGAGCGTCGAGCCCGCCGCCGCGAGCTAGCGGCGCCTCCCGCGCACGCTGCCGCCCCGCCGAGACGGCGGGGCGGTCGCTGGTCGAAGAGAGCCGCTTCCACCGATGTTCGTCGATCGCGTCAGGATTCTCGCGAAGGGCGGTGACGGCGGGCGCGGCTGCGTGAGCTTCCGCCGCGAGGCCCACGTCCCCCGCGGCGGCCCCGACGGCGGCAACGGCGGCCACGGCGGCGACGTCGTGATGGTCGCCGTCTCCCACCAGAACACGCTGTTGCCTCTGCGCTACCACACCGAGTTCCGCGCCGAGCGCGGGCGCCACGGCGGGCCCTCGAACTGCACCGGGGCCGATGCGGAGCCGATGCAGGTGGCGGTGCCGCCGGGAACCGTGGCCACGGAGGAGGAGACCGGCGCCGTGCTGGGCGAGGTGCTCGCGGTCGGCGACCGCGTGGTGCTGGCGAAAGGCGGCCGCGGCGGCCGCGGCAACCGCTCGTTCCTCTCCAACCGCAACCGCGCGCCGCGCGAGTCCGGCCCCGGCGAGCCGGGCGAAGAACGCTGGATCCGGCTCGACCTCAAGCTGCTGGCCGACGTCGGCCTGCTCGGCCTGCCCAACGCCGGCAAGTCGACGCTCTTGTCCCGGATCTCGGCGGCGCGGCCGCGGATCGGCGACTACCCGTTCACCACGCTGTCGCCGGTGCTCGGCATGGTCTCGGTCGGCGAGCGCGACTTCGTCGTCGCCGACATCCCCGGGATCATCGAGGGCGCGCACCAGGGCGCCGGGCTCGGCCTCCAGTTCCTGCGCCACGTCGAGCGCACGCGGGCGCTGGCGTGGGTGGTCGACGCCTCCGGCTCCCGCGGCGACGACCCGGTGGCCGCGCTGCGCACGCTGCGCGAGGAGCTGGCGCAGAGCCACCCCGAGCTGCTGACGCGGCCGGCGCTGGTCGTCGCCTCGCAGCGTGACGCCGTGGTCGAGCCCGACCCGCTGCCCGAGCTGCGGGCGGCGGCGGACGCGCTGGGCCTGCCGGTCTTCCCGATCTCCGCGGTCAGCGGCGCGGGGCTCGAGCCGCTGCTGCACGCGATGGCCGACCTGCTCGCCGTCGCGGCTTCCGAGACGCCGGCGTGAAGGTCGGCCTGCTGGGGGGCAGCTTCGACCCGATCCACCGCGGCCATCTGCAGCTCGCCGCCCTGGCCCGGGAGGCGCTCGGCCTGGAGCGCGTGCTGCTGGTGCCGGCCGGGCGCCCGCCGCACCGCGCGGCGCCGGCGGGCGACGCCTTCGACCGCTACGCGATGACCGCGCTGGCGGCCGCGGGCGAGCCGGCGCTGCTGCCGTGCCCGCTGGAGCTGCAGCGGCCCGGGCCGAGCTACACGGTCGACACCCTCGAGGCGCTCGGCGCCGGCGCGGCGGGCGCGGAGTACTTCCTGCTGCTGGGCGCCGACGCCGCCGCGCTGCTGCCCACCTGGCACCGGGCCGACCGGGTACGCGAGCTGGCGCGGGTGGCGGTCGTCGGCCGGCCCGGCCGCGAGGCCGCGGCGCTGCCGGAGGGGACGCTTTCGCTGCCCACGACCGGGCTCGACGTCTCGTCGTCCGCGATCCGCGCGGACGTGCGCGCGGGCCGCGACGTGCGTGCGCTCGTCGGCGACAGGGTCGCCGACTACATCGCGAAGAGGAGGCTGTACTCGTGAAGCTGCCCGCCATCGTCGAACTGGCGGCCGCCGCCGCGCTCGACAAGAAGGCCACCGACGTGGTCGCCCTCGACCTGCGTCCCGACAGCAGCTTCACGGACGTGTTCCTGCTGGCGACCGGCCACAACCAGCGCCAGCTGGTCGCGATCAGCGACGCCGTGGAGGAATCGCTGCGCAAGGAGGGCTACCGCGCCGGCCACGTCGAGGGCTACCCGCGCCAGGAGTGGATCCTGATGGACTACGGCGACCTGGTGGTCCACCTGATGACGCCGAAGGCGCGCGAGTTCTACGACCTCGAGCGGCTGTGGGGGGCCGCCCACCGCAAGGCGTACTCCTGATCGTGGAGCCGATCTGCGCCTCGGCGGCGATGCGCGAGCTGCTGGCGGAGGCCCGCCGCGTGGCCGCCGCCCGCAGCCCGGTCCTGCTCGAGGGCGAGAGCGGCGCCGGCAAGGACCTGTTCGCCCGCTTCCTCCACGCCCGCTCGGGCCGTGCGGCCGGCCCGTTCGTCACCCTGCACTGCCCGTCGCTGCCGTTCGAGCTGGCCGAGAGCGAGCTGTTCGGCCACGAGCGCGGCGCGTTCACCGACGCCCGCGAGGCGAAGCCGGGACGACTGGAGGCAGCCGAGGGCGGCACGCTGTACCTCGACCAGGTCCAGGACCTGGAGCCCGCGCTGCAGGCCAAGTTGCTGCGGGTCGTCGAGGAGCGCCGCTTCGAGCGCCTCGGCGGCACCCGCACCGTCCAGCTCGACGTGCGGATCGTCGCCTCCGCCAACGTCGACCTGCGACAGGCGGTGGCGGCCGGGCGCTTCCGCGAGGACCTGTTCCACCGCCTCGCCGTGGTGCCGCTGCGGCTGCCGCCGCTGCGCGAGCGGCGCGACGACGTGCTGCCGCTGGCGCGCGCCTTCCTCGGCGCGTTGCGCGACCGGGGCCGCACGGCCGCCACGGGCTTCGACGCCGAAGCCGAGGCGCTGCTGCGCGGCTACTCGTGGCCCGGCAACGTGCGCGAGCTGAAGGCCGCCGTCGAACGCGCGGTGCTCTACGCGCGCGGCGAGACGATCGGCACCGCCGCGCTGCCGGCCACCCTGCCCCTGCAGCCGCAGGCGCTGTGGGCGGGCCGCGACGCGCGGCCGACGCTCAAGCAGCTCGAGCAGGCCTACATCCGCCACGTGCTGGCCGTCGAAGGCGGCAGCCAGACGCGGGCCGCCGCCGTGCTCGGCATCAGTCGCAAGGCGCTGTGGGAGAAGCGGCGCCGCTACGGCATCGGCCCTGGAGAGAAGGAGCAGTGACCGGCATGGACCAGAAGACGATCAAGGGCTTCAAGGAGCGGCTGCTCCAGCGCAAGGACGAGATGGTCCGCGCGTACGGGCGCTCGAAGGCCTACGGGATGGCCGCCGACGAAGAGGGCGCGCAGGACCTCGCCGACAAGGCCGCCAACTCGTACACCAAGGAGTTCCTGTTCAGCCTCTCGGCCACCGAGCGGCAGCAGCTCCAGCTCGTCGAGGAGGCCCTGGTCCGGATCGAGGAGCGCCGCTTCGGCACCTGCGTGAGCTGCAAGGGCGAGGTCGAGCGCAAGCGGCTGGAGGCGGTGCCGTGGGCCCGCCACTGCCTCTCCTGCCAGGAGAAGCAGGAGCAGGGGCTGCTCTGAACCTCTCGCTCCCGGCCCGGCTCGTCGAGCGCGCCCGCGCGGGCGTGATCGACCCGGTGCTGGCCGCGGTGTTCCCGGCGGAGTGTCCTGGCTGCGCGCGCGGCGTCGAGCGGCCCAGCCAGGGGCCGCTGTGCGGCGCCTGCTGGCAGGCCCTGCCGCAGCACGCGGCCGCCTGCGGCTGCGGCGCGCCGCTGCTCGTGGCGGGGACCTGCGGCCGCTGCCGCCGCGGGTTGCAGCCGATCGCGCGCGGCGCGTCGCTGGGGCCGCACGAGGGGCCGCTGCGGGCCCTCGTGCACGCGTTCAAGTACGGCGGCCGCCGCAGTGCCGCGAGCCGCGTCGCCTCGCGGCTGCGCGAGCGGCCGGAGGCAGGCGCCGTGCTCTCGGGTGCCGACGTGCTGGTCGCGGTGCCGCTGCACCCGCGGCGCCTGCGCGAGCGCGGTTTCAACCAGTCGGAGGAGCTGTGCGTCGCGGTGGCCCGCGCGGGAGCGCCGCGACACGAGCGCGGGGTGCTGGTGCGGCGGCGCGACACCGCCGTCCAGGCGGGGCTCGGGGCGGCCGAGCGCCGCCGCAACGTCGCCGGCGCTTTCGCCGTCCGCCGGCGGGCCGCGGTCGCCGGCCGGGTCGTGGTGCTGGTCGACGACGTGTACACGACGGGCGCGACCGTCCGCGCCTGCGCCCGGGTGCTGCTGGACGCCGGTGCGCGCGAGGTCCGCGTGCTGACGATCGCCCGCGCCGGGCTGTAGCCGCGGCCTGTTACCCTTGGGGGATCGGCTGCGGGGCAGGGGAGAAGGAATGGCGAGCTGGACGAAGATCGCGGCGCTCGCGCTCGTGTTGGGCGCCTGGCCGTGGCCCGTCGACGCGTGGGGCCCGGTCGGCCACGAGGCCGTCACCGCGCGGGCCATCGAGACGCTGCCGAAGGGCCTGCGCGAGTTCTTCAAGTCCCACCGCCTGGAGCTGCCGACGCTGGCGCTGGAGTCGACGGCGCCGGCCGACACGCCCGAGCGGCGATTCCTCGTCGATCGGCTGCTGCCCTTCCCGTTCGCCGACCTGCCGCAGCGCGAGGAGGCGTTCCGCGAACGCTTCGGCGTCGCCGCGGACGAGGTGGGCCGCCTGCCGTGGCTGGTCCAGGAGAGCTACGGCCGGCTGGTCGAGGCCTTCCGCGCCGGCGAGAAGGACCACATCCTGAACGAAGCCGACACGCTGGCCGCGCTGGTCGCGGAGCTGTGCAACCCCCTGGCCGTGAGCCGCCACCACGACGGCACCGAGACCGGGCAGCACGGGCTCTACCAGCGCTTCGCCGTCAAGCTGCCGGAGGCGATGACGGACCAGCTCAAGCTGTCCACCGACGACGCCCACCTGCTGGAGAACCCGCAGGCGCACGCCTTCTCGCTGATGAGCGCGAGCTACGTGTGGGTCGACAACGTGCTCTTCCTCGAGGAGCTGGCGGCACGCGGCAAGCCCGGCTACGGGTCGATCTACTACGACGCCGTGAAACTGCGCATGGGCGAGCTGCTGAAGGAACGGCTGTCGCGGGCCGCCGACGCCGTGGGCAGCTACTGGTACACCGCGTGGACGGCTGCCGGGCGGCCGCCGCTGAAGTAGCTTGGCCCCGCCCACCCGCGACGACGTGCGCCTGATCGAGCGCTGTCTCGCCCGCGACGACGCGGCGTGGGAGGAGATCGTCGCCCGCTACCGGCGCCGCGTGTTCCACATCGCGTGGAAGTTCACCGGCCGCCACGCCGAGGCCGAGGACCTGACCCAGGAGATCTTCCTCAAGGTCTTCAAGAGCCTCGACCGCTTCCACCGCGACGCCGACTTCGGCACCTGGCTGTCGAGCGTCGCCCGCAACTACTGCATCGACCGCTACCGCGCCGGCAAGCGCGAGCGCGAGGTGGTCGTCGAGGACCTGCTGGCGTTCGACCTGGCGCCGGCCGCCTCCGGCAACCCGTACCGGGAGCTGGAGTCGCGCGACCGCACCAGCTTCGTGCGTCGCGGCCTCGACCAGTTGCCCGACAAGCTGCGCGAGGCGGTCGTGCTGCGCGACCTGGTCGGGCTCACGTACCAGGAGATGGCCGACCGGCTGGGGCTGCCGGAGGGCACGGTCAAGAGTCGGATCAATCGCGGGCGCGAGGAGCTGGCGCGCCTGCTGCTGCGGGCCCAGGCGGGCCGCGGCGGCAGCCGCCCGGCGCGCGTGCGTGGGGGGAAGGAACGATGGAGCTGAGCCACGAGAGCCGCGGCGACGTGAGGGTCCTCCGGGTCGGGGAGGCCAAGCTCACCTACCCGGTGCTGGCGGCGTTCTTCGGCGAGGTGCGCGGCCTCGTCGAGGCGGGGACCCGCAAGCTGGTGATCGACCTGGGCGCGGTCGGCTACATCGACTCCGCCTCGATCGGCTGCCTGATGGACATCCACCGCCTGCTCGCCGAGCACGGCGGAGCCGTTCACCTGTGCAGCCTGCAGCCGCGGGTCGAGACCATGCTGTCGATGACCGGCGTGCACCGCATCGTGTCGGTCCACAAGTCGTGCGCCGACGCGGTGGCGGCGCTGGGGGAGCGCGGCGATGCGTAAGGTCCGGCTGCGCGGCGGGGCCGCGCTCGAGCTCGACGGCGACATCCTCGCCGTGCTGGAGCTGCTCTATCGCGAGGTCACGCTGAAGAGCCAGTTGCGGGCCTCGTTCGAGGACGTGATGGCGGAGATCCGCGGTATCGTCGAGCAGATGAGCGAAGACGAGCGCCGCAGCTACCTCGTCGAGAGCCTGTTCCTCAACTCGGTCACCTACGAGAACGAGATGCTCGACGCCTACATGCGCAAGCTGACCGCACCGGCGAAGAAGAAGGCCGGGCGGCGGCCGACGGGTCGGGCGTGAGGCGGCGCGCGGCGCTGCTGCTGGCACTCCTCGCCGGTGCCGCTTCGGCCGTGGAGCCGGCTCCGCGGGTGGTGGTCGAGCCGGAGCGCTTCGACTTCGGCGCCGCTCGGCAGGAGCGCACGCTGTCGACCCAGTTCACGATCCGCAACCACGGCGACGCGGTGCTGGTGCTGGGGCCGATCCGCAGCGACTGCTCGTGTACGGCGGCGCTGCTCGGTTCGAATCGGGTGGCTCCCGGCGCCTCGACCTCGCTGCGGGTGAGCCTCGAGACCCGCAAGGCGACGGGGCGCGTGGAACGCAGCGTGGTGATCGGCACCAACGACCCGAAGCGATCGCGCGTGGTGCTGAAGGTGGCGGCCGACGTGAAACCGGGCCGCTAGCCGTTACCGGCTAGACGGCGGGCAGCGGCGCCGCGACGGCGCCCTCGGCCGGGCGCAGCGCGGGCAGCGTCGGCAGCTCGGGCCGCGTCACCAGCGTCCAGGCGTCTTCGGCCTCGAGCAACGCCTGGGCCGCCGCCGCGTGCAGCGCGTGGCCGGCCTTGACGGCCTCGACGTGGGCGACCACGGGCCACGGCAGCAGCGCCAGGTCGCCGATCGCGTCGAGCACCTTGTGGCGCACGAACTCGTCCTCGAAGCGCAGGTGCCCGTTGAGCACGCCGCTCTCGCCGATCACGATCGCGTTCTCGAGGCTGCCGCCCAGCGCCAGGCCGTGCTGGCGCAGCAGCTCGACCTCGGCCATGAAGCCGAAGGTGCGGGCCGGAGCGATCTGCTCGGCGAAGGTCTGCGCGTCGACGCGGAAGCTGCCCTGCTGGTGGTGGAGCAGCGGGTGGTCGAAGCCGATCGTGTACGTGATGCGCAGGTGGTCGGCCGGCGAGAAGCGCACCGAGCGCCCGCCGCGCACGACCTCGACCGGGCGCAGCACCTTCAGGTACTCCCGTGCGCCGCCATGGGCGCGACGGCCGGCCTCGTGCAGCAGCATCACGAACGGGGCGGAGGAGCCGTCGAGGACCGGCACCTCGGGCCCGTCGACGTCGACCAGGACGTCGTCGATCGCGAGGGCGTGCAGCGAGGACAGCAGGTGCTCGACCGTCCCCACCGACACCCCTTCCGCGGTCAGGGTCGTGGCGTGATCGGTCCGCGAGAGGTGGGCGAGACCGGCAGGGATCTCGACGCCGACGTCGCTGCGCCGGAAGCGGATGCCGTGCCCCGGTGCGGCCGGATGCAGGGCGAGCCGCACGACGCGGCCGGAGTGCAGGCCGATGCCGGCACACGTGACGGAACGCTCGAGGGTGTGTCTCTGCGGCACCGCGCCCTCTGCCTGCAATTCTCAGGCCCGCAACCGGCGTCGGGGCCCGGACTGGATCGGCTTTGTTTTCAACGCTTTGCGGTAGAGGCGCCGGGACGGCAGCCGTGGCTCCGTCGCCACAAGTGGCCTCGGGGCCACACTAAAAGCCCGTGCCTCCGTCCGCCAGGTGGCGGCGGTGGGCGCCGCTGTCGAGGATCGCGCGGATCTCGTCGACGGCGCGAAGGACCTCGGCGTCGGTCGTGTAGAAGTGGGGGGAGATCCGGATACCGGCGCCGGGGCGGTGGTCGACGACGATCTCCCTCCGCAGCAACTCGCGCGTGACCGCCTCGCCCTCGGGCACGGCGAGGATCGCCATCCCGCCGCGCTGCGCCGGGTCGGCGGGCACGTGGGGGGCGAGCCCGTGCTGGCGGGCGCGGTCCAGCAGCAGCGCGATCTGGCGCATCGACTTCGCGCGGATCGCCTCGATTCCGACCTCGGCCACCGCGTCGTAGCCGGCCTCGGCCGCGTAGAGCGCCGGGATCGCGGGCGAGCCGTGGAGGAAGCGGGTCCAGTCGGCCGCGTACTCGATCTCGCCCGGCTCGAACGCGAACGGCCGCGCGTGCGCCATCCAGCCGGTGACCCGCGGCCGCAGCGTGTCGCGCAGCCGCGGCGCGACGTAGAGGTAGCCCGCACCGGGGCCGCCGCAGAGCCACTTGACCGAGCCGCCGGTGGCGAAGTCGACGTCCCAGGCGGCGAGGTCCACCGGCACCGTGCCCGCCGACTGGTAGAGGTCCGCCACCACCAGCGCGCCGACCTCGTGGGCGCGGCGCACGATCGCCGCGACGTCCTGCACGAAGGCGCTCTTGAACAGCACGTGGGAGATGGGGACGAGCAGCGTCTCCTCGTCGATCGCGGCGAGCAGCTTCTCGAGCGGCACCGTGATGCCGTCTTCGGAGGCCACCATCTCGACCCGCGCGCCGAGCCGGCGGTGGGCCTCGTAGACGTACATCACCGAGGGGAAGTTGAGGTCGTCGTAGACGATCTTGTTGCGCTTCCCGGTGAACTCGAAGCAGGACAGGATCAGCGCCTGGCAGACCGAGACGTTCTGATGCATCACGATCGAGCCGGGCGCCGCGCCGAGCAGCCGTCCCAGCTTGTCGCCGGTCGTGACGGGCATCGACCACCAGCCCTCCGCCCAGGCCCGCACGCCGCGGGTCTCCCAGGCGTCGGCGTAGGCGCCCAGGCGCTCGCGGGCGGCCGCCGGCATCGCCCCCAGCGAGTGGCTGACGAGGTAGGTCGAGCGGCCGAGGATCGGGAAGCGGGCGCGAAGGGCCTGGAGGCGGGTGTCGTCCATGGGCGGCAGCGATTGTAGCCCCCGGCCTGCTAAACTGGTCGCTTGCAGGCAGCGGGGGCGACGGCCGTCGCCCGACACGCGGCCCGGGAAGGACGAGACGGTTCTGCCATGAGCAAGAAGGTGGAGAAGGCCGGCGCGCAGAGCGTCGAGGCCTACGAGAAGGCGCTCAAGGCCTTCTGGAAGAAGGACTACGAGAAGGCGGCCGAGCTGCTCGAGCCGCTCGCCCGCAGCGAGTCCGCGGAGCTGGGCGAGCGCGCGCGCACCTATCTCGCCGTGTGCGCGCAGCACGCGGACAAGAAGGGCGCCTTCAAGCCCAAGACGGCCGAGGAGCATCTGGCCTGGGGCAGCGTGCTGCACAACCGCGGCGAGTTCGCCGAGGCCCAGAAGCAGTTCGCCCAGGCGGCGGGGCTCGCCCCGCAGAACGACGTCGCCCACTACTGCCTGGCCGCCGCCGCCGCCCGCAACGGCGACGACGCCACCGCCCGCAAGGCGCTGCACAAGGCCGTCGACCTGTCGCCCGAGAGCCGGGTCCACGCCCGCCGCGACGCCGACTTCGAGGCGCTGCGCGAGGACGAGGAGATCGCGGCCCTGCTCGAGGCCTGATCGGCTTGGACGTCCGCGCGGTCGTCCTCGCGGCCGGCAAGGGCACGCGGATGCGCAGCGCCCGGCCCAAGGTGCTGCACCGGGTGCACGGGCTGCCGCTGCTCGAGTACCCGCTGCGGGCGCTGGCCGGCGCGGGCGTCAGCCGCGTCGTGGTCGTCACCGGCCACGAGGCGGAGGCCGTGGAGCGCTCCTTCGCGGGGCGCGGCTTCACCTTCGTGCGGCAGGACCCGCCGCGCGGCACCGGTCACGCGGTGATGGTCGCCCGCGAGGCGGTCGCCGGGGCCGACACGGTGCTGGTCGTGAACGGCGACCTGCCGCTGCTGCGCGCGGAGTCGCTGCGCGCCCTGCTCGCCCGGCGCGCGGCGGGGGACGCCGCGGCCCTGCTGAGCGTGACGCTGCCCGACGCGGGCGCCTACGGCCGCGTCGTGCGCGGCGCGGACGGTGGCGTCGCCCGCATCGTCGAAGCCCGCGACGCAAGCCCCGAGGAGCGCGCGATCGGCGAGATCAACGTCGGGGTCTACGCGTTCGCGGCCGACGCCCTCGAACGCGCGCTCGCGACGCTCACCCCGCAGAACGCCCAGGGCGAGTACTACCTGACCGACGTGGTGGCGGCGATCGCGGCGGGCGGCGGGCGGATCTCGGCGGTGGCCGCGGCCGACGCCGACGAGGGGCGCGGCGTCAACACGGTGGCCGAGTTGGCGGCGGCCACGGCGCTGCGCCGCGCGGCCCGGCTGCACGGACTGATGGAGGCCGGGGTCGCGATCGAGGACCCCGCGTCGACCTGGGTCTCGGAAGACGCGGTTGTCGCGGCCGACGCCGTGCTGCGGCCGTTCACGGTGATCGACGGGGCGAGCCGGGTCGAGGCAGGCGCGGTGCTCGGTCCCTTCGTGCGCCTGGAGAGCGCCAGCGTCGGCGCCGGAGCCACGGTGCTCGACCACTGCCTGCTGCGCGAGTGCCAGGTCGAGCAGGGCGCCACGATCGGGCCGTTCGCCCACCTGCGCCCGGAGACGGTGATCGAGCCGGGCGCCAAGGTCGGCAACTTCGTCGAGCTCAAGAAGACCCGGCTCGGCGCAGGCGCCAAGGCGCCGCATCTGACCTACCTCGGCGACGCGGTGATCGGGCCCAGGGCGAACATCGGCGCCGGCACCATCACCTGCAACTACGACGGCCACGCCAAGCACCCGACGGCGATCGGCGCCGGCGCCTTCGTCGGCTCCAACTCGACGCTGGTGGCGCCGGTGACGATCGCCGACGGCGCCTACGTCGGCGCCGGCTCGGTGATCACCAAGGACGTGCCGGCCGATGCGCTGGCCGTGTCGCGCCCCAGCCAGGTCGTCAAGGAAGGCTGGGCGCGGCGTCGGCGGGAGAGCCGCGGCAAGCACTGACGGCCCCGCCCTTGCATCGGGCGGAGCCGGCGTCGCCGTTCGTGGCCCCGCAGCCACGCGTTCCGGCGAGAGGAGAAGCGAAGCGCATGTGCGGCATCGTCGGCTACGTCGGAGCGCGCGAAGCGGTCGGGGTGATCCTCGACGGCCTGCGGCGGCTCGAGTACCGCGGCTACGACTCGGCGGGGGTGGCGGTGCTCACCGGCGACGGCCTGGCAAGGCGCCGCGCCGAGGGCAAGCTGCGGAACCTGGAGCAGAGCCTGGTGGCCGAACCGCTGGCCGGCCACTTCGGCGTGGGCCACACCCGCTGGGCGACCCACGGCCGCCCGTCCGAGGAAAACGCCCACCCGCACACCGACTGCACGGGCGGCCTGGTCGTCGTCCACAACGGGATCATCGAGAACTACCTGCCGCTCAAGGCGCGGCTGCAGGCCGCGGGCCACCGCTTCGTGACCCAGACCGACACCGAGGTGGTCGCCCACCTCGTCGAGTCGCTCTACCAGGGCTCGCTGGAGCAGGCGGCGCGGGCCGCGCTGCGCGAGCTCGAGGGCATGTACGCGCTGGTGCTGATGCACCGCGACGAGCCGGGGCTCCTGGTCGGCGCCCGCCAGGGGCCGCCGATGGTGGTGGGCCTCGGCGACGGCGAGCACTTCCTCGCCTCCGACGTGCCCGCGCTGCTCGCCTACACCCGCGACATCGCCTTCCTCGGCGACGGCGAGATGGCGGTCGTGCGCGGCGACCGCGCGGAGCTGTCGCGGCTCGACGGCACCCGCGTGGAGCTGCGGTCGCAGCGGATCGCCTGGGACCCGGTGCAGGCGGAGAAGGGCGGCTTCCGCCACTTCATGCTCAAGGAGATCCACGAGCAGCCGCGCGCCGTGCGCGACACCCTGCTCGGCCGCATCGGCCTCGAGCAGGGCGAGGTCCACGTCGAGGAGCTGGGTCCCGCCGCCGAGGCGCTGCGCAAGGTCGAGCGCGTGACGCTGCTCGCCTGTGGCACCTCGTGGCACGCGGCGCTCGTCGGCAAGTTCCTGCTCGAGCAGATCGCGCGGGTGCCGGCCGAGGTCGACTACGGCTCCGAGTTCCGCTATCGCCAGCCGCTGGTCGGCGCCGGCACGCTCGCGGTCGGCATCAGCCAGAGCGGCGAGACCGCCGACACGCTGGCCGCCTTCCGCGAGGCCGTCGGCCGCGGCGCCACCGGCGTCGCGATCTGCAACGTGCAGGGATCGATGCTGACCCGCGAAGCCGCCGGCACGCTGCTGACCCACGCCGGCCCCGAGATCGGGGTCGCCTCCACCAAGGCGTTCACCTCGCAACTCGTCGCGCTGGGCCTGCTCGCGCTGCAGCTCGGCCGGCTCAAGGGCACGCTGTCGGCCGACGCCTGCCGCGAGCACCTGGTCGGGCTGACCCGGGTGCCGCACCTGATGGAGCAGTCGCTCGCCGGGCTCGAGCGGCAGGCGGAGGAGCTGTCGCGCGAGCTGGTCCACGCCACCGACTTCCTCTACCTCGGCCGCGGCATCCACTACCCGATCGCGCTCGAGGGCGCCCTCAAGATGAAGGAGATCTCCTACATCCACGCCGAGGGCTACCCGGCGGGCGAGATGAAGCACGGGCCGATCGCGCTGATCGACGAGCGGCTGCCGGTGGTGGCGCTGCTGCCGCGCGGCCGCGGGCGCGAGAAGATGCTGTCGAACGTGCAGGAGGTCAAGGCGCGCGGCGGCCGCGTGATCGCGGTCAACGCGGGGCCCGACGACGACCTGCGCGGCGTGCTCGAGCCGCGCGACGCGGTGCTGACGGTGCCCGAGGCCGAGGAGATGTGGTCGCCGCTGCTGATGACTCTGCCGCTGCAGCTGCTCGCCTACCACGTCGCGGTGCGCGCGGGACGCGACGTCGACCAGCCGCGGAACCTGGCCAAGTCGGTCACGGTCGAGTAAGCGTCGCGATGAGCGGCAACGTCGTGCGCGGCCCGTGGCCGGGGCCCGCAGGCCCGGCGGCCCCCGATCTCCTCGCCGGGCTCAACCCGCAGCAGCGCGCCGCGGTGCTGGCGGCCGACGGCCCCGTGCTGATCCTGGCCGGCGCGGGCAGCGGCAAGACCCGCGTCATCACCCACCGCATCGCCCACCTCGTGCTCGACCGCGGCGTGCCGCGCGACGCGATCCTGGCCGTCACCTTCACCAACAAGGCGGCCGGCGAGATGAAGGAGCGGGTGCTGCACCTGCTGGGCGGCGGCAGCGCAGCCGGGTTGTGGGTCTCCACCTTCCACGCGCTGTGCGTCCGCCTGCTGCGCCGCGAGTTCGAGGCCGCCTCGCTGCCCCGCGAGTTCGTGATCTACGACGAGGCCGACCAGCTCGCCGCCGTCAGGCTGGCGATGAAGGAGCTGGACCTGTCCGAGAAGCTGCACCCGCCGCGGCGGCTGCTGTCGCGCATCTCGGCCCGCAAGAACTCGGGGCGCGACCCGGAGGCCGCGGACGAGATGTCGCTGCAGGCTTCGCTCGTGCAGCGGGTGGCCGAGCGCTACCAGCAGCGGCTGAACGCCGCCCGCGCGCTCGACTTCGACGACCTGCTGCTGCGCAGCGTCGCGCTGCTCGCGCAGGACGCCGCCGTACGCGAGCGCTGGCAGCGGCGCTTCTCGTACCTGCTGGTCGACGAGTACCAGGACACCAACCGCGCCCAGTTCGACCTGGTCCGGCTGCTGGCGGGCGGCGCTGGAAACGTGACGGTGGTCGGCGACGAGGACCAGTCGATCTACTCCTGGCGCGGCGCGACGATCGAGAACATCCTGAACTTCGAGCGCCACTTCCCCGGCGCCCGGGTGCTGCGCCTCGAGCAGAACTACCGCTCGACCCAGGCGATCCTCGACGCCGCCGGCACCCTCGTCTCGCGCAACCGCAAGCGCAAGGGCAAGACCCTGCAGGCGACCCGCGCCGGCGGCGACCCGGTGTGGCTGCACCGCGCGGCCGACGAGTACCAGGAGGCCGCGTGGGTCGTGGAGCGGATCGCCTCGCGCCGGCAGCACCGCGCCGCGGTGCTGTTCCGGATGAACGCCCAGAGCCGCCTGCTGGAAGAGGCGCTGCGGCGCCACGGCCTGCCCTACGTGGTGGTCGGCGGCGTCGGGTTCTACGAGCGCAAGGAGGTCAAGGACGTCCTCGGCTACCTGCGCCTGGTGCTCAATCCGGACGACGACATGGCCGTGCGGCGGGTGCTCAACGTGCCGCCGCGCGGGATCGGCGACAAGACCGTCACCGAGCTGGAGCGGCTCGCCGGTGCCGAGCGCCTGTCGCTGATGGGCGCTCTCGGGCGCGCCGTCGACGACGCGCTGCTGCCGGCCCGCGCCACGCTGCCGCTCGGCCGCTTCCGCGACCTGGTGACGCGGCTGCGCGAGGACGCCGCGCGGCTCACCCTGCGCGGGCTCGTCGAGCGGCTGCTCGAGCTGTCGGGCTACGCGCTGGCGCTGGCCGACGACGACTCGCGCGAGAGCCAGCAGCGCGAGGCCAACCTCGCCGAGCTGATCAACTCGGTGGCCGAGTACGAGGCCCGCGAGGACGCGGCAGGCCTCGCCGGCTTCCTCGACGAGATCTCGCTGCTCTCCGACGTCGACCAGGCGAAAGGCGAAGCGCCCGTGGTGCTGATGACGTTCCACGCGGCCAAGGGCCTCGAGTTCGAGGACGTGTTCCTGATCGGGATGGAGGAGGGGCTCGTGCCCCACGCCCGCGCGGCGAACGACGACGACGGGATCGAGGAGGAGCGCCGCCTCTGCTACGTCGGGATGACCCGCGCGATGGAGCGGCTGCACCTGACCTGGACCGTGACCCGGGCCGTGTTCGGCCAGCGGCGGCTGGCCGAGCCGAGCCGCTTTCTCGAGGAGCTGCCTCCCGTCGGCCTGCGCCGCACCGGGCAGGGGTTCGAGGCCCCGCCGGCGACCGGGGGCTGGCGCTCCGGGGGCGGCGGCGGGCGCTCCGGCTGGCGCGACGAGCCGGCGCTCAGCCGGTCGTCGCTGCCCCCGCGCCTGGCCGCGGCGGCCGCCGCTCCGCCGGCTCCCGGCGGGCCGGAGCTGAAGGCCGGAGCCCGCGTCCGCCATCCGCTGTTCGGGGTGGGGACCGTGATCCGGCGCGAGGGCGACGGCGACGACCTCAAGGTCACCGTGTCGTTCCCGGGCGTGGGCGCCAAGCGCCTGGTCGCGAAGTACGCGGGGCTCGAAGAGGCCTGAAACGCGAACGGGCCGCGGCCGGGGCGCCTCAGCCCCCTCCGCGGCCCGCGACGCTGCCCGGGACTACTTCTTGTCGAGTCCGGTGACCACCCAGCGGCTCATCGGCAGGGTGACGCCGGCGGCGTCCTTCATCTCGTACTTGCGCAGCGTCATGGTGTAGTTCTCGACCGTGCCGTCCACCGTGACGGCCACGTCGACGGTCTTCTCCACCATGTCGCCGGTGAGCTTCTCGATCTCCTCGCTGGCCCCGATCGAGAGGGTGACGACGCGCTTCTCCCGCTCCAGCTCCTGGGTCGTGTCGGCGACCGCGCGCTTGAACTCCTTCTCCTTCTCGATGAAGCCCTTCCAGTCCTCGGCGACCTTGGCGAGGCGAGCCGGGATCGGCGCGCCCTTCTTCAGCAGGTCCTGGACCTCGGTGGCGGGGTTCAGGTTGTCGAGGTAGTACTGGTTGTAGGTCTTCTTGTTGTCGGCCAGGCCCTTGATCGCCTCCTGGTTCTTCCGGACGATCTCCACGAGCGGGGCCGGGCCGCGATTCTCGGGGGAGGCGCCGAGCACCTTCCAGGACTGGGGCACCTTGTCGAACAGCACGATCGCGAAGCTCGACACGGTCTGGGTGTCCTTGGCGGCCACCGCGCGGAAGTAGTTCTCGACGACCTGGTTCTCGGCGCCGCCACAGGCGGCCGCGAAGGCGGCCAGCACCAGCAGCGCCCCGTCACGAAGTCTCATGGCTCCTCCTTCAGAAGCGCTCCCCGGCCCTTGGATCAACTCTCAGGCGCTGGTGCCGGCTCGTCGGCCTCGTCGCGCTCGGCGAGGCGGGCGACCGAGACGAGGGCGTCGCCCTCCTCCAGGTCGATCAGGCGCACGCCCTGCGTGTTGCGGCCGATCGTCCGGATCTCCGCCGTGTTGAGACGGATGATCATACCTTTTCCGCTGATCAGCATCACCTGCTCGTCGCCCTGCAGGAACTTGACCCCGACCACCTGCCCGGTGCGCTCGGTGACGTCCATGTTGATGATGCCCTTGCCGCCGCGGTTCTGCAGCCGGTACTCGCCGAGTTCGGTCCGCTTGCCGTAGCCGCGTTCGGCCACGGTCAGGAGCGTGCCCTCCTTCTGCAGCACCTCGAGCGCCACCACCTCGTCGCCTTCGCCGAGCTCGATCCCCTTGACGCCGTAGGCGGTGCGCCCCATCGGCCGCACGTCGCCTTCGGCGAAGCGGATCGACAGGCCCTCCCGGGTGGCGAGCAGCAGCTCGTCCTGGCCGCCGGTCAGCACCGCCTCGAGCAGCGCGTCGGGCTCCTCGACGCCGAGCGCGATGATGCCGCCGGCGCGCGGGTTCCCGAACGCCCGCAGCTCGGTCTTCTTGACGATGCCGCGCCGGGTCGCGAGGAACACGTAGCCGCCCGCCTCGAAGTCGCGCACCGCGACCATGCCCGCCAGCTTCTCGCCGGGCTGGAGCTGGACCAGGTTGACGATCGCCTTGCCCTTGCCGCCGGGCCCCACGTCGGGGATCGTGTGCACGCGCAGCCAGTAGCAACGGCCGCGGTCGGTGAAGACCAGGATGTAGGAGTGGGTCGAGGCGATGAACAGGTGGTCGACGAAGTCCTCGTCCTTGGTCTTCATCCCGATCCGGCCGCGGCCGCCGCGGCGCTGCGAGCGGTAGGTCGAGATCGAGGTGCGCTTGATGTAGCCGCCGTGGGTGATCGAGATCGCCACGTCCTCGTCCGCGATCATGTCGAGGGTGGTGATCTCGTCGACCGAGTCGACGATGTCGGTGCGGCGCGGGTCGCCGTGGTCGGTGCGCAGCTTGCGCAGCTCGTCGACGACGATGCGGTCGATGCGCTCGGAACGGGCCAGGATGTCCTTCAGGTCGGCGATCAGCACCTTCAGTTCCGCCAGCTCGTCGACGATCTTCTGGCGCTCGAGGCCGGTCAGCCGCTGCAGTTGCAGCTCGAGGATGGCGTCGGCCTGGATCTCGGTCAGGCCGAAGCGCGAGACGAGGCCGGCGTGGGCCTCGGCCGGCGTCTTCGAGCCGCGGATCAGCGCGATCACCGCGTCGAGGTTGTCGAGGGCGATCACGTAGCCCTCGAGGACGTGGGCGCGGGCTTCGGCCTTCTTCAGCTCGAAGACGGTGCGCCGGCGGATCACCTCGCGGCGGAACTCGAGGAACAGCTCGCAGGCCTCGAGCAGGTTCAGCACCCGCGGCCGCTGGTCGACGATCGCCAGCAGGATCACGCCGAAGGTGTCCTGCAGCGGGGTGTGCTTGTACAGGTTGTTGAGCACGACCTGGGCGGGCTCGCCCTTCTTGACGTCGACGACGATCCGCATCCCCTCGCGGTCGGACTCGTCGCGCACGTCGGAGATGCCCTCGAGCCGCTTCTCGCGGACCAGGTCGGCGATCTTCTCGATCAGCTTCGCCTTGTTGACCTGGTAGGGGATCTCGCGGATCACGATCTGCTCGCGGTCGCCCTTCTTGTTGGTCTCGATCTCGGCCTTGGCGCGCAGCACGATCTGGCCGCGGCCGGTGCGGTAGGCGGAGCGGATGCCGCCGCGGCCGCAGATCGTGGCCCCGGTCGGGAAGTCGGGCCCGGGGACGCGTTGCATCACGCCCTCGAGCCGCTCGTCGGGGGTGAGATCCGGGTTCTCGATCAGGAAGGTGAGCGCCTCCACCACCTCGCCCAGGTTGTGGGGCGGGATGTTGGTGGCCATGCCGACCGCGATGCCGGCGGCGCCGTTGACGAGCAGGTTGGGCAGCGCGGTGGGCAGCACCGTCGGCTCGACCGAGGAGTCGTCGTAGGTCGGCTGGAAGTCGACCGTCTCCTTCTCGATGTCGGCCATCATCAGCGCGCCGAGCCGGGTCAGCCGCGCCTCGGTGTAGCGCTGGGCGGCGGGCGGGTCGCCGTCGACCGAGCCGAAGTTGCCCTGGCCGTCGACGAGAGGCGCCCGCATGTTCCACGGCTGGGCCATCCGCACCAGCGTGTCGTAGATCGCCATGTCGCCGTGCGGGTGGTAGTTGCCCATCACCTCGCCGACGATCTTGGCGCTCTTGCGATAGGGCCGCCCCGGCACCAGGCCCATCTGCTGCATGCCGTACAGCACGCGGCGGTTGGCGGGCTTGAGCCCGTCGCGCACGTCGGGCAGCGCGCGGCCGATGATCACCGACATCGCGTAGTCCATGTAGGACTGCCGCATCTCGTCGGCGATGTTGGTGGGGATCTTGAAGAGCGCGATCTTCTCGGGTTCGTCCATCTTCGGTCTTCGTTCTCTCGCTTCCCGCCTAGACGTCGAGGTTCTTCACGTTGAGGGCGTTCTCCTCGATGAACTGCCGCCGCGGCTCCACGGCGTCGCCCATCAGGGTCGTGAAGATGTTCTCGGTCACTTCGTCGTCCTCGAGCCGGACCTGGAGCAGGGTGCGCGTCTCCGGGTCCATCGTGGTCTCCCACAGCTCTTCGGCGTTCATCTCGCCGAGGCCCTTGTAGCGGGAGATGGTGACCCCGCGCTTGCCGTCGGCCAGCACCTGCTCGACGAGCGCCGCGCGCCCGGGCAGCTCCTTCTCGCCGCCGTCGACCAGCACCAGCGGGCCGCGGTCGAAGTCGCGGAACTCGTCGTAGGCCGTGTAGAGCGCCTTGTACTCGGGGCTGTGCACGAACTCGGCCGCGATCCGCTGCTGGCGGCTCTGGCCGTTCTGGCCGACGGTGATCGCCAGCTCGTAGACGCCGGTCTCCTCGTCGAGCTCGAGCAGCGCGTCCTGGCCGCGGTCCTTCAGCGGCTGCACCACGGCCTTCATCGCCGCCTTGTCGCGGAAGGCCGCGGGGTCGGTGATGCCCTCGGCCAGCAGTCGCTCGACGAGCGCCTTCGGGTGGCCGCGCCTCTCGACCCGCTCGAGCAGGCGGGCGAACCCGACCATGCGCTCGAGCAGGTGGCGCAGCCGCGGGCCCTCGACCTCGTGCCCCGTGGCGAGCCGCACCTTGCGCTTCTCCACGGCGCGCTCCATCAGGAAGGCGGACAGCGCCGCCTCGTCCTTCAGGTAGCGCTCCGACTTGCCGGCCTTGGCCTTGTACAGGGGCGGCTGCGCGATGTAGAGGTGGCCGCGCTCGATCAGCTCCTTCATCTGGCGGTAGAAGAAGGTCAGCAGCAGCGTGCGGATGTGGCTGCCGTCGACGTCGGCGTCGCACATCACGATGATGCGGTGGTAGCGCAGCTTGCCGGCGTCGAAGTCGTCGGCGCCGACGCCGGTGCCGAGCGCCGTGATGATGTTGCGGATCTCCTCGGAGGCGAGCGTCTTGTCGAGCCGCGCCTTCTCGACGTTCAGGATCTTGCCGCGCAGCGGCAGGATCGCCTGGAAGCGGCGGTCGCGGCCCTGCTTGGCCGAGCCGCCGGCCGAGTCGCCCTCGACCAGGAACAGCTCGCACAGCTCGGGGTTGCGCTCCTGGCACTCGGCCAGCTTGCCGGGCAGCCCGGCGCCGTCGAGCGCGCCCTTGCGCCTCGTCAGGTCGCGGGCCTTGCGCGCCGCCTCGCGGGCACGGGCGGCGTCGACCGCCTTGTTGACGATGCGCTTGGCGAAGCTCGGGTTCTCCTCGAACCAGGCGGAGAGCTTCTCGCCGACCAGGCTCTCGACGATGCCGCGCACCTCGGAGTTGCCGAGCTTGCCCTTGGTCTGGCCCTCGAACTGCGGGTTCGGGACCTTGGCGGAGATCACCGCGGTCAGCCCCTCGCGGGCGTCCTCCCCGGAGATCTCGGCCGCGTCCTTGCCGCCCGCCAGCTTCGCCGCGTAGCCGTTCACGCAGCGGGTGAGCGCGCCCTTGAAGCCGACCAGGTGGGTGCCGCCGTCGTGGGTGTTGATGTTGTTGGCGAAGGAGTGGACGTTCTCGGCGTAGCCGTCGTTCCACTGCAGCGAGACCTCGACCTCGACCCCCTCGCGGGAGGCGCCGAAGTAGATCGGCTGTGGCGGGATCGTCTCCTTGTTGCGGTTCAGGTGCTCGACGAAGCTGGCGATGCCGCCTTCGTACTGGAAGCGGTGGCTCCTGTTGTCGCGCTCGTCGGAGAGCGTGATCAGGATGCCGCGGTTGAGGAACGAGAGCTGGCGCAGCCGCTGGGAGAGGGTGTCGAAGCTGAAGACCGTCGTCTCGAAGATCTGGCCGTCGGGCTTGAAGGTGACCCTGGTGCCGCGCCGCTCGGTGGCGCCGTCGGCGTGCAGGCGGGTGACCAGCTCGCCGCGGCGGAAGGAACTGCGATAGGTCCGCCCGTCGCGCCAGATCTCGACGTCGAGCGACTCGGAGAGCGCGTTGACGACCGAGACGCCGACGCCGTGCAGGCCGCCGGAGACCTTGTAGGCGCCCTTGTCGAACTTGCCGCCGGCGTGCAGCTTGGTGAGCACGACCTCGGCAGCGTCGAGCTCGGGCATCTGCGGGTGGGGCCCGACCGGGATGCCGCGGCCGTCGTCGATCACGGTCACCGAGTTGTCGATGTGGATGGTGACCGCGATCTCCCGGCAGTGGCCGGCCAGCGCCTCGTCGACCGAGTTGTCGACCACCTCGTAGACGAGGTGGTGCAGGCCCGCCTCGCCCGTGGACCCGATGTACATGGCGGGCCGCACGCGCACCGCCTCGAGGCCCTCGAGGATGCGGATCGCTTCCGCGCCGTACGTCTTTTCGTCGACCACCTCTTCTCCCCTCGTCTCCCCGCTCACGCGGCGCGCACCGTTCCCGCCGCGACCTCGAACAGCTTTCCGTCGCGCGCGACGCGGCGGGCCCAGCCCGGGTGGGCCGTGGTGACCAGCGCCTGGCCGCGCTCGCAGACCCGCTCGCACAAGAGCGACGCGCGCTGCTCGTCGAGCTCCGAGTCGAGGTCGTCGAGCAGCGCCACCGCTGCGTGTCCCGTCTCCTGGCGGTGCACCGCCAGCACCGCCAGCGTCAGCGCCAGCAGCAGGCTTCGCACCTGGCCCGACGAGGCCTCGACGGCGTCGGCCGCGGCGATCTCCAGCAGCACCCGGTCGCGCTGGGGACCGACCCGCATGCGTCCGCTGGCCAGTTCGGCAGCGCGCTCGGCTTCGATTTCCCGGCGCAGGCGCTCGCGCGCGGCTTGCGGGTCCTCTTCCGGGTGCGAGACGCGCAGCGAGTAGGTCTCGCTCTCGCCGCCGGGGCGGTACTCCTGCTGCAGCGCCTCGTGGAGGCGGCGGGCGTAGGTGGCACGCCGCACCCGCAGCGCGCTGCCGTGCTCGAGCAGCCGCTCGTCCCAGGCGAAGCGGTCGGGGCTGCGCCGTTCGAGTGCCGCCGCGCGCTGCGCTGCGACCCGCTCGTTCTCCTGCAACAGCCGCCGGTACGCCGGCCACAGCGCGCCGGCGCTGCGGTCGAGGAACTGGCGGCGGTCGCGCATCGAACCCCGGACGACGCGCAGCCGGTCGGTGGCGTACACGGCGACCTCGAGCCGGCCGTGGTAGTCGGCGGCGGTCACCGGCCGGCCTTCCACGCGCAGCGCGCGGCGACCGCTGCCGAGTTCGACCTCGAGCGCGCTGCGGCGGTCCCCCTCGACGGCGGTGGCGCCGGCGCTCAGCACCGGCTGCCCGCGCCGGACCACGGTCTTGAGGTCGTCGGTGCGGAAGGAGCGGGCCCGCGACACGAGCCCCGCGGCCTCGAGCAGCGACGTCTTGCCCTGGGCGTTGGCGCCGTGGAACACGTTGAGACCGGGGCCGAGGGCACACTCCACCTCGGCGATGTTGCGCAGGTCACGCACGTGCAGCCGCTCGATCCACACGCTTCGCGATCTAGAACCGCATCGGCATCACGACGTAGCGGTAGTCGAGGGCGGCGGCGTCGCCGCCCGGGCGCAGCAGCCCCTGGCTCTCGGCGTCCTTCAGCTCCAGCCACACGGTCTCCGTGCCGGCGACGCCGAGGAAGTCGAGCAGGTAGGCGGCATTGAAGCCGATCTCCAGCTCCGGGCCCGGCTCCTCGACGACGAGCGTCTCGCGGGCTTCGCCCTGGTCCGGGGACTGGGCGGAGAGTTCCAGCTTGCCCTTGCCGAGCGCGACGCGGACCGCCCGGCTGCGCTCGGAGGAGAGCAGGCTGACGCGGCGGACGGCGGTGACGAGCGCCTCGCGCGAGAGTTCGACCTTGCGCTCTCCGGTGACGGCGACCACCCGCTCGAAGGCGGGGAACTGGCCCTCGATCGTCTTGCAGGCGAGCGTCCGGCCGCCGCTGCGGAACAGCAGGTGGGCCTCGCGGGCCTCGAAGGCGACGCTGTCAGCTCCCTCGAGCAGGCGGGCCAGTTCGTGCACGGCCTTGCGCGGGACCAGGATCCGGCGCGGTTCCTTGACCTCCAGGCTGGCGGTCGCGCGGCAGTAGGCGAGGCGGTGGCCGTCGGTGGCGACCAGCGCGCACGAATCGCTCTCCAGCACCAGCAGCGCGCCCGAGAGGTAGTAGCGGGCGTCCTCGGCGGTGATCGCGAAGGCGGTGCGGAGGATCATCTCGCGCAGCGGGGCGGCCGGCAGCTCGACCGCGGCGCCACCTTCCGCCTCGGGCAGCGCGGGGAAGTCCTCGCGCGGCAGGCCCGCCATCCGGTAGCGCACGCGCTCGCACTCGAGACTGGCCCAGCCGTCGGCGCCGACCGCGACCCGGACGTCGGCGTCGGGCAGCACGCGGGCGATCTCGAACAGCTTCTTGGCGCCCAGCGTCAGCGCCCCGGGCGTCGCCACGTCGGCGGCACAGGAGGAGCGCAGCGACACGTCGAGGTCGGTGGCCGAGATCCGCAGCCCTCCCCCGCGCTCGGCCTCGAGGAGGACGTTGGCGAGGATCGGGATCGAGTTCTTGCGCTCGACGATGCCCTGGACCAGCGACAGTTCCTTGACGAGGTCGGTCTTGCGGACGACGAATTCCATGAGCGGTTCCTTTCCCGTTCCTTTCAAACCGACATACGGGAGAGAGACGAGAAGAGAAAGAGGTGACTGTGGAAACGGTGTGAATCCGCGCAAGTCTCTGAGCGGCGACGGCGACCGCTGTGGGTCGGCCTGTGGATGCCGGGGCGGCCGTGAGCGGCGGGCTGAGGATGGCGGGCGACCCACAGCGCGGTCACCGGGGCCCCACAGCCGCTGCCTGCGGAAAAGCGGCGCAACTTCATCGGAATGAGTGCATCAGGCTGTGGATCAGCCTGTCGAAATCGGGGTCCTTCTTGCGCTGATCCTCGATCTTGCGCACGGAGTGGATCACCGTCGTGTGGTGCTTGCCGAACGCCTTGCCGATCTCGGGCAGCGAGGCGTCGGTGAGCGTCTTCATCAGGTACATCGCGACCTGGCGCGGCAGGGCCACCGCCTTGGAGTTGTTGCGGGTCTTGAGCTCGGCGAGCTTCACATTGTAGTGGTCGGCGACGAGCTTCTGGATCATCTCCAGGCTGACCGGCTTGTCCTCCGTGTGCAGCAGGTCCTTCAGGACCTCCTGGGTCAGCGGCAGGTCGATGTCGCGGCCGGTCAGGCTCGCGTAGGCGACCAGCCGGATCAGGCTGCCCTCGAGTTCGCGGATGTTCGTGCGGACCTTGCTCGCGATGAACAGCGCGACGTTCTCGGGCACCTCGACCCGTTCCGACTCGGCCTTCTTGCGCAGGATCGCGACCTTGGTCTCGATGTCCGGCGGCTGGATGTCGGCGATCAGCCCCCACTCGAAGCGGGACTGGAGGCGTTCCTCCAGGCTGGGGATCTGGCGGGGAGGACAGTCCGACGAGATCACGATCTGCTTCTGGCCGTCGTGGAGGGCGTTGAAGATGTGGAAGAACTCCTCCTGGGTGCGGTCCTTGCCGGCCATGAACTGGATGTCGTCGACGAGCAGCACGTCGATCGAGCGGTACTTCTGGCGGAACGCGGGCAGGCGGTCGAAGCGGATGGCGTTGATCATCTCGTTGATGAAGCGGTCCGACGAGATGTAGAGCAGCCGCAGCTTCTGGTTGCGGGCCTGGATGTAGTGGCCGATCGCGTGCATCAGGTGGGTCTTGCCGAGCCCGACGCCGCCGTAGAGGAACAGCGGGTTGTAGCTCTTGGAGGGGATCTCGGCCACGGCCCGCGCGGCGGCGTGCGCGAACTGGTTCGAGGAGCCGACCACGAAGCTCTCGAAGGTGTACTTGGGGTTGAGCGGAGCCAGGGCCTCGTCACGCGGTGGCTCGGCGGCGGCCGCCGCGGGCGCGGCCATCGGCTCGACGTCTTCGGGCTCGAAGACGACCTTCACCTCGGGGCGACCGAGGTCGGCCAGTGCCTCGTGCAGCACCGGCTGGTAGTTCTTCGTCAGCCAGTCCTTGAACTGGGCGGAGGGCACCCGCACCCGCAACAGGCTCGCATCCTCGGAGAGCAGCGTGGTGGGTCGGAACCAGAGACTGAACGTGTGGCGGGTCAGCTTCCGCTCGAGCAGCCCGAGGACCTGATCCCAGAGGTTCACGACAGCGGCGCTCCTGGCTTCGACTGTGGGACGCAACTCTCTTTGATGCAACGACTTGAGACACGGATCGAGCCGCAACGCCCCGCGCCGCTCCCGAACGGGCGGGTTTTGCACAGAGATTTCAACATCTGTGGAAATCGGGAGGCGGTGGCCGCGAGAAGCGTTTCGTCCGAAGCGGGGACGTTAGCACACGAAGCGACGGGGCTCAATGCTGGAGCGGTCCGCGGGGCCGCGCCGTCGTTTGACAGCGTCCTGTGGGGAGCCGTACACTTATCGCTTTCGTCGGACGCACTTGCGAGGCTTCGAAGAACCATGAAGAGGACGTTCCAGCCGAACAACCGCCACCGGCGCCGCACCCACGGCTTCCTGGTCCGGATGCGGACCAAGGGCGGTCGCCTGGTCCTGAAGCGCCGCCGTCAGAAGGGCCGGAAGCGGATCGCGCTGTAGCGCGCGCGGCACTCGTGAGCGGGCTGGCCCGGCCGAGGCGGTTGCGCTCCGGTGCCGACATCCGGCGAGTGCTCAAGGAGGGCCTGCGGCTCGACGGCGCGCTGTTCGTGCTCTTCGCGCTGGATCGGCCGCAACCGCTGGCGCGACTCGGCCTCGCCGTCGGCCGGCGGGTCGGTGACGCGGTCCGCCGCAACCGTGCGAAGCGGCTGCTGCGCGAGGCGTTCCGCGCGGTCGGACCGGAGCGCGGCACGGACCTGGTCGCGGTCGGCAAGCCGGGGCTGCCCGAGCGCTCGGCGGACGAGGTGAAGCGTGAGTTGGCCCAGCGCCTCCGGCGCCTGGAAGGCCGGCCGGCCCGGCGAAGCCGCCCTGCTGGCCGGGATTGAGATCTACCGCCTCACGCTGGCCCCCTGGCTGGGGGGCCACTGCCGTTTCGTCCCCAGTTGCAGCGCGTACGCGGAAGAGGCGTTCGAGCGACACGGGACATGGCGCGGCCTGCGACTCACGGTGTGGCGGCTGTTGCGCTGCCAGCCGCTGAGCCGCGGCGGGCCGGACCCGGTGCCCTAGGAAGGACCCATGGAAGAACGGCGTCTGTTGCTGGCGGTGGCCCTGTCGTTTCTGGTCCTGACCGGGTACCGCCTGTTGTTTCCGCCGCCCGAGCGTCCGCAGCGGCCGCCGGCGACGACCGTGACCGCAGAGCCTGGCGAAGCGGGCCCCGCGTCGCCGGCCGTGGCGCAGGCGACGCCCACGCCGGTGCCGGTGGTCGAGGCCGTCGCGGACGAACGGCAGCGCCGGGTCGAGGTGAGCGGCGGGGGTCGGTCGCTGGCGTTCAGCAACGAAGGTGCGCGGCTGGTCTCGTGGCGGATCGAAGCGTTCCGGGACGATCGCGGGGCGCCGCTGGAGATGATCCGGGCGGCGCTCGGCGGGCCGTGGCCGCTCGATGTCGAGACCGGGGACCGGGAAGTCGACGCGGCGCTGCGGAGCGCCCTGTTCCAGCCCAGCAGCGAAGTCGTGACGCTCGGGCGCGAGGGCGGGCAACTCTCGTTCCGTTACGCCAGCGGGGACCTCGAGGCGAGCAAGGAGCTGACGTTCCGCGGCGGGGACGGCCTCGTCGAGGTGCGGGCCCGCGTGCGCAAGGCGGGCCGCGACCTCCCGGTGCGGCTCGTGTGGGGACCGGGGCTGGGCAATCCGACGGTCGCGGAGCAGGGCGTCCAGGGCTACATTGCACCCCAGGGAGTGTGGTTCGACGGGCGGTCGACACATCGGGTGGTGGTTGCGGGTCTCGAGGCCCCGGTGGGAGCGCCGGCCGCCCGCTGGGTGGGCGTCGAGAGCCAGCACTTCGCAGCGCTGCTGGTGCCGGCCGAGCCCGCGGCCGCCGAGGTGCGGAGGGTCGAGGTGCCGTCGACCGACCCGGCGCTGCCGAAGGTCGAGCTGCCCGCCGTGCTGCTGCCGGTCGGGCCCGGCGGCGCGCTGCTGTTCGTGGGCGCGAAGGACTACGACGAGCTGGCCCGCCTCGGGCACCAGTTGCACGAGGTCGTCGGCGTGGGGGACTGGATCGGGCCGATCGTCGTGCCGCTGCTGCGCCTGCTGCGCTTCGTGCACGGCTACGTCGGCAACTACGGCTGGGCGATCGTCGTGCTGACCGTCCTGATCAACCTGGTGATGGCGCCGCTGCGCCACCTCTCGATCGCCAACGGCATGAAGATGGCCAAGATGGCGCCCGAGATGAAGGTGATCCAGGAGCGCTATCGGAAGGTGCCACCGCTCGACCCGAAGCGCCAGGAGATGCACGCGGAGATGACCGCGCTGTACGCGAAGCACGGGATGAGCATGGGCAGCCAGATGCTGCTCGGCTGTCTGCCGCTGCTGCTGACGATGCCGTTCCTGTTCGCGTTCTACCGCGTGCTCCAGGTGTCGATCGACCTGCGCGGCGCGTCGTTCCTCTGGATCCCGGACCTGTCCCACACCGACCCGTGGTACGTCACGCCGATCCTGATGGGCGCGTCGATGGCCCTGATGTCGAAGCTGACGCCGACGGCGATGGACCCGGCCCAGCAGCGGATCATGATGCTCATGCCGCTGGTGCTGGTGGTGATGTTCTTCGCCGCCCCGGCCGGCCTCAACTTGTACTGGCTGGCGTCGAACGTGTGCGCGATCGTGCAGCAGGGGATCACGCTGAAGTTGCTCCAGCACTCGCACTCGCAGCCGGAAGCGGCGCCCGAGAGGAAGAAGCGATGAGGGACCCGGTCTTCACGGGCACGGACGAAGCGGCCGCCGTCGCCGAGGCCGCGCGCACGCTCGGCCTTCCGGCCGAGGGCCTGCGTTATGCGCTGCTGGACCCCGGGACGCCGGCGGGACGCGGAGTGCCCGCCACGCCCGCCCGCATCGCGGTGATCGTGCCGACGCGAGCGGCGTCGGCGCCCGCGCCGTTGGCGCCCGTGCCGGCTCGCGTGGCGGTCTCGCCGGGAGAGGCGGTGCGCGGGGTGCTCGCCGCGCTGGGCCGGGCGGCCGGTGCCGCCCTCGATGTCGACGCCGAAGCGACGTCGCGCGGCGAACGGCTGTCGCTGAAGGGGGAGGCCACTCGCGTGCTGCTCCACGACAACGGAGAAGCGCTGGAGGCGCTGGCCCTGCTGCTGCAGCGGGTCGCCGCCAACGCCGACCCCGAGTACCGGCTGGAGTTGCGCTGCGAGGCCGTGCGGCTCCGCCGAGACGAGCACCTGCGCGAAGAGGCGCTGGCGGTGGCGCGCGCCGTGGCGCAGGACGGCCGGCCGCGGCCGATGCCGGCCCTCAACGCCTACGACCGCCGGATCGTGCACATGGCCGTGGCCGAGGTGCCCGGCGTGGCCAGCCAGAGCCAGGGCGAGGGGCGGGAGCGGCGGGTCGTGATCGCGCCGCGCCCCGACACCGCGCACGCCTGATCAGAGCCCGCACGCG
>JAANMT010000276.1_pt1 | contig 55925 bp, 51 predicted proteins | sample 7279711 | NCBI WGS metagenome assembly JAANMT01 (sample SAMN14094538, study PRJNA606508) | bioreactor metagenome | isolation source: A lab-scale SPAN reactor treating ammonium-rich wastewater day 1 | place: Ireland: Galway | collected 2017-01-16 | reverse complement strand
AGATTACCAATTGCTCCGGCAAAGATCATCGCCATCGGGATTAAAAGATAATTGCTGTTGATGCCTTCTTTAAGCCATTTTCGGAAAAGATAAATCATTCCGCCGATAAGAAATACGCGTAGAATTACCAGCGCATATTTCCCAAGAAGGCCGCCAAAATGAAAGCCGTAAGCCATTCCCGGATTTTCGACAAAAGTAAGTTTGAAACCCGGTAAAACATCAACACTTTCGCCTAAATGGAAAGTGGTTTTAATGTAAAATTTAGAGATCTGATCGATTAAAAGGATGATGAAAGTGATTAATGCGATTTTCTTCATTACAGATCAGTCTTTGGTTTGTCTTTGAATTGTCTGGTTGCTTTTTGGTCTTTTTTTACCGGAGTTCTGGGTTCAGATTTCTGCGGAGACTTGGTGTTTCTGGTGTGAAACTTTTCATACCGGATTCCCATATCCTTCATCACGCTTTTCAACGCGTTGAGTTCCATCTGGTTTTTGGGATGAACAATTAATGATTCCATTTTAAGGTTTATTTTTTTGAAAGTTCTTCGAGGCGTTTTCTGTCTTTTTCCGAAAGATCGTTCACTCCGTTTTTGCCCATTTTGGTAAGCAGACTGTCGATTTCAATCTCGCGGTTTCTGCGTTCGGCATTGTACTGATCATCGATTGTATAGTACTTTTCTTCTTTAGTGAAAATATTTTTCCGGCCAAACTTCCTGTACGCTAACAGAACAATTACAATTCCTAAAACAATGAATAACGCTTCCAAAAATAAGTGAAATTTTTAAAATTCAAATAGGTTTATAGTGTACCGAAACGATCAGATACGCTATAAACCTAGATGTAAATTGTGGTGATAAACGGCAGTAATTATCGCTGCAGATTTTTAGCTTCAATACTTAGCGTAGCGTGCGGAACAGCTCTTAACCGGTCTTTTCCAATTAATTTTCCTGTTACTCTGCAAATTCCGTAAGTTTTGTTTTCGATACGGATCAGTGCATTTTTCAGGTCGCGCACAAATTTTTCCTGTCTTCCGGCCAAAATTGCATTCTGCTCTTTGCTCAAGGTTTCTGCACCTTCTTCAAATGCTTTGAATGTAGGTGAAGTATCATCAGTTCCGTTGTTTTGGTCGTTGATGAAACTTTCGCGGATCAGCATTAAATCTCTTTCTGCCTTTTCTATTTTTTGCTGAATAAGTTCTTTAAACTCCTTCAGGTCACTGTCACTGTAACGTTGTCTTTCTTCTGCCATGTTTTTTTTGTTTGAAATCGTTTGTGTTTTTTAGGGTGTGAAGAATTTCGAATTCTTCATTAAATTTCCGTTTACATCAAACTTTGTTTACCAATAATTTAAATTTCACGTCGTCAATTTCAATTTCATCAAAATTTGAAAGTGAATTTACAATTTCTATTTTATCTGACAATACTTCTTCCGAAATATATAGTTGATTGTTAATAAGTTCCTTTTCAAAAGGAGAGTTTGCCTCAACCTGAATGGTTATGCGGTCTGTAAGGTCGAAACCTTTATCTTTTCTAAGATTTTGAACCCGATTGATGAATTCTCTTGCAATTCCCTCTGCTTTCAGTTCGTCGGTGATCGTCAAATCCAGTGCCACAGTCATTTTTCCTTCACTGGCAACCGTCCATCCCGGAATATCTTTGGTGAAAATTTCAACATCGTCCGTTGAAATTTCATAACCTTCGATTGTCATTTTTCCATCTTTTTCAAGCGTAGAAATTTGCTCAGCACTTAAACCTGAAATCGTTGCGCCCACGGTTTTCATGTCTTTTCCAAGCCTTGAACCTAATGTTTTAAAGTTGGGCTTAATCTGTTTCACGATCAGGTGCGAAGCTTCGTCAGCGTTGATCAGTACCAGCTCTTTCACATTAACTTCCTGTTTGATGAGTTCGGAAACGGCTAAAATCTGTGCTTCAGTCTTCGAATCCAAAACCGGAATCATTACTTTTTGAAGGGGCTGACGAACCTTGATATTTTCTTTCTTTCTCAAAGAGAAAACCATTGATGTAATCTGTTGCGCTAAATGCGTTTTTTCAACTAAATCCTGATCGATAAGTGCTTCATCCGCTTTCGGGAAATCCGTTAAATGAACTGATTCTGCCTGATCCTTCCCGGTAATTTTATTTAAATCCTGGAACAGTTGATCCATAAAGAACGGCGCAATGGGAGCCGCAATTTTAGCAACGGTTTCCAGACAAGTGTACAAAGTTTGGTAAGCCGAAATTTTATCATCCGAATAATCTCCTTTCCAGAAACGTCTTCTGCAAAGTCTTACATACCAGTTGCTTAAGTTGTCATTCACGAAGTTATTGATCGCTCTTGCAATCTTTGTTGGTTCGTAATCGTTGTAAAATTCGGTAACTTCTTTTACGAGAAGATTTAATTCAGACAAAATCCAGCGGTCAATTTCCGGACGGTTTTCAACTTCTTTTTCTGAATAATTAAATCCGTCAACATTCGCATAAAGCGCGAAGAATGAGTAAGTATTGTATAAAGTTCCGAAGAATTTTCTGCGTACTTCATCAATGCCTTCCACATCAAATTTCAGGTTTTCCCAAGGATTTGCGTTGGCAATCATATACCATCTTGTCGCATCAGGACCGTATTTCTGTAACGTTTCGAATGGGTCAACAGCATTTCCGAGGCGTTTAGACATTTTTTGTCCGTTTTTATCCAAAACCAAACCGTTCGACATTACATTTTTATATGCTACAGAATCAAAAACAGCTGTTCCGATGGCGTGAAGCGTATAAAACCAACCTCTTGTCTGATCAACTCCTTCGGCGATAAAATCCGCAGGGAAGGCTTTTCTTTCATCGATCAGTTCCTTGTTTTCGAAAGGATAATGAAGTTGCGCGTACGGCATAGAGCCTGAATCGAACCAAACATCAATCAGATCGGATTCGCGTTTCATCGGTTTGCCGGAATCTGAAACCAAGATAATTTCATCCACAATGTTCTTATGCAAATCGATTTTCGCATAGTTTTCTTTGGACATGTTTCCGTTTTCAAATCCTTCAAAAGGATTTGTGGACATGAAACCAGCGTCAATAGATTTCTGAATTTCAGTCATCAGTTCTTCAACTGATCCGATGATGATTTCTTCTTTCAAATCCTCGCTGCGCCAGATCGGTAAAGGGATTCCCCAATATCTGGAGCGGGAAAGATTCCAGTCGTTTACGTTTTCAAGCCAGTTTGCAAAACGTCCTTCACCGGTAGATTTCGGTTTCCAGTTGATGGTTTCATTCAGCTCTACTAAACGGTTTTTCACGGCGGTCATTTTCACGAACCAAGAATCCAAAGGATAATAAAGTACAGGTTTATCAGTTCTCCAACAATGCGGATAACTGTGAACGTATTTTTCAACTTTAAAGGCTTTGTTTTCCGTTTTTAACAGGATGGCCAGTTCAACATCCCAGGACTTTTCCGGAGCTGAACCTTCGTCGTAATATTCGTTTTTAATATATTTTCCCGCAAAAAGTTCAGGTGTATTTCCACCTGAAATAAATTTTCCCTGGAGATCAACCAAAGGCACAAGGTTGCCGTTTTCATCCTTCACCAACATTGGCGAAATACCATTCTCTTTGGCAACGCGCGCATCATCCGCACCGAAAGTTGGCGCGATGTGTACGATTCCGGTTCCGTCTTCTGTTGTAACGAAATCTCCAATGATTACTTTAAACGCATTTTCAGGATTTTCAGCCGGTAAAAACCATGGAATTAGCTGCTCATATTCGGTTCCGGCAAGATCTCCACCGGTAAATTCAGAGAGAATTTGATAAGGAATTACTTTGGTTTCTGAAGTGTAATTCGCGAAATCTTCATCGCTTCCCTCCGAATATTTTTTTCCAAAGTTCTTTTGAACCAAGACTTTAGCTAAAATAATGTTGATTGGCTCAAAAGTATATTGATTAAAAGTTTTAACCAATACATATTCAATATCTTTTCCAACAGCAAGCGCGGTGTTCGAAGGCAATGTCCATGGCGTCGTAGTCCAGGCAAGAATGTGAATCGGCTCGTGATTATTTTGGTCAAACTCTGCCCAGTGATTTACACCGCCGCAGGTTTCGTTTTCTAAATTGGTGGTTTTACCTGAATTAAGCTTTGAAGTCAATGCATCAGCCAGTTTTTTAACCTTAAACTGTGCAACAACTGTTGTGTCTGAAACATCGCGGTAAGTCCCGGGCTGGTTGAGTTCGTGTGAACTTAAACCTGTTCCGGCTGCCGGCGAGTAAGGCTGAATGGTGTAGCCTTTATAAAGTAAACTTTTGTCGTAAAGCTGTTTCAGAAGCCACCAAACGGTTTCCATGTATTTTGGCTCGTAGGTGATATAAGGATCTTCCAGATCTACCCAGTAACCGATTTTTTCTGTAAGATCATTCCAAACATCGGTGTAGCGCATTACTGCATTTCTACAGGCCTGATTGTATTCTTCAACGGAAATTTTAGTCCCGATATCTTCTTTGGTAATGCCTAATTCTTTCTCCACGCCCAATTCTATTGGTAAACCATGGGTGTCCCAACCGGCTTTCCGGAAAACCTGTTTTCCGTTCTGGGTTTGGTAGCGACAGAAAATGTCTTTCAGTGCTCTCGCCATCACGTGGTGAATCCCCGGCATTCCGTTGGCAGAAGGCGGACCTTCGTAAAAAACATACTCAGGTTTTCCCTGGCGGATTTCTACAGATTTTTTAAAGGTTTGATGCTCATTCCAGAATCCTGAAACGTTTTGAGCGACCGCGGTGAGATCTAGATTTTTATATTCGGTAAACTTCTTCATTGTCAGTCAGTTCAAATAGATTGATCCTAATTAAGTTTGCGAATATAGCAATTTCTGACGTATTTTAAGCGCTAATTTTCAGGTTTCGGAATGGAGATTTCTACCGTTGTTCCGCTTGCGATATTATTTTCGTGAAGATCGGTGTAAGCAACACTGAAATTACCTGCGCCGAAATAATTTTTCAACATATCACGCGCGATTTCAATTCCGAGAGATTTGGTGTGTGTGCTGCGGATCGCGTTGATCTGTGCAGCTCTGTCTCTCCCGATTCCGTTGTCGGTGATTATGATAAGAATTTTATCTGGTACCGATAATATTTTGACGCTAATTTTTTTATCGTGTACCGCCGCAATCCCGTGCAGAATGGAGTTTTCTATAAAAGGCTGCAGTACCATAGGTGGCAATCTCACCCGATCAGGATCAATATCCGGCGCTGAGTGAATGGTGAAATCTATTTTATTTTCAAACCGAAGATTTTCGATATCCATATAGAGTTTCAGCGTCTGCAATTCTTCGGTAAGGGTAAATTCCCTCAGTGATGATGCTGCTAAACTTATTCGGATAATTTTAGAGAATTTGGTCAAATAATCTACGGCGTTTTGGGAATCGTTTTCGAGAATGTAATATTTAACAGAATTCAGTGCGTTGAAAATGAAATGAGGATTCATACGGCTCTGCAGCAGTGAAAACTTAAGGTCAGAGATTTCCTGCAGGTATTTTATCTTGTCGTTTTCTACAGTTAAGCGTTTTTCGTTTTCACTGGTCATTTCATCTTTAAGCCGTTCATTTCTCTGCAGTTCCAAGATTAAATCTTTGTGAAAGGTTACTTTTTGCTCATGATTTATCCTTTGTTTATGACCTAACGCCAGCGAAAATGCTATGTTTTCGATAAGCAAGCCCACGAAATAAATAAAATCACCCATTTTCCTGCTTAGATTAAGAGCAGGAATTTCGCGCACCGTTCTCTCTCCAACTATGGAACATATGAACAAGATAATCCCACCGAAAATGATATAATATTTAAGATTGTTCTTTACTTTAGTAAGAATATAGAATGAAATTGCCGTCTGTAATGTAATTAAATAGATGAATGCATTTTTGTACCAATTGAAGATATGATCTAAACCATAAATTTTGTGTCCAATAAATATTAAAGTGCCTGCAGTTAAAAGTACGGTTACAGGAAAGACAATGATGCGGTACCATTTCAGGTTAATACTTTTAATATTTAAAAAATCCGCAAAAAAGAAAAAATAGATACAGTTGAATACGATCGTGAAAAATATTTTAAAATCGTTATCCAAACCTGCTGTTTTAGAAAGTGACGATACGAAGCCGCTTTCTGCCACAGGCATATAGGCAATAAATGAAAATATAGTGTAGAGGCTGTAAAGCAGATAAGATTTATCTTTATTCTGCAGAAACATCCCAAGATGAAAGACAGCAAGAAGAATTAACCCACCTAATACCGTATACAGAATGCTGTTGTAGGCATCCTTTTCGATAAGTGCAGTAAAAAGATCTGTCATGCGGTACCGGAGTTTATTCAAAAATAGAAATTTATATCATAAAGCGTAGAATTTATTCATTTATTGCAGATTAATTTTCTACTTTATCGTTCTGAGGGATTGTTGTTTCCGTCTGCATCAGCTGTTAGAAAATACGATCATCGCAGTGAATTCAGAGCTGGTGGAAATAACATTAAAAAAAAACTTCTACTTTTGCAAAAATTTTCTTGATGTCAAAAAATTTAGTCATTGTAGAGTCGCCGGCGAAAGCAAAAACCATTCAGAAGTACCTGGGAAAGGATTTCGAAGTGAAATCCAGTTTCGGACACATCCGCGATTTACCCAAAAAAGGAATGGGGATTGATTTGTCAACATTCACCCCGGATTACGAAGTTTCTCCAGATAAAAAGAAACTCGTTACCGAACTGAAAGCCGCAGTGAAGAAAGCCGATATGGTTTGGCTTGCTTCCGATGAGGACAGGGAAGGTGAAGCTATTGCATGGCATCTTGCAGAGGAACTGAAATTAAAAGACGACAACACGAAACGTATTGTATTTCATGAGATTACAAAAAATGCAATCCTGAAAGCAATAGAAAACCCCCGTAAAATTGACCAGAATCTGGTAAACGCGCAGCAGGCAAGAAGAATTCTTGACCGTATCGTAGGTTTCGAAATGTCACCTGTGCTGTGGAAAAAAGTGAAAACAGGACTTTCTGCAGGTCGTGTGCAGTCTGTAGCTGTGCGGCTGGTTGTAGAAAGAGAACTCGAGATAAGAGGTTTTCAGCCTAAATCAGCATTTAAGGTAGAGGGCGTTTTCCTTAATAATAACAAGCAGGAAATTTCTGCGAAACTTAAAAAAGACTTTGCTAAAGAGAGCGATGCCGAAGATTTCCTGAATCTCTCCCAGAACACAGAATTTAAAGTTCTGAATGTGGAAAAAAAACCTGGAACCCGTACTGCTTCAGCGCCATTCACCACTTCAACGTTGCAGCAGGAAGCGAGTAACCGTTTGGGTTATGGTGTAACTGCGACAATGCGGGTAGCACAAAGGTTATACGAAGAAGGATTTATTACTTATATGAGAACCGATTCGGTGAATCTTTCTCAGGAAGCCATCAACGGCGCAAAATCTCACATTATATCTGAATTTGGTGATCAATATTCCAATCCGCGCAATTATACCACCAAATCAGCATCAGCCCAGGAAGCCCACGAAGCTATCCGCCCGACAGATTTTTCTGTAAAGAGAATCGGCGATGAGCAGCTCAATAAACTGTACCAGTTAATTTATAAAAGAACTTTGGCAAGTCAGATGACGAATGCCAAAATTGAAAAAACAGTAATCGAAATCGGTAATCCGAAACTTCCCCAGCATTTTGAAGCTCAGGGCGAGGTTATTGTTTTTGACGGTTTTCTTAAAGTATACGGAATCACCAGGACCGATGAAGAGGATGAAGAAAACAATGAAAAGTTGTTACCGAAAGTTTCAGTAGGGGAACTCCTGGATTATAAAAAGATTGAAGCCACCGAAAAATTCACAAAACCCGCTGCAAGATACACCGAAGCAGGTTTGGTGAAAAAACTGGAGGAATTAGGCATCGGAAGACCTTCAACCTACGCCCCCACCATCCAGACTATTCAGAACCGTGAATATGTGGATAAACGCGAGATTCTTCCGCAAGAAAGAGAAATTCTTAAGATGTCTCTGAGCAAAAAAGAGCTCAAAAAAGAAATCTTAACAGAAAAATTCGGCGGTGATAAAAATAAATTTGTCCCAACCGATATTGGCGAAGTGGTAAATGATTTCCTGACGCAGAATTTTGCTGAAATTTTAGATTTCGGATTTACTGCAAAAGTAGAGCAGGATTTTGACGAAATAGCCAGTGGATCAGAAAAATGGAAAGAAGTTTTACAGGGCTTTTACAAAGATTTCCATCCTAAAATTGCTGATGTAGAAGAAAATGCTGACCGCGCAAACGGAGAACGAATACTTGGTGTTGATCCCAAATCCGGCAAAAATGTAATTACAAGAATAGGCAGGTTTGGACCGATGGTTCAGATTGGCGAGCAGGATGACGAGGAAAAACCGATTTTCGCAAGTCTGATGCCTTCGCAGAATATCGCAACAATAACGTTAGACGAGGCTTTGGAACTCTTCAAAGTTCCTTTTGATTTGAAAGAATTTGAAGGTCAGTCTGTTACAGTCGGTGTCGGCAGGTTCGGGCCTTATGTGAAATGGGGCGAAACTTTCATCAGTATTCCACGTGGGGAGGATCCTCTTTCTGTTACTCAGGAACGTGCAGAAGAAATCATTAAAGAGAAAAAGATTGCAGATGCACCAATCGCAACTTATAAGGGCGAGCCGGTAACAAAAGGAAGCGGGAGATTCGGACCGTTTATTAAATACCAGTCACTTTTCATTAATGTTCCGAAGCGTTATGATTTCGAAAATCTTTCTCAAAGCGACATTAACGAACTTATCGATGCAAAGCTTGAAAAAGAAGCCAACCGATATATTCAGCAGTGGGAAAAAGAGAAAATCTCCATTGAAAATGGCAGATGGGGCCCATTTGTTAAATTCGGGAAAACCATGTTCAAAATTCCTAAAACAAAGAAAGATGAAAAGTATACTGCGGAAGAACTTGCAGACGTTTCTTTGGATGAGGTAAAAAAATGGATCACCGCACAGGATAAAAATGCTTTTAAGGAAAAACCTAAAAAAGCGGTTGCCAAGAAAACTACAGCCAAGAAAACTACAGTTAAAAAACCTGTGTCAAAAAAGAAATAGTTACTAAGTACAAGAATATAAGACCTGATGATTTGTTCATCGGGTCTTTTTCTTTTTAAACGTAACATTCACGGCAGTGATAGCCCGGAAGTATCATTTTTTAGCAATTTAGCTTTGAAGTATTATTTAATTTACAAGGCATTGAATATTAATTTTTTTTGAGAGAGGCAGAATCTTCTGAATCACTTTCTACGAGGGTTTTTATCTCATATATAGTCACTTACATTCTTTGAAAATTTTATTTCTGACGGTTTAATTGTGAAAATTTTTAGTTTGAATGTGGATTATATTTATATATTTGCCTCCGCACAGATGAATTTAGGAAAAAAATACTATTTGGATTAGAAAACACAAACACAAACGATGCTAAAAAAATTTACAAGTTAACCTTTGTAATATTTTTTTATCTATGACCAGACTTCATCTGTTAGTATTTTGCTTTTTAGCAAATGCCGCGTATTCGCAATCAGCGAATTATGCTAAAGCTCCCAACAGTTACATTTACGATTTAGAATTAGCCCAGTCAAAAAATTACGGGGGCATAGAAATTCCCGTTAGAAAAGCATACGAAATTTGGTCTAATTACGAGTATTTGAAAACCAACGGCTCCTTTACTCCAATTCCTGCTGGGATTCAGTCCGCTTCAATTTATTGGGAAGATGTTCCGGGCCTTGTAGAAAATGTGAGTATTTCATCTCCTTCCAATCCGGCTGATTCTAAAATAAAGGTAGCCATCAATAAAGGCAAAGGCAAGGGTAACGCTGTAATAGCCTTTAAAGTTGACGGAACCATTTACTGGAGTTGGCATATTTGGGTAACCGATGATCCGCAGAATGGGGTAGCTTATTATCATGGTACAGAAACTGATATTGATGGAAATCTGATTAGTATCGAATACATGGATAGGAATTTAGGCGCTGTTTCCGATAGTTTTTTGGGTAATGAGTGGCAGAAATCCGGTGGTTTAATGTACGAATGGGGCAGGAAAGATCCATTTCCGCCTTTGGTTTATAAGGACGCAGATTTCTATGAAATATCCGGCGAAGTGGGAGTTTTAAGACATCGTCAGATCGATCCGGTAAATACGATTCCGGTGCAGGTAAGACCTTTTAACGAAATCGAAAAAAACATAAAATATTCGGTAAACAATCCTATTACCTATATTATTAATACTGATGCTACCGGAAACTGGTTTTCGAGCAGCAGATACAAAGTTGCAGGAACAAGTCCCAATTATATAACCTGGGATTTATGGTCAGATAATGCGAAAGGCGGAAACAGCAACGGAAACAGTTCTAACGCAGCATTGAAGAAAGAAAGCCGCTCTTATGAGCTGAAGTCTGAATTGGATCCATGTCCGAATGGCTGGCGCGTGCCGTCATATTATGGCCGCGAAACTCAGAACAATAATTTAGCTTTCTTCGGAAAACGCGACTGGAATAATGATGATAATGTGGTCGCAAACAGACAGCTTTTTCCCACTTCGGTAAATCCAAGCCTAGACGGGATTAAGGTTTACCCAGGTTTGGGAATGGATTTCACCAGTGCACAGGGAGGAGCCAGAAACTTAGGAGTTGTGCCCGTTTCGGGCGGATACGTATATTATCCCAATTCAACTGCACCTAATGCGCCGGTCGGCATCACATTTCAGGACGAAAATGCTAATGGTGGTTTGTGGAGTGCTACTTATGCCTACGATGGGGCAAGAATATTTTCAATGGTCTCAGATCCTTTCAGAACAAATACGAGCGTAGGTCTTCATGCGATTTACAATAACCAGACAAATCCCACCAAATCCGGAAATGCGGTAAAATGCATGAAAGATCCCAATCTTGCAAAAATCGGTGATTTTCCTACAGAATATTTTGCAAGCGCAAAGGAAAATTATACTGAAGGTTTAGAGAATCCTAACTCTTATGTGGTTGTAAATCAAAGCGAATTACAGATTCCGGTGAGCAAGGCATTTTCAGTCTACAATCAGATTCTGTCTGACCAGGAAATGCTGGATGATAAAGACCTTATTGCAAACGTGCTTTGGACTACCAATACAGCATTGATCGAGGAGGCTTATATTAACCATCATCCTAAAGATGCCAGAAAATCCTCAATCGTTCTTAAGCTGAATCCGTCAGAAAAAGGAAATGCAGTAATCTCCCTTCACAATAATAATAAAGACAATCCTGTGCTTTGGAGCTGGCATATCTGGGCGACCAACGAAGATCCTACTGTAAATGCGGTGACTTACATTACAGAAAATGAAGTTCCGGCGGACTATAATTTTGTAAACGCCACTGTAAGTAAAATGCCGCCTTTAAAAACTGTCTTTATGGACAGAAATTTGGGTGCGGAAAGCAGTGACATTAACTCTGGGTTGGCTGGCGGACTCCATTACCAGTGGGGAAGAAAAGATCCTATTCCTTCATTTGCAACCATGAATACCGACATCATTTACCTCGAATCTAAAGGACAGCAGGTTTTTTGGCCCTATTTATCTTTTAAAGGTGAAACTATTAACTACATCGACCTGAACGGGAAAAATTACGAATATGATTACACGGATTCTTATGAAGTTTACGGATCATCAAATCCTGTGCGCTCCAAGAAAATAAGCGAAAATATCCTGTATTCGATACAGAATCCGCTAAGGTTTTTATACCACAAAGGAACAGGAGCAATCTACGATGGCGGTAACCATTATGGTAACGATTTGAAAAAAGTACGCGACTGGGTTTCCGATGAGCGTGGTGTAGCAGACAACCGATGGGGGCATGCAGACAAAAAATCGCCTTTCGATCCCTGTCCTGAAGGCTGGCGTGTACCTGATGTTTCCCTCACACATCTTTACATCGGTTCCAAAGGAAATTCACCTTGGTTCAACAGCTACAGCAATGATGCCTACGGTAAACCCGGTGTAATCCAGGACCAGTGGCACGATATCGCCAACTTTTATAAAGGAAGCTCGGCAGGCAACAACGGGTGGAAATTCGAAGATTCATCCTTTGCCATCGGGCAGTTCCCTAAAGACGGTATAAGAGGCGAGTTGGGAGGAAATAAAGTAACACTGGAAAGAACCGGAGTTTGGACTGCAGCTATGGCAGATATGAATACCGGTTTTGCACTTGCAATGCAGTTTGAAGGGAATAAAATGCAGTCCGGAACCGGAGTTTACCCACAGGCAGGCATGAACGTGAGATGCGCTAAAGATGAAAAAAGACTGCTGGGAACCCCGGTAGAAAGAAGCAGCCAGACACTTACCACGCAGCAGCCGCAGACCGTAATTCAGCAGCCTGAAAACCGTGACCTGCAGGTTTATCCCAATCCTTTTAAAGATGAATTTTATGTTGCTAATCCCGATGCAGTGGGCTTCGAGATCTACGATTTCAGCGGTAAACTTATCCTTAGTGGCAAGATTAATAACCAGAAAGTATCGGCTGGTAAGATGCAGAACGGAATTTATCTCATTAAAATTTCAATGAAGGATGGCTCGGCACTTACTAAAAAAATGATTAAACAATAATTGACTAATTAATTACCCAAAGCACAATCTTAAGGTTGTGCTTTTTTTGTTACTTTTGTTGATCTAAACCTCACATTTTTCATTATCAGACCATGAACATCGAAGATATTATCATTCCGCCCCGAGAAATTAAAACTGAAAAATGGCAACTCGGCAGTGTTATATCTCACGAAATCCAGGAAAATGGCATTGTACTTATCTTCTGTTCAGACTATCGCGGAGTGAAAAATGGGGAAGCCGAAATTCTCGATTTCAGGAAAGTGAGGAATGAATTTTACAGGCTGTCCAAACTCGATTTCGAGGTTTCGTTATGTGATTTAGGCGATGTTATTTCGGGCAGGACGCATCAGGATACGCACTACATCCTTCAGGAACTTCTTTCTATGTGTCATTACAAAAACGCTGTTCCGGTAATTATCGGGGGGAGCAATGATCTGGCATTCTCACTGTTTTCAGCACTTAATTTTCATCAGAAAAATTTAAATTATACTCAAATTTCAAATCTTATTTCCCTTGCTAATGAGGGAGAAGAAATTACTGAAAAGAATTTCCTTTCAAGAATCTTAAGTTCAAAGAACTTCACCATTAAAAATTATCACCACCTGGGCTATCAGAAACATCTTAATGAAACAGACTCGGTAAAATTGATGAAAGAGGTTGAATTTGATGTGTTAAGGCTTGCAGAAATGATGAATTCTACCGAAAAAACCGAACCTTTTTTCCGGCGTGCAGATTTGGTAACAGTAAATTGCGATGCGGTAGAAAGTCTTGGCGACGGATTTTCGGTAAACCCTCAGGTGAACGGATTGAACAGACGCGAAATCTGTGCCTACATGAAAGAAATTGGCCTAAGCGAAAACCTGAAATCAGTCGGGATATTCAACTTTAATGCTCATTCAGATACATTCATCAATCACCAGTTGCTTGCGCAAATGATCTGGCATTTGATCGAGGGCATAAATATTCAGCACTCGCATCCCAAAGACCGCCAGTACGAAACCTTCTGGGTGATGATTGACGAGGAGCAGTATGCATTTAAACGCGACAGTTTTTCGGGATTGTGGTACTTTGGCGACGAGGAGAAACCGGAAAATCTTATTCCGTGCTCCCGCCTGGAATATGAAGAGGCGAAACGCGGTCATTTAAATATCCGGTTTATGAAAAACTGATCTTTTTTAAATGACCTTAACAATTTATATTCAGGTAATTACAATCGCATGACAAGAAGAGAGCACTTAAGAAAAACGGTAAAAAACATCAAAAATCAGTTTGTAGGAGAACCGGTGCATCGGAGGCATTTTCTGGCGGCGTTTTACAACCACTACATTTCTAAAAACCTAAGGCTGCCGGTTTTCATTAGATTTCCTAAGGCGCAGTTCAAATACCAGAATGTAACATTAGAAACACGCCCGAATACGATTGATTTCTGGGCAACACTGGAAAGCTACGAACCGGATCTCACCCAATTTCTAACCGAATTTCTGAATGGTGAAAAAGGTACTTTCATCGATGTGGGTGCGCACATCGGCAGGTTCAGTACGCTAATGTCAAAACAGGGCTGGAAAGTAATCTCCTTTGAACCTTTAAAAACGAATTTCAGGGCACTTGAGCATAATTTGAAGTCAAACGGAGTTTATGAAAATGCGCAGATTTTTAATGCGGGACTTGGCAATAAGACCGACAATGAAACCATTTATTTCAACAGTCTTGAACTTGGTGAAGCGTCGGTAAGCGAAAAAAATGGCGACAGCAAAGATGAGGTGAAGATTCTGCGGTTTGATGATCTTTACCAGGATTTTGAAATTGAGAATTTATGCATCGTGAAAGTTGATGTGGAAGGTTATGAGGAAGAGGTTTTGGAAGGGATGCACGAATTTGTAAGCACACACAAACCGCTTTTTGTTATCGAACTTTGGGCAGAAAAATCACCAAAACTGGTTGAATTTCTGAAGTCGCAGGGTTATAAGCGGTTGCATATTTTCTGGTTTGTAGAAGAAAAACACAGCCCCTACATCAGCCAAATGTACGAGAGATACAACCGCTACCACTTGAATTATGACTATGAGTAAATCTTTACCCGGCATTTTCTCAAATCCATTTCTGCTTATTCTGGTTACGGTACTCATTAAGATTCCCGTGTTTTTTACGCATCATATTCAGGAAGACTCTTTTATTACCTGGCGTGTCGCAGGTAATTTGCTGAATTATGGTGTTATAGGTTTTAATGGTGAAGAAGAGCTTTCGGCTTCTACAACACATTTGTATGTTCTGGTGTCTGCTTTTTTTCAGTTGAATTTTGGGGAATATTTTATTTATCCGCTGCTTATTTTCAACTGTGTTCTTTTTGGAATAGGATCATGGTGGTTAGGAAAAGTTCTGTTTCGGAAAGACCTGCTGAACCGTGGAATTTTTGTGATTTTACTGAATATGGTTCCGCCGGCGCTTACAGCATCCTGCCTTGGAATGGAGTATGGGATCCTGTTTTTTCTTTACAGCGGCCTTATCTATTTTGGATTACGGAAGGGCAAAAAATGGGCATATTTCGTCTTCCCGGTACTGCTGCTTTGGACCAGAATCGATACCGTCATATTCCTGGGTGTATTTTTTGCAGCGGATCTTATCATCAGAAAAAAACTCAATCCGGCTTTTATTCTCGGAGGAATTGTAGGGGTCGCCAGTGTGGTTGCTTTTAATATGATTTATTTCGGGGAGCTGGTAAACCATACCATTACGGCTAAAAAAATTGCCTATAAAAATCTTTCCAGAAATAATAGTTTAGAATTTCTGCTCTTTCAGTGGGCGTATTACGGTGGACTGATCAAAAAATATTCACTTTTTACATTTTTAATATTTACCGGTTTTCTTGCCGCTCTTGGATACGGCATCTACAGAATGATAAAGGAACCGGCCCAGATTACCTTTCCTACCAAGGTCATTTTGCTTGCCATGTGTGCCTTTGCGCTGATTAAAATTACGGTTTTTGCTTTCCTTCAGGCCTATTTCGATTGGTATTACTGGCTGCCACGGGTTTTTCTGTTTGCGGTGGTTTTATATTATTTGCTTCGCTTTGTCCCTGTTAGAAAAACAGTTCTGTTGCCATTGATTTTTACATTTTGTTTAAGTTTATATGGATTTCAACTGCTGCAGTCGTGGGCAATCGGTTATATGGAGGAGACCCAAAGGATGCAGATTGCAAATGATATTCAGAACGAAAATCCCGACATTGGCGAGTCTATATTTTTAGAACCGGCCGGTAAAATACCGTTTTATACCCATCTATACACTTATGATGAGGTGGGTCTGGTCAACAAGAAAATAACTGCTCACATGCAGAAAGATGAAAAGTACTGGTGGATGAATGCTGTAAAGGAATACAAACCCAATTATATTGTGACTATCATCTACAAACGCGGTGACGCAAAAAGTTATTATAAAATGACTTCAGCTGACAAAGCTTATTTCGACTCCCATTATCAGTTTGTAAAAAGCTATCCGATTGCAGAGCTTCACCAGAATGCACCCCAAATTTTGCGCTGGATTTACGGAATCCGCCCAATTGGTCAGGATTATTATTTGTACCATTTAGCCAAATAAAAGGACAGTTGATGATTAAAATTTCAGTTATTGTTCCTGTTTACAACGTTGAAAAATACCTCAGAAATTGTTTAAATTCTTTGGTGAATCAAACTTTACAGGAAATTGAGATTTTAATAGTGAACGATGGCAGCCCTGATTCTTCGCAAATTATTATTGATGAATTCAGTGAAAAATTTCCTTTAAAGATTAAATCTTTCGTCAAGGAAAACGGAGGACTGAGTGATGCCAGGAATTTTGGTCTCGATCGCGCAACCGGAGAATTTATCGCGTTTGTAGACAGTGATGACTCGGTTTCTGAAAAAATGTTTGCCGAAATGTATGCACTCGCCAAAAAACACGAGGCTGAAATGGTCATCTGCAATCTGCAGAAAGTTGACGAGGCGGGAAACGTAAAGCAGAAACTTACCCAAATTCCCAATATGCCGGAACGGATTCTTCTGGAAGATCATTTTTCCGTCTTCGCGGATTTATCCTATTTCGCGTGCAATAAAATTTTCAGAAGCGATTTATTTGATGAAAAAAGATTTAAAAATGGCATTCATTTCGAGGATATTCAACTTATTCCGCAGTTGCTTCTGAAATGTACAGTTATTGCACAGACACAAAACTATCACTATAATTATCTTGAACGGGAAGATTCGATTACTAAAACGCACACAGAAAAAGGTTTGGATATTCTGCATGCCGTTGATGAGGTTGAAAAAGCGTTTGAAAATTCCAGATATTCCCACAGGAAAAAGGAAATAAAAAACTTTAAAATTCTGGAGGGCGTTTATACTTTTCTTGCCTATCTCGCTTTTGTGAAAGATGAACAGATCTATCAGAAGATGTCGCGGGAACTGAAGGTTTTCCTCCGTAAAAATAAGATTTCGACTGTAGATATATTGTTGTATCGCCGTTTCGGAAGGAATTATCTGCTATATTTGCCATTGAAGAAAAAAATTTATTATTTGCTGTATTTCGTTGGGCAGGAAAAACTGCTGCGGAAATTGGTATAGAACACGAATCTATTTATGCCCATTCTACATCCCGTTTTTACCGTAATTTTCCTCTTTCTTGCATTTGCGAGTTACTGGGAAATTTTCCGGCTCGAGAAAAAACAGAGTGTTTTTACGTGGGTTACCGCCATCCTGATTATTCTTGCAATCGGGTTCAGGATAGATGTGGGAGCAGATTATCCTGTCTACAAAATGCTTTTTTCCGGATTTGCTATTTACACAACCTACGGAGATGTTCTCGATAAGGCGCTTTTCCGGCCAAATTCTGAAGAGATTGAATGGATCTTCGTACTCATCAATAAACTCGTTTTCGATTTTGGTTTTCCGTTTTATATCGTAACCTTAATCATGGCGGTAATTGCGGTTTCGCTGAAATTTACTGCTATTTATAAGAATGTTGCATTTCCCACATTGGCATTACTGTTTTATTTTATGCCGATTATGTTTTTTGAGGATTCGGGGCAAATGCGACAGGGCTTGGGAATTGCGGTTTGCGTGGCTTCTTTTAAGTTCATTAAAGAACGTAATTTGCCCATGTTTTTGCTGTGCATTTATATCGCCCTGGGATTTCATAAAACGGCAATCATATTTCTACCCGCATATTGGCTTGTGCTGATTCCCATGAACAGTAAAAGGATTTTCTGGGTTTTGGTAATTGCGCTGCTTTCCTCACCCTTCGAGCTTTACCGCGTAGGAAGTGCTTTTTTTGGTTCAATAGCTCCTCAGGATATTTCCGGAGCATATACTGGTTATCTGGATGACCGGTACTATGGAACAGAGGTAGAAACCGGTCTTAATGATTTGGTGAAGATTATATTTATTGTAATTTTAATCCGATATGATAAGAAAGGTTGCGATGAGGTCTGGTGGTACGAATATATGAGAAATCTGGCCGTATTTGGGATGGCGCTGTTCTATTTCTTCCGGTCTAATGAAATTTTTGCAGTCCGGCTTCCCGGAGCATACATGTTTTTTGTAACAATGTTCTGCCTGAGCAATTTAGTATACGCTGTGAAAGGCCGGCAAAGACAGATTCTATATCTCGGATTTATGATGTATTTTGTAGCCATGTTTTTCTACTTTGGAAGTGGAAATGCTCACCGTGGCGGATTTACAACTGAACGGTATAAAAACGCACTTTGGTAAACACTAAATGGATGAAATAAAAGATTTACTCGCACAATCCGGAATTCCGCAGTTCTATGTAAAATTGGGACTGGGAATCTTGTGTTCGTTTCTGCTGACATTTTATACGATTCCTACCGTGGTGAAAATTTCGAGACGAAAAAATTTGATGGATGAACCCGGAGCGCGCAGTTCGCATTTAAGAAAAATCCCTAATCTGGGCGGAATTTCTATTTTTTATTCCCTGGCAGTTTGCGCCTCTATTTTTGCGTTCGAACTTTTCGATATGTACAAATTTCTGTTTGCTTCGCTGGTAATACTTCTTTACATCGGCGTGATGGATGATATCGTGGTGATGCGTGCTTATAAGAAACTCTTTGCACAGATTATCGTGACCTCACTTATTGTAATTGGTTCCGATGTGCGTATAAGAAGCTTTTTTGGACTTTTTGGAGTTTATGAGCTGAATTATTTTTTCAGCGTCGCGATTAGTATTTTTACTTTCATCGTGCTAATCAATGCATTTAATTTAATTGATGGTATTGATGGTCTTGCCGGGGGTTACTCAATCCTTTGCAGCGCGATGTTCGGAATCAGTTATTACAGACTGGGCGAATACAATTATCCTCTTGTGGTGCTTTCCGGCGTTATTATAGGGTCGGTAATCGGTTTCCTGTATTTTAACCTTTCCAATTACCGGCAAAATAAAATATTCATGGGAGATACCGGATCTATGATTCTAGGTTTTCTTCTGGCATTTACGGCAATCTGTTTTATTGATATTTTCATTGATAAGCAACTGCCTGAAGTTCCAAGATATTATCTCCAGTCGGCGCCGGCAATTGCGATGGCTATTCTTATACTCCCGATTATTGATACGCTGAATGTATTCCTCATCAGAATAATATCCGGAAAATCACCTTTAGTGGCCGACAAAAATCACATTCACCATTCTTTGCTGAGGTTAGGCTTAACTCACCGGAGGTCAACTGTTTATATATTGCTGTACTATTTGTTTATCGTAAGTGTTGCATATTTCTTCCGCCATATTAATGTTAATCTTCTGCTTTTAGTCATTATAGTTCTTGGTTTTGTAGGCGCATATCTTCCGAAAGTTGTGTTATTATTAAGAAAACCTGTATAATTATTGTTATTTTTGTAAAAACCACATTTTAAAATGATGAAAACCCATAAAGTTTTATTTTTCCTCCTTATTCCTCTTCTGCTTTCGTCGTGCATCTCTACAAAAGACGTCCGGTATCTTCAGCCCAATGAAAGTCTGGTAATCAACGAAGAAGGTTTGGTTCCCTATAATATTCCCATTTACAGAGTGACTAAAAACGATATGCTGAACCTGAATATTGTAACTACACCAAAAGGCGACGCGGCACAGTTTTATTCCACATTAAATGCGCCGCCCGCTGCAGCGGTAAGTGCAGCTTCAGGATCAAATTCTGCAGGAGTAATGAGCTCCGTTGGTGGCCAGGGCGGAAATTCAAATTTCTATTTCAACGGACTGAAAGTAGATTCCAAAGGTGACATCAATATCATGGGAATTGGCTTTGTAAAAGCGGAAGGAAGAACTATAGAAGACATTACTCAGGAAATCCAGAACCGGGTAAATGAAAATTTTGTAGAAGGTAAATCAGAAGTCCGCCTCAATACCGACGGAATTACCTACTATATTTTAGGAGATGTGGAAACCATAGAAATTTCCGGCGAAAAAAAAACACATAAAAACACTTTAACAATTACCGAAGCACTTTCCATTAATGGCGGACTTAACAGGACGGTGGACCGAACCAACATCAAAATTCATAGAAAGCTGCCCGAAGGGATAAAGATTGCCCAAATCGATCTAACCCGCGAGGATGTAATGAATTCGCCTTATTATTGGGTGCAGAACGGCGATGAGATTTTCCTCACCACCAGATCCAAAAACCTGAACGGATTAGGCAAAGATCCGATCCAGACTCTTACAACAGGGGTTTCTGTAATTACCACCGCAATGTCGATTTACTTAATTCTAACACGACTCTAATGATTCCCGGTAAAGAAAACACAAGTAAATCTGCCTCTCAACAATCCGAAAAAGTTGGTTCTTTCGCCTTTTTTGATGTCGAGCATTTCGTAAGAAGAATCATTAGAAACTGGTATTGGTTTGCACTGATGGCAGCCTTTGGTTACGCTATTTCATGGGTATACAGCAAGTATTACGCACAGCGCATTTACGCTTCTAATCTGTCGCTCAGTATTTCGAATAATACGGCGAGCTATTTTACGCCTAATCAATCGATTAACTTTATTTGGGGGCAGAATGGAAATCAGGACGGGATTTATCTGAAAAAGATGCTCCTCTCCCGGTCGCACAACGAATATCTGGTTAATCAGCTGGATCTTTTTATTAACTATTCGACTAAAGGAGTCATCAAACAGACTTACCTCGACAAATATGATTCTCCGGTTTTTCTGGAAGTAGATAAAAGCCATCTTCAGCAGGTTAACTATCCTATTACACTTATTCCACAAAGCGGCGGAAGGTACGAGGTTGTACTTCCAGATGAAGGTCAAACAACATCGCTCTATTCATACGTTACGGAAAATTTCACGACCGTTTCCCCTTACACGCGGCCGGCGAATAAAGTGATATCGGTTAATGAGTGGTATGTGTCTCCGAATTTTAAATTCAGACTGGTAAAAAACCCACACCCGACACCGATTGTTCTAGAGAATATCATTCTTAATCTATCTACTGTTAATCAAACGGTTAATGACTTAGTTTCAACCATAAGCGTAGATTTCGATAAGGAAATCAACACCATTATGATTATTTCTAAGAGCGGTTATAACCTGAACGGAACGGTGAACTTTCTGAATACCTCGGTGGACGAACTTCAGCGAAAAAGACTTATCGACCGCAATACGGTGGATAAAAACACTGAGAATTACCTCTACGAAAATCTTGCAAAAATACGTAAGAAATTAGATTCCAGTGCTTTAGTGCTTAATAATATGAAGATCACTGAAGGTCTGTACGATATTAAAGACCGCGATGAAAAAGCACTCTTACGGATCAAGGAACTCGAAACAAAGAAAGCAGATCTACTCACTCGGATCAACTCACTCAACAGCATCAGAAATACGCTCGCATCTCAAAATTTTGACCGCATGATCAGCATGAATGCAGCCGGAATTGAAGACGGAGTTTTCAGCGCCACTGTTTCAGAACTTAAAGCATTATATTTAAAGAGACGCGAACTTGCGCTGATTTACACCCCGAATTCGGAACCGATGCGCGAAATTAACAGGTTAATCAACGAAGCAAGAGGTAATTCAAATGGTTCTCTCCGAAATTATTATACCACTTATTTGAATGAAATCGCTAAGATTAACAGGCTGATTGCCGGCGAAAGTGTAGATTTGGTCGCATATCCAGAGAAAGAAAGGAAATATCTGGACGCAGAACGCGGATACAATATGATTGAAGCAACCTACAACAGTTTGCTGACCAAACAGAACGAAACGCAGATACGGGTTGCCACCAATAAATCTGATATTACCGTAATTGATCCTGCAAAGAATTTGGGACAGGGACCTATTGCCCCGGACGTGCAAAGGACGAAATATTCTATCATCGGAGGTTTGCTTTTGCTGCCATTATTGATAATTGGTATTTCTGAAGTGTTGGATAACCGCGTGAGGAACATCAAAGAATTGCTTCAGGCCACCAGGATTCCGCTTCTTGGAGTTATCGGAAAAAATACACATGATAATAACCTTACAGTTCTCGAGCAGCCACGGTCCTCAATATCGGAGGCATTCCGGGGAATACGCGCCAATCTGAGGTTCCTTCATAAAGAAGATAATAAATCAAAAGTGATTTTACTTACCTCTTCGGTGGGTGGCGAAGGAAAAACCTACATTTCAATCAACATCGCCTCGGTACTGGGTTTAAGCGGAAAGAAAACAATTCTTTTAGGAATGGATTTAAGAAAACCGAAGATTTTCGGGGACTTTAAAATTGATAATAAATATGGAATTTCTAACTATCTTACCGGTGAAGTAGACATGGAAAGGATTATAAATCAGACCAAAATCCCCAATCTTCATGTAGCGACATCCGGCCCTATTCCGCCAAATCCTTCGGAACTCTTAATGAGCGACCGCAATATAAAATTCCTTGAAGATTTGAAAAAGATCTACGATTTTATCGTCATCGATTCTCCGCCGGTTGGTCTGGTCGCAGATCCCTTTGAACTGATGAAATATGCGGATGCGAGTATTTATGTTGTAAGGCACGAATATACCGAGAAGTATATGCTGAAGATGATTACAGAAAAATACCAGAATCAGGAAGTGCAGAATCTGGGGCTGGTTTATAATGATTATCAGCAGCAGCAGGGCTACGGTTATGGGTACGGGTATGGTTACGGCTACGGTTACGGTTATTTTGATGAGGATAAGAATTACCAGGAACCGACGCTGATTAAAATCCGGAATAAATTGAGAAAAGTGTTTGGAAAAGCTTAATCTCAAAACCCTCGCAGTGGAGGGTTTTATTATAGTGAAATCATAAACTGGTATAATTGCCGTTTTTAGATCAATAAATTATGCTTTTTTGAGGTTATTTAACTTAAAATTAAGAATTTCCTTAAAGTAAAAATGTTTTATATTTGCAAAATTATTTATGAAAATTGATGTTCAGTCATTCATGCACAACAAACTGATTTATTCCTTCTTTGCGTTCATTTTAATGTCGGGTTTCTATAAGGGGCAACGGCACGAATTGGGGGTGCAACTGGGCATGAGTAACTTGGTTGGCGATATAGGAAGAACAAACTATATTCTCCAGAAACCCGTACTTAGCAACATTGGTGATTATGGAATTCCATTTTATGGCGGAATATTGTACCGAATGAATTTTAATCCGTACCAAACAGTACGGTTGAATGTAGGATACAGTCATATTCAGTTTTTAGATTCTGTGGCGAAAGAACAGTATCGCAGGAACCGAAATCTGTGGGGAACCAATTCGATTCTGGAGGCTGATTTAATTTTCGAATATAATTTTTTCCCCGTGAATGATGAGCAGAAAAGCCTGGCAAGCCCCTATATCTTTGCAGGTGTGGGCGGTTTACTTGCAAATTCTACCAAAGTTTCACTGGTTAATGATTTCAGACGTGATGCGGGAGGTACAGCAATTGCCCCGACGAGCAGTACAGATTTCGAAACCAATCCTACCTACGAATCCGGTAATAAACTTACGATGGCGATTCCATTTGGTGTGGGTTTAAAGTATAAATTTAATTACAACTGGGCACTTTTCGGAGAGTTCATGTTCAGACCAACATTCTCAGATTCTATTGATTATAGTGTAGTTGATGATAAAGACCTGAGAGTTACGTATAATAAAGATATTCTGGCGCCGGGATCTACAAAATCACTGTTGCAGGAAAGCCCTTATCTTCAGGTAGCAGAAGAAAGAGCCGCAGAATTTCTCAAAAACCGTGAAGTAGGAAATATAAATTCAAAAGACTGGGTAAATACCGTATCGATAGGCCTTACCTATTCATTTGGCAGACCCCCTTGTTATTGTGGAGAGTAAAATAATGCAGTCGTTTAAAGAGAGAATCAATACGCATCATCTTCCCCAGCATGTCGCCATTATTATGGATGGCAACGGAAGATGGGCAAAGTCACGTGGTGAAAAAAGAACTTTTGGACACAAACACGCTATTAAAGCAGTTCGGGAGGCTGTAAACGCCTGTAACGAAATCCATATTCCTTACCTTACCCTTTACACATTTTCCTCAGAAAATTGGAACCGTCCGGAAGATGAGGTAGATACCCTGATGAGCTTGATTTCTGAAACCATCATATTAGAAGCCGAGGAAATCTTCAGTAAAGGTTTACGGATGCATATCATTGGCGATATTGAAAAATTGCCTGCCGACGTGCGTGCAAGTATGCAGCACTTGGTGGATATCACTAAAGATAACAAAAAAGGAAACCTGATTCTTGCCTTGAGCTACGGCTCACAGCATGAAATCCTTAGTGCGGTAAAACAAATAAGCCACAAGGTAAAAACCGGTGAATTATCAGAGGACATGATCACAGAAAAAGTTTTTGAAGATCATCTTTACACCAAAGATTTTCCGCCTGTAGATTTATTGATCAGAACCAGTGGCGAGGTACGTATCAGCAATTTCCTGCTTTGGCAGATCGCCTATGCAGAGCTGCAGTTTCTGGATATTCTTTGGCCGGATTTCGGGAAAGAAGATTTTTTCAAGTGCATCTACGATTACCAGAACAAAGAGAGAAGATTCGGAAAAATAAGCGAACAGCTCGACGAAAATATATAAAAGAAAAGTTAGCAAGATAAAAAATGAAGTTTAAATTCTTACCCATCATCATGTTTGTGGCTTCGGCACATTTCTATGGTCAGATTACTCCCCAGCAGACGCCGCAGGACAATAACCCGGTGTACGCTCAGAACGAAACAGGATCCTACATCCTTAAAGACATTGTGGTAGATGGCGTAAAAAAATATACCCCCGCACAGATTTTAAGATTTACAGGTCTTAACAAGAACGAAAGCGTAGAAATTCCAGGGCAGAAAATAAGTAACGCCATTAAAAAACTGTGGGAAACACAGTCTTTTTCGGAAGTTGAAGTATATATTCAAAGCATCGAAGGTGAACAGATCGTGCTTCGTTTCAATCTGCAGGATCTTAAAGACCTTGGAGAAGTGAAATTTACTGGTAAAGGAATTGGGAAGTCGAAAAGTGAAAAACTCGCCAAAGACAACAACCTGAAACCCGGAACCAAAATCACCCAGAATTTAGTTTCGACCCTGAAAACGAATATTCCGAAAGAATATATTAAAAAGGGTTTCGCTGACGCCAAAGTAACGATTGAGGATAAAGTTAATGCCCAGGATCCTGAATTGGTAGACTGGACGATTAATGTGGAAAGAGGTAAAAAGGTGAAAATCAGCCATATTGAGTTTGAAGGAAACGAGAATGTGTCAGACAGCAAACTGCGCAAAAAAGGTTTCAAAGACACGAAGCAGAAAAGATTCGGTATTCAGGGCATTCTGAAACCATCAAAATTCATTGAAGAGAAATATGAAGAGGACAAGAATAATCTTGTAAACTACTATCGCTCATTAGGTTTTCGTGATGCGAAGATCGTTTCCGATTCCGTGTGGAGAAATCCTAAAAATGATTTTGAAATCAATGTAAAACTTAGTGAAGGAAAAAAATATTATATTGGAGACATCAATTTCCTCGGAAATACAGCGTTCTCTACCGATTATCTTCAGAAAGTTTTAGGATATAAAACCGGTGACATTTATGATGCTGTTGGTTTCAACAAGAAAGTAGGCGAGGATGGCGGAAAAGAAGACGATTCCGATATCAAGTCAATTTATATGAACAACGGATACCTGTTCTCTAACGTTACTCCAATCGAAAAATCAGTTGCAGGTGATTCCATCAATTTGGAAATCCGGATTAACGAGGGCGAAAAAGCAACATGGAACCGTGTGACATGGAGTGGGAACACCACAACGCATGACCACGTAATTTTGCGTTCATTGAGAACAAAACCGGGAAGTTTATTTGCTAAAAGCGATATTAAAAGAACGTATTTTGATTTAGCCGGGATGCAGTTTTTCGATCCGCAGCAGGTTGGTCAGAACATCGTTCCAAATCCACAGGATAACACAGTAGATGTACACTGGACGCTTGTGGAAAAAGGTTCTTCTCAGGTTCAGCTTCAGGCCGGTTACGGTGGTGGATCTTTTATCGGTACTTTAGGACTAACATTCAACAACTTTTCACTGAGAAACTTTTTAAAACTTAAAGATTTTAAACCGGTTCCTCAGGGTGACGGGCAAACGCTTTCAATCCAGGCTCAGGCCGGACAGTATTTCCAGAATTACGGGATTTCATTCACAGAGCCGTGGTTGTTCGGAACCCGACCTACTGCACTTTCTGTAAGTGTAAACCAGTCTTTGGTAAGATATTCTGACCAGTTTGGCGATACTCAGAAACTGAACATTTTCTCTGCAAGTGCAGGATTAAACAGGCTTTTGAGATGGCCGGATGACTATTTCTCACTATATACAGGAATCCAGTATCAAAGCTATGATTTCAGCAATTATCCGTTCCAGTTTGGTAATGAAACTGAATATAACGGTTCTGCAAAAAATTTCAGTTTCAATGTTGGTTTGAGCAGAATGTCTGCCGGTTTAGACCCAATTTTCCCGACGCAAGGTTCCAACTTAGAAGCTTCGGTTAAATTTACGCCCCCTTATTCACTCTTCAGCGACAAGAATTATGCTGCAATGAGTAATGTGGAAAAATACAAATGGCTCGAATTTTATAAAGTGAAGATGAAAGCTGATGTATATAATACCGTTGTTGGGAAGATGGTACTTAGAAGTACTGCCGAGATGGGCTTCCTGAACGGTTATAACAAAGAACTTGGTGCACCGCCGTTTGAGAGATTTTATGTAGGGGGAACCGGATTGTTTGGTGGAAGATATGACGGTAGGGAATTGGTGCCGTTACGCGGTTACGAAAATGCATCCTCAACAGGCGGAACCCTGGAAGATGTAACTCCATACGGTGGAGCAACGATCTATAACAGGTTTGCGCTCGAACTCAGATACCCGATTTCTATGAATCAGACCGCAAAAATTTATGCATTAAGCTTCCTGGAAGGCGGTAACGCATGGAATTCGTTCGGGACTTATAACCCATTCCAGCTGAAACGTTCGGCAGGTGTCGGAGTTAGAGTTTACATGGGTGCGTTCGGCCTTATCGGTTTCGATTTTGCTTACGGTTTCGATAAAACGCTTATGGGTACTGAACCTGCAGGATGGAAAACCCACTTCCTCATGAATCAATCATTATAAAAGGTTATTAGATGAAACAGATCAAATTATTTTCGCTGCTCCTTCTCATATTTTCTGGTGCTCTTGGTGCACAGAAAATCGGAGTTGTCGATACCGATTATATCCTGAGTAAAATGCCTCAGTACAAGGATGCGCAGGACAGGCTTAATGAGCAGATTGCCAACTGGCAGACCGAAATCCAAACATTGCAGTCGGATTTTGATAAGAAAAAATCCCTGCTGGAAAATGAGAGAGTCCTTTTGGTAGGCGATCAGTTGAAACAGCGCGAAAAAGAAGTTGATGACCTTGATAAGAAAATCAAGAACATGATCAATAACCGTTTCGGTACTCTTGGTGAAATCAACAATGCAAGATCAAATCTCACCAAACCTTTCCAGGACCAGATATGGAACGCAATCCGTACAGTGTCAGAGAAAAACAGTTTGGGCATAGTTCTTGATAAAAGCAATAACATTAGTGTAATTTTCCTCGAAAAGCGTTATGATTATACAGATAAAGTGTTAGATTTGTTGCTGAAAAACTCAGGAACAAAAGGCACGGAAAAGCCTGCAAGATCAGGAATGAGCGAGGCAGATGCAAAAGAGGAAAAATTAAGACTGTCTAGAGACAAAGAGATCAAGAATCCAGCAACGCAGTCTAGAAGATCAAAATAAATTTAAACAACAATAAATTATTCAACCCCAATTATGAAAAAATTAAGTGTATTATTTGCAGCAGTAATGATGTTGATAACAGCAGGAGCAGTTAACGCTCAGAAAGTTGCATCTATGGATTACGAAGCTGTATTGGCAGCAATGCCTGAAACTAAGAAAATGACCACAGATTTAGATACTTTCAGCAAAACTAAAGGTGACGAACTTCAGAAGCAGGCAGAGTCTTTCCAAAAAGAAGTTCAGCAATACCAGGCTGATGGTGCTAAAATGACAGAAGCTCAGAGAACTGCTAAAGAAGGTGAATTACAGAAAAAGCAGCAGAATCTGCAGGCGTTGCAACAAACTGCTCAACAAGATTTGGCTTCAAGAAGAGATGCAGCGGTAAAACCGATCATCGACAAACTGAACAATGCAGTTGCTAAAGTAGCTAAGGCAAACAGTTTTGATTTCATCATCGATTCTACGGCATTAATCTACAAAGGTGGTCCGGACGCAACTCCGCTTGTAAAAAAAGAATTAGGTCTTTAATAAACCCTTTCTATAACCTAAACCATCCCGATACTTTCAGGATGGTTTTTTAATTTTGTAAAATGGAAAAAGAAATTTCATCAGTAGAGAAAGTGCGCTTCAGCGACTGCGATCCTATTGGTCACCTTAATAATGTAAAATATCTGGAATACATGCTTAACGCAAGAGAAGATCATGTAGAAAGCGGTTACGGTTTTACTTATGAGGGCTATACCCGCCAGACAGGATGCACCTGGATCACCGTACAGAACGAAATTGCTTATCTTAAAGAAGTGCGTTATAACGCCAAAGTGCAGATTTCGAGCAAAACAATAGAACTGGGCGACCGGCTGTCGAAAGTCGAGATTCTAATGAAAAGCGAAGACGGAAAAACCATTCACAGCATACTGTGGCTTACCGTAATCTATTTCAACATGAAAACACGCCGATCAGAATCACAGCCTGAAGAAACAAAAGACCTTTTCCGCAAATTTTTGGTAAATTTAGAGGAGAAAGATTTCCAAAGCAGAGTTTCATATTTCAGAAAACTGAATAAATCAGCCGCAAAATGACAAAAAGAATACTGATTATCGGAGGTAACGGACAGTTAGGGAACTGTATCCGAAAGATTGCTCCTGATTTTGAAGACCGATGCGAATTTAATTTTACCGATTCAGCAACGCTTGACATTACAGATGGGTCTGCAGTTTCTGATTTTTTCTATGACTATAAACCGCAATTCTGTATTAATGCTTCAGCTTATACTGCGGTAGATCTTGCGGAAACAGAGCCTGAAAAAGCCTTTGCAGTAAATGCAGACGGAGTGGCCAATTTAGCTGAAGCTTGTGCTGAATATAACTGCGTATTGATTCACGTTTCTACCGATTATGTTTTTGATGGTGAAACTGAAATTTCTTATTCTGAAGATAATTTTACGAATCCGCAAGGCATTTACGGAGCCTCAAAACTGAAAGGTGAAGAACTCTCGATGGATATTAATCCAAAGACAGTGATTATCCGCACATCGTGGCTGTATTCAGAGTTTAATAAAAATTTTGTGAAAACAATGCTGAACTTATTCTCCACTAAGGATGAATTGGGAATTGTTGCGGATCAGTTTGGTCAGCCTACCAATGCTAATGATTTAGCAGAAGCAATCATGAAAGTCATCGACACTGAAACAAAAACCTTTGGTATTTTTCATTTTTCCAATTATCCTGAAACAAGCTGGTTCGGTTTTGCTAAAAAGATTGCAGAATTTTCAGATTCGGGAATTAAACTCAATGCAATTACCACGCAAGATTTTCCTACTCCGGCCAAAAGGCCGAAACGAAGTACAATGGCTTTAGATAAAATAGAAAATATTTACCGCATTGAACTGAATCATTGGGAGAATTCTCTTGAAGATTGCATACAAATTCTACAGAAATCATGAAAAAATCAGTCTTTTTATATGTGATTCTGTTCAGCCAGGTTTTGTTCGCACAGAATGTGGTGCTTAATAAAGTTTCAAAAACAAATTCGAACAGCGATAGGTTTCTTTATAAAATAAATCCAGAGGTAGTAACTTCAGAATACCTGGGCGAAATTGAAGTGCAGGGATTTTCTGACGACGATGTTAAAGTTTTCGGCATGATCTACAAAAAAGCAAAAGAAGTGGGAGCAAATGCTTTCTCGTATCTGCCTTTTGAAGCTGTGGAAGGTGGAATGCAGAAATTTGACCCGGCTCATTACAGACTCAGTCTTTATTATGTTGCGCCCGATCAGTTTCCAAAGGAAGACAATATTATTTATCTTATTGCCTCACCGTTTAAGAAACAGACGATCGCCATCAATAAAGCCAACAGGACTTTTCAGCCGCGTACATTTACAAAAATGACACTTACCCCAGGAGAAATTTATACCGTTTCCACTAGAAAGCTTTTAGGGTCAACCATCAAACTTTCTGCACAGGAAAACCAACCCGTGCAATTTTTTCAGTTTTCGGCCTTTTCGGTGAATTCTAATACTGATGGAAACGCTGGTATTAACCTGAAATCTGGAGATATTACCCGACTGGAGCAGTCTTATGCTCAGTTTTTAACCACCATTTATCAGTATCAGGACTAATATTGCGTAAATTTTATAAAAAATTAGACAGATGAAAGTAGATATTCTGGCCATTGGCGCCCATCCGGACGATGTAGAACTCGGTTGTGGAGGAACATTGGCTAAATTAATTTCCGAAGGGAAAAAGGTTGCGATTGTTGATTTAACGCAAGGAGAACTCGGTACACGCGGAACCAATATTACAAGAGCTGAAGAAGCCGCTGAAGCTTCTCACATATTAGGGATTTCGGCGCGGGAGAATTTAAAAATGAAAGACGGTTTTATTCTCAATACTGAAGAGTATCAAATGCAGGTGGTGAAAATGATCCGCAAGTATCAGCCCGAAATTGTTTTTGCTAACGCAATTGACGACAGACATCCCGATCATGCGAAAGCTTCGAAATTAGTTTCCGACGCATGTTTTCTTGCCGGATTGGTTAAGATTGAAACTGAACTTGAAGGTGAAAACCAACAACAGTGGCGGCCCAAGCAGGTTTTCCACTATATCCAATGGAAAAATGTGACTCCGGATTTTGTGGTGGATATATCAGATTTCATGGAGAAAAAAATCGAATCATGTCTGGCGTATAAAACCCAGTTTTACGACCCAAATTCCAATGAACCGATGACTCCTATTGCGACGAAGGATTTTCTGGAGAGTTTAACTTACAGAGCTCAGGATTTAGGCAGATTATCGGGTGTTGACTTCGCTGAAGGTTTTACTTCGGAAAAGTTGCTTGCTTTCAAAAATTTTGACGGAATAGTTTTGTAATTTCTCGAAAAACTCTATATTTGCAACCTCAAACGGTGATTGTAGCTCAGTTGGTTAGAGCGCCGGATTGTGGTTCCGGAGGTCGGGGGTTCGAGACCCCTCATTCACCCACTTAAAACGCATTGATTTTCAGTGCGTTTTTTTTGTTTTATACTTCTAATTTCATTCTACTTGAATAAGCAAATAAAAAAAGCATCCTGAATGGGATGCTTTTTATTTATTAAACTTCGTCGTCGGATTCAATGGTGAATGAACGGCTTTTAAAATCTTTGTCGTGTCTCTCAGAAATTACGTCTTCACCTTTCTGGCTAATGATAAAGTCTGTAGATTCTCTGAACATGTCCTCGAAACTTTTGAAATCTTCTTTGTAGAGATAGATTTTATGCTTTTCGAAAGTCGCTTCTCCGTTTTCCCCAAAATTCTTTTTGCTTTCGGTGATTGTCAGATAATAGTCTCCCGCTTTAGTTTCACGAACATCAAAGAAATATGTTCTTCTTCCTGCTTTCAACACCTTTGTGAAAATTTCATTTTCGTGGCGTTCCTTGTAATCACTCATTTGTAGCTATTTTTTCAAATCTTATTTAAACAAATATAAAAGATTTCTTTTAATTGCAAAATAATTAATCGGTTTTTGTTAACAAAAATGAATTATAAGTAACGAATCCGCATTTTTATGCCGATGCGGTCGTTTCTACTTTAGTGAGATTCAATATTTTATCTGCACGTTTTGCGCTGCTTTCGCGGTGCGTAATGATGATCGAGCTGCTTTTCTGGATTTCGTTTTCGATATTCTGAAGAATGTTTTCCTCGGTCTCAGTATCTAACGCCGAAAGAGAATCATCAAAAATTAAAATCTTCGGTTCTTTAATCAGGGCTCTGGCGATACAGATCCTTTGTTTCTGGCCTCCAGAAAGCATTACACCTCTTTCTCCAACCATTGTTTTGTACTGGTCTTTAAATTCTACAATATTCTTATGAACATCCGCCTTCTTTGCATATTGTTCGACCAGTTTTAAAGAGGGCTTGTCCACCGCAAAACCGATATTGTTTTCGATCGTATCCGAAAACAGAAAACTTTCTTGAGGAATATACCCGATATGTCTGCGGTAGTTTTCCAGATTATGTTCTTTCAGGTTTTTGCCGTCAACTAAAATTTCGCCTTCCGTCGGGTCAATCAGCCGGCAGAGTAGAAGTGCTACCGTTGATTTTCCGCTGCCCGTTTTTCCCATTATCGCCAGTGATTTCCCGGCTTCGATCGTAAAACTTAAATTTTCTAAAGCTTTGATTCCAGTATTCGGATAAACGTAGGATACATTCCTGAATTCAATATCTCCTTTGATCGGATAGATTTCGTTATTGGTATTGATGATTTCGGTTTTCATGTCGAGAAATTCATTTATCCTTGCCATCGATGCATCAGCTCTCTGGTTTACTGATGTAACCCAACCGACCATAGAAAATGGCCAGATCAGAATATTTATATACATGAAAAAATCGGCAATTTTTCCTACGGACAGTTCGTTGTTCAGATATTTTTGCCCGCCGATTACCAGAATTACTACATTCAAAAGCCCAATTACAAATAGAATAATAGTGAAAAAGTAAGCTTCAGTTTTCGCCAGGTCCAGAGCTTTATCCTGATAGTCTTTAACTTTTATACCGTAATTTTTCTCAATATACTTTTCCTTGGCAAAAAACTTCACCACGCGGATTCCGGAGAAACTGTCCTGTACGAAGGTCGAAATCGCAGACTGGCTTTTCTGCATGATTTTCGATTTGTGATTAATAATCGAGCTTACTTTATAAATAACGTAAGACAGAATAGGCAGCGGAACCAATGACCACAACGTCATAGAAACGTCGGTTTTCAGCATATAAATGCTTGTAATGATGAGCAAAATAATAAGGTTCACCACATACATTACGCCTGGCCCCAGATACATTCTCACCGCGACAACATCTTCACTAAGCCGGTTCATTAAGTCACCGGTTGTGGTTTTTTTGAAATCGGTTAAAGACAGTTCCTGATAATGGGTGTAAATTTTATTTTTCAGTTCGTATTCAATTTTCCGTGAGGCAACAATGATGGTTTGCCGCATCATGAAAGTGAAAAAACCTGTGAGTATTGATGAAACAACGATAATCGCTACGTAAATCAGTACCTGTTTGTTAAAGCCCTGATTCGCGGTTTGTGCAATCTGGTCAACAGATTTCCCTACGAACTGCACCTTATAAATACTGAAGAAGTTGCTGGCGATAATAAACAGGAATCCCCAAAACAGCAGGATACGGTGTTTCCAGAAATAAGGGTTTAGGGTTTTCAGTGCGTTCATAAATTGGCTTTTGGCATTCTGAATTTTTGCGGAAAATTTTCCTGATGCAAAAGTAATAAATTGAAAACTGATCGAGCATCTTTATTGAAATTCAAAACGCCAAGCGGGGGAGCAGTTAGCAAAAAAATGTTATCTTTGCACGCATAAAAAGCTCTTTGAAATGTTAGGAAGAAGACAAATCCGTGAAAAAGTTGTAGAATCGGTATATTCGTATTACCAAAACCCTGTAAAAGCTGATGTTTTAGAGAGAAACATGTTTTTACAAATCGAGAAAATCTATCATCTGTATATCTACCAGCTGAATTTTCTGGTTGCCCTGAAAGCACTGGCGGAAAGACAGATTGAGATTGGTAAAAACAAATACATCAAGACCGAGGATAATATAAATCCCAACCAGAAATTCATCAACAATAAAGTTTTGAATATGCTGGAAGAGAATACCGAAAGGCTTTCTTTCACCTCAAAACATCAGGAGCTGAAATGGGATCTGCACGATGAGCTCTTAGTGAAGACTTTCCAGCGCATGACTGCGGGGAAGCGCTATCAGGATTTCATGAAAGAAGAAGGAACTTCTTTTGAAGAAGATCAAAAATTCATAGGTAAATTATTTCTTAGATATATTGCAGAGAATGAAGATTTTCATGATTATATCGAAGGTAAAGAATTGAGTTGGGCTGATGATTTCCACATTTCAAATTCCATGATTCAGAAGACCATCGGGTTTTTTAAGGAGAATGAACCCAGCCATACTTTAATTAAGATGATTAAAGATGAAGAAGACCGCGAATTTGCAGGAAGGCTTTTAAAACAGACCCTCAACCACTGGGAAGAAACCGAGAAAAAACTCGAAGGCAGACTTGAAAACTGGGACATCGAAAGAATCTCGCTCATCGATAAAATCATCCTGGTTACCGCAATCTGCGAACTCGATTATTTTCCGCTTACGCCAGGCAGAGTAATTATCAATGAGTATATTGAGATCTCGAAAGTTTTTTCTACGGACCGTTCCAACATTTTCATCAATGGAATTTTAGATAAGTATACCAAAGATATTAATAGAAATTAGTAAGTATTTATGAAAAATTTAGTGAAATTATTACCGCTTGTTGCGGCACTCGCTTTAGTAAGCTGCAAGAAAGACCAGACCGCTGATCAATTGGTTATTGAGGAAACTACACAAACAGCAGCTGCTCCTGAGGTAGCTCAGGAAGCTGCGCCGATAGCACCTGCTGCACAAACAGGTCCTGCAACAACTGTTGCACTCTCAGAAGCTAATTTTGCTTTTGGGAAAATTAAAAAAGGTGACAAAGTAGAGCATGTATATGAAGTTACCAATACCGGAGCAAATCCTTTGGTGATTTCTGAAGTAAAACCTGCTTGTGGATGTACCGTTCCGGATTATACTAAAGAGCCAATTCTTCCTGGACAAAAAGGTAAAATTACCCTTAAGTTCGATTCTGCAAGTTTCGACGGATTGGTAAGCAAGCAGGCTGAAGTGTATGCCAACGTAGAGAAATCACCTATTGTGATTAGTTTCTCGGCAGATATTCAGCCATAATTATTTAAATTAAATTAATATGATAGCTATATTTTTACAGGCTGCGCAACCGGAAGGTTCTATGATGCCTACAATGATTATGATGGGCCTAATGTTCGTTGGATTTTATTTTCTGATGATTCGCCCGCAGATGAGAAAGGCCAAGCAGGAAAAAGGTTTTCAGGAAACTTTGAAGGTAGGAAGCAGAGTGGTAACCACCTCTGGAATGCACGGCAGAATTGCGCAGATCCAGGATGATGGAGTAGTGATTGAAACACTTTCGGGTAAATTAAAGTTCGAGAAAGCGGCTATTTCCAGAGAATTCACGCAACAGCGTTTCCCTGATTCTGCGCCGGACGATAAGAAGTAAATTTTTATATACAGATAAAAAGAGCAGCCATTTTTGGTTGCTCTTTTTTTTCCTGCCTTAAAAAGTAGAAGGCCGGAAGAAGAATATAGAAATTTGTGTTTTTATATGGAAAATGCTTCTTCCGGTAAACTTCCTCGTAAATTTGTGTAATAACAACTGCCCAAAAATAACACGTTTAGACACGTAAACCATACGGAAAACCGTAAAACCACTGCTTTTCATATTAAATATTGTTTAAATGATGCCCAAATCCTTGCATTGGGCAATAAGATGTTCGGAACTGTTTGCCCTGAAAGTATCTTTTAAAGAACTGATTGTTTTTTCAACAAAACTTAAGCTGGTTGATTTCAGCCCTTTTCCCTGCAGATGCTGCGGGATGTTTTTCTGTAATATTCCCTAGGAAAGAAGCTGAAGTATCGTAAGTTCGGTAGAACTTAATTCGATTGTATTCTTGCTGATGTTGTATTTGTTTTCTAGGGAAAGATATTTTTTGTTTTCGTCCAAACTCAAAATTGCTTTTTTAAGTTCCCTTGCATCACCTCTTCCTTTTTCCACATAACCGTCGATATGAAATTCTTTGAAAAGTCTGTCGATTTTTCCGGCTTTCTTTTCAATAGAGAAAATCAGGGTTTTTATTTCGGGCAGCAATTTCCTGACTTCCGAAACCAACTGTGCACCATCTTTTATAGTCTGCGGCCTGTGATCTTCATCGAATGAAAGATCGGTAATAAGAAGGTCGAACGGTGTATTATCTAACACACTTCGTTTTACTCTCTCCATTGCATCGTCGCAGTAATAAACAAAATGCGTATCGGTAATTTCTAAATCAATCAGCGTTTTCAATACGGAAATACCAGAACTCTCATGATCTTCTGCAATAAGTACTTTCTTAAACATGTCGTTACTTTTTATCAAAAGGAAGCAGAATATTGATTTTAGTTCCCTTCTCTGTTTCAGTGTCAAAAGTAACAATACCATTGAAAGAAGAAATACGGTTTACCGTATTCTGAAGACCATTTTTTAAATTAAAATTATTTTTTGGCAATCCAACGCCATCATCAAAGTAAAAAATGCAGATTAAATCATTGTCTTTTTCAAACCTGAGCGATACTTTCTGCGCCGAACTGCGTTTTTTCATGTTGACGAGAAGTTCCTGGAGCACAATAATTAATCCTTCTTTTAAAGGTTGCGAAAGGGCTTCCCAAACAGTTTCGTGGTTGCCAATGATAATGATCTACGTATGTGAAGATGAAAAGGATTGCAGCAGATGGGCAATTTTCTCTGAATAATTTTCTTCATTACTTTTCATTGTGCCATCATAAGAAATGTCGCGGGATTTTTCATAAATGATTTCAAGCTTGTCGAGCAGGGCCTCTTTATCGAGATTTTCCTGATTTTCAACTTCGGTCATTACCTGATATACTCCGTTTGCGACTACATCGTGTACTTTCTTGGAATATTTCAGTTCTGTTTTTTTAATTTTTAGTTGGTTTTCCTGTTCAACTCTTTTCTTACGCCGTCTGTACCAAAATACACCACTGATAATTGTACAAACGGCAATGCCCAAAGCGATATACTGCTGAAGAATATGATAATTTTTTTCAGCGTTTTCGGCTTGTGCGTTCAGAAAGGCTGCCCGATTTTTCTCCGAATCATATCTGATCATGGCGAACTGATTTTTCACTTTATTTCTTGCAGTTTGCAGGCTGTCATCAACTTTCCGGTAGATTTTAAAATATTGTTTTGCATTCTCACCGTTTTCTAAACTGATCAGTTTTTGAAGCGCCTCAAGTTGATCAGGTGGACTTTTTGCATTTAATGCCACCTGATACATTTCCCGGGCATGATAAAGTGCCAGGGCCGGATTTTTTTTACTGAAATAATCGGAAAGGTGAGCATGACTCGCATTTTGGCCTAATAGCTGACCTTCTTTTTCGCGGATTTTTAAGGCAGCAAGCATTTCCGGTTCTGCGTTATAGCTGCTGTCTTTTTTCCATTTTATAAATGCGGAATTGTCGATAATCATTGCATTCTTTGTATTTTCTTTCAGTAAGTTTTGAAAGATGGCAAGTGCAGAATCATATTGCTTTTGTTTAGCATAGGTGATCGCCAGATTGTTTTGAATAATTTCGAGTTCCGGTTTTATATTGGTTTTTGATCTCGCTTTTTTCAGATATAAAACAGCGACTTCATAGTTTTTAAGATTTTGCTCATTGGTGCCCAGAAGGTTGTAATTTGTTGAAAGATAATCGGTGTCATTGGCTCTCTCGAAGATTTTCACTGCATCTACCGCGTTTTCCTGACTTCCCATAAAATCCCCGTAATCGGCCTGTATAATTGCCATATTCAGCATGCATTTTGCCATGCCGATACTGTCTTTGTTTTTGCCAAACTCAATTTTGGCCTTATTCAGAAAAGCGAAAGCGCTGTCTTTGTTATTCTGATCCATATGAAACCATGCCTTTTCGTAATAAGCATTAGTATTGCTGGCCGCAGGAAGCGATTTATTCTCTTTACACGAGCACAGGATAACAAGCAGAAGGACAAACTGAAACTTCAAGGATTTTTTTCTTAAATATAAATAAATTTTTAGGCAAAGATCAAGATCAGCAGACTCGCCACAAAAATTCTGAAAATGGTTACCAGCGGATAAACCTGCGCATAACTTTGGATCGGCACATCAGAATCCAGATAATTTGTACTGAAAGATAATGCCGCGGGATCTGTATAGCTTCCGCTCATGATTCCGGCCAGCTGCAGGAAATTAATCTTCATGATAAAACGGCCGATAATAACCATCGTGATCAGCGGTATGAAAGTAATCGCTGAGCCAAAAAGAAGCCAGTTCCATCCATTGTACTGTATGAAATTTTCATAAAAACCATCACCTGCATGAATTCCCACCGCAGCGAAAAACAGGCAGATTCCCAAATCTTTCATGAAATAAATTGCGCCGTTATTGATATAGGAATGTATGAAAGAGATTCCGCCATATCTGGAAATCAAAAGTGCGACAATCAGTGGACCAGCGGCAAATCCTAATTTTATCGGCACGGGAAGACTGGGAATTGCAATCGGAATTGAACCTAAAATGACCCCCAGCAGCAAACCGCCGAAAAGCGAAAGGAAATCGGGCTCAAGAAGTTTTTTTTCTGAATTCCCTATAATCTTTTCTACTTCTTCAATCGCTTCTTTTGAACCGATAACCCTTAATTTATCACCGTAAAAAAGTTCAAGCGAAGGACGCGGAAGAATTTCCCGGCCTGCACGGAACACGCGCGTTACCTTTAAATCATAGGTGTTGTAAAGATCAAGTTCGGAAAGCTTTTTGTGAATCACCGAAGGTTTGGTAACGAAAATATTTTTATTGTGAATGTCGGAATCTGATTCGATGAAAAGATCGCTGGATGGCCTGCCAACCAAGGCAATAAAGTCGTCAACATCTTTCTCTAGCCCCACCAGCATTAGCACATCACGGTCTCTCAGATGCATGTCTGAAGTAGGGGATTGTACCGCTTCACTGCCGCTGTGTTTAAGCCGAGAGATTACAATGTCATGCCCGAAATCTTTGATCGACTGGTGTATTGATTTTCCGAAAAATTCAGGATTTGTGACCCTCATTTTTTTGTGAATCAACGGAAGCTCACTGTTAATTTTCGACATGCGGAATTTCCTCATCTCTGTTTCCGGATGAATTTTCAGCAGGATTTTCGCCACGATAATCGTTCCTATAATTCCGAAAACTCCTAAAGGATAAGTGATGGCATACCCGATGGTTGGGTCGTTAAAGGCACGGTCCGGAAAAGAATTCTTTATTTCTTCGATGGTGTTTTTTGCTGCTCCTAACCCCGGAGTGTTGGTAACAGAACCACTCATGATTCCCACCAGATCTTCCATTTTCAAGCCCGTCAAATGGTACAGAATAATCGTAATTACCCCTCCAAACAGTACAGTTGAAACCGCTAAAATGTTAAACTTTAAACCTTCGTTACGGAATGAGGAAAAAAACGATGGTCCCACCTGTAAACCAATACCATATACGAAAAGTATCAAACCGAAATCACGGATGAAGTTTAGGATTCCATGATCAATGCGATACCCGAAATGACCCAAAATCAGTCCCGTAAACATCACGGCCGAAACACCAAAAGTAATCTTGCCGAGTTTTAACCTGCCAAAGAAAATTCCCGATCCCACGGCGAGCATGATTACAACGATGGATTGAGTTACAGTAGGGTTTTCAACGGGGAGTAGTAATGCTTTTAACCAATCGAACATGGCGTGAATTTTAATCAAATTTAGTGCTTATAACTTCAAAACGGGACAATAAAAGAGTGAATTATGTCAGATCTGTGTTATTCTTTCACTCTTAAAAGCTGAAAGCCAATCCCACAGTTCAGGCAGTTCTTGGTTTCGCAGAAATTTTTGTAGTGATAGATAAAAGCCTGACTTTCCAGCGAATTACCGATTTCTAATCCCAATAATTTCCAGCCTTCTGTCACAGTATTTTTTTCAGGGGGAATTTTGCGGTAAAAATCGAGAATTTCATCGTTTATATATTCATCTGAATTTTTGTGATAAGCATATTTAAAGGGCAGCACCGCGTTTATAATAATCAGGTTTACGAAATCTTCTGTAAGAGATTTTTCGCCTTCTACCGGAGAGATTTTCCGGAAATTGAATCGGTTGTTCCAATATTCGCTGGCCTTAACGCCCTCGAAAATTCCCTTAATCTCATCAATGTTTTTGGCAAGAATAAGTTTTGAAAAAAGGTTTTGATTTAAGTGGTACAGAGATGCCAGCTGAGAAAGCCTTACCGTGGGAAAATTTGGCGGCCGGAGTTTCGAAAACTTAGGGGTAATTTTTACAGCAGGCAACTGGAATTTTGCCTGGAGAAAATCAAATTCTCTTTTCCAGATTTGCATCTGTTCGTCCTCCGGCTTTTGTAGCCAACCGCAGATGCCGAAAAACAGGGCTTCGAGTTGAATTTGGTTCTGACGGATCTTATTCACCACCGAAAAATCGAGACTTTCTGCAAGCTGGCGGAAAATTTCAGCATTAACTTTCAACCCAAATCCATACGCTAAATGCTGAAAGAGGACAGCTTCGTAGTTATTTTTGTTGAATTTCAAGCCTTTTTCGATTTCAAGAGACTTTTCATCTAATTTTTTCAGCAGCGTTTCTTCAGGAAAATAAAAAGGAACTGCGTCGGGTCTGAACAGATTTTCGCAGGGAATAAACTGGTGGTTTCTGATCATGGAATCATAATTCCTGAGCAAGGTTTCATCAATATAATTTTTCAGTTCAAGCGTCGGAATATTTTTATCTTTAAGTTCATCAACATCGACATCATGATAGAACACTGCATGTAAAATTAAATTTTCAAATTCAGGATTGCCGGAATGCTGATGAAAAATGTAATCTGAAGATTTTACGTGCAGTTCGATATTTCCTGCTAAGATCAGCTCACTGAATTTTATTTTGCCATAAAGAAAATCTGGGCCGGAGTCGAAATTCCATTTTCCAAAATCCAGAATTTCCAGATTGTTTCCTTCAACATCTTTAAAATCAAAACTCGTGAAAATCTTGAAATTCCAAAGATATTGAAGGAGCTTCTCATTCATCTTCGAGGCGGTTTTATATTAGTTCTATTATGGAGTCAGGGCCGGATTTTTGAAGTTTTTCAGCGTTTCCTCGTACATCTCTTCATAAAGCGGCAAAATATTTTTAAGGTCGAATCTGATAGCCTGTTTCTTTGCGTTTGTTTTCATTTCCGTTAGCAAATCTTCGTTGCTTAAGAGTTTTATCGCGTAGTTGCTCATGGCTTTTACATTGCCAATTTCAGCTAGAAATCCTGTTTCTCCCTGAATATTTACTTCCGGAATTCCTCCAGCGTTTGAGCTGATGACCGGCGTGTGTGCAGCCATTGCTTCAAGCGCTGCCAATCCAAAACTTTCCTGCTCAGAAGGGAGTAAAAACACATCGGAAAGCTGCAGAATCCTGTACAGATCGTTCACTTTTCCCAAAAGCCTGATTTTATTGATTAAGTCGGGATTCTCTTCGAGGAATCCGTTTACTTTCTCCATATCCGGACCTTCGCCGATAATAATGAGTTTAGATTTTACATGTTTTTCAACGTCTTTAAAAATCTCTAAAACATCTTCGATCCGTTTCACGGGCCGCAGGTTGGATACGTGAATAAGAATTTTTTCGTCATCAGTCGCAAACTGACTTCGGCTGCAGTCGGTACATTCATCAAACTCAGAATTATCAATAAAATTGGTAATGACCTTGATTTCCTTTTTAATATTGAAAAGTTGGAGCGTGTCTTTTTTTAAACTTTCGGAAACGGAAGTAATTGTATCTGACTGATTGATGGAGAATTCTACGGCATGTTTATAACTCGGATGCTGCCCAACCAGCGTGATGTCTGTGCCGTGAAGTGTCGTCACCAGCGGAATGTCTCTGCCTTCTTCCTTCAGCATTTGTTTCGCAGTAAAGGCTGCGTAGGCGTAAGGGATAGCGTAATGCGCATGCAGTAAATCGAGTTTATAAAGATTAACTACGCGGTAAATCATTGAAGAAAGCGCGATATCATACGGCTGATACTGAAAAAGAGGATAGGTTTGAACGTTTACCTTGTGGAAAAAAATATTGGGATTGGTAATGTCAAGTCTTGCGGGAAGATTAGAGCTTATAAAATGTACTTCGTAACCTTTATTGGCGAGCGACATGCCTAATTCTGTAGCAACAATGCCACTTCCGCCATAGGTTGGGTAACAGAGAATTCCGATTTTCATAACTGTATTTTTGTTAATTGAAATTACTCAATTACTGTTTTATTGTTTTTTTGTCCTGTAGGGCCGCTTTTCGCGGAAGTTTTCAGATCTAATCCCGTGCCTGCTTTCAGACTGGAATTTACCAAAACCGGCAGCCGGCCTGAAATATTAGTGCTGCCGTTCAATGCATTCGCGCCAGCAGTCATTGAATCATCATTGTTTTCATAAGCTACCAATACCGTGGAAACTTTAGAAATATCTACATCTTTTAATGCATAAGCGGATCCGAAGACATTAAGAATAATCTGATGGTTTTTGCTTAAATCTGCCAATGCCTTTTTGCTTTCGGCCGATATTTTATAAGGTTTGTAAGCGGTGGAATTATCCTTATGAAATCCAACAATCACTTTTGAATTTTTCGGAATGGAGGAGATTTCTGAACTTTTCTTTACAATAACTGTAGTTCCTAAATTTAACTGATTTGCAAATGTTTGGTAAGGGGCTTCTTCCAGAGGAACGTAGTAATAGGTTTCTTTACAGTTAAGCGGAAGCAGTTTTTTATCGTCTTTAAGCAAGGTCAAAGCGTTTGCGTATAGATTCTGAACCAGTATTTTATGGGAATCATTATTCAGATCATTGTTGATGTTTTCCGGATTTCGGGTTTCATATTTATCCAGACCAAGGTAATACTTGGTCAGCAAAATTTTCTTCACACTTTCTTCTACGCGTGACTGACTGATTTCTTTATTATCTATCGCCAACTGAATCAATCTTTTTCCTTCTTTTACGCCCTCCGAAAATAACATGATATCGTTTCCGGCTTTAAAAGCAAGGGCATCCAGTTCACCCGGTTTATACCGTTTTGCTACAGCTCCCATGTTTAAAGCATCGGTAATAATTAAACCTTTGTAACCCAATTTCTCTTTGAGCAATCCCGTAATAATGTTTTTGGAGACAGAAGCGGGGATTCCATTTTCTTTTTCTAGAGCGGGTACATAAAGGTGGGCCACCATAACGCCGCCAATTCCTTTGTCCATAAGCGCTTTGAAAGGAGCGAGTTCAACTTCGTTCAGACGTTGGAGATTGTGAGAAACAACCGGCAAGTCCAGATGGGAGTCGGTGTTTGTATCACCGTGACCGGGAAAGTGCTTAATGGCTGCTAAAATATTATTTTCCTGCAAACCGTTGGAGTAGGCTAATGCAGAACTGATTACATTCGGAACTTCAGAACCGAAACTTCGGTTACCGATGATGGGATTATCCGGATTGGTATTTACATCAACCACCGGCGCAAAATCCCAGTTAATGCCCATTCGTTTGGAATCTTCGGCAATTTTTGCCGCCATTTGAGTAATGAGATTTTTGTCCTGAATCGCCCCCAAAGTCATGGCCCACGGAAATTTGTGTGCCGCCGCGATTCGCTGAAAAAGTCCCCACTCTGCATCCATCCCAATCATAAGCGGAACTTTAGATTTTTTCTGGAATTCGTTCACGAGGTTAATTTCCCGCGCAGCATCGTCCTGCATCAGGATTAATCCCCCAATTTGCTCTTTTTCTACGATGCTTCTTACGTTGCTGATATGTTCTTCGTCCTTATTAGTATAAAGTGCGACAATGAACAGCTGACCTAATTTTTCGTCCTGCGAAAGGTTATTATAGGTTTGATTAACCCAATTATTTGCCTTTCTTAAATCATCTTTTGATAGATTTTCCGGCTGATATTGAGCAGATAACTGCAGAGAAAACAAGAAAATAAAAATATAGGTAAAAGGATGTTTCACTTTTTTCATTGATATAGATTGAGACGTTTAACAAAAATACGATTTTTAATATTCAAATGCTATATTTATTGGCATGCATATTGAGTTGTACGAAACAATTCAAACTTTAAAAATAATAGAAATGAAAAATTACTTTACCATACTGCTTTTGGCTTTATTTGGCTTTTTGGCAGTGAGCTGTACCGATAGAAATGATGATGTATTAGTAGATGATAATGATACTTATCCAATGATGCGTGATGTTACCGGCACATTTAACAGCGGAAACAGCTATACCATCAATCAGGGAATTAATATCGCCACTACCGATGTCGTTTTAGTATACAGAAATATAAATTCAGCTTCGGGCGGAAGTGCTGTTTGGCAGCTTTTACCTAAAACCGAATATTTGACAGGCGGCAGAGAATTAGACTACAATTTTTTATTCGATACCGCGGATATTGAAATTTATACTGAAGCCAATTTCGATCAGGCAACACTCAGTGCTTCGGAAGCAACAACGTACCTCAATAATCAAAGATTCAGAATTGTTTTAATTCCTGCCTCACAGGGCAAGAATGCAAACGTGAACTATGAAGATTATCAAAGCGTAATTAAATTTTACAATATTCCGGACCGGGATTAAAATATAAGACTTATCATCCATGTAAACCCGCTGAAAAATTCAGTGGGTTTTTCCAATATGATTTTTGTCTGTTTTTGGGCATTTTCCTTATTTTTCGAGTAACATAATTTTTAAATCAGGCAGATTTTCTTACATTTAAACTTCAATTTAAATTTAAAATTATGAGTGTTCATATCGCAGCAAAAAAGGGTGAAATCGCTAAAACAGTTTTGCAACCCGGCGATCCGCTTCGTGCGAAATATATTGCCGACAATTTTCTGACTGATGTAAAATTGGTAAGTAAAACCCGCAATATCTTTTATTTTACAGGATTATACAAGGGTAAAGAAATCTCAGTAGGTGCGAGTGGTATGGGCGCGCCAAGCATCGGAATCTATTCTTATGAACTTTATACGGAATATGATGTAGACACTATTATCAGAATTGGAACATGTGGTGGCTACACTCCTGAACTACACCTTTTTGATGTACTGAATGTTGAGAATGCCGCAAGTGAATCCACTTATGCAAAATTTGCATGGGGCATCGAAGAGGAGTTGATTGAAAATCAGGGAAATGTTTACGAACTGATTAACGAAACTGCCAAGAATATGTCACTTAATTTAAAGCCGACAAATATTCATACCAGCGATGTTTTTTACAGAGCAACTCCTGGGATACCGGCAATCGCAGAAAAATATAATTGTACCGCCGTTGAGATGGAAGCCTTCGCACTCTTTGCTAATGCAAAACATTTAGGCAAGAATGCGGCAACAATTCTTACGGTTTCAGATATTATTCCTACACAGGAACAGATTTCGGCTGACCAGAGAGAGCAGGCTTTAACACCGATGATTCAGCTGGCACTGGAAACAGCTTTGCATCTCTAAAATAGAATCATATTACTGAAAATAAAGAACGCTTTGATTTTTCAAAGCGTTCTGTTTATAATATCATCGTCATCTTCCAACAGATGCCCAAAATAGTCTTTTTTAACTTTCAGGTAACTTTCGCTGTCTGAAGTAGAATTAATCTGCAGCGGAATCCTTTTGTTCAGGCGAATATTGCTGTCTTCTACAATTTTCATTTTCGCCGGATTATTGGTAAGAAGATTTATTTCTTTTACTCCCAAAATATTGAGTACTTCTATCGCATCACCAAAATCTCTGTCATCTGCCGGAAGTCCTAATTTCAGGTTAGCTTCTACCGTATCAAAACCTTTTTCCTGAAGAGAATATGCCTTCAACTTATTGATGATCCCAATATTTCTTCCCTCCTGCCGAAGATAAATAATAATTCCGCCGTTTTCGCGGATGAATTTCATCGCTGCATCAAGCTGTTGCCCGCATTCGCATTTCTTTGAGTGAAAAACTTCACCGGTAATACATTCTGAATGAAAACGTACATTGATTGGTTTTGAAAGATCGCTGTTTTCGGCAATAATCGCCATGTGAGGCATCCAGTCGTTTTCGTCTTCAGAAAAAGCAATCATTCTGAAATTCCCGTACTCGGTGGGAACCTGAGCTTCCGCTTGAATTTTTAACATGTAGAATCAGTTTTTAAAGGTAGATAGTGAATCTTTGGAAATATTGCCTTGCAGAAAACTCATATTGGTCTTAATTCTTACCAAATATCTGTTGAGCACCTCATCTTCGTCTTTATTAAGGAATTTTCTGAGTTTCTGGAGTTTCTTGTATGACTTCTCGAATTTTAATCTCGAACTTTCCATTTCAACAAGATTATAGGCATTAATTGCGCTTATATAATCTTTTAAATGTAGTTTCAGTTTCGTGACTTCAGAATTTACAGCATCATTCCGGAACTTAGGAAATGAACCGATTAAGCTGGTAATTTCTGATGAGTATATAATAAGATTTTTTCGATCGCTTAATGAGTACGTGAGGCCTGTTCCATTTAAAGAAACAGAGTTTTCACCTACGGGCGAAAGATTTATCTTTTCGGCAGAACAGGAAAAAATAAAAAATAACAGTAAAATGTAACGAACTTTAAGTTTGGTCATTTTTCACGTTTTGATACAGGACCGGATTAAGACTTTCATCATTATACATTTTCATCTGTTTATAAACTTTCATCTTAATCTTACCGCTCTCAATATCAAAAAGCAAATGGTCTATTGCTTCAGACAGATCTTTTTTCTGCTCCAATAATACATTAAGCTTATTGGTACAGTTAAATCTGTGTTCTTCACTTGCAGAAGTTCTGTGAGCTTCAAGTGACATGTGGTAGACTTTCAGTGCGAGAATCGACAGGCGATCTACTGCCCATGCAGGGGTTTCGCTGTTGATTTTTGCGTTGGAATCCGGAGTGATATCTGAATATTTCTGAAGAAACCAACTGTCGATAAACTCTACCAAATCAGTTCTTTGCTGATTCGAAGAGTCTATTCTTCTTTTAATTTTTAAGGCTTCAAGCGGCTCTATATTTTCGTCGCGAATAATATCTTCCAAATGCCATTGAACGGTATCGATCCAGTTCTTTGCATACAAAAGCCATTCCAAAGAATTTTTTTCAAAGGAATTGTTGATAGGAGTATCTACATCATCGTTTTGGTGATAATCATTAATCGACTGATTAAAGATTTCCCAGGCACTTTCGGAAAAACTCATAACTGAAAATTAGTTCGCAGGATTTGAATTGTTTTTCGGGTCTTCGGGAGTTTTTTTGTCTTCCTCTTTCACAGCATCTTTAAATTCTTTGATACCTGAACCCAAACCACGCATCATTTCAGGAATTTTCTTACCTCCGAAAAGGATGAGTAAAATTACAGCAACAATAAGTAGATGCTGCCAGGAAAGTGCTAATATAGTAAGTGTAACCATGTTCTAAATTTTGTGCAAAGTTAAATTATATTTTTCAATTTACCCAACCCAATGGGTCCACAGGATTGGTACCGTTCCAAATCTGAAAATCAAGCGTGTAAGTCCCGTCGAAATCGGCACCTACAGTGCCAATGGACGTTCCCGCTGAAACCTGCTGGTTGGCAGATACCATAGTGTTCGATAAATTCGCGTAGATTGTAAAATAGTCGCCATGTTTTACAAAAACCATTTTAGATCCGTCCCCGGACGCAACTACTCTGGAAACGGTGCCAGGCGCTACACATTTGGCTACAGTTCCTTTGGCTACAGCAATCTTGATCCCGTTATTTTCCTCTATAATATTTTTAAATACAGGATGCGGTTGCCGCCCGAAACGGTGAGTAATGGTTCCGTATGCGGGCATTCCCATTTTTCCGCGGTTCGCTGCAAAATTATTTCCTACTGCACTGGAGACTCCATAATTGGTCATCGCCTTGGTTTCTGCAGCTTTTTTCTGATCTTCATTTTTCTTGCTTAGTGAAGCTTCAGCTTCTCTGGCATCTGCGGCTTTATCTGCGGCAGCTTTTGCGTTTGCTGATGCAATCGCAGCGTCTCTGGCGGCGGCAGCTCTTCTGGCTTCTGCTTTTTCTGCGTCGGCTGCTTTTTTAGCGTCCTCAGTTTTCTTGGAATCAGCAGCGGCCGCTATTTTTGCTTTCTCGGCCTCGTCAGCTGCTTTCTTATCAGCAATATCTTTCAGTCGTTTAGCTTCCTCATCGGCTTTCTTTTTTTCTAATGCTAAAGCCTCAAGCCGGGCTTTGTTTTCAGCCTCAATCCTAGCTTTTTCACGATCTGCAGCTATTTTTGCAAGTCGGATTTTCTCGGCTTCGGCTTTTTTTCTTTCCTCTTCCTTTGCTTTTGCAATACGGATTTCCTCGGCAATGATGGAACGGATTTGTCCTTCCAGTTTTTTAGATTCAGTCTGCTTCTGCTTCAGTTCTGCGGTAAGTTGTGCTTCGTTTTTCTTAAATTCCTGAAGAAGATTTTCCTTCTGTTTTTTTTCTGCAGCAATGGTGAGTAAATCTTTCTGCTGGTTAGATAAGATAGTTTCTTTGTCTTTTACAGACTTCTGTTTCAATGAAATATTCTGGAGAAGTACCTGTGCAGCTTTGGAGATTTCAGCAGCTTTTTTATCCTGATAATCAGAATAATCTTTTAGATACTGAACCCGGCGTAGAGCTTCGCCCAGGTTTTTTGAAGAGAGAATGAAGGTTACCTTATTCTGTACCCCCTTATTCTTATAGGCTTTAACTAGAACTTCGGCGTAATTTTTTCTCAGAACAGCCAGTTCCCGGTTTTGCCGGTTAATTTCAAGCTGACGGAGATAGATATCGTCCTCAATCAGTCTTTTTTCCTTTTGGGTATTGGTGTAAACTTTTTCGCGAAGCTGAATTTTTTTCTGAACATCGTTAAGGTAAGCTACAGAAAGTTTAGACTGTTGCTGAGTTTTCGCTAAATTGGCATTGATGGAGGCAATCTGTTTCTTAAGTTCTGCATTCTGCTTTTGAAGTTGTTCCTTCTTCTGTGAGAATAAAATCCCGAACAGAAAAAGTCCTATTAAAAAGCTTAATTTCTTAATCATCTAATCTCAGTTTTCGTATAATTATTGGGAACGGAATACGGAGTTTCCATCTTTGAACTGTCAAATTTCGTATTTTCCAACATAATTTGGCTCGTTTTTGTGCCTTTTATTAATATTTTAACGTTTGTTGGCAAATTCATAGATTCGAAAGTAGTCCAATTTGAATATGAAACTTCCAGATTGTCCGCAAAGTTCACGTTCTTTAAATTAACTTTTGAAAGATTAAAATCATTAGCATAATCTAATTGCACGGCATATTCAGATACCTTCCCGTCGTTCTCAAATTTCAAGTTTTTAGCAGAGGTCAATGTATAACCCTGGGCGTTTTTAGTTAAGACAAAATCCTTTTCATTTACCGGAATAAAAGTTTTACCGATGAGAAGATTTTGCAGCGAATTAAAATCGATGAAGTTTACATTCAAAAGGTTATTGAGGTAAGAAAAATCAGATTCGATATAGGTTTTATTCCACTTCTCATAGCCCTGAATTCCATCCGGAGTTGCGATTCCGCGACCCACATTCAGGAAAACTGCAATCATATTCATCCACACTTTTTGCCCATTTTCAATGTAAATTGTCGCATCGAGTGTAGGAATAAAGTTTCCGGTTTCCACATTGACTCTTGAATTAATCTTGACTTGCTGGAAATTCGGTTTTTTATTAATTTCTTTAAAAAAGGCAGAAGTCTCCGCCACAGGAGCGTTGGTGCTTAAAGGTGCATTGGCAGCATTTTGTGTCTTACACGAGAGGAGTGAAACTGAAGCCAGTAGGATGATGATATAATTTTTCATAAGAACTTTTACTTTATATTGGGTAAAAAGTTTGCAATATTAACGCCAAACCACACAAATTGTTTTGTGTGGCTTGCGTTAAGTTTTTGTATTGATTGATCAGCTTTTGGAAAGAAAATCCAGAACCGAGTAATCTCCCAGTGAAATTTCCCTCGCAACGCCGAAGTATTGTGCGGAGTTTCCAATCATCGAATTGCTCAGGTTTCCGTGATCTATTAATGTATCTTCCTGAATCAGTGAGTGATCGATGTTTGAATTAATGATTTTGGTATTGTTTCCTACCGAAACACAAGGTCCGATTTTCGAGTTTGAAATCTCTACATTTTCCCCAATAAAACACGGCGGAATGATAAGACAATTCGTGATTTTAGCGGTAGCGGGATAGTTGGCAACATTCTCTTTTTCATAATGAAGGACTTTACCATTAGTCTCCACTGTAGCATTTTTATTGCCACAATCCATCCAGTCGTCAACTTTTCCCAGAGAAAATTTTGCGCCCTTCTGACGAAGGTTTTCCAGAGCGGTTGTTAACTGATATTCGCCTCCCTGTTTGATGTCGTTACTCATGATGTAATTAATCTCATCCATCAGTTTCTCAGCCGAATTGAAATAATAAATCCCAATAATGGCAAGATCAGAAACAAAGGTTTTAGGCTTTTCGACGAAATCTGTAATAAATCCGTAATCGTCGAGCTTTACTACTCCGAATGCGGAAGGATCATCCACCTTTTTCACCCAGATAACGCCATCGGAATTTTTATCAAGAATAAAATCTGCTTTAAAAAGGGTGTCTGCAAATGCTACAACTACATCTCCCCGCATGGACGCTTCAGCACATTTAATTGCGTGGGCGGTGCCAAGCGGTTCGTCCTGGGTATAAACACTTCCTTTTGCACCTAATTTCTCTGCAATTTGAATTAAAGAGGCCTCAACCTGAGGTCCGAAATCACCGATAATAAAAGCAATTTCATCAATTTTTTCACCTGCAACTTTAGCGATATCTTCTACAAGGCGCTGAACAATAGGTTTTCCCGCGATGGGGATTAATGGTTTAGGAACGGTTAATGTGTGAGGTCTTAATCGGGAACCTCTTCCCGCCATCGGAACGATAATTTTCATAATTTGTTTATTTTTTTTGGCTGCGAATTAAACTTCAGCAGCAATATTTTTAATGTTTTAATTTATTTCCAAAACGGAAATTATTTAGAGGTACTTCCGAATCCGCCAGCGCCGCGATCCGTTTTACCAAGTTCTGCTACTTCTTCCCAAACTGCAGTTTCATGTTTGGCGATTATCATTTGAGCAATCCGGTCGCCGTTATTTATCGTGAAAGGTTCGCCTGATAAATTTACTAAAATTACGCCTATTTCTCCCCTGTAATCTGCATCGATGGTGCCTGGCGTATTCAATACAGTGATTCCGTTTTTTATTGCAAGACCACTGCGGGGGCGGATCTGCGCTTCAAAACCCTGTGGTAATTCAATGAGTAGCCCTGTGGAAATCAGTTTTCTTTCTAAAGGTTTTAATGTTACAGATTCCTCAATGTTTGCGTAGAGATCCATTCCGGCAGATAGTGCCGTTTGATATTTTGGTAAAGCGTGTTTGGATTTGTTGATGATTTTTATTTTCATTGAATTTTATCTCTTAAATTTATTCAGTAGACTTTGCGGAACCAGCTTCTGGGTTTTAATTAAAATAATTGCTAATACTACAAAAATTAGATTACCCAGCCAGAAATTGTCTTTGAAGTTTTGGTAATACACGAGCGAAACAATAATCGTTACGCAAATAATGATAACATTCCCATAAAGATTGTACGGAATTGGGTGCTTAATTTGCCCCCAAATATAAGAAACTACCATCATTACAAAATATGAAGCGATAGTTGCCCATGCAGAAGCCCAGTAGCCGTACCTCGGAATAAAATAAAAGTTAATGGCAATGGTAACCGCGGCGCCAAGAAATGAAATATAACCACCCACGATGGTTTTATCTAAAAGTTTGTACCAAACGGAAAGATTCAGGTAAATTCCTAAAAAAAGGCTTGCAAAAAACAGGATCGGAAGGATTGGAATTCCCTCGTAATATTCCGGATTTCTAAGGTAAAATCTCGAAATCCACTCCAGATTCACACAGAGAAAAACAATGATCATACAGTTTACCGCAATAAAAACATCCATGAGTTTCGCATAGGTTTTCCCTGCATTTTCGTTTTTTGAATGACTGAAAAAGAAAGGTTCAATTCCCAATACATAGGCCTGCCTGAATAGCACCACAAACGTTACAATCTTAGCCACTGCACCATAAACGCCCAATTCGTGCCTTCCGATTTCTTCGGGTAGAAGAAATTTAAGAAACTGCCTGTCCATGGTTTCGTTGATGATTCCGGCCAAACCTGCAATCATGATTGGCCACGAATATTTGATCATTTTCTGCCAAAGTTGCCATGAGAAATGTTTCAGTTTGGCGACGAAAATCTCATTAAATAAGAGCAGGAAAGTTACGCCACTCGCAACAAGATTAGCGACGAAAACATACCCGATACCAAACTGAGGATTATACTTTAAACCTAAAAATCCATCCGGCATCCTCGGCAAAATTTGAAGAAACAGTATAACCAGCAGAAAATTAATAACTCCGTTGGTAATTTTCACCGTAGCATACTTTACCGGTCTTTCATTCTTTCTAAGCATTACGAAAGGCATCGCGCAAAATGCATCCAGTGACAGGATGATCACCAGAATTGTCAGCAAATCCACCTGTGTGGGCGTTTTGAAAGCGACCGCAAGTTCATTGCTGAAGGTGAGAGAGAAGATAAGAAACAGGAGCGTTGCCGCAGCTACACTGAAAAATGTGGTGGATATCAGTCTTTGATCATTCTTTTCATCCAGCGCAAAACGGAAAAATGTTGTCTCCATACCGTGAGTCAGCAAAACTGCAATAACTCCTGCTACCGAATAGAAATCCGCAAACGGCGCATAAGCTGCCGGCCCGAAAGCATTAGTGATGTAAGGATTAATGATAAAGGGGAACAACCGGATAATTACCGTGGTAAGTCCATAGAGCGCAGTTTGTCCCAGCAGTTTCTTGTACAAGATTCAGATATTTCTGCAAATGTATCGTTTTAATTAAAATCAAAAAAGTCCGTTTACAAAAGTTAATCTCTTTTATGGGCGGGAGAAATGTTTCAGAATGAAATTCTTAAATTTACACTGAAATAAATCTGAAGAATCAATAATGAAAACACTTATCAGGAATGCGAAAATCGTCAACGAAAATCAAATTTTCGAAAGCGATTTACTTATTGAAAACGACCTTATTATAAAAATTGAAAAAAACATTTCCCCGGAAAATGCTGACCGTGTAATCGATGCTGAAGGAAAATATCTCCTTCCTGGAGTAATTGATGATCAGGTACATTTTCGCGAACCCGGATTAATACATAAAGGGGATATTGAAAGTGAATCAAGAGCTGCGGTGGCAGGCGGAGTTACCAGTTTTATAGAACAGCCCAATACTGTTCCGAATGCCGTCACACAGGAACTTCTGGAAGATAAATATAAAATCGCCTCAGAAAAATCTTACGCTAACTATTCATTTATGATGGGCGGCACCAATGATAATCTGGAAGAAGTCTTAAAAACAAATCCCAGAAACGTGGCCGGAATTAAACTCTTTCTCGGTTCTTCCACAGGAAATATGCTTGTCGACAATCCTGAAACTTTAGAAAATATTTTCAGCAAAACCAAAATGCTTATTGCTGTTCACTGCGAAGATGAGGCGACCATCAGAGCCAATACCGAAAAGTACATGAAGGAATTTGGCGATGATATCCCGATGAAATTTCATCACCTGATCAGAAGCGAAGAGGCATGTTATATTTCATCTTCTAAAGCGGTGGAACTGGCAGAAAAAACCGGAGCGCGCCTTCATGTTTTTCATGTTTCTACGGCAAAAGAAACTGCCCTTTTTAGAAACGATATTCCTTTAAAAGATAAAAAAATCACCGCCGAAGTTTGTGTTCATCATCTCACTTTCACAAATGCAGATTACGAAACCAAAGGAACTTTAATTAAATGGAATCCTGCGGTGAAAACTCAAAAGGATAAGGATGGTCTTTGGAAAGCGCTTTTAGATGACAGAATTGATGTCATCGCTACTGATCACGCGCCGCACACCTGGGAAGAGAAGCAGAATGTGTACACCAAAGCACCGTCTGGCGGGCCGCTCGTTCAGCATTCATTGGCTATTATGCTCGAAAATTTTAGAAACGGAAAAATTTCTCTGGAAAAAATTGTTGAAAAAATGTGTCACAATCCTGCCATTCTATTCCAGATTGAAAAGCGGGGTTTTATCCGCGAAGGTTATAAAGCGGATTTAATTTTGGTTGATCTAAATGGTAGTACCACCGTTTCTAAAGAAAATCTTCTTTACAAATGTGGCTGGAGTCCGTTGGAAGGAACAGAATTTCATTCTAAAGTTACTCATACGTTCGTTAACGGACATTTGGTTTTCGAAAACGGAAGGATTTCGGAGGAAAAATTCGGCGAGAGATTACTTTTTAAGAGGAATTATTAATTTTTGGACGCCTTCATCCGTCTTCCGCTCCCAATCTTTTTGTTCCGCTGCGCCTCACAAAAAGGATTTCCGCTCAAGCCGGGGCGCGGTTAAATATTTTATAGACAGTTTTAGTTGCTTAATGAAATATATCTTGCATCATTTTTTGGGCTGGTTTCGCTTTCATCAATAGGCTTTATTTCCAGCATAGCAATTCATTTATTCCGCTGATAATTTTCCTTAAATTTACAAAAACAAAGAATATGAATTTGTATACACAACCCATGCTCAAAGAAGGAGCATTAAAAGATAAAGTTGCCATTGTTACGGGTGGCGGAAGTGGTTTGGGAAAAGCAATGACCAAGTATTTCCTCCAACTCGGCGCAAAAGTGGTGATTACTTCACGGAATCTGGAGAAACTTCAGGCTACGGCAAAAGAACTTGAAGATGAAACAGGCGGAAAGGTGCTTTGTGTAGCCTGCGATGTAAGAAATTGGGACGAAGTTGAGGCGATGAAGGAAGCCGCGGTGAAAGAATTCGGTAGAATCGATATTTTACTCAACAATGCAGCCGGAAACTTTATTTCGCCAACCGAGAGACTTACACATTCGGCATTCGACTCCATTTTGGATATTGTTTTGAAAGGAACTAAAAACTGCACGCTTTCCGTTGGTAAATACTGGATTGATAACAAAATTCCGGGAACAGTACTCAACATCGTTACCACTTATGCGTGGACCGGTTCAGCGTATGTAGTTCCATCTGCCTGCGCAAAAGCGGGAGTTTTGGCGATGACCAGAAGTTTGGCGGTAGAATGGGCAAAGTACGGGATTCGATTTAATGCCATTGCCCCGGGACCTTTTCCGACAAAAGGAGCTTGGGACAGGTTGTTGCCTGGAGATTTACAGGAAAAATTCGATATGCGGAAAAAAGTCCCGTTGAGAAGAGTTGGGGAGCACCAGGAATTGGCCAATCTTGCGGCGTATCTTGTGTCCGATTATTCCGCGTATATGAATGGGGAAGTGGTAACGATTGATGGAGGCGAATGGCTTCAGGGAGCCGGCGAGTTCAATATGCTCGAAGAGATTCCTCAGGAAATGTGGGATATGCTTGAAGCGATGATCAAGGCCAAGAAATCACATTAATCAAAACAAAACTCAGAATTCCGGTTCTGAGTTTCTTTTTATATTTTAAACAAAAAAACGCCCTGAAAATCAGAACGTTATACCTAAATTTGTAGACCCACAGGGAGTTTTTGTTTGAACCAATAAAGCAATGTAAGTCATCATTTTACTGACAGTAAGCAAGTTAGATAATTTTATAAAAGCAAAAGGCATCGTATAAACCATTAAACAATCCCCGATTTAGTCCCTGATTTTAGAGGGAGGGACTAAAAATTTATATCTCAATTTTCTTCGTAATACGTATTTTTTCTCTCCTTTATTAC
>JAANMT010000275.1_pt1 | contig 55990 bp, 36 predicted proteins | sample 7279711 | NCBI WGS metagenome assembly JAANMT01 (sample SAMN14094538, study PRJNA606508) | bioreactor metagenome | isolation source: A lab-scale SPAN reactor treating ammonium-rich wastewater day 1 | place: Ireland: Galway | collected 2017-01-16 | reverse complement strand
CCCTTCCGGCCCAAGGGCCTCGAACAGGGCGCCGGTGAGGTCTTCCACCACGATCGTGTTGGCTGTTGAATCCACCACCACAGCCTCCATGTGACGATCACCATTGTAGCCCGGCCGCGCCAGGAACAACAGGGCGCCGTTGAGTTCATCGTCCGCAAGCTCGTTGGCGGCGAGCGTGATCGTGGTCAGCGCCAAACCGTCGTGCTCCACGGCGCTCAGACGTGAAAGCGCGCCGTCAAACAAAACACGCGACTGCAAAGCCTCGCCGAAGGCCAGATAGCTGGTCTGCATGGTGCGCCAGCCGTTTTCGTCGATCTGGCCGACGCAGGAATTGAGCTGGTCCTCGCAGCGCCAGTAGACATGTTCCACGGCGCCCCTGGTCACCCGCTCAGCCACAATGGCGTCGCCCGCGGGCCGCCCGCCGGGGCCGAAGACCGCCGCGGGATGCGTCGCGCTTGACGAGCCCGTGCCATGGGCGCCAAGGCCGATCATGTGCTCGATGTGGTGATCGACGCCGCCCGCAGCGTTGAATGTGTACGTCTGCGCCACGAAGTCGCCCGCAATGTCACCGCCGCACCCGCCCGTGGCGCAGGCGCAGAAGGAGATGAAGATGGTGGTTGAGAACAGGTGATGGCTGGCTTCGTACCACTGTTCCTCGGCCTTGCGGCGGCCCTGGCAGTCATAGGTGTAATAGCGTTCGGGCGAGGAGAAGTCGGAGTCGTCGTCCGAGAGCCAGACCTGGCCGCGCCGGAGCGCACAAAAGTTGAATACTTGTGGGTAATTGAAAGCTGAACTCAACGGTCACAATTGAATGGTGATGGCAGGAAACTTACGCTGCAACTCCCGAATTTCACCTTCATGTACTCCGCTTGCGTGAAGAAGAGACAGCCAGGTCAATGCTGATTTTGAACACATTTTCTCCAAGAACTTCAGATCAAGTGTGAGCCTGTCTAAGTTCAACTCTCGCAAAGCTCCGCACGCAGATAACGGATGTAATTCGACCGAGGACAGCCCGCGGGCTCCATTAAGCGACAACCGCTGCAATGCGGGAAAAGCACTTATGCCTTCGATGACCGCTCCGTTCAATTCCGCGCCGCCGCACTCCAAAGACCACAAGAAGCGCATCGAACCAGCCGCCTTGCGGTCAAGGACGTGAATTCTGCAATTCCGCACCTCCAACCGCCTAAGCTTCTGAAAGGCGCCGCAGATGATTGATAGGTCGGCACCCGCCGATGTCCCATTGATTCTTAACACTTCAAGCTCTCTAGAACTACCCGGACTCTGAAATGCTTTGTCATCAACTAGTGTGCAACCAGTAACATCCAAATCCACGACAGAAGTATTTTCCAGCAGCGTCGCGAGTTCGGCGCTGGTGATTGCGAGATAATCGACGCGAATTGACACCCTCCTAGGCCCCAGTATTGAATTCTGGCGCCGCACATCGTCGGAGTTCCTAATAACCACAGGGTTGTAGGCGTCGACAAACAACGGGAGTGAGTCCCTAACTACAAAGCCACATACCGCCATTAGCGAAACTGCCACGGTAATACCGGCAAGGACTAACAAGCGCTTGCTCATTTCATCTCCGGAATGTCTTTGGCCTCGTTATCGTTCCATGTCTTCACTGTCTTGTCGTTATTAAACCACTTCGGATTCGTGCCTCCCTGAGAGTCGTTTCTTGAGTGAAGTGCTACGGTCTTAACACTTGGTGTACTAGTCTCTCCTCCTGGCCCAATTCCCAAAGTCCACTCTATAGTAAACTCTACACAACCTAATAGCTTTTGTTCATCCGGACACACCGCGCAAGATATTGCTTGAAACTCTAAGGAGATCCAAGTTCCAAACGGTATCCAGCCTCCTGCAGTAAACCAAAGATGGCGGCTCGGCACGTCGGTCATAAATACTGAGGTTATGTTGCCTTGCGGATCTCTACTAATCCTTCCATCGGCCCCAGCGTTCTGAAAGTATGGAGAATCGGAATCGGTGTCGACCATCCAGTCTTCAGAATCGTAGTGTACACTTTCATTGCTGCCGCCATCTATTCGCAATGTGCGGCGATTGCCCCAACGAGTGCCCCAACTACGCATAAACTGAATAAACCTCATGCTCTTGCATCTGGGACAATCGGTATTCGGTGTGAAAGTAATTGTATACTCATACTTGGACAAACCAAACGGAATTTCAAGTCCGGGAGGAGGTGCTGCAATCTCCTTATTGCCATTCGTGAAGAGGAAGGTTCCGTGTTTTCCAGGGACCGTAAATGGCCCGTCACGAACCAATCCTGACGAATCGGAGTGCAATGCGGGAGACTGTTCGCAGTAATCTTGCAGATTGCTCCAAGGTACCGCCGCCGGGTCGGGGCTGGTCCACCGTCCGATCAGGGGGTCGTACATTCTGTTCCAGCAGTAGTACCAGCCGGTGTTTGCCTGGGGGCTGCCCAGGGTTCCGCCGGGGCGGCGCATTTCGTATCGGTAGCCGGCGTAGAGGTAGAGGCTGCCGCCCTTTTCCGGCGCGGCGTAGGCGTCTTGGCCTGAGCCGTCGTCGGGGTCGTTCACGAACCTTGGCGGCACGTGAATGAAGAAACGGTCGCTCGTCGTCGCCAGATCATCGGCGCGGCCTCGCACCACGATCACGTCGTTGTTCGCGCCGGGGTTGACTGTGATGCTGAGGATTGTCAGGTGCACGGGCTTTTGAACGTCGGGAATCAATGTGGCGCCCTGTTCTTCCATGGCAGTGCCGCCGCCGATGTTCCAGGCTTCGCCGTAGAAGGTGGTGGTGTCGGAGCCGCTGTCGTACACGGGGATATCATACCACACGCCCGCGTTGGCTTTGTGGTGGAAGCCAAGAACGGTGAAGCGCCCGCCGCCGTTGACGATGCCGTAGAACACCTGCGAGGCGTCATCGACCAGAATCGTGTTGCCGCCCGAAGTTGCGAGCACACCCATGTAGATCAGGCGGTTTGCGGCGCTGCTTTCGTTGGGCCGCGCGACGCGGATGACGGCATTGGTGGGATCGCGGGCGAAGGTGTTGTTCATCGTCACGCTGGTGATGCCCGAGCCCCCGTCGTGAAACACGTTGGCCACGTTGCGAGGGTGGCCGTCGAGCAGCACCTGCGACCAGAACGCCTGACCCCAGGCGTCATAGGTGTACTCATCGCTCTGGTCGCCGTTTTCATCGAAGCACGCCGCCGTCGAGCCAAGCTGGTCGTGCAGTATCCAGCGCTGCTGCTGGAACTCGTTGGGCTGATACAACTCCTGCACGATCACATTGCCATAGCCGCGCCCCGAAGAAGGTGAGGCTACGTTGGCGGGGTGCGTGGCGGAGCCGGAGCCCGGCGCGCTCACGGCAAGGCCCATCACGTATTGCACGGTGCCGACGACGCTGCCGTCCTGCTTGATGATAATTTCGGACTTGGTGTCGGTGTTGCCCGAGCTGCAAGAGCAGCCGCCGCCCATGGCGGGCGAGGTGAGCAGGACTTCCTCGTAATCGGGTGTGCTGGTGTTGTCCGTGGCGTAGCACACCTTGCGGCCCTGGCAATCGAAGAGGTTGTAAAGGGTCGTGCCGCCGACGCTCTGGGTGATCGTCTGGCCCTTGTAGTCGTAGGCCAGTGTGCTGTGCGTGACGTTGGGGTTCGAAGTCATCTGCTCGACGGCGTCATAGCTGAAACTCTGGCCGTCAACGGAAGCATACAGGTTCATCTTGTCGCCCGAGGGCGCGGAGTAAGCGGTGGAGTAAATCGTGTACGTCGAGCCGCCCATAAGCGTGTCCGACTCCTGCAACATGCCCGTGCCTGTGCGGTTGCCGCGCGTATCCAGATTGTACGAAGTATGCTTGCCGAATGCACCCGGCGTATTGGCGGGAACGGCCATTTCGTCGATGTCGTCGCTACCGGCGTCGGCAAGATCCACACCCGAGTAGGTGTCTGTGAGGCGATAGGAGTTGTCATAGCGGTAAACGCCGCCAAAGCCGCCGGTGTGGCCTTGGCGCTCGACAGTCACGTTGCCCACGGGGTCATAGCGCCGCTCGTTCGTGAACACCGGCACGCCGGGGTTGTCCACATGCACAGCTTCGACCTTCTCACAGAAGCCCGAGAACCCGCCGCAACCGCACCCCGCTGCCTCGTAATCGTAGGTGGTGGCGATGCCGTTACCGAAAACCGACTGAATCAGTCGCGATGGGCCTGCGTAAACGTACCTCGCGATCAGCGTGTCGTTGGTCTGGTCGTAGCTCATCAGCAGGCGGTTGAGCTGGTCAGGCGCATGCTCGATTCGCCGGCCGTCAGAGAAGATCGTTGCCGTATTGAAGCCTGTCGCGTCGTATTCTGACTTCGAGGTCCAAGTGCCCTCAATGCTGCCGCTCGCGTTAGCGATGGTCTGGTCAACGCGCTCGGCCATCGAAAGCGTGTTGTAAAACCAGGTGCTGGCGCTGATCAGGTTGCTTCCGTTGCAGTTGCTGCACGAAGTCAGGCGGCCAAGGCCGTCATAGGCGTAGGCTTCGCTCGTCGCGCCGACGACGCCGCTGCCGCGGTTGATGATGCGCGAAGTGCAAAGGCCGCGCGCGTCGTAGCTGTTGACGACGGTGGTGCCCAGCGGGTCAGTCCAACCAAGCTGGTTGCTGTTGGCGTCGTACGTGTAGGTCCAGACGTCGCCATCGGGCCTGCGCAGGGTGATCAACCGGTTGCGCTCGTCGTAGACATAATCCGTGTGCTGCGGCCCCGTGGGGCTAACGTCGTCGCCCGTTTCGTAAACCGTTCGCCTGGTGACTCGCGAACCCTGATCATAGACCGTGTCGGTCACGATCCAGTCAGCCTCCGTGGCGGAGGGCTTGCGGATTGTTCGCGTCGAGCGCGAGAGCAAGTCGAACTGATAATCCGTGGTCACGTCCGCGGCGTCCTTTGTTTGGGTGACGCGCCCCCAGCCGTCGAACTTGGTCTCCGTCTCCGTGTCCATCGTCAGCATGTTGTAGCGGCGGTCGCGGAACTTGGTTACGCGGTCGGCGAGGTCAAGCTCGTACTCTTCGTGACTGACCTCGATGACGTTGGTGAGCCCGTTGACTTCGCGGTACTTGCGCAGCGTGGTTGCGCCATTGAGATTGTAGGCATTGTGGACCTCGTTGCCGATGGCGTCGCGCGTGTACGTGACGCGGCTGGCGGCGTCATAGAACGTGTAATGGGAAACGCCGTTGTCGTCCGTCGAACTGACGACGCGGCTGTTCTTGTCAAACAGCGTGGTGCTGGTGTTCCAGCCGTCGCCGATGTCGATGCCCAGGTGATCCTTGGCCATGCGCTCGGACTTCCAGCCGCGGTCCAGCTCGTCAAAATACGACCGGGACTTGCTGAGCAGTGCGTTGCCGGAGTCAAACGCGCGGCTTTCCGTCACGTTGCCGTTGACGTCGTAGTCGGATTCGCGGTAATGGCCCGCCGCGTCAGTGACTTTGGTGGCGCGGTCAAAGCCGTCATAGACGTAGGTCGCGGAGGTGAAGCCGCGGGCGTCCACGCTGGTGGACACGTTGCCGTTGGCGTCATAGTTGGTGGTGAAGGTCGCGGCGACATCGCTGTCGGCGCCGGAGATCGACTGGTACGTCAGGTTGCGCTCGTCGAAGACAGTCTTGCTCATGTTGCCGAGCGCAGAAACGCTTGTTACTAAGTTGTCATTTGCGTCAAAGTAACTAAAAGACGTGTATTGCGTGATCGTTCCTCCTGCGATCGCGTCAACGGTCTTATTGAGAGCTCGCCCGAGAATATCGTAAGTCGTGCGGCTTTCTACCCACGTTGCAGCCATCGCAGTTGAGGCCTTTTGGTTGACGAACCAGGTCGGGTTCAGGACCTGTGTCGAATCCGGCAGCATCTTTTCCGCACCTGCATCGGTGGTGTACTCACGGAAGCTGTGTGTCCACCGCCCATTGGCGTCGAAAAACATATAAGAGTCAACGCGCTCCGAACCGCCAATGCGCAGCTTCGGCCCTTGCACGTGCCAAGTTTGGCCGAGTTCATTCACCTCGTATGTGGTCTTGAAGTCGTCCTTGGTGGCGCCGGGCTCAAAGGCGCGGGGCGGCCACTGCGCCGTCATGTTGCCGACGTTGTCGTAATCGTACTCGCTGGTCAGGTCGAGGACGCCATAGGCCGAGACGCGCTGGAAGAGGAAGCCGTCGTGGCCCTGGCCATCGCTGTAATAGCGGTAAAGCGTGGCGTTGCCCTCGCCGTCCACGCTGGACACGACCTGGCCGTACTGGTTGTAGGTCATGTAGACCTTGATGGTCTGCGTCGACGGCTGGCCGATGGTGACATCGGGGTACTCGATGCGCACCAGGTTGCCGCTTGCCGCGTCCGTGGGCGAGCTGGTGTCCTCCCAGTCATAGACGTAGGTCGTGGTGTAGCCGCGCGGGTTTTTCGTGGTTTTCACGAACTGGTAGCGGTTTTCGTAGGTGTACTCGGAGACGATGTCGGCCAGGCTGCCCAGGGCCTCGTCTGAGCGGGTGACCTTGAGCAGATTGCCCTTGGCCAGGGGGTCGGGGTTGTTGGTGAACACGGAGTAGGCCGCGCCCGCCGTCCAGCCATCCTTCTCCAGAGTGTAGACGTCGCTGACGGTGATGGCCGTAGCCGTGTTGGAAATGACGGGGTAGTAACGATAGTTGCCGAGGCCGCTGCCCAGGCGCAGCGTCATGCCGACGAAGGCGTTGACCGTCCACGACGCGCCGCTGTCGGTCAGCACGTTGCCCGACACAGCCGTGGCCGTGCCCGAGGTTTGCGCCGTCGGGTTTGGATACTCATAGGCCACCTTGTTGCCGCGCGGCTGGAGGACGCTGGTGACTTCGTGGTTGTCGTTGTAGGTGAACTCCGTCGTGAACTTGTCCGGGTCGGACGCGCGGACCTTGCCCGAGACTTCCGTGGGCGCGGCCGTGTGGTCAACCGGGTCTTCTGTGTCCACGCTCCAGAATTTGGTGTAGCGTTCCACTTTGGTGGTACGCCCGCCGGCGTCGATGGTGTACTCCGTGCGCAGGCCGCGGCGGTCGATCTCGCGGATCAGAGTTCCGCTGGCATAGCGCAGGTAGAGCCACTGGTCCTGGCCGCCGAGACGCTGGGCCACCACGCGCCAGTTGCTGTTGGCGTCCAGCTCGTAGCGGTTTTCCATGAATGAGGCCGGAGTCCCGCCCTGGGCGAACTCGTTGGGGTTGATGCACTCCGTCAGGCGGTGACTTACATAGCGGTAGCCCGAGGTGACGCGCGGCAGCGGAGAGCCGTCATAGCGGCTGGTTGTCGGCGCCTTCTGCTCGGTCAGGTCGCCGTTGGAATCGTAGGTGTACTCGATTTCGCGGGGCGAGCCGGCGCTCCAGACCTTGTCCTGCACTTTCTGGACGCGCCCGTGGCTGTAATAGACGACTTCCCAGGTCTTGGCGCGGTCGTCCGTGATTTTCACCAGCTGCCCGGCGTAGTTGTACTCCAGGGTGACCTTGTTGCCGTTGCGATCCACGCACTCGGCGAGACGGCCCTGGGAGTTGAAGACACACTTGTGCCCGTGGCGGTCAGCGATGGTCACAGTGCCGTGCGTTGAATCGACGGTCGCAAGCGCGTAAATGCCGCTGGGCGGCGTCAAAGTCCCGATGCCGCTGAACGACTCCTTGCGCCCGTCGGGCGTGTACCACTCGACGAGGTCCGTGCCGCCGATGGTCCAGATCGCCCGCTGGTAGTAGTAGCCAAGCCAGCCGTGACCCAGGGGGCCGTTGCAGCCCACGTCGCTGCGATAGAAACGCGACCAGGACATGCCCATCATGCGGCCGCGCGTGGCAAGGTCGGTTTCACTCTTGAAGAACGCGCCGTTGGACAGGAACACGTTGAGGCCGCCCACGGCGGGGTTGCGGTTGGGCTCGGCGTTGGTGACCGTCGGCAGGATGTTGGTGGGATATTCAATGACCACGACGCCCTGGGGGTCCGTGCCGCTGCTCATGTCCACGGTGAAAGTCCGCGGGCCGCAGGCCGCGAGCTGATCGACGGCCACTTTGGCCGTCACCTGGGAGCTGGAGTCCTTGGTGAAGCTCAGCGCGGTGATGTTGGAGCCGAACGTGACCGCGTTGACCGTGGTGGAGAAGGTGCCCGTGATGACCACGGACACGTTGTAGTCCCCCTGCCTGAGCAAAGTGGTGGTCTTGGCCACGCTCGTGCTCGCGCCCTCCACATAGAAGCGCAGCGTGACCCACTCGGACTTCTTGCCCGTCGTGTTGCCCACACGGGCCGACAGGCTGTACTCGCCGTTGGAGAAGAGCTCGGTGCCGCTGGTCTGGCCCACGTTGCACGTGGCGGTCGTGCCGTTCAGCGTGTCCCAGAAGCTGCCGATCTGGGCCAGGTTGGTTCCCGCCGGGCGGTTGACGCTCTGCACAGTGACGTCACGAGACGCGTAAAGCTCCAGCGTCGAGGTGTCAATGCTGTCACCGCCGTTGGCGCTGTAGGACAGGCCGATGGTGAACGCGCCGCTGGTGTTGCCGTCGGCGGTCGGGTTCGTGAATGAAATCGTCGGGCGGCTTTCGTTGGAGTTGGCAACGACGCTCAGGTTTGCCGACACGCTTTCGTCATACGCCGTATCGCCCCACAGGTCGTTGCGCGCGGCGGTGACAGTCCAGGTCGTGACGCCGGCATTGTTCAGTGTTGCGTCCGCCAGCATGAGCGTGGGGCTGAGCACGATCTTGTCATTGACCGTCAGCCCGCTGCCACCAGTGATCGTGAGGGTGGCCGAGGTGTCCCAGTGGGTCTTTGTGCCGACTACGGTCATGGCCAGGATGCTGGTCGAGGCGGCCGAGGCCGGCGAAAGCGCCGCCAGCGAGGCTGCGGCAGGCGCAGCCGACACATAGGCGGACTTGGCGCGGACACCATCGGCGTCTTCCGTGGCGTCGTCCACGGTGACGTAGAACCAGTAGCTGGTTCCGTTGGTCAGGCTGCCCACGACATAGCTTGGGTTGGCCGTCGGGGCAATCAGCGTGCCGTTGTCCTTGGTCCAGGGACCTGAAGGCGAGGTGGCACGGTACACGTTGTAGCCAAAGCCGGAGAGCTCGGTCTGGGCGCTGGCGCTCCACTCCAGAAGAACGCGGGTGGCGCCGGGCGTGGCCTTGGGGCTCAGCGGGGGCAGAAGGCTCCACAGGACCTTGTTGTCCAGGGCGTCGCCTTCGCTGCCGCCGTTCTTGTCGTAGCCTTCGCCCCAGCGGATGCCGCCACAGCCCACCATGTTCAGCACCAGGGCATCCGACACCGCCTCGACGTTGAACTGGCTGCCCTGGGTGAGCGCGTGGTTGAACAGGACGCTGCGGAAGGTCGTGACGGAACGGGTGTCCTTTGACTTCCACAGGATGTGGCGGGTGGTCAGGCCATCCTTGAACAGGCAGTTGTTGAAGGCGGCACAGACGCCATCGACCTCGAACTCAACGCCGACGTGGGAGAACTCCACGCCCTCGAAGACCGCCACGGCGGGCTCGGCGCTGGAGCTGCTGTCAATGCGGATGAAGCCGGCGTTGCCGTTGGCTACCACTTTGCGCTCGACTGTTGAACTGCGCAGGCAAAGTATGCCGCGGTTGACCGTAAGGCCGACGTTGACCGTGCGGAAAGCAACCCGGGCGTCCATGATGTTGAACACGCCTGAGGTCGTGGAGTTCGCCTCGAATTCAATCAGGCAGTCATTGAACAGCTCGATGGTGCCGGAGTTGCCGGACAGGCTGTTCATGGAAATGTTGCCGACGCTGGAATGCAGAACGCCCCCGGCCAGAACCGACAGCGAGGCGTCATTGGCAAAACCCGTGACGTGTCCCGTCAATTCCCAGCGGCAGGCCAACTCAACCGTGTACGTATTGGTGGTGTCGCCGCCGATGGTGACCAGGCCCGAGGCTTCGGACCACATGATGTCGGCATCTACGCCGTCGTCCGCGGCGAAGGCCGCATTGGTGAAGGGAACGTCCAGGTCCGAGGCAACCCGGATCATCCGGTACTTGAGGTCCTGGCCTGCCATGTCTTCGCCCGTGAAATGGGCGATACGGGTGGCGCGGGTGCCCGCCGCGCCGCCGTCGCGGAAGAAGACCAGTGTGTCGCCGCGCTTGAGGTCGTCGGTTACCGTGAAAGCGTAGTCGCCTGAAGCATTGGTGGTGCCGGATGCCCCCAGCACCGTGCCGTTATGAGCCACCTTGATGGTGGCACCGTTGACGGCAAATCCGTTTGCATCCACCAGACGCCCGGCAAGCGCGTAGGCGCGGGTGACCGCGAAGCTCCATGTGCTTGCATAGCTTCCGTACTCGAAGCCGTCGCTGGCACGCGCGCGCCAATACCAGGTGCCGTTGCCCAGAGTGCCCAGGCCGTTGGGCCAGGTCGTCGGGCATACCAGCCTCACCAGCGTGGCTTGACCCTGCGGAGCGCCCGAGGAAGGGAAAGGCAGCCAGGTCGTGCCCCCGTCCGTAGAGATTTCGAACATTCCGTTTGTCAGAGTCTGGGTGGAATTGGCCTCGCGCAGGTTGGCGGAGTTGAAACTGCTGGTGGTGTCCACTTGCACGTAGAAGTGCAGGGGGTCCTCGTCAGTGTCCGTTACGCGCTGCCAGACGAGAATTGGAGTGGCGTCTCCCGCGCTTGAAGTGTCGCCGGGAGTGCGGCTGGTATTGCTCACCTGGGGCGGCGCTGAGTTAGTACGGAAAGCGCTGTAATACCATGGCCCCACGCGGTCCTTGGCATCCCAGAGGCGCACACGCAGGTAATAGGTGACGCCGTCTGTCAGCGACGTGGCCAGGGTGATCTCGCTGGACGTGCTCGTGGTCTTGGAGCCGTTGTGGACCAGACTTGTGAAGCTGGAGGTGTCGTCGATGTCGATCTCATAAGCACTTTGAGCCGACCCGGCGAAATCCGAGCCAAACGACCAGGCGACGACGTAGTTGGTGTTGGCCAGGATGTGCAGCTGATCCGGATAAGGCGTGCCCGCTGATTCTTTGATACCGAGCGCGGCGCAGCCCGCCGGGCTTCCGCCCGTCAGAATGCCGATGTATGGACGTGCCAGGAAGGGCGAGTAGTCGACGTTGGCGCTGACGGCGTCGCCGCTGCCGGGGCCCGAGCCACTGGGGCCATTGCTGGCGTTCCAGTAGCAGTTCTCGGCCAGCAGTTGCTGAGTCCCGTTGCCGTCCGTGGCGCCTCTTGGGTTATTGCCGGCAAACGTGCAGCGGCTGGCCACAACCCGGGCGCTCTGCGCGCGCGCATCCCGGATTCCGCCTTCGTCTGTGCCGCCGTCACCGTTGAGCGTGAAGCTGCATTCTTCAAAGGTATACTGGCAGGTATTGTTGGTCGCGCTCACGACGTCCACGCCGAAGTCGGTGTTGGAATCGATGACGGTGCGACGCACCGTCATCGAGGATGTGCTGCGCAACTCCTGCAGCCAGAAGCCTCGGCCCACGCCGGTCCCGGTCTTGCCTACGCCCGAGATCGTGCAGTCTTCCACAAGGATCGAGCAGACTGACGCGGTCTGAACCTGCACGCTCAGGCCGGTGCTCGAGATGTTGGTGCCCGACGCCTCACCTGAGATAAACGTGTTGCGCATCGTCAGGGTGCGAGCGGGCGTGTAGCCACCCGTCGAGGTCTGGAAGAACGAAACCCCGGTCCTCCAGCCTTCAATGATGGATCGCTCGATTGTAACGTCGCAAGCGCCCTGACATGAGTTCAGGTTGATGGCCGTGGACGCGGTCGAGGTCGCAGTATCAGAGACCCGGCAGTCACGGACGGTCAGGCTGGTTCGCTGATTCGCACCCGTGGTGCCCGCTTGCACGGCATTGGTTACTGCGCCCTTGAGCTGACAGCCGTCGAGAATGGCGCGCCCGTAGTCCACCAGCACGCAGTTGACGTTGCAGTCATCGGTCGAGGCTGGGTCGCCGATGTCGGCGTTCTTCAGCACTGTGCAATAGCCGGCGCCATTGGAGTCCAGTTGCGTGCGCACGCGGAAACCGGTGCTGCACTTCTTGATCACCAAACCGGGGAAGCACCAGTGTGTCTGCTGCCCGCTGACCGGAATGAACGTGGGGCCGGTATTGACATCGACGCCCGTCGTCGCGTTCCGAACCGTCAGGTAGGCAAACGGGCCCTGGCCGCCGAACACGTTGGCGCTGGTCGTGCTATCCACGATCAAGCCCGCCCAGTTTGTGTAACTGGGGCTGCCCGACACGGTCTCAAAGATCGGCCGGCACTCCGAAGAGCCCCAGAATGCGCCGTTGACTACTCTCACCCTGGTGGAGGAGGAAGCAGACGTCTTGAACGTGTATGCATCGTCGAACCTGATGATGGAACAGTTGCCGGCGTCGCCGACCGCCAGCGTCCCCGTCAACAGGTTGGTCGGGGTATCCGGCGACGTAATATCCGGAAAGTGAAGCACGGGCGCCGTTGCCGTCACCGTATCCGTGCTCACGTCGCCGATGCGGAACACATAGGTAACGCCGCTGACGCTGAACGGCAGCGTAAACGCGCCCTGCCGAAGGGTGTTAATGCCCTTGCCGATGAAGCGGATGGCCGCCTTGCCCGAGGCGGGTTCATTGGTGAAAGCGATGTCGTTGAACGTCGGCGTGTTTGTCGCCGAGTCGTCAACCACGATCATGCCGTTTCTGGTGTCATTGCCGCCGTAGGAGAATGCGCACTTGCGCAACTCCGATTGGCGTGTCTGCCCGGCCTCAAAGACCAGGGCGCCCCAGGTATTGCTCGAGTTGTAGCGAGTAAACGTCGTGGTCGCCGAGGAATCCAACCAACTCACCTGACCCGTGGAGGAGATGCGAACGTTACCGCCCGTCCGCACCCCGAAGGTCAGGGCATTGACGGCCTTGATCTTCAGCGTTCCCTGCTCGGTGCCATCGCCGACGCGGAAGTCGCAGTCCTCGTTCCAGTTGACCGTGACCGCTCCGCCGCTGGTGTCTATGGTCAGCGTCGCGCCATTGCGCACCGTGATAATACCGCCGCTCGTGCCCGTCGGATTCAACAGGATCGGGCTGTCCGCGTTCGTCCAGGTCGTGTCCGTCGTGATGTCCGCGGTCACCGTCAAAGCCGGCAGTGATGAGCAAGCCAGGATGGTCGTCAAAACCAGAAGCATGAAGCGCTGCATAAAGTTGATCCTGTAGGTTCGTGACACGGCGTCTTCCCGATCATGTTCCTGATGCCCTGGAGAGCGTCTTGCCGCTTGCCATATGCGGCAGAGCTATGCCCGGCACTGCGTCACCCGCAACTCGTCGTTTGAAAATGGATCTCGCGCGGCAGCCGCCGTGCAGCCACGCGACCCCAACTTGAGGCGGGCATGCCCGCAATAGGGTGCGAAACCGCAGCCAAACGGGCTTTCACCGGCATACACTCACCAGAGCTGAGTATGGGGTGCGAAGAAAAGCCACCTTGTGTCGGCCAACCTAGTCCCGCCATGGAGGAAGTCACTTGAAAAAGGGCAAAGTTTTGAACAAAGCATTCATGGTATTCGCAGTCTGGAAGAAGCTTGCCATTTTTATGCTGTGCAATATGTGCAATTCATGATTCCGTGGCCTGCGTTGGACAACCGCGCAAGCCTGCCTATGCTTTTCCTGCCTTCACTTGATCCAGTTTCCTGCGAGTCCCCATGAGAAGATTGTTGCCCGCGCTAATTGCCTTCACCCTGGCTCTGGGTGCGGTCTTGGGGTGGGTGATCATCTCAAGGCCAAGTCATCCAGCAGCGGGCATCAGTCCAAACGCCCAAGGGCAGGCCGGGTCAGACGCGGCAGGATTGAAGACCGCCAAGGACCAAACCACTGCGGAACAAAGGGCCGAGCGGACATTCCTTGAACTGGACGACGCCGAGCGACGAGTCGAACATCTGCGCTGGGTGGAGACTCAGACATGGGCGCGCCCCGACTCTCCCATGCTGCGCAAGGCTCTGGTGTCAGACCGCGATCCCCGCGTTCAGGTTGCCGCGCTGACGGTGTCCATCGCACTGGCGGAGAAGCACAAGCAGGCCGTGGACGAAGTCATCCGCGCGGGGCTTCAGGTGGCACGGCCGGAAGTCGTTCAGCAGGCCCTGCGCGAGGCCAGAAAACACCCCAGCGCCGAACTTGTGCCTGACTTGATCGAGATAGCCGACAGCGGCGCTGCGCACCGCTTTCTGGCCATCGACGCTCTGGCGTTCACCGACGACGACTTGGCCCGGGCCAAGGTTGTCGAAGCCGCCGCCCGCACGGACGGCGACAAGAGCGAGCGCATCCGCGCCATCGCCCTTCTGGCCAAGGTCAAAGGCGAGGCCGCGCTGCAGCTTCTCGGGCAGTTGCTCGGCGACAGCGATGAACAGGTGCGGACAGTCGCTCAAGAGGCCCTCGCCGCGCGCGATGCGCGGTAACAGACGCGAAGCCCCAAGACGCCCCACCCCTTTCGCCCGGAGGTTGCACAGGCGGGTTCGTTTGGATCAAGCGACGTACCGCTCGTATACGTGCTCAAATAGCTTCGAAGACTTTTCGCGGAACAGGTCAGGCGAGTACGCGCGCGGCAGGCCTTCATCGAGGGTTTCTTCGATGGTTTCGCGAACGCGAGCGCGGGATTGTTGCGTCAGGCGCCAGGTTTCGGTCAGCAGCGTCTTGAGCTTCGCTAACAGGGCATGGGCGACTTTCTTGACCTCGGCGCGCTCCTTCTCGGTCAATTCCGGGCCGGGCCGCGTCAGGATGTCCAAGACGGTCAGCTCGTCTTCCGTCAGGTTCTCGCGCACGTGCCGGTTCTGCTCTTCGGACAAATCGCGGCTCAGGGAGACCAGTTCGTCGAAAAGTTCCTCGATGTTCTTGCTGCCGCCGTTGTATGCCCCAATCAACTCTTCGAACTTGCGTTGGAAGTCGCGCCGCGAAGGGTTCTGGCGGATCATGCGCTCCAGCATCGCCGCAATCGCGGCCTTGAGCATCTCCAGATCGGTGTTCTTGCTCTTCGACTTCTTGAACTTCTTCGCCAGCGCTTGAAAGTCGATCTTTGACAGGTCGAGAATCGGCGCCGGTTTGCCCGACATCCCTACACCCTGAATCGAACCATCCAGCAGCTTCTGGATTTCGGACATGACGCCCGAGACGTCCGAGCCTTGGGGGTTCAGCTTGGCGTGAATCGAGTCAGCTATCGCCGCGAGGCCGGCGACGCGCGGCGCAAACACAATGGCTGCAGGGTCCGGCTTCAGCGCCGTATGCAGGGTGCGCACGAGCCGGAAATGCGCCGTGAACTGCTTGCGCAGCGGCTCGGGCGAAATCAGGGCTTCGACGGCCAGACCCAAGGCATCCAGTTTCTTCATGCTTCCGGCAGTCAGGCTTTCCAGCGCGGCCAGATCCACGCCGTGTTTCGCGCAAAACGCTGTGGCATCTTCGATGGCAGACTTCAGGTCTTCGGCGAGCTTCTTCTTCTCGCGCAGCGGCGTTTTGCCGTCCTGACCGGCGCCGTAGATCGCTAGCGCCTTTTCCAGCGACGTGAACACGTTGGCGTAGTCCACGATCAGGCCGCTGTGCTTGCCCGGAAACACGCGGTTGGCCCGCGCGATCGTCTGCATCAACGTGTGGTTGCGCATCGGCTTGTCGAGGTAGATTGTCGAGCAGCTCGGCGCGTCAAAGCCTGTCAGCCACATTGCGCACACGAACACCAGCGACAGCGGGTCCTTCGTGTCCTTGAACTTCTCATCGAGCGGCGGCTCCGATTTCACCATGCGCGTGCGGTGCGGCACGATGTCCAGCCCCAGCTTCTTCATCTGCTCGATCTCGTTCTGGCCCGGCGAAACGATCACCGCCATGTCCACCGCCGCCAGCCGCTGCTGGCGCTCCGCAAGCTCCAAGCGTGCATCCTCGGGCAGATCCTTGCGCGCCAGTTCCTTCTGGACGCGCGCGGCTTCGGCCTTCCACTCCCGCTGCACTTTGTCGTGCATGCGCAGCGCTGTGGCTTTGTCGATAGATACCACCATCGCCTTGCCCTGGAAGCCGCGCCCAAGGAAATGCTGCACGATGTCGCGCGCCACGGTGTCGAGGCGGTCGTCGCGCGTGAGGATGTGGTATTGCTTGCCGAGCAGCTTTTCGAGCCGGTCCTCCTGGGCTTCGTCGAGACCTGCTTCCTCGATGATTTTGTAGATGTCCTCGTTCAGGTTCGGGTTCGTGAGCTTCAGTTCGGGCGTACGGTTCTCATAGAACAGCGGCACCGTCGCGCCGTCGTCCACCGATTGCTGGAAGTCGTAAATCGACACGTAATCGCCGAAGACTTCCTTCGTGCGCTCCTCGCCCGCCATCAGCGGCGTGCCCGTGAAGGCCAGAAACATCGCGTTGGGCAGCGCCTTGCGCATGTTCATGGCCAATGTGTCGTACTGGCTGCGGTGGGCTTCATCGGTCAGCACGATCACGTCGCGGCGGTCGCAGAGCACCTCGGCCGTCTGGAACTTGTGAATCAGCGTGAACACGTAGCGGTGGTTCTCGCCCAGCAGCCGGCGCAAATGCGCGCCGCTTTGCGCGTGGCAATCCTTGCCCTCGGCCTCGCTGACCGCGCCGCAGGCCTTGAACGTCTTGGCGATCTGCTCGTCGAGTTCCACGCGGTCAGTAACGACCACGAACGTCCAGTTGCCCGGCACCTTGCGCAAAATCTTCTGCGCATAGAACACCATCGAGAAGCTCTTCCCGCTGCCCTGCGTTTGCCAGAACACGCCGCCGCGCCCGTGGCCTTCGGCGCGGGCCTTTATCGAGGCGGCCATTGCATTGTTCACGCCGAGGAACTGGTGATTCTGCCCCAGAATCTTCACCAGCCCGCTCTTGTGCTCCGAGAACAGCGTGAAGTTCTCCAAAAGATCCAGCAGCCGCGCCTTGTCGCAGGTGCCGCGCAGCATGACCTCCAGCGAAACGCGGCGCGGCTCATCCTCGCGTTCGATACGCTTCCACTCGAAGAACCGCTCCCAGTCCGCGGTCACCGAGCCGACGCGGCTATCGGTCCCGTTCGATGCAATCAGCAAAGCGTTGTACCAGAACAACGCGGCCACGCCGTTTTGCGCGTGTTTGTAGCTGGTGAGGTTCTGTTCGAAGGCCTGCTGAGGCGGCACGCCGGGCTTTTTGAATTCGATCACGACCAGCGGCAGGCCGTTGACGAAGCCGACGATGTCCGGCCGGCAGGTATAGAGCGGGCCGGCGAAGGTTATCTGTCGCACCGCCAGAAAGTCATTGTTGGCCGGGTTCTCCCAGTCAATGACCTTGGCGCGGCGTGGCTCCTGCCCGCCATCACGGCTAGACACAAAGACAGGCACGCCCTCCTTAAGCAGGCGATAGATTTCGCGGTTGGCGGCAGCGGGGTCCATAGCCGCGCGGTCGCGGGTGAGTTCGACAACCGCGGCGTCGATAGCCTCGGGCGGCAGATCAGGGTTGAGTTTGACGAGGGCTGCGCGCAAGCGCGGCAGGAGCGCGACATCACCGGGCGTCTCGCGGCCAAGGGTGCCGTCAGCGCCGAAGACTTCATCAATGGCTGACAGCGTTGCCCAACCCAGCGCCCCGAAGAGTTCGATGGCTGGAAGCTCGACTATCTGCTCTTCGGAGTAGTCGTTTGACATGGCCACGTCTATACCACCTCAGCCTGGATGTCATTGAAGTATTCGGCGTCCCAATTCTTCACCGCCTTGAGACACGATTGAACCACCGCTTTGCATTCGCTTGTGTCAGGGATCGTGACGGAACGAGTAACTGAGGTGTTGTGCGAGTAGTGGTTAATGAACTTCCAAACGCGCTCCCTTTCGACGGCGTCCGCGAAAAGGCGATCCATTTTGCCATGAAGCCCCTTCGAGGTAGGGATCATGATACCGCCAAACGCCTCCAAGAACCGGCGTACGATGTTGGGAAGACCAAACAGAACGTTGAAGTCGCCTCCGCCTGAGGCGTCGAATCTGTAAAGCGTTGAGAAGAGGTAGTGGTATTCTGATTTGAAGAGTAGCAATTCTTTGGGGATGTGTTCGATTTGCGCCGACTCGCTCTCAACCCGTTTCACCAAATAGATTCGCCACCTCTTCCACTGGTCCTGGGGCCTCTTCATGGTCTCTGGCTTCTCATCCTCTGCGGCCCACTCGCGAACAAGGTTGTAAAATTCGAAGCTGTGTGTGGAGACGAACAACTGGCGACAGCCAGCCAACTGGGTCTTGATTAGAGCGTAGGTGTTGAACAAGTGGCCGGCATCAAGACTTGATACCGGATCATCAACCATGACGATCGTGTCTGCCAGGGGGACTTTCCCATCCTGAACCCGAGTCACGAAGTAGGCGAACGCAATAGCAGTTTTTTCGCCCTCACTTAAGTTCTTCGCGATCTGCTTGCCACGCATGATCTGGAATCGTTTGTCCGGACTAACGGCTATCTGAAGGTCCTCCTTCCGAAAGTACGTCCCGAGTAACTCGTTGATGCGTTCAGCCCCCTTTGAAGCCTCAGAAATTTGCTTCTCCAAGTCGCGGATTTCACGGTCCAACTCGTCGAGCTTCGTTCCTTGCACTTCAATTTCCTGGCCAAGCGTTTCTATTAGCTCAGTCTTTTTGATGTAGTCCTGTTCAACTGCAAACGACGCGGCGTAGTGGCGTTCCAGTTTTTCGAACGCCTCTTGTTTCTTAGCTTCAAACAGCGCGGTGCGGGTGTTGTGGTCATCGACGACTTGGTTCAGCTCGGACAACGCGTCATCTACGTCTTGTTGTCCGTCGTCAATGGCAGGGCATGGCAAGCTGGTGAACGGTTTTTGCTCCTTGTTCTCAACCGCTTGCAGAAGCTGATCGACCGCATTTGCCCGGCTTTTCTGAGCCTCACCGAGATTGAACAGTGCAGTCCGGAGCCGCCCCGCCAACTCCGGATAAAAAGATGTTTCGGCATCAACTTCGACGGACTCTTCTTTAACTTCAACGAGCCTCGTACGCATCACGGCCAAGTCAGCAATGAGTTTGTCGTACTCGACCGTGAAGTGCTGGGAAAGATGGATAAGGAAATTGGCCGGCAAGGACTGCCCACAGAACTGGCAGGTGTCCCTGTCCTTGTGCAGCGGACGGCCTTTGTCCACCCATGACTCCAACTCGGCATTGTTCACCAAGTGGGGAATGGGCTGACCAACTATGCTTCGGTTCAACAAACTTTCGCACTGCCTATGCAAGCCCGATAGAGAGGAGAAGGCGCTGACCTTAGGCGACAAGGACGCTTTCTTGTCCACGGAGCGATAGACCGCGCTAGTTGCCGGGAAATTGTCCTCTCCGAGCAGAAACTGCGCTGGATTGGCCGCGCACTCCGCGACCTTTGGTTCAAACTTCAGTCGCCCGTAGTCGGGCTTGCCCAGCGGGTTCTTGATTACGTCGCGCGCGTAGTTTGTCAGCGCCTTGTCCAAGCTTTCACGTGTATCCGTCTTGGCCTTTTGGTTGGCGTCTCTTTCCGTCCGCAGCTTCTCTCTATCCACTCTCTTCTGCACGACCAGCGCCTGTTTCGCGATGTCCGCTTCACCCAGCACAAGGATGGGCGCTGCGTTGCCGGTGTCGAATACCAAGTTCTCTTTGACGAAATCTGAATTGAATACCCGAATCGCGGGCGGGTTTTCTAGTGCGACCAAGTCGTACGTTTTGTTGTCGTCGGTGTGGATTCTTACTTCGGCTTGTTCGAAGTCCGGGTGACGCTTTCCATGTTCGAGGCAACGAAGCGCTCGTGAGAGGGTTGTCTTGCCCGAGTAATTCCACCCGTATAGGAGGTTGTAGCGGTTGAAGTCCGATAAGCCAGAGGGCCATCGGAAATCCGAAAACACGCCAAATGCCTTTATCTGTTGAACCTTGCGAATCACAGGTTGGTGCTCCGAAGATTGACGCTGCCGGAGAGCAGGCGTGGGAGCAGCAGGTCGCGCGTTTGGCGGAGGTTTTGGATTTGGCGTTGAAGCGTGCTCACCTCTTCGAACATTGCGTCCACCTGCCCGGTAAAGCAGGCCACAATCTCATGCGGAGGCTTCACGACCTGCATTCGGCGGAATGTGTCTACGACGATGGTATCGAAGGTTGCGCCACCCGTGTTTGTCTTGAGGTAGTCCACTTGCTGGAGCGTCAGCAGGAAAAGGAAACGCTGGGGAAGTCCCGGCTTGCCGCGCAGCGCGTAGCAGGACTGGTTCATTGCCATTGGCACAGACGGCAGCGCGACTTTGCCAACTGTGCCGCGAGCAGTGATGAAAACCGTGTCGGGCGGGTAGAGTTGGCTTGCACACTTCGAGAGCCCGAGTTCGGTAACGTGCTTCTCGGTGTCTTGTAAGTAGAAACAAGCGGGTGCATCGCGCGGCGTGAAGAACGGAATCCCTCCGCTCCAATATTCGGCGACTTCAGTTTTTGGTGTGCCGCCGCTCAGCACGTCGGCCGCATCGGTGAACGCAACGACCTCCCAGCCTTGGGGGATGGGGCCGAGGTGAGAAGGGGTTAGTTTGATGGGCGGGAGGCCGGCTTTGGTGAGGACTTGGGCGGGGATGCGGAAGTGGACGAACCACTCGCGGTAGAGAGCGCGGGCCATGGCCTCCAGAATCTTGATGCGCCGCTGGCTGTTCTCGATCAGCTCGTCATAAGCCGACAGAATGCCCGCAATCCGCTTCTGCACCGGCAGCGGGGGAACCCTGACTTGGAAGTTCGGAAAGGTAATCAAGGGAATGCGGTCAACCGTCGCGCCGGTCATCATGTTGCCCTTGATGACTTCGCGCCAAGCCGGAGAGAAGAAGTAGTAAAACAAAAACCGAGTATCAACTTTCTGCGGATTTGCGCGAATCAACGCCATGCGGCGGCCCAAACAGCCGCGAAATCCTTGAGGAATGATGGCGTAGCGATTGAGTGTGGCTTCATAAGTGAAAACTATGTCGCCCGGTCTTGGTTCAACTCGTCTCGTCCACTTTGCGAAGTCCTCTTCGGCGATGTGGCGAATGTCGGACAAGTCAAGGTGCCCATCGTCGGTGACGTTACCTATGCCCAGGAAAACTGGTCCTTCCGACGAAGGCTTTGGCGTGGCGTGCGGGCCATCAAATATGCCTTCGTACAGCTCGCTGATAGGGACCGTCTTCCAATTCGCCACCATCGTCACGCCTCCAGAATCTCCGCCACGTTACGGGCGATGGTTTGTTCGAGTTCGCGGGACTGGGCGTTCAGCTTCTCCAGCTCCTCGTTCAGGGTTTCCAACTGCTCCTTGAAATCCTCGTCGCTCACCTCCTCGCCCGGCGCCACGCCCACGTAGCGACCGGGGTTGAGTGACCAGCCTTGGGCTTCGATTTCCTTGAGTGTCGCGGCTTTGCAAAGGCCGGGCACGTCGGCGAATTTTGGCTTCTTGCCGAAGACTTCCTTCAGCTTGGCCTCGGCTTCCTCGCCACCGAGCGTGAAGTCCGGCGCTTCGCCGCGATACAGCCGCGCAATGTTGGCCAGAAAGCCGATCTGCGCGGGCGTCCATTCGCGGTGCGCGCGGTCGATTTGCCGGTAAACATGCCGCGCGTCGACGAAGAGCACGCTGTCCGCGCGTGGGGTCTTGGCCTTTCCCTTGTCGAGGAACCAGAGCGTGCACGGAAGCGTGACCGTGTAGAACATGTTGGGGCCGACAGCGACCATGGCGTCCACGGCGCGGGCCTGGATCAACTGCTTGCGGATCTCTAACTCGGATGACCGGGCGTCCGACGCCGAGTTGGCCATGACGAACCCGGCGCGGCCCGTCTTGTTCAGCGCGGCATAGAAAAGCTGGATCCAGAGGTAGTTGGCGTTATCGACTTTAGGCAGGCCAAAGGGAAAGCGCCGCGCGGGCCCCACGGAATCCTTGAGGCGGTCCTTATCGACGGCATCGACGTTGAAGGGCGGGTTGGCCAGCAGGAAGTCGAAGCGGCCGACAAGCTGGTGCGGGTCGTCGTAGTAGCTGTTGAGGTCGCCGCCGTGGCGGATGTCGCCTTCGAGCCCGTGCGCGGCCAGGTTCATGCGGCACAGGCGGCCGGTGTCATCGACTTTTTCGATGCCGAAGAGGCGCAGTTCATCGGCGGCGTTTTTCTTGTGCTCGGCCACAAAACGCGCGCTCTGCACGAACATGCCGCCAGAGCCGCAGGCGGGGTCATATACGAGGCCGTGATAGGGCTCGATCACCTCGACCAGGAAACGCACGATGCTGGAGGGCGTATAGAACTCCCCGCCCTTCTGGCCTTCGGTGCGGGCGAACTCGCCGAGGAAATACTCGTAGATTTTGCCGAACGCGTCGCCTTCGAGCGTGGCGGGAATCGTAGAGATGCTCTTGAGCAGCTCTTTGAGTAGCCGCGCGTTGAAGAGCTGGTAGCTCTTGGGGAGCACGCCCTTGATCTGGGGGTTGTCGCGCTCGATGGCGGCCATGGCCTCGTTGAGGGCCTGGCCGAGGTCTTTGCCGCCGCGCCCGCCTTCGGGGTATTCGAGCAGTTCGCCAAAACGCGCAGCCTGCGGGAGATAGAGGACGCCTTCGCTGTGGTAGGCCGTGGGTTCATCCAGACGCGAGCCGCGGCGCGACGAGGCTGCGGATTTTTCAAGTGCCGCGCGGCGCTTGCTGAAGCGAGCATCGGCAAAACGCAGGAACACCAGGCCCAGCACGGGGGCGGAGTATTCCTGCGACTTCAGGCCGGAGTTGGCTCGGAGCTGATCAGCGGCCTCCCAGAGGCGCTTTTCGAGCGTCTCAGTGGCGGCGTCTTTTTCGGATGGTGCGATCCAATGCATGGCGCTTCCCGGTCGTCTTGGGAGAGACAGGATACATCAATTGGGGCGCGGATTCGCGCTGTTGAAGCATTGTCGGTAGTTAACGGTGCATTGTGGTGCAGCGGGAGGATGTGTCGCATGGGTGCTGGCGCCGCCCCTCTGCTTGCTGCAAATGGCCGACAAGGCGACCAGTGTGTTTCGCCCCGCAAACATCCGTTCGTTTTCTGAAGCCACGCCCTGTAGCGCCTGCTGGGCCCGCTCGGGTCTGACTGATCAACATGCGCCCAGAGAAAGGCCGCTAATGCTCTGCCAGCGGTGGCCGCCGCGATGACTGTTACTGGTCGCTGACGGCACCGGTTGAGCGAAGCGCACTCGCCCCATTCACAAGGCATCGTGGGTGGCGTTCAGGGTGGCGCGGCGGGATGGTTGGCCGGAAACGCGAAGTGCCGGGTGGCTGTAAAGCCGCCCGGCACTTGGCTTTGAGTCTGGTAGCTGGGGCCGGACTCGAACCGGCGACCTAGGGCTTATGAAACCCTCGCTCTAACCGACTGAGCTACCCAGCCACGGGTCTCGCCGCGGGCCTCTGGCGCGTCTGGGCGCTCAAGAAGCCCCGGCGTGGCGCGGAAAGGTAGCGTTGGGCCGCCCTTCGCGCAAGGGGGAGCCCATTGGCCCAGTCGCATCCCACCTGCGTGCCGCGACAGCGCTGGAACTGTGCGATGTCCCCATGATCCAGCAGACTGCCGACGGCAAGATGTCCGCGCCACCTGAGAGTCTGCAGGCTTCCGGGCAATCCCCCTTCAACCTCGACCCGCAAAACAAAACCGGGGCGGAAGTCCGCCCCGGTTAGCTTGAGATAAAGCCGCGCTAGCTGATTACGAAGCGCTTGCGCAGACGGCGCAGGGTCCGGGGCAGGATGGCCGCCATGGCACCCATGGCAGCGAGCCACAGGCCCGCGGGACTGCCGTCGCCGTCGCTGGCCACGCAGCCGGAATCATCACCGCCGACCTTGGGCACTGTCATGGCCGCGGTCGCGGTAATCGTGCTGGCGCTGACGGTGTCCTGCATCGTGATGGTCAAGATGTAGTCGCGCGGGCTGGTGTCCACTGTGGGCAGCCACTTGGTTACCAACAGAAACAGGCTCAGTTCCGTGCCCGCCGGAATCGTGACGCTGGCGGCCGTGCCGTGAATGAACTGGGCAACAAGGCCGGGGTCGGCGGTTTCCGGCTTCGATGTCACATCCTTCTTCGGCCGGCTGGTGATCGCGATAGTATTTGTCGTGACCGTGATGTCGTTGGCCGAGTCATTGCGCAGGTAGGCCAAATCATGGGTCGTGGTGCCGCCCATGGCGAAGAACTCCGCCGAAACGCGCGGCAGGTCATTGTGGTAGGGACGGCCATTGCCGTAGGCGTTGTTCGGCGCCACGCCCGCGGGCGGAATGGGGCCGCCGCCGGCCGGCGTCGGGGGCGGAATGTCCGCCGGAAGGGCCGCAATTACCGGCCCCACATCGGCCGCTGTGGGCTCATGGAGCACCTGGGTTACGCGGTACTGCGCGCTGGCCACTCCACAGAACAATGCCGCCAGGCACGCCACTGCAATGCACGAAAGTACGCGAGGCATGAACCCTCCGATGAAACCTGAGCGCAAAAGCGCAGCAACCGGGGCGTGCGGGGGAAAGGCAATGATACGCATGCCGCACCGCGCCGACAATCCCCAAAAGGCGCGGCTACCGGCACACCATTTCTACGCGTAGAAGGCAATGTAAGGGGGTCTGGGGCGAGACGCAAGCAGGAAAGAGACGGCGTGCTCTTAGTCGCTCTGGGCACGGCACATTTCGGTTGACTGCCCTTAGCGCCTGCTAGAATGCCCCATCGTTAGCGTCCACTAATTAGTGAACGCCGTGAACACCGGGAGAGGTGCAGGCCGAAGTCTGGCCCGCAGAGATGGGTACGCCCAGACACGCCATCCTTAGCGATCATGCAAGGCAGTTCGACGAACTGCGCTTTGCCTATCCCGTTGTCAGCCGTCGCTCCAAGGGCCTGTCTATCGGTGTAAACGTAAACCCGGACAAGGTCTGCAATTTCCACTGCCTGTATTGCCAGGTGGACCGCGCGGTGCCGCCGCGGGACCATGCCGTGGATTTTGATCAGATGGTCGAGGAAGTCGAATTCCTGCTGGGGCTGGCGCAGAGCGGGCGGATCTGGCAGCACTCCCGCTTTAAGGCGACGCCCCAAGAGCTGCGCCGTGTCAATGACATTGCATTCTCCGGCGATGGCGAGCCGACGACCTACGAGCGGCTGGGCGAGGCCATCGAGCAAGTGAGCCAGTTGCGGGCCGCCCGGGGCCTGGCGGATTTGAAGATCATCGTCATCACCAATGCGAGCCGGCTGGGAGAGCCCGAGGTCATCCGGGCGCTGGAGGGCCTCAAGGGCGGCGCCTACGAGATCTGGGCCAAGCTCGATGCCGGCACCCAGGGCTGGTTTGAGAAAGTGGATGGCAGCGGTCTGCCTCTGCGGCAGATCGTGCGGAACATCATCGCGGCGGGTCAGAAGCTGGACCTGACGATTCAGAGCCTGTTTCCGACTTTGGGCGGGCAGGGCCCCAGCGAAGAAGAGATTGGCGCCTATATCGGCCGCCTGAACGAGATATTGAAAGCCGGCGCGAGGCTGAAGTTCATTCAGGTGTACACGACGGCGCGCCGCCCTGCCGATGATTCGGTGGGAGTGCTGCAGGACGAGCGCCTGGATGAAATCGTGGCGCGGGTGCGGCGTGAAGTGCCGGTGGCCGTGGAAGGGTTCTACGGCCGGAACTGGGAGTAACGGTGCTGGCAGCGGAAGCAGGAGATGTTGTCGGCTTTGTTGCCAAAACCGTTTCAATCGCGGCAGGTGTCGTCCTTGCGTTGTATCTCATGCGCAGGTTTTCGAGAACGCCTCGCGAAGTGGAGCAGGGCCAGGAAGCCGAGAAGAAATGAGACCACGCGTATTTATAGTTGCCACGGAAAGCAGCGGAGACAACTACGGCTCGCTGCTCGCGCGCCAGTTCCGCGAACTGCGCCCCGATCTTGAGATCTACGGCATCGGTGGCAACAAGATGGAGAATGCCGGCGTCCGCCTCTTCCGCAACATGCTGGAACATTCGGCCGTCGGCCTGGTCGAGGTCGTGCGCAGCCTGAGGTTCTTCCTCGATTCGATGGATGAACTCGTCCGCAAGGCCAGGGAGCTGAAGCCCGAAGTCGTCGTACTCATTGATTCGCCGGATTTCAACCTGCGCATGGCGCCCCGTTTCAAGGCCCTGGGTATTCCCGTGGTCTATTACGTCAGCCCCCAGCTCTGGGCCTGGCGCGAGGGTCGCGTCGAGCAGATTCGCAAGTACGTCGACCGCATGCTCGTCATCTTCCCCTTTGAGGTCGATTTCTACGCCAAGCATGGCATCGAGGCCCGCTTCGTCGGACACCCGCTGCTCGACCTCATCGACGCCGAGAAAATCAAGAAAGGGGCCGAGCTGCTGCGGCGCGGCTTCAAAATTCCTGACAAATGCCGTGTCGTGGGCCTCTTCCCCGGCTCACGCAAGGGCGAGGTCAACCGGCTGATGCCGCGCATGCTCGCGGCGGCGCGCGAGTTGCACAGCCGGGACAAGAACATTGTGTTCGCCGTGGGCTGCTCGCCCTGGTTCAACCCGGACCGCTACAAGCAGGCCATTCGCGGCTACGAAGACCTGCCCCTGCGCGGGGTGCATGGCCGAAGCCACGAGGTGATGCGGCTGTCTGACTTTGCCATGGTGTGCAGCGGGACAGCCACCGTGGAAACAGCCATTGTCGGCACTCCCATGCTCTGTACTTATCGAATGGCGTGGACAAGCGCGATTCTGGCGGGCCTGCTGGTGAATTACGAGTTTGCCTGCATGGTCAACATCCTTGCGGGCAAGTTGGTGGTCCCGGAGCTGTTGCAGTGGCAGGCCGAGCCTTTGACCATGGCCTTGATTGCCCGTGAAGCCATGGACACCGGCGCGCCCAAGCAGCGCGAAGAACTGCGCAAGGTTGTCGAGACGCTGGGTGGTGCGGGGGCCTCGCGGCGCGCCGCCGAGCAGGCTCTTTCTGTGGCCGGGCTTCGGCCGGTCAGTCGCCCGATTTCCGCTGAAGTTCCGGCGCTGCAGGTGGCGGCCCGCCCGGCGTGATGCAGGCCTATGGCCCGACTTCAGCCTTCGCGGGCAGCAATCCCTCAATCAGAGCCATGTAACGCGCCAGCGCTCCACGTGAGGCCAGCAGTCGCGCCTGGCCTGCACTGCCCAGGGCTTCGCGGGCGGCGCTATCAGCGAGCAGGCGGGTGATCTCTCGCTCGAGCTCAGCGGCGTCCTGCACACGCAGGGCGCCCCGGACATCGAGCAGCTCCCGGACCGTGGCCTTGAAATTGTCTGTGTGCGGGCCAAAGAGTGTGGCCTTGCCCAGGGCCACGGGCTCGGCCATGTTCTGGCCCCCGTGCCTGATGAGCGAGCCGCCCACGAACACGACGTCGGCCAGGGCATAGACCAGCGCCAGCTCTCCCACGGTATCGAGCAGGATCACAGCGTCGCGCAAGGCGGGCTTTTGGGGCGAGAGTTCGCTCCGGTTGACCCAGGGCAAGCCTGCGCGCGTGAGCAGTTCACGCACGCTCGCATAGCGCTCCGGATGGCGCGGCACCAGCAGGCAGCGGACCCCCAGGCGCGGCAGCATGTCCACGATGGCTTCGTGCTCGCCGGGGTGGGTGCTGCCGCAGACCAGCAGGCGCTGTCCGGGCTGGATGGAGAACAGGGCGCGGAACTGGGCCACGCGGGCAAGGTCCACTTCGCCATTGAGGGAGTCATACTTGAGGTTGCCCGAAATGCTGACGGGGGCCGGCGTCATCTCTACACCGTAGACGCGCGGGCGGCCCTGCACAAACTCCAGAGGGCGGTGAGGCTTGAGTTCGGATCGCCGCTCGGGATCAAACGTGCGGGGCAGGGGCACACTGCTCTGGTTCTCGGCCGCGACAAGGTATTCATCGAGGTGCTCCTGCCAATGGCGGCGCGCCTCAAATGAAAGGTCTTGGGCGCTGATCCACCAGCGGCCGTCACCATCCTGAAGCCAGAGACGGTTGCGCCAGCGGGGCGCGTGCGAGCAGAGTTCGGCCGCTCGCGCGGCGTATGTTTCATCCTGCATGGCCCAGTGCGAAATGGCACCAAAGGCACGGGCCAGCAGCGGCGCAAAGCGCCGATAGCTGCGAAAGCTTCGGTCGCTGATGCGGCCGTTGGCGAGCAGCACGGGAACTCCGGCGCTCTCTGCGTGCATCAGCCAGTTGGGCCAGAGTTCCAGCTCCATCAGGATGATGAGCGCCGGGCGCAGCCGCTTGAAGAAGCGCGCCACCACCCAGGAAAGATCGAGGGGCGAGTAGCAGTGATAGACCCCCGGAAGCTCCCTGCGCGCGATTTCGGCGGCCGTGCGCGTGGTGTAAGTGACCACCAGCTCATATTGCGGGAAGCGCTCACGCAAAGCCTTGATCAGAGGGCGCGAGGCCAGCAGCTCGCCCACGCTGACGGCATGGAGCCATATGCTCTGGCCCTCGCGCTCACGAAAGGGAATGTCACCCAGGCGTTGAGAGAGGCCGGCGCGGTACTTGCGCGTCGTCAGCGCCATGAAGAAATACCAGGGCGAAATCAGCGCCCCCGCCAGCAGATAGCCCAGATTGAAGAGCCACTTCATGGCGGCCTTCTAGCAGAACGGCGCGGCTTTTTCAGGCGCTTGCTACAATGCGCCCCCCTGAATGTCCCCTCCTGTGCCGCCATGCGTTCATTTCTGGCCCTGTCGCTGTTCTCGGCCCTGGTGTTGGCCGGCTGTGGCGGGGACGACGACAAGAAGCAGAACCCCTCGCCCAAGGCCGTGACTGCGGCTGAAGTCCTGGGCCCGGCCGGCGGCTTGGCCCAGCCGGACGGCGGAGTGCCCGTCGCTCTGACCGTCTCAGGCAAGATTTCGTTTGAGCGCCTGTTGCCGACGCCGACTGGCCTTGGCGCTACGCCCGTGACGCAGAGTGCGGCTCTGGTGCAGGTTGAAGTCGTGCGCCACGACGATTTCTCGGTGCTGCTGGCACCCGCCGCCTTCGCAGATGCCAACGGCGACTACAGCATCAGCTTCTCGACGGACCGCGACTTCTTCGTGCGGGCCCGCGCGCGACTCAGCGCGGCCACGCTCGATTGCCGCGTGCTCCACAGCCAGATGGCGAGCCCGGTGGTCCATGCCGTATCCAGTGCCATTGTCTCGCGGGCCCTGGGCAGCCAGACCGTGAACGTGACGGCGGGCCTTGCCTTGCCGCACCTGCGGGCGGGGGCCTTTGCGGCGCTGGATACGGCGCGCAAGCTGGCGCAGGCCGCGGCCTACTCCGGCAGCCCTGCTCTGGGGACGCTCGATCTTTACTGGGCGCCGGGCAACCTTGGTACGTCATTCATGCGCGACCTTGGCGGGCAGCCCGTGCCCATCCTCGAAACGCGATTTGTAAACACCGGCCCCCTGGGCAATCCCGGCATTCTGGTGGGCGGCGGCGACTGGAACAATGTCAGCGCCACGGATCACGACGAATTCGATGAAGCCGTCCTGGCCCACGAGTTCGTCCACTTTCTCATGCGGGGCTTCTCGCGCGACAACAACTGGGGCGGGGCCCACAACGGAGAAGCCCTGACACCCAACGCAGCCTACGGTGAAGGCCTGCCCACTGGCCTGGGCTGCATCCTGCTGGGCGACAAGAACTACATTGATACCCAGGGGCTTCCGCCCGCCAGTTCCGTACGCTTCAGCTTTGACTGCGAGAATCCCGCCTTCGTTGCGGGGGTGCCTTCGGCGGTCACCGGGGTCTCGGGATATCAGGCGGAGTTTGCGGTGGCGGCCGTGGTCTGGGACCTGCTCGACGGCGGAACCTCCAACCCGGCCTCCACGGACGGAGATCCCGTCGCTCTGGCGCGCGACGGCTTTCTGCAGAGTTTCTACGCCCTGTCCGGCCGCACTGGAGCCTATGACCTGGTGTGGCTGGCGAGCCTGCTGCAGCAGTTGATCGACGACGCCCGCCTCAACGCAGGCAATGCCCACACATTGGTCAGCCCCTACAACGCATCCTTCCCTCCGGCCGTAGCTGAACAATGGCCGCCGGCCCTGGCCCCCGCCGCCAATGAAACAGGCACGCTCAATGCCGCGTTGGGGCCCGGCGCAACGCCGGCCAACGCTGAACTGGGCCAGACGGCCAACGCTGTCTGGCGGATGGAATTGGCCGGACCCCAGAGCGTGACCCTGAATCTGACTGCTACGGCCGCAAGCTACAGCGCAACAGTCCACCAGCTTGACCTTTACGTCTACGATTTGGGCAACAACCTGGTGGCGAGCCAGCGTTCGGCGACGGCCAACAAGACTTTGAGCATGAGCCTCGCAGCGGGTGTCTATATGGTGCGGGTGCATCATGCCGCAACTAGCCCCGCCGCTTCGGGTTACACATTGACGCGTCCCTGATTCACGGGGTTCCCTCAAGGGGACAAAGGGCTGTCTTGGGGCTGGCAAGGCGCCATACGATGGCTATCGTCCATGCTCCAAGTTTGGTTTGATGGGCATTCAGTTCAATTGACCGCGCTATGCCTTACCTGGACGTAAAACTGGGAACTGATTCGCTGCTGGTCCGATTTGTCGGGCGCATCGATTTCGTGGTGGGCCGCCTGCCCAAAGCGGACATCCAGCTTCGTGACATGTCCGTGTCGCGCCTGCACGTCCAGTTCTTCATCGACAGTCGCGGCCAGGCCTTCGTGCGCGATCTGGGCAGTTCAGGCGGCACGCTGGTCAACGACACGCCACTTTCCAATGCTCTGGCGCGCCTCCATGACGGCACCCGCATTCGCGTCGGGCAGGGCCGCATCGTCTTCTATGATGCCCAGCCCCCCGTGAACGCCGTGGACCCGCCGGGCAAGAGCGAGCCGCGCGGCTTGATTCGGTTCAACGCCCGCAAGCGCGTGATTCTCGGCGGCGAGACGGTGCTGGCGGCTGAAAAGGTAGCCGCCCAGACCGCCGATGGCGGTCCTGCCGAGGCCCCTCCCGTCATCAACAGCGCCGAGTTCACGGAAGACGGCAAGGCCATTGAAGACGCCTCCGTGCGTGCTCCCGGTGCCAAGCCGCCCGCGTCCCCCGCGGCCAAGCCCGGCGCGCCCGCGCCCACGGCCGCCGTCAAGCCTCCGGCGCCGCCACCGCGCAAACGCGAAACCGGCATTATGACCGCGCCCTGGGAGGCCAAGCGCGACTTCAATGCTCCCCCGGCCAACAACAAGAGGCCCACGGTGCCCCTGCCGCCTACGGCGGGTGCGGCTGCGCTGCCGCCCAAACCGGGCGCTCCGGCCAAAGCCGGGCGCACGCCGGCCCCCGCGGGCAAGTCTCTGCCTCCCGCCTTTGAAAGCACTCCGCCCGAAGAGGACTCGCGCAAGACGGTATACGAACCGCCTCTGCCAGCGGATCAGCGCCCCTCGGCACGACTTCAGCCAAGGCCCGGCGCCCTGGGCGGGCCTAAACCCCTGCCTGCCGCACCCGTGCCGGAACCGGCCAAGCCCCTGCCTCCCAAGGCCGACCAGACCACCAAGCGCCGCACCCTGGCCGAGGAAATGCTCGAGGAAATCGAGGCCGGCCCCGCCATGCCCACTGTCAAGCTGGGCCACGAGGCCCCGCCCGCTCGACGCGAGGAGTTCCCCAAGCCGCCGCCGCTGCCGGTTCCCAAGGCTGAAGAAAAGTCCGCCGTCGAACCCGACCTTACGACGGATGAAATCGCCGAGTATTTCGGCGGCGAGCGCGCCACCGGCAACCTCAAAGAAGTCAAGTTCGCCGACACCGATCCGGCCACCAAGCAGTCTGACACCACGCCCGAGGAGGTCAGTTTTGGCCCCGGCGCGGCGCGGCTGGCGGGCGGCGCGGACCTTGACGATGAACTGGACGCTCCGGCGGAGCCGGCGGCGGCCGAACCCACTACGAGCCTGCTGGGCGAGGGGGTCACGTCGCTCAATGAGAGCAAGGTGGGCGAGGAATCCGTCGCCCAGGAGCCCCCGGTCCAGAAGGCGCCCAGTCGCCCCGCCATCGTCACGCCCAGCGCCGAGGAGCTGGAGCAGGAACATCAGCGCAAGCTGGAGGAAGTCAAGCGCATCGCGCGCGAAGCCGCACAGGCCAAGACCGGGCCCCTGCCCAAGGATGAACCGGAAGCTTTGGCCACGCCCGTAAGGCCCCAGTCCAAGCCGGCCATGAAGTCCGCAGCCTATCCTGTGGCGCTGCCCTCGCGTGACTCGGCCCGCAAGGACACCAAGAAGCTGATGAAGGCCAAGAAGGATCGCGATACCAGCGTGGTCAAGGAACAGACCATTCCCATTACCGACAACCCGACCTCGAAGATCGAGCTGGTGCCCGGCGCCAAGACGCTTTACATCCCCAAGCCCGACGTGGTTGCGCGTCAGGAAGCCAAGGCTTCGAGCAAGCCGGACCTGGCTTCCATGGCCAAGGGTCCCGGCGGGGATACGCTTGCGGTCAACTCGCGTGAGATGATGGAAGAGCTGCAGCAGGAATACGAGAAATCACAGAGCAAGGGCAGCCTGGCTTCGCTGCAACTGGCCGAGCAGATTCGCGGCCAGCCCGTGCCCGTGGACAAACCGGCCGTCGATCCCAACAAGACACCCCCGGACATGCCCGTGCTGCCGGATCAGGAAACCGTGAAAAAGGCTCCGGAGGCCCAAGACGACGAAGATATGGAATTCGTCGTGGACGACAATTACGCCTTCTTCACGCCCCCGCCGCCCACGCGCAAGGACCGCAAGCCCGCCCAGGATGACCTGATTGATGCCAGTGACATGCTGCCGCCCGACAAGAGGGCGCCCGAGCCGCCCGCCAAAGACAAGACCGTCAGCGAGTAATGAAAAGCGTCAGGGTCCGGCTGCCAGCGGCAGCGCTCACCTGAATGAGTGGGTGCCCGGCCATGCCTTGTGGCCGCCACGGATATGAAACGCATTGCCCGAGGGATCGCCCAAAGGGACCTGCCGTATCCTGACCTTGCCCGCGCCCCACACACGACGGATGACTGACGACGAAAAACCGATCACTGCCCCGGACATTCAAATGACACGCACCCATCGCTGTGGCGAACTTCGCAGGGAACATGCAGGCCAGAACGTGACCGTTTGCGGCTGGGTGGACACCAAGCGCGAAATGGGCGCTCTGGTGTTCATCGACTTGCGCGACATCGCGGGCAAGGTCCAGCTCGCCTTTGACATCGAGAAGGACCCCGCCAATCACGCCGCCGCCAAGTCCATGCACGGCGAATACGTTGCCCTGGCTTCAGGCGTCGTGCGCCTGCGCGACCCAAAGAACGTGAACCCGCGCCTGGCCACGGGCGACATTGAAATTGCCGTCAGTCGCCTCGAACTGCTCAACACCGCCAAAACCCCGGCCATCGAAGTGCGCGACGACCTCAAGTGCGACCCCGAACTGCGGCTCAAGCACCGGTTCATTGACCTGCGGCGCCAGCCCATGCAGCGCATGTTGCAGGGGCGCGCGGCCATGATCCGCTCCATGCGGGCCTCCCTCGACGCTCAGGGCTTCACGGAAATCGAGACGCCTATTCTGTACAAGCGCACGCCTGAGGGCGCGCGGGACTTCATTGTTCCCTCGCGAGCTTACCCCGGGCAATTCTACGCCCTGCCGCAGAGCCCGCAGCTTTTCAAGCAGCTCTGCATGGTGGCAGGGCTGGACCGCTACTACCAGATTGCCCGCTGCTTCCGTGATGAAGACAAGCGGGCTGACCGCCAGCCTGAGTTTTCCCAGCTTGATATCGAGATGAGTTTCGTCGAGCGCGAGGACGTGATTGCCCTGCTTGAGGGCGTGGTGCGCAATTTCATGCGCGACCTGCAACAGGACGTGCGCTTTGCCCACACCGGCTGGCCCGTGGTCAAGGCGGGTGAAATCAAGACGCCCATCGAGCGCATGACTTACGAAACGGCCATGCGCGACTATTCCATTGACCGGCCCGACCTGCGTTCGCGCGAGTTGAAGCTCACGGAACTCACGGACTGGGCCAAGACCTGTTCCTTCAACGCGTTCAAGCAGGCGGCGGCAGGCGGCGGCATGGTCAAGGCCCTGCGCTGTCCGGGCATGGCTGAGGCATTTTCGCGCGGCCAGATTGGCAATCTGGAGCGCGACGCCAAGGGCATGGGCGCGGGGGGCTTGGCCTCCCTCAAGGTTCTCGATGGCAAGCTCGATGGCGCCATCGCGAAGTTCTTCCCCGAGGCCGAGCAGCAATCGCTCCTGGCAGCCTGCAAAGCTCAGCCGGGCGACCTTCTGCTGATCTGCGCTCACGCCAAGGAAAAAGTCGTCCACGCCGTCATGCACCACATGCGCACGCTGGTGGCTGAAAAGCTGGGCTTGCTGGACCCGGCGAAGTTTGCCCTGGTTTGGGTCATCGACTTCCCGCTCTTTGAGTTCAAAGAAGAGGAGGAGAAACTCTACGCCAGCCACCACCCGTTCACGCTGCCGCAAGACCTGGATCTGGTGCGCAACATGGCCCAAGCCGCGCGCCGGAGCAGCGAGGGCTCGGTGATTGCGCGGCTCAAGGCCGACGGATACTCGCTGGAGCAGGTGCTGGGACTGCGCAACAACCAGTACGACCTCGTGCTCAACGGCGTTGAGATTGCCGGCGGCTCCATCCGTATGCACCGCACGGACTGGCAGCAGGACGTGTTTGAGCTCGTCGGCATCACCAAAGAAGAGGCCGAGAAGAAGTTCGGCTTTCTGATGAACGCCCTGGCGCACGGCGCGCCGCCCCACGGCGGGATTGCCATGGGCCTGGACCGCATGCTCATGCTGCTCATGGGCCTGGACACCATTCAAGACGCCATGGCCTTCCCCAAGTCCGCCACGGGCCGCGACCTCATGATTGACACTCCCAACGAGGTCGAGAAGAAGCTCCTCGACGAGCTGGGCATCCAGTTCAAACCCGCCCCCTAGCGCCCCTGGCAGGCCTCGCGACGCGGCTTTCCCGAACTCTGGCCGAGCTTGGGGGAAGAGGCCGTGGTTCTTGGGCGTTGTGATGAGGTACAATCGCGGCGGAGCGCGGCATGCACGACTTCGGCTTCTTCATTTCCATCATGCTGGCGGGCGGGCTGGCCTACTTTGTGGCGGGGCTGCTGGACGCCCGGCGCCGCCTGCTGCGCCGCGACTTCGTGGACAGCCGGCCCGTCATGAACGACGGCGAGTTTCGCCTTGGCGTCAGCGCCATCAGCCCTGTGGATGTGGCCTTCTGTCGCGCTTTCAGGCTGGCCGTGGGCCGGGCCCTGGGCGTGTCAGCTGATCGCCTGGACCCCCGGCATCGGCTGCTGGCGGACCTGCGCGTGTTCGGCTTTGACGCCATGGAACTGGCGGCGACCCTGGAGCGGGCCTTTGACGTGCGTGTGAAGGTCATGGATGTGATGCGCTCGGGCACCCTGCGCCGGCTGGCCCTTGTCATTCACGAGCGCCTGGCCGAAGTCAGCGAGCACGAGCCTCCCCTGCATCGCGACCCCGTGCCGAAGATGCGCGCCCCCGATGAAGCGGCGGACCTGGACGCTCCAAAAGCGGAAGGGACCTCGCCGTCAGCGTGAGTGTTGCCCGGTCTAGCGCGGCTTGGCCGGAGATTCGACGCCGGCCTCGATGACGAAGAGAATGACGCTGTCGCCGCGCACCACCTCAATCTCGATGGAATCGCGGAAGGGCTGCTTGAAGGCGGCGTCAATGTCGCCGTGGCCCAGCGTGGCCTGCTGGGAGATGCGCACAATCACGTCGCCCGAGCGCAGGCCGTAGGTCGAGAGCTTGCCGTAAGAGTCAATGCGCTTGATCTGCATGCCCCAGGGCTGCATGTTCTCGGGGTCGCGGATGGTCTGCAGTACCATGGAGGTCGTGAAGAAGGCCGGCAGGCTGTCGATGAACTTGCGGTATTCCTCGCGCGCCAGCTTGAAGTGACGTTCCTCAGGCAGGTCTTCGAGCGCGGTGCCTTCATTTTCTGTTGCTTCGTCGTTCTCGACCGGTCCCCCGGCGTCGGGCTTCTGCTCTGCCATGGGGTGCTCGGGCGCCTTGACGCGGCCTGTCTGGGGCGCGGGTGGAACGGCGCTTGAAAAATCCCTGGGGGGCATCAGCGTGGCGCCCATGGGCTGAGCCGGCTGTGCCGGCGCGGCGTCGGGCATCAGCCCCTGCACGCCGAAGGTGCGCTGCTCACCGTCGCACTTGAGCACGACGTAACCATCGCCGACTTCCTTGATGATAATGCGGCCGCGGTCAAAGCTGTCCCCGGGGCGGAAGATGTTCTGCTGCGGGGGTATGCCCGGGACTGTGATGCTGACGAGGCAGCGGCGGGAATCAGACTGGTCGTAGACCACGCGGGTGATTTCGAACAGGCGGCCGCCGAACTCGACGACGTCAAGCCTGCGACCCGTGGGCGTCACGAGGGCCTCGGGCTCGAGTTGCTTGAGCAGCTCTTCGCGGGAGACGGCAGACTCGCCCGAAGAGGGCAACTTGAGATGGGGCAGGACCTGCAGGCCAATCAGCACCAGCACGGCCACAATGAGTACAAAGAGCAGCAGCTGTGTCCCGCGCCCGGACTTGGCCGGCAGGTACACAACCTGGGGAGCCGCAGGGGGGGTGGGCAAGCTGGGGGGCGTCGGATCGACCTGGCTCACAAAGTGCTCCCTCGGGGGTAAGCATGTAACGAACCAGAGAGGCCGCCCGCCGGTCAATTCTGACAAGCGAACCGGCCCGGGATTACCCGGGCCGGCGCTTGGCGAATCCTTGAGTTTAGCTTACCACTTGAGCCAGGGCTTGCCGTCCTCTCCGAACTTGGAGAGTTCCATGTTGCTGGTGCCGGCCGCCATCTTGGACTCCATCTTGATCAGACCGTTGAACCAGCCGTTGGTGGCGGTCCAAGTCGTGCTCTCCATGGAGCCGTCCTTCATCTTCATCCAGAACTTCTTGCCGCTCCACTTGCCGCCGGCGATCTCGACGTCGGTGAAGTCCTCGGTCTTGTCTTCGTAGTTCTTCTCCGGGGCCGGGCCGGTCTCGCCGCCCGTGGGGATGTCCATGATCTTGATCTCAGCCGGAGCGTCGCCGGGCTTGCCAACCCACGCCTTCTTGACGTTGCCGGTCTTCATGGCGTCCTCAGCCGACTTGCTGGTGTCGATGAGGTAGGCGAGCACGATACCCATGCTGCCCATGAAATTCTCAACGATCGGGCCGTCGCCGGTGACCGCCGCGACCTGCCACTTGTCGGTGTTCTCGCTCTTGTAGCCGCTGAACTCCGAGGTGGACTTCACTTCCCAGTACTGGCCGGCCTTGGCGTCCTTGTGGAGGGCGACGTAGTACATCGCCTTCGAGGTGCCGTTCTTGTACTGGTCAACCATCATCTGGGCCATCGGGTTCTCAGTGGTGCCGCCGCAGCCGCTGCCGCCGCACTTGCCGCCGTCGCCGCTACCCGCCGCACCGCCGCCGCCGCAGGCCGCAACCGCCAGAACCGACACAAAGCTGCACAGCATCAAAAGCTTCTTCATATTATGGCTCTCCTAAAACAGTTAAGTGGTTTCTTCAACGCAGGTTGAATCTCACCCCATCGTGAAGGGGGGACTCTACGCACGATTGGTCAGCAAAGCAACAGTTCAACCACGGAATTTGCACCGCCGCTCCATTGTGGTCTTGGCCGATCCGCTTTTATCGCTGCCGCTTTGTCACGATCGCGGGTGTAACAGGGGGCCAGTGCCCCCTATTCCGGGTTTTCTCTCGCTTCAATCGCTGATCAGCACCCCCGCGATGCAGGCCGTGGTGAAGGCTGCCAGGGTTCCTCCGATCATACTCTTGATGCCCAGCCGGGCGATGTCGCGCCGGCGCTCGGGTACCAGGTTGCCCACGCCGCCAATCTGAACGGCGATGGAACCGAAGTTGGCAAAGCCGCACAGGGCGTAGGTGGCAATCGTGAAGCTGCGGGGGCTGATCTGGTCCTTCATGGCGCCCAGCTCAATGTAGGCGATGAATTCGTTGAGCACGGTCTTGGTGCCCAGCAGGCCACCGATCTTCTCGCAGTCTTCCCAGGGGCAGCCCATCAGCCAGGCCACGGGGGCCAGGGCCCAGCCCAGGATGCGCTGGAACGTCAGCGGCTGGTCGTTGAAGTTCGGCAGCAGGTCCAGTGCCGCGTTGCACATGTAGATCAGGGCCACGAACGCAATCAGCATGGCGCCCACGTTCAGCGCCAGCTTCAGGCCGTCGCCGGCCCCGCGGCAGGCGGCGTCCAGGATGTTGCTGTCTTCCTTGGGAATGTCGATCTTGACCGTGCCCTTGGTGACGGACTCGCCGGTTTCGGGAATCATGATTTTGGAAATCACGAGTGCCGCGGGCGCGCTCATCACGCTGGCCGTGAGCAGGTGGCCGCCGTCGGCGCCAAAGCCCACATAGGCCGCCATGACGCCGCCCGCCACCGTGGCCATGCCCGCGGTCATCATGGCCAGAAGCTCGCTTTCTGTCATCGTCAGCAGGTAGGGGCGAATGACCAGGGGGGCTTCCGTGTGCCCCATGAACACGTTGGCCGCGGCGGCCAGGGACTCGCTGCCCGAGGTGTCCATGACCCAGACCATGACCTTGGCCATGCCCTTGACCACCAGTTGCATGATGCCGAGGTAAAAGAGGCAGGACATCACCGCCGACACGAAGATGATGGTGGGCAACACGAAGAAGGCCAGTCCCCATTGGCCCTTCTCGTTCACCAGCTTGCTGCCGAAAACGAAACTCGCGCCGGCGTTGGAGAACTCCAGGAACTTGTTGATGGCGTCGCCCATGCCCTGGAACAGCCAGCGGCCGGGCTCTGTCTGCAGGATGACCAGCCCGATCAGGAACTGAAGCACGATGCCCGTGACAATCAGGCGCCAGGGCATGCGCCTCCTGTTGTTCGACAGCGCAAAGGCCGCCGCAAGCATCACAAACAGGCCCAGCAGGCTGACCAGCCGTTCCATGGCCGCTCCATGAACGTGAGAGGGCGCAAAGTGTGGCTGGGCCAGGCCCCAGGGTAAAGTCGAAAAGCGACTCCCCAAATTGCGCGGTGGGAGGTGCAACTTGCTGCTAACCTGTTCGGATGTCCTTGCCCCTGGCCCAGATGCTGGAACTGGCCGCGCAGGCCCGCAGCCGCGCCTATGCGCCCTATTCGAAATTTCTCGTGGGAGCCTGCGTGAGGTCGGGTTCAGGGGCCTTCTTTACGGGCTGCAACTGCGAAAACGCCAGCTACCCCCTGGGCATCTGCGCCGAGACGGCGGCTTTGGCCGCCATGGTGCAGGCCGGAGAGCGCGAGGTGCAGGACATTCTGGTGCTGGGAAGCGGCCAAGGGGCTGCCTCTGCGCTGGTTACGCCCTGCGGCGGTTGCCGCCAGCGGATTCTGGAATTCGGCCACGAAGGCACGCGTATTCACGCAGCCGCTTTTGACGAAGCCGGCCGCCTGACGGTGCAGCGCAGCTTCACGCTGGGGGAACTGCTGCCCTTTGCCTTTGGCCTCGAAGAGCCGCGGGCCTGATAACCTGCCGCAAAAAGCACTTGGGGGCCGCGCTACGGCGGCCCCCGGGGTGTGCAGCGGTTCCTGATCGCTCAGGCACCGAAGTCTTCAAGAAGCTTTTGCATCGCGTTCCTGAAGTTTGAATCAACGTCGTAGTTGACGTCGTTGATTTTCGCCTTCACGGCCGCCACGCGCTCTTCCCGAACGGCCGGCATTCCCTTGAGAGTCCCGAGCGCCCGCGCCTCCTGCGACAACTCAACACGGTCGGACTCGCGCGGCAGACTCTGGGTCTGGGCGCGCTGGACTCTCTTGCTGCCACGGACGCGCTCGATGCGCTGGGCACGATCCGCGTTGCCGGCGGAATAGATTTCACTCATGACATCCTCCTTCCCGTCCCGGCCCACCCATTCTACAGGCTGGTGGGCCAAACACTTCCCCTTATCCGGTTTATCGGCAGAAATCCGGCTCTCCTTCAGGGCAATATGCTGAAAAAGCGCAGAAAGCCGCCCTGGCGCGGCAATCTGTCGTGTAAGTACTTTATTTAAAGATGTTTACGTATACGGGCGACGTGCTAACCGATGGGAATGAATTTGCTCACGCGGACGCTTGAGCGGCGGGCGACAAAGGAGCGCAACTCTTCGTAACACTCCTTGCAGAAATATCTTGTGCGTTCTTCAAACTTCACATACTGGAAAGTGGGGATGTACTCCTGCTTTCCGCAGCGGTCGCACTTGCACTCAGAAGAGCTGGACATGGCGCGCCTCCAGAGAGGAATACGTGCTTTATAATTTACACCTTACGGCAACCACTCGCAAAGTACTTGTGATTTTTCCTTCTTCTCGGCTCCGCTTCGCGCGGACCTCCGCCTTTCCCTATCGTCAATTCCTCGCCCAGCCCTGAAGCTTCCATGCAGAAAAACGCAGCCACAGCAACGTTCCCTCCGCAAAAGAACTGGCAGGCAACGAAACCGGGGCGGCCAGGCCGCCCCGGTGGAGAAACCCGCGCGCTTACTTGGCCGCGTCGGTCTTGGGCTTCTGGTGATAAACCCAGACGTGGGGCTTGCGTGCCACCGTGGCGCGGCCCTTGGGGCTGCCCTCGCTGGTCCACATGGAGTAGCCGCCGACGATCAGGTCCAGAAGACCATCGCCGTTGAGGTCCGCGAGGTCGAAGTAGAGCCCCCCGTCGGGCCTGGTGGCCTCCTTGGACGATTTGTCGGAAGCGTCGACGATGGTCTGGGCCGGGGCAAAGACCGGAGCGCCCTTCTTGCCCGTGTTGCGGTACCACTTGATGCTTCCGCCTTTTCCGTCGCCGTATGAGTCGCCGAAGGTCCCCAGCACGAGGTCGCTCAGGCCGTCTCCGTCAAAGTCCACCAGGCGCGGCGAGGTGATCTTGTCACCGGCATCCAGGGCCTTGTCGCCACAGAGAATGCGCTGGCTGGTGCCGCTGAATTTGGGCTCCTTGGCGCTGCCTTCATTGAGCTGGAGCCAGAGGTAGCCGTCGCGCCCGCCCAGCACAAGGTCGAGGTCGCCGTCGGCATCCCAGTCAAAGGCATAGGCGGAGATGCAGTGGGCATTGGGGTCCACGCCGCCTGTATGGTCTTTGTGGGTCCATTTCTTGGATTCGTAGTCCCAGTACTGGCTGAGCCTGACGCGCTCACCGTTCTTGTCCTTGATGTGCTGGGGCTGCTGGAAGCCTTCCTTGCCGCCCAGCGCTACCCAGGGAGAGCCGTCAAAGGTGGCTGTGAAGATGTCGGTGTGGCCGTCGGCGTTGAAGTCCACGAACTGTGGAGCCATGCCGATGCATCACCAGTTGTTGAACTTGAGGGGCTTGCCGTCGGCCGCCGTGAGGAGGGTTTCCGCGCCAAAGCCCTCTTTGCCGCCCTTGCTGACGGTGAGGTTGCCGAAGAGATCGCCGATCACGAGGTCTTTGAAGCCGTCGCCGTCGAGGTCGTAGAGGGCGGGCGAAGGATAGAGACGTTCTCTCTTGTTGAGCAGGTGGCCCAGGGGCTCCTCGCCGGCCTTGAGCATCTTGGGCGCTTCGAAGGCCTGGGCCGGCAGCGTCAGCGCGCCCAGGGCACAGGCCAAGAACAGTGAAACATGCAGCATGGTCACTCCTCGAGGGGACACGAAGGGGTGACTATTGTACGACTGGGCGCGACCACCGGGGAACAAAAGCCCCTGGGCGCTACACGTTGAAGTGGAACAGGATCACATCGCCGTCTTCAACGACGTAACTCTTGCCCTCGGTGCGCATGCGCCCCGCGGCCTTGGCCGCCTGCTCCCCGCCGTACTGGTCGTAATCCTTGAAGCTGATGCAGTCCGCGGCGATGAAACCGCGCTGGAAGTCGCTGTGAATCTTGCCGGCAGCGACGGGTGCGGTGTCCCCGGCGTGGATAGTCCAGGCGCGCACCTCCTTGGGGCCTGCCGTGAAATAGGTTCTCAGGCCCAGCAGGCGATAGCCGGCGTTGATCAGGTTGTCCAGGCCGCTGTGACTCAGGCCCAGCCCTTCGAGGAAGCTGGCGCGTTCCTCGCGTGGCAGGAGCGCGATCTCGCTCTCGATCTTGCCCGAAATCAGCACGCAGCCCGCACCGTGGTCGGCGGCCCACTTCTTGACGGCGTCGCTGAAGCGGTTGCCGGCGGGCAGGTCCTTCTCGTGGACGTTGGCCACGAAGAGCACGGGCTTGTCCGTAAGCAGGCGCATCTCGTCAATGATGGGGCGGTCGTTGTCGTCGAGTTTGATCTGCCGGGCCTGGCCGCCGCCGTCGAGGTGGTCTCGGACCTTCTTGAGCACGTTGAACTGGCGCTGGGCCTCCTTGTCGCCGCTGCGCGAGAGCTTTTCGACGCGCTCAATGCGGGCATCCAGCGTTTCCATGTCCTTGATGGCGAGTTCAGCCTCAATCACCTCGATATCGCGCAGGGGATCGACGGAATCCATCACGTGGATGATGTCCGTGTCCTCAAAGCAGCGCACGATGTGAGCAATGGCGTCCACGTCGCGGATGTGGCTGAGGAATTTGTTTCCAAGCCCGGCATTGTCCGAGGCGCCCTTGACCAGGCCGGCGATATCCACGAACTGCATCATCGCGGGCTGGACCTTGGCAGGCTTGACGATCTGGACCAGGCGGTCGATGCGCGGGTCCGGCACCGGCACCATGCCCGTGTTGGGCTCGATGGTGCAGAAGGGGTAATTCGCCGCCGCGGCCTGCTCGGAGGCTGTGATGGCGTTGAAGATGGTCGATTTGCCCACGTTGGGCAGGCCAACGATGCCGCACTTGAAACCCATGCTTGCTCCAAACGACTCGACGCGAAGGCGCGAAGTTCGCGAAGAAAGACACATGCGCAGAAATGAACAGAGTGCGCAGGATTGCCCAGGCTGTTTCAGTCCAGAATCCTGAACACCCGGCAAATCCCCGCGCCATTGCTTTTGCAGCGCTTCGCGTCCTTCGCGCTCTCGCGTTGGAAGTTACTTCTTCTCTTCGTCCTTGGGCGGGTCGACCTTCTTCTTCTTCTCGTAGGCGCCCTTGTCCTTATACTTGACCTCGGGCAGGTACTCGCCCGTGCGCTTGCGGATGACCTTCACGCTAACGATCTTGTCGTTGGCCTTCACGTCCTCCAGCAGGTTGAGACCCTCCAGAACGCGGCCAAACACGCAGTAAGGCGAGGACTTCTTGTCCCACTGCGGGAAGTCCTTGAGGTTTACGAAGAACTCCGTCGAGGCACTGTGCAGGTCGTTGGTGCGGGCCATGGCAATGGTGCCGCGCCGGTTGCGGAAGCGGGCCTCATCGTATCGGGAATTGTCCACAGCCTCGTTCTTGATCGTGTAATCGTGCTGGTAGTTGGAGGCCCGGCCGCCCTGCACGATGCGCGCGCCGGCCCCTGCGCGCTCTATGGCCACGACACCCTGTCCCGTGCCTTCGACGCGGTAGAACGAGCAGTCCTTGTTGAAGAACTTCTCCTCGATCAGGCTGATGAAGTTCTTCACGGTGTTCGGGGTCACGTCTTCGGCCAGTTCGATAAGCACGTCGCCGCTCTCCAGCTCGATGACGACCAGGGGGTTTTCCTTGTCGTTCATCTCCAGCGGCAACTCGCCAAAGCGTAGGGGCTTGGGCGGCTCATCGCGCTTGACAGTGGGTACCGGCCAGCCGTCGTAGTAGACCTTGGGGCGATAGTCGCTGCCCTCGCGCTTCTGCTCGACATAGGCGTAGTAGATGGTGGCCTGGTCCAGGCGTTTTACGATCTCGAGCTGGGCGGCAAGTTCGTCGCCCGTCGCTGCCAGCTTGCCCAGGGGCGCAAAGCGCGTACGCAGGGCGGGCGAAGGCTCGACCACGACAAAGAACTCCGCGCGGGCGCGGCTGGTTTCGTCGGGGTCGCGGCTAAACGCGATGGTGCCGGCCTGGAACTCCCTTGAATTGTCACCCTCGTAGTCGATGGTGTATGGGTTCTTCTTGGGCACGACGTCTGCCTTTTCGTCCTTCTCTTTGCCCGTGGGCTTTTCGAGCTTTACGCCCTTGGGGCGGCCCTCGGTGCCGGCCTTGATGACAGTGGCGTAGCGGAAATCGGGCGAAGGGTTGAACTTGTTGGCGAACTCCAGGGCGTCGAAGTCGGTGCGGTCGAAGTAGCCTTCCTCAACAAGGCTGACCATGTTCTTGACCGCGTTGGCCGCGCCGTCTTCGAACAGCTCAAAGCGCAGGTTGCCCTTGGAAGTGACAAATACGACGATGGGGTTGGCGGGCGCCGCGGCGCTCTTGACGGCGGGTTTGTCAGCTTTGGTGTCCTTGGTGAAGGGTAGCTTGGCGGCGTTGTCCTTCATGAACTTGAGGTCATCGGCAAGCTGGCCGTGAATGGCCTTGACCTTGGCGGCCTGGCCCTCATGGCCCTTTGTCTCGCCGAACTTTTCGAGGTAGGCCGCGAGCAACGCCGTGGTCTTCTCGAGCTGGTCAAGCTGGTAGGGCCGCGTGGTCAGTTCGGCGGCGCGGATGCACCAGCGGAAGTGGGCGTAGGCCAGAAGGTCGTCGTCGCCGTCCTTCTCGACGTCAGCGAGCACGGTCTCGAACTTGTCCTTGAGGGCGTCAGGCTTGTCCGCGTGGGCGGCCTCGTCAATCTGCATGCGCAGCTTCTTGTTGCTTTCGCCGCTGATGTTCGAGACGAAGTAATAAGTGAACACGGCCACGATCAGCAGCAGGATCACCGGCACCAGAATCTTGCCGTAGGTGCCGAGGAACTTGCCCGCGGACTCCACGAAGATGGCGCCGGAGCCAAGGCCCGTGCGCGGAACGAGATCACGGTGCTTGTCGGCGGAGGCGGAGATGGGCTGCTTATACTTGGATTGCGACATGGTTAGTTGCCGTAGGGATCGTTCATCTTGACCGTAAGGACGCTGAAAGCGGGAGACTTCCTGAGTTCGACCCAGAGTACGAGGTCGAGCTTGTCTTCACCCTTGGTGAAGCGCGCCTTCCAGGCGCTCTTCTCCTCATCCAGGGTTTCGTTCACAAAGGTCCAGCCCTCTTTGGCCAGCTCTGTCCGGTAGAACTCGGCCAGGAGCTTGGGCTTGACCACGCCCTCGGCCCGGTAGGAGTAAGTACCTACGAGGCGCTTGCCAGAACTCGAATCCTCGCGCGAGAACGGAGGGGTGTCGTGGCGCGAGAATCCCCCGGGCTGGGGCACATCGCTGTAGGCTTCGCCCCAGCGCACTTCAGGCACGGCGCCCGATTCCGTCAGGGTGCAGCCGGCCAGCAGCATCAGCACCAGTACAGGCGCCATCCGCAGCACGATAGCCATGACAGACTCCCCGACCACTCGGTCGAATTCAAGGGGCGAGGACTATATCACGGACCCATGGCCTGTTCAGGGGGAAATCGCCCCCAGGCGCGCCCGAGCCTCGGCACGTCTGGCCCGCCTCTTGGCCGCCTGGTCGGACGGGTGCTGCGGGGCAAGCCTCGCCTCGATCAAACCGATCTTGCGCCGGGCAAACCCCGCCTGCCGCTTCTCGATGGGGCCGTTGATGATGGCGCGGATGCGCTGCTCCAACACCTCAAGGTACTGTTTCTCGTGCATCTCCGGCGGCTTGTCCGCCATGTACTGTTCGAAGGTCAGCGGCGGGTGAATCACCACTTCCTGCCGCCGAAAAAAGCGCGGCAAGAGCGCGTGGCGCGGCCAGAACTCACCCGTGGTCACCATAGTGATGGGCAAGATGGTGGCCTGCGTGGCGCAGGCGGCGCGCAAGGCGCCCGGCTTCCACTCGCCCATGAGGCGGCCAGAGGAGCGGCTGCCCTCGGGGAAGATGCCGGCGGCCCCCCCCTGCTGCAGGATGTGCAGCAGTGTCTGGTAGGGCCCGCGGCCGGGGTTCTTGCGGTCGACAGGGAAGGCCTTGTAGGCCTTGACCCAGAAGCGCACGACAGGGAACTCGAAGAGCTTGTCCCAGGCCATGATCGAGAGGTCGCGCCCTGCGAAGTAGACCATGATGCCGACAAGCGTGGGCGGGTCGAGGTAGCTGGGGTGGTTCGAGATGACGATCAGGGGGCCGCGTCGCGGGACGTGCTGGGTGCCCCGCACGCGCCAGCGGAACAGCAGCCGCCAGATGGCGGCGGCGGCGCGCACCGCAAACTCGTAAAGGAAGCGGCGCCATCCGGTCAGGGGCGTGAGGTCTACCAGCATGTGCGAAGAAGCCGCCATCAGCCCTTGCGCCTCCGAGGCTTGGCCGCGAGGTACTGGTTGGGCCAGTGCACATCCACGCCGTAGGCCTCGGCGGCATGGAGGCCGAAATAGGCGTCGGCCAGGTGAGCGCGCGCCATCATGCACAGGTCGGCGCGGCCCGCGGCCAATATGGTGTTGCACTGGTCGGCGCTGACGATGTTGCCCACGGCCATGGTGGGCACCCTGGCCTCATGGCGGATCTGGTCGGAGAAGGGCACCTGGAACATGCGACCGTAGACGGGCTTCTGGTGGGGCACCACGCCGCCCGCCGAACAGTCAATGATATCAGCGCCGTGTTCCACCAGGCCCCGTGCGATGAAGACGCGGTCGCTGTCGCTCAGGCCGCCCTCGGCCCACTCCGTCGTCGAAATGCGCACGGACAGGGGCTTGTCCGTCCAGACCTGCCGCACCTCGCGCAGGATCTCCAGCGGCAGGCGCAGGCGGTTCTCCAGAGAGCCGCCATAGGCGTCCGTCCTGCGGTTGGTCAGGGCGCTAATGAAGGAATTGAGCAGATAGCCGTGGGCGCAGTGCAGTTCGAGCCAGTCAAACCCCGCGGCCAAGGCGCGTCGCGCGGCCGCCACGAAGTCCGCCTTGAGTCGGTCGATGTCGGCCGGGGTCATTTCGCGCGGAGGCGGGTAGCCCGTGTCATAGGCCAGGGCCGAAGGGGCCAGCGTCGGCCAGGCGCCCTGGGTCAGGGGCTTGCCCCCTTCCCAGGGGCGCTGGCAGGACGCCTTGCGGCCGGCGTGGGCGATCTGCAGGCCAATCTTCGCCGCACTGTGGGCGTGGGCGAAATCGACCACGCGCTTCCAGGCCGGTATATGTTCGTCGCGCCAGATTCCCGCGCAGCCGGGCGTGATTCGGCCTTCCGGGCAGACGGCCGTAGCTTCGGCGATGACCAGGCCCGCGCCACCGATGGCCCGGGAGCCGAGGTGCACCAGGGTCCAGTCATTGGGCATGCCGTCGGTGCAGGAATACATGCACATGGGCGAAACAACGATGCGGTTCTGCAGCGTGCAGCCGCGCAGGGTGAAGGGCGTGAACAGGGGCGGGGGAATCCCGGCGGCCTCTTTATCTTTGACGCGCTTGAGGCGGTCAGAGACGGGCTTTACGTCCGGCGGAGCATCGGACACGGGTGGCGCAGGCATCTTGCCTGCCGGCGCCTTGGCATCCTGCCCGAATGAACCGCCCCCCGCCCCTCCCGGGCGCAAGCCTGAGTTTCGGGTCCATTCTTCCGTCACGCGGCGCACGAGTTCAGGATCGCGCAGTTTCAGGTTGTCGTAGGTAATGCTCTTGCTGCGCGTCATGAGCGAGAACGTCAATTGCAGCGGGGTCATGGACATGTAGCGCTGCGTGTTCTCAAACCATTCCAGGCTGGTCTGCGCGGTCTTTTGCAGGCGCTCGACTTCCGGTCGGCGGCGCTTTTCGTACTCCGCCAGTATCTCCGGAACCGGTTGGCCCTGCCGCTCTTCCAGGCAGCGTGCCAGCTCAATGGCATCCTCCATGGCCAGCTTCGTCCCGCTGCCGATGCTGAAGTGCGCTGTGTGCACGGCGTCGCCGGCGAGCACGATGTTCTCGTGGTGCCAGCGCTCGTTGCGGATCGTCGGAAAGGTCCGCCAGAGGGAGCGGTTGCTCAACAGTTTCGCGCCGCCCAGAAACTCGGCAAACAGCCTCTCCATGTAGGCCACGGTCGCCGCTTCGTCGGCCTTGTCCAGGCCCGCCTTCTTCCAGACTTCTTCGCGGCACTCCACGATGAACGTGCTGGTCCCGTCGTCGAAGGGGTAGGCATGAACCTGGAACAGGCCGTGCTCGTTCTCCTTGAAAATGAACGTGAAGGCGGGAAGCTTCATCGCCGCTCCAAGCCAGGTGAACTTGCACTTGCGCCAGTCCAGGGAGGGCTTGAACACCGGGGCGTAGAGCTCGCGCACGCGGCTGTTGACGCCGTCGCAGGCCAGAATCAGGTCCGCGCCGCGGTAGGGCGCGAGGTCGCTGACCTCGACCTGGTGGTGCACGCGAACGCCCAGGGCCAGGGCCCTTGCCTCCAGAATCTGCAAGAGCTTGACGCGGGCCATGCCGCAAAATCCGTGGCCCGTGCTGCGGATGCGCTCGCCCCTGAAAAAGACGTCGATGTCGCTCCAGTAAGCGAAGTGGCGGCGGATTTCGGCCAGGCTCTCGGCGTCGGCCTGCTCGAAGATGCCCAGGGTCTCGTCGGAAAACACCACACCCCAGCCGAACGTGTCGTTGATGCGGTTGCGCTCGTAAACGTCGATCTCGTGGCGCGGGTCCCGCTTCTTCATCAGGATGCTGAAGTAGAGGCCGGCAGGCCCGCCGCCGATGCAGGCGATTTTCATGGCGGCACGTTAGCGCCCCATGGGGCCTGCTTCCAGCCCGCAGCGCCTTGACCCGGGCAGGCCCCCTTGGCGAAGTCAGGGCCGCCCTGACACTCCATGAACCCCCGCATCCTCATCTACGCCACCGCCTTTGCACGCTCCCTGGCCACCAGCATGAGCGCCATCGTGCTCGGAGGCCAACTGGCGCGCCTGGGCTTTGAGCCCGGCGAAGTCGTGCTCACCGTGGCGGCAGGCCTGGCGGGGGCAACCGTCGCGGCCATCGTCGCCACATTCTGGGGCGACCGCCTCGGGCGCAAGGCACTGCTCATTGAGCTGGCCCTGCTCATGGCCGCGGGCGGGGCCGTCGTCGCGGTGGCCTCCACGCCGTTGCTGGTGGGCGCCGCCGCCTTTCTGGGCATGGTCAACGGCATGGGGCGCGACCGCGGCGCCTCGCTGATTCTGGAGCAGGCCATCCTGCCCTCCCTGGCCTCGCCCGAGCAGCGCACCAGGTCTTTCGCCTGGTACAACGTCATGCAGGATTCGGGCGGCGCCCTGGGCGCTCTGGCGGCGGGCCTGCCCGCGCTATTGGCTACGCCCCTTGGCCTGAGTGAGCTGGCCGCCCTGCGCGGCAGCTTTGGCGCCTATGCCGCCCTGATGCTCGTCTGCGCTGCGGCCTACCTGTTGCTGCCGAAATCGGTCGAGAATCAGGCCGCTGGAAGCGTCCCCGTGAGCCCGGCCACGCGCGGCGTCGTGTTCCGGATTTCAGCCCTGTTCAGCATCGACGCCCTGGGGGGCGGCTTCATCACGCGCACCATGATGGCAACATTCTTCATGACGCGCTTTGCCTCCGACGGCATCGATGAAAGCGCCGTAGGACTGCTCTACTCCCTGGCCCTTGGGGCCAACATCCTCTCGCATTTTGGCGCCGCATGGCTGGGCCGGCGCATCGGCCTGGTCAACACCATGGTGTTCACCCATATCCCCTCCAGCCTGCTGCTTGTCACCGTGGCCATGGCGCCCAACTTCTGGGTGGCGGCCGCCCTGCTGCTACTGCGCGAGAGCCTGGTAGAGATGGACGTGCCCACGCGGCAGAGTTACGTGATGGCCGTGGTCAAGCCCGAGGAGCGAACCTTTGCCTCAGGCGTGACGGGCATCGTGCGCATGGCAGGGTGGGCCGCGGCGGCCGGGTTTTCCGGATTTCTGCTGCTGCACTTCGAACTATGGACTCTGCTGGTGGCAGGCGCGGCCATGAAGATCTTCTACGACCTAGCCCTCTGGTACAACTTTCGCCACCTCAAACCGCCGGAGGAAGGAGGCCAAGCGCTGGCCGCCCCCGGCTCCCAGCCGCGCTGAGCGTCGGCAGTGTTGAGATTCAGGTCTTGTCCGCCGGGAGCAAATCAAAGAAGTGAAAGGCCGGGCAATAGGGGTCCCCGGGGCCAAAGAAGTCCCTGGAGATCCGCTCGATCTTGCGGCCCCTCCTGGCCAGTACGCTCACGCCCGGCAGGGGACCGTCCCAGGAGTCGCCGGGCGCGCTCCAGAAGCCCATGCGCCTGGCGAACTCGCCACCTTCGTCGCTCACCAGCTTGAACTTCCAGCCTCGCTTCTTTGCGGCCTGGGCCAACACTTTGGCCGGCTTGGGTGCGGCTACCACAAACGCGGCCTTTTTTTCGATGAAGTAGGTCTGGCCCGAGTATCCGTCGGCCCAGAGGGAGCAATAGGGACACTGGGGGCCCATGTGGTGCACGAGGATGAGGTGGTCGTGCTTGCCAAAAAGCTGTGAGAGCTTCACTTTGCGCCCCGAGGTAGCGACGAACGCAAGGTCCTCGACTGGCTCGGCAGGAAGCTGGCGTCGCCAGGCGGCCATCTTCTCACGCAGCTTGAAGTACTCCTTCTCGGCGGCTTGCAGCTTCTTTTCGATGTTGGCGGCCATGGCCCTTCCGTGAGAGTGTTTCTCTCTCAACGTTCAGGGCCTCAACAGCAGGACGACAATTCCGCCAGGGGAGCCTGCCACAGACACGAAGGAAACAAGCAAATCAGGCGCTGGTGACGTTTTCGATGGTCTGCGTCACGGGGAAGAAGGTCGGCGCTTCGTGGCCGCTGGGCCAGCTCACCACGATGGCGCTCTTGATGCAGACTTCTTCGCACAGGCGGCAGCCGACGCAGTCTTTCTCCTTCTCTTCCGTCATGCGGGCGACGGGATAGAAGGCGCCGTCCTTGGCGTGATGCTCCCAGTCCATGTCCAGGCAGTCGAAGGGGCAGGCCGCCACGCAGAACTCGCAACCCGTGCAGAGCTCTTCAATCACGCGGGCGATGGGCCGCTTCTTCTGCTGGTTCACCTTGGGAACAATCTGCCCGAGGTCGTTGGAGATGGCCTCCACCGGGCAATAGCTCTCGCACACGCCGCAATCAATGCAGATCTCGGGGTCGATCACATGCAGCGCCTTGTTTTCACCCGCAATGCAATCCACGGGGCACTTCTTGGCGCAGATAGTGCATCCGATGCAGCGATCAGTGATGAAGTGCGGCATGGGGCCGAAGGATATGGAGGGCCGGAGGGTTGCGCAAGAGGTGGACTGGGCCGGTCCGAGATTCACGTCCCGCGTGCCGTTGAATGCCTCGCGGCGCTGGAGAGACAAGCCAGACCGTCGTTGCAGCGCGCTCGCGCACGAAACCTTGAGAGTCACCCGCGAAGCCTGCTTGCTCGGGCGCTGCGGCTGCTCGGCCTTCCATGTACGTCGCCGAGAATCCAGAATCCGGATTGGACATGGGTGACCCGCACGCACTTGAAGGCCACAGCAACGAGCAACTCTGGCAGGAGTCGCTCGAAAGCTTCAACACGGGCGACTACTTCATGACCCACGAATACCTCGAGGAACTCTGGCGTCGCCACGACGGCGAACTGAGCAAATTTTACCAGGGACTCCTCCAGGCCGCCGTCAGCCTCTACCACTACGGCAACGGCAACTTCCACGGCGCCAAGTTGCTGGCGCGGCAGAGCACAGCCATGCTGGCCAAACTGCCGGCCGGCTTTCACGGCATCAACCTGGACCGCTTCCGTGAAGAGTACTCCCGGCTCATGGCGCCTGTGCTGGAACCCGCGCCCAACCTGAAGCCCCTGGCCCCAGAGGAGGCCCCAAGGCTTCACCTCATCTGAGGCCTACTGCCCCAGTTCGCCCGTGGCCTTGAGCAGGCCCAGCCGCGCCTTTTCAAGTTCGACGCGGGCCTTGATCAGGTCGCGCTCCGCCGCCGTCAGGTCGTTGAGGGACTGCTTGACCTCAAAGGCCGTGGCGAGGCCCGCCTTCTGGCGTTCCTGCTCAGCCTGGTAGGTCTCATCCGCCAGCTTGCGCGCCTGTTCCGCAGCCACCACGCCGCGCTTGGCGCTTTTGATCGTGCGCACGGCCAAAGCCACTTCCGTGATCACGTTGGTTTCGGCTTCGCGGGCATCCAGAATGGCCTGGCGCTTCTCAATCACGGAGGCGTCCAGCGCCGCCCGTGCCGCGCGATTCTGAATCGGGACACCAAAGGTCAGCGTCACGCCGTAGCGCAGGTTGTCGAAGTCCGTGTAGTTGTCCAGCGAGTCGTCAAACTGCTGGCCAAAGCCGTTTACCGTAAGCTCGCCGCTGACGTCCAGCGTCGGCAGCAGGCCGTATTCGTCACGGCGGATGGCCAGGCCCGCGTTCTCGATGCGCTTGCGCGCCACTTCAATCTCCGCGCGTTTGCGCAAGGCGCCCTTCAGCTCATTCATCAACGAGGGCTCAAAACTCTCCAGACGGGCCGCGTCGGCCTGGGTCGAGGGCTGGATCACGATGCGGTAGTTCTCAAACAGCGAATAGCCCGTCAGCAGGTCGGGGTGCATGGCGCGCAGCAGCTCGTCGCTGCGGGTTTCCTCCAGCGCCTCAGCCTGAATGATGCCGCGCTGCTGGGCCGCGACGTTGCTTTCCTGGGCCAGTTCGTCCAGGCGCGTGCCCAGGCCGGCTTCACGGCGGTTCTTGGCCAGCTCGAGGGCGTCGCGGGCCAGCTCTTCCTGGCGGCGCAGAACCTTGAGGTCCTCCTGGGCTTCCACCAGGTTCCAGTAGGCTACAGCCACGTTGTAGGCTTGCAGGTTGCGGGCCGAGCGCATGTTCAGCTCGGCGATGCGTTCGTTGCCCTCGGCAATCCAGGTGTTGGAAAGGTTGGGCACAAAGCCCACGCCGTTGAGCAGGTTCTGCGTCACCTTGAGCGTCGAGGACGGAAAGAACTCGAACGTTGAGAAGGGGCTGTTGCTGTCTACGCGCTGAAAGCCCCCGCTGAGGTCCAGCGTCGTGCCCGTGGCAAACGGCAAAGTCGCGCTCAGGCCAAAGCCCGTCGTGCCCGTGATTTCCTTGTCGCGGCTGTCACCGGGGAAGCGGCGCGTGACCGGCCCTTCGTCGCGCATGTAGCTGAAGTTGGCCCCCGCCGTGAAGTCCAGCCGGCTCTTTGAGGCCATCGTGTTCGTGCGCGCCAGCTCAATTGAAAGCTGCTCAAACAGCAGGGCGCGGTTGCGCGTCGCTGCCAGCTCCAGGGCATCCGTCAGGCTCAGCTTGAGGACGATGGGCTCGCGTCGGCGCTCCAGGTCCGAGGGCTTGACCTTGTTGGCGTTGGGCTGCCGCTGCATCACCTCATCCAGCGCCTTGCGGAAACTCTCCGAAGGCTCGACCTCACTCACCCGGGTGCGGCAGGCCGCCGGCAGCAGGCAGGCACTGACCAGCAGGCACGAAAGAATCCGTTTCACTCTAGGCTCCAGTCAAAAACCCCCTGCGTCCTTCCCATTCAGCACTGGCCGCTTCCACCCCCCGGTGGCCCCAGGCCGCGAGTATGCCCGCTTGACTTCGCGATGCAAGCGCGCCCTGCCCACCGCCGCGCCTGCCGGATATCTGGCAGAGCGGGATTTCTGCCCGGGCTTCGAGCGTTCCATCACATGACGACCGGGCCGGACCCGACGTGACAGGCCAAAAGCTGGCGCGCACGCCAAGCCCTGGCCTATACTGGCCGACGGAGATCGATATGACCAACGCACTGGCAGAAAACGACCTGATTTACGACTGGAACAAGCAGGGCAACGATGCGCTGCTCAAGCGCAGCAAGCCCATCCAGTTTGACGACGAAACCCTGCGCGACGGCCTGCAGAGTCCCAGCGCCATCAACCCCAGCATCGCGCAGAAGATTGAACTGCTGCGCTACATGGAAAAGCTCGGCATCGACCGGGTGGACCTGGGTTTGCCCGGCGCGGGCCCCCAGCACCGCGAGCACATCGAGGCTTTGCTCAAGGTCATTGTGGCCGAGAAGATGAAGATCAAACCGGGCTGCGCCGTACGCACGGTTGTTTCAGACATCGAGCCCATCGACGCGCTGCAGCAGAAATTCGGCATCAAGATTCAGGCCAGCGCATTTTTGGGCACCAGCCCCATCCGCCAGTACGCCGAAGGCTGGACGCTGCAAAAGCTCATGGAAACCATGGAAGTCGCCGTGAAATGGGCGATTGACCATAAGATTCCGGTCATGTTCGTCACGGAAGACACCACGCGAAGCAAACCCGAAGACGTCAAGGCGCTATACCAGCGCGCCATTGAACTGGGTGCCGGCAACATCTGCGTGTGCGACACCTGCGGCCACGTCACGCCGCATGGCGTGAAGCAATTGTTGCGCTTCGTGATCGAAGACGTAGTGAAACCGACGGGTAAACAGGTGCTCGTGAACTGGCACGGCCACAGCGATCGCGGGTTAGCGGTCGCAAACTCGCTGGCAGCCATAGAAGCGGGGGCCGACGTAGTGCACGGCACCGCGCTTGGCCTGGGTGAACGGGTAGGGAATTGCCAGATCGACCAGTTGCTCGTGAATTTGAAACTCATGGGGTTGATCAAGAACGACCTCAGCGCACTCGCCGAGTACGTCAAGAAAGCCCACGAATACACCGGCGTGCCCCTGCCCCAGAATTACCCCGTCTTCGGCGAAGACGCGTTCGAAACAGGAACCGGAGTGCACGCCGCAGCCGTCATCAAAGCCAAGAAAAAGGGCGACAACTGGCTCGCCGACCGCGTGTACAGCGGAGTCCCCGCCGGCGACTTCGGCCTGAAACAAATCATCCGCATCGGCCACATGAGCGGAAAATCAAACGTCACCTTCTGGTGCGAACAGCACGGCTACGAACCCACCGACGCGCGCGTAGAAAAAATCCTAAACGCCGCCAAAGCCGCGTCGCGGCTTCTCACGGATGAGGAATTGAGGAAGCTGGCCGGGTAATCAGAGCCGGGAGCGCAAGCGACCGGTCCCATCAATCGCGCGAAAAGACAGCAAGCATGCAGTTCTCCGATCCCCTGGCCTATTTCATCACCTGGGCCTGCTACGGCACACGGCTCCACGGTGACGAACGTGGCACGGTCGACCGTGAACACAACATCTACGGCACTCCCACAATTAGGCCCGCGGCACGCAGGGTCGAAGAGCGCCGTTCGCAGCTCAAGGAAGAGCCTTTTGTGATTGGCTCTACGGAGCGTGGCGCGATTGAATCTGCCATCAGGAAAACCTGCGACCTGCGCGGTTGGGTTTTGCGAGCGTTGAACGTGAGAACTAATCACGTTCACGTCGTGGTCTGCGCCTTGGTGAGTCCCGAGAAAGTAATGAACGATTTGAAGGCCTGGAGTACGCGCTACATGCGCGACGCCAAAATCATAGGCCCGGCGCGTCGAGTATGGACTCGCCACGGCAGCACACGCCGATGCTGGAACGAGGGACAATTAACCGCCGCCATCCGTTATGTGTTGGAGGGTCAGGGCACTGATCTACCCAAAGACTGGTTCGAACGGGCTGAGTGACCCAGTCAGAGCCGGGAGCGCAAGCGACCGGCCCGTTAGCCGGGCAACGCGCATCCAATGGCGCCATTCGCGTTCAATCAGAGCCGCAAGCTCAAGCGACCGGTCTCGTTAGCCCCATAATCGCGCGTCCCATGGGGGCCACTCGCTCGCGCTCATGGCTCTGATGGAATCCAAAGCCGCGTCACGGCTTTTGACGGATGAGGAGTTGCGAAAGCTGGCGGGGTAAACAGCTTTTGCCACGGAGAGCACAGAGTTCACGGAGAAACGAAAAGGCTCTCTCGCAAAGACGCACAGTAAGGCGACTTAGATCACCCGCGATCAAGACAATGAACCGTAAACTTCCGCGACGAGTCGAAGGTGTTGCTCAGTTGCTTTGTCTTCGACTGCATTTAGGTAGTCGAACAACTCGTCTCGCACGCTCGCCGAGAAAACGTGGCAACCGAATTTTTCTACTTCACGCGAAAGCTGTCCTTGCGTTAGCAAGCCTCGCATCTCCCTGTCGACAAGAATTGCATCGCAGTAGGGCAAGAACGTCGAAATAAACTGCACATCGGAATCAAAGCCAGCATTCGGCAGAACCTTCTTTCCCTGAACCATCTGTCGGGCCGCGCTGGCATAGATGAGCGATTGGAGCTTAACGAAAGGAATGCTGGTGATATCGGGGGAATGAAGATACTCGACAACTTTTGGGCCTGCGGCACTTTGCTCCACCCCTTCTCTCACAAGTGTGTCGAAAATGTTCGACACAATCACCGCAGGGCCAGTGGGCAGAAAGTCCTCCAGCGTCGCTGGCGCTTTTCCTTTTTCAATAGCATCACGTCTTGCAGCATACTTTAGGGATTCTCTCCAAACGGCGGGCCACATCCAGTGTGTACTGCGCGCCCAACGTATCGTAATAGCGGGCACGCACGTCATTCAGAACGCGATGTCGTTGCGCATCGA
>JAANMT010000273.1_pt1 | contig 56295 bp, 50 predicted proteins | sample 7279711 | NCBI WGS metagenome assembly JAANMT01 (sample SAMN14094538, study PRJNA606508) | bioreactor metagenome | isolation source: A lab-scale SPAN reactor treating ammonium-rich wastewater day 1 | place: Ireland: Galway | collected 2017-01-16 | reverse complement strand
GCAAGCGGTTCATGGCGATAGTCGAGGAAACCGACTCGGGCAGCACGCGCGTCGGCTCGGTTATCCCGGTGGCGTAGTAGAACGCAAGAAGCCCGCGCTGGCGTGACTCAGCGCGGGCTTCCTTTTGAATCCCTTCCCTCGTGACGAATGAGGTTACTTATATGTTAGACGCATGGGGCGGCGAAAACAACAAAACGGCGGCTTTAGCCATCGTCGAAGATTTAGGCTGGCCGGTATTCCCATTGTGGGGCACAACCGAGGGTGAGTGTGATTGCGGCAAGGGTTGTGAATCGAAAGAGGCGGGCAAGCATCCTATCGGCAAGCTGGCGCCAAGCGGCTTCAAGAACGCGACCGCAGACCCCGCGACGGTTGCGAAGTGGTGGGAGCAATACCCTAACGCCAATGTCGCCATACCGACAGGCGAAGCAACTGGGCTGTGGGTATTGGACCTTGACGGGGTGGTGGGCCTGCGCGACTTGGCGCAGATCGTCGACGCGGGGGGCTATGACGACTTACCCGAGACTCCGCAGAGCAAGACGGGCGGCGACGGCAAACACCATTTCTTTACCTACCCTGCCGACATAGCGGTCAAGAACCAAACCAAGCTGGCCGGGCGAAACATCGACGTGCGGGGCGAGGGTGGGTATGTCGTCCTACCGCCTTCGACCAACGGCAAGGGCGGGTATCGGTGGGAGCGTTCGCCCGATAAGTATGAGCTTGAACCCGCGCCCGACTGGCTTTTAATGTTCGCCACCACGGGCGTTTTGCCAGCGGTCAAACCCTCGCCAGCGACCGGGCCGACGTTCACGATGGGCGAAGATTTAGACTTCGCCAACCATCCCGGCGCCGGGGAAGGCGAGCGCAACGATACCCTTTGTCGACTGGCGGGGGCGTACCTCGCCAAGCACGGGGCAACCCCTGAATTGTTCGACCTCGCGATTGCCTGGAACCATCGCTGCAAGCCATCGCTTGACGATGACGTGGTGCGCCGGAAGCTGGTCAAGCTGGCGGAAAAGCACGCCAAGCAATCGCCGGGCAAAGCTGCGGCGCCTTCACCCGGTTCCAAGTTGCACCTGGTGCGATACGCCGACATTGCGCCCGAGCAAGTCTCGTGGCTATGGCAAAACCGTATTCCGCTCGGGAAGGTGTCAATCCTGAGCGGCGACCCTGGAATCGGCAAGACGTTTCTGACCCTGGACATTACTAGCCACGTTACCACGGGCAAGGCGTTTATCGACGGTTCGCTCCCTACCAAGGGCGAAGTTATCTTTTTGACGTTTGAGGATGGGGCAGGTGATACGATTCGCCCGCGCCTAGATGCGATGGGGGCCGACCCCGCAAAGGTGTTTCACCTGGATTGCGTGAGGGATGCGCAAGGCAAGGAAAGTGGCTTCACCATCGACGTTCACTTGCCGCTCTTAGAAGAGCAGCTAATCGAGCATCCAGACGTTCGGCTGCTGATTATCGACCCGATTAGCGCGGCGCTCGGGAAATCGGATTCTCACAATAACGCCGAAGTTCGGGGAACGCTCGGGCCATTGGCGAAGCTGGCGGATAAATACCGCGTGGCGGTGGTGGGAATCAATCACTTGTCCAAGAGCCAGGGGAGCGTGATTTATCGCAGCCTGGGAAGCATCGCGTTCGTGGCTGCGGCTCGGGCCGCGTGGGCGGTAGTGTGCGACCCAGACGACCCAGAGCGAAAGCTATTCCTGCCGATCAAGAACAACCTCGCAGCCGCAAACGGACTCGCCTACCGTCTGGTAGATGGTCGCGTCGAGTGGGAAATAGGCGAGCTACTGATCGCCGTGGACGACGTGACCGCCGACAACGAAGGGACACCCCGCAGCGAGGCGAAAGAATGGCTACTGTCTTTGCTGGGCAATGGCGACGTGGAAGCGGCTTCCATTCTCAAACTGGCGAAGCGCGACGGTATCTGCGAGCGCACCTTGAAGTACGCCAAAAAAGAGCTAGGCGTTACCTCGCATCGCGACGGGGATAAGTGGTACTGGAAGGCGCCAGGGGTGTCCCGAGCAGACACCATAACGCGGGTTGAACAACCAGACGGGGGCGTCGTCTTTCGCTTCTAAAAACCAAGGGTGCAACGAAAGTGAATCAAGGGTGTAACCCAGATTCTTACATCCTTGCATCCTTGGATATCCAATGGCGTACATATCACCCCCTAAAAGATAGCTAAGGGGGTAAGGGTGTAAGAATTCGGGTTACACCCTTGATTCACTTCACTTGCACTCTTGCCAAAACAAGCCAATGAACCTAACCGAGTTGTTTACCGAATTGTCATGTCGAGGGCTGACCGTGCGGCGCACCGAGAGCGACGATTTAGAGGTTGTGGGGGACGGTTCCCAGCTAACCCGAGAAATCAGAATTGGACTCGTGACGCACAAGGCGACCTTCCTAGAAATGCTGGCGCCGCCGACCGTGACCATAACCGAGCCATTCGATACTGGGGCTGCATGGGAGTTGCGGCGGATCGCCATACAAGACCTCGCCCGCGAATGTCCCGCTACCTACTACGTCACCCCTCGCGACGGCGAAGCGTGGCGAGAAGCGGAGGCGGCTATCGAGGCTGCGCTGGCGGCTGAATCCTTCACAGCATTGCGGGAAGCAGTCGACCGCTACCGCAACCGAGGTAGGGAGCTATTCGCCCGGTGGAATCGCGAGGTGGTAGCCTTCAACGATTGGTGCCAGCGATTGGAGGAACGGGAAGCAATCATGCGCGAGCAGGAAGCACCCGCCGACGCTACCGCCTTCAACCCCGCGACCCTGGAGGGCGAAGCGTGAAACCCGTCAAGCATATTCTCGACTTACGGTTGTCGTTCCATGCGGACGACGCACAGCACGCCGCACGACGGGTGCGGGCATTGCTCAAACACTTATTGCGAAGCTGGCGTATCCGGTGTGTGTCGGTTCGCTGGACGGAAGAGAGCGAGGTCGACGAATGAACACGACATTTCCATCAACCGGGCCGCAGTACATTTTCGTCGCATTACCGCGTTGTCCAAGCTGTGGCGAAGCGAATCACAAAACTTATCGGACTTCCAAAAGCTCGGACGGGAGCAAGGCGCAATACGCTCTATGCCGGTGTTGTGGCGAGAAGTTCAGGATTATCTGGGAGTAGACTTCCAAACTTTGGAGAGCCGCGCTACCGACCGTCTAGGATTTAGGCATGAGCGAGCTAACCAGTATCGTGAGCGTGGGGCAAGCGGCGGCATGGCTGCAAGCATCGCCGTCGAGAATACGCGCTGCGGCTGAGGCGCGGGGGATCGCTCCCGCCGTGGTTATCAACCAAGTCGTTTACTTTCACGAAAGCGACCTGGAGACAATCCGCGAATCGCTCCCCAAGGTACAGCAACCGTAATCACGCGGGCCGTCGCGTTGGTCCTTCTAGACCGATTCGCACCAGCGCGGCGGCTTTTGAAATAGAGGCGGACCACTGGCGACCCCTCCCGTTTTTGGTGAGCGTTCACCAGCGGGAGGTTTTAAAACATGCTGGTGTTTGTCGTATCGCCAGCAACCCCGGTGGGCGACTGCCGGGGACGTACAACGAGGGCAGGGTATGAGCAAGGACAACTCGCCAGCATTGGCCAGGATCGCCGCATTAGAAGCGGTGGTAGGTCAAGAGCTACCACGCACCATCGGCGCGCAGTTTCGCCAACTGCGGCAAGAGCAAGGCGAGTTGGTCGAGACCATCAAGGTATTGGCCAATGCGGTCAAGGGGCTACAGCAGTCGGTACGCCAGCTAGAGGGCCGGAGCTAAACAGCACAAACCCGGTAGGGTATCGCCGGGGGAGGGGGGGGTGCCAAAGTGGCAGGTATGGCTATTGGACCGTCTGTTCCCTCGCGCATATTTAAACGCTTCCCCGGTTGAAAACAGTTTCGCCAACCAGAGCCAATGTTAAAAGACACCAAAACACCACCACCACCCACCCATTTACAGCCAGCAACGCAGGCGTGGTGGAAGTCGGTCGTGTCTGAGTACGTTCTAGAGCCGCACCACCTGCGCCTCTTGCAATCGGCCTGCGAAGCATGGGACCGCACACAACAGGCGCGTGAGATATTAAGCGAAACCGGGCTATCGTACATCGACCGTTTGGGCGCTCCCCGCTCACGACCCGAAGTTGCTATCGAGCGTGACGGCCGAATTGCGTTTGCTAGGCTCCTGCGCGAGCTTGCCTTAGATGTAGAGGCTCCCGCCGAGTCGAGGCCGCCAGCGTTGCGTGGGAGGCCCTAAACGTGCCCATAGTACGCCGCAAAGCAAAACGCACCGTCTGGACCGAGCTACACGCCGAAGCGCTGGAGCATGGGTGTCAACTTGGTCCCGATGAATGGCGGGAGAATCCCCGATCGCCAGCAACACCCGGGATACGCCGGGAGCAAGGCGAAGCGTGGGAAGTGTTCCGCGATGGGATTATGGCGAAGTATCCCGACCTGCAACGGCCGGGGTGCCGACCGTGGGCATGGTGGTTGTTCGATGCGCCCGAGGGCGTACACGACGCACAAACGCTCTACTTGGCGGGATTGATGGGGGAGGATGAATTGCTCCACCTATGGCAACGGGAGCAACGGCACGCCAAGGCGCCGCAAACGCTACCCTACCGCCGACATTGGACCTGGTGGCTGTTTGCGTCGGTCGAACCACGCGACCCCGCACAGAGCGAATTAGACCAGCTAATCGCCACGGGCCAGTTGACCGACCTGGAGCAGCTAATCCTGGACGACAAGACCCACGCCAAGCGGGTTGGCGAAGGGGATCATTCACGTTTTTGGTTGCGATACCTGGACGACGGCGAGCGCCGCCGGTTGGGACTCGCGGACTTTTAATTTAAGGGGCAAGACCATGCGACAACCGATTTACGAGACTGCCGAAGGGCGGCGGCGAAGCGGCGTAGATACGCTAGACCTGATACGCAGCAGCCTAGACGACCTGGACGCCGAAGAAGCCGAAATGGCGAAAGAGTTTCGTTGCACCAGCAGCATGACGGCGGAAAAGAGGATGGCCTACGAGCGACGCGAGCGTGATTTGTTGCAGCGCAGGCAGGGAATCCTAGACGTTTTGGAGCTACTGGAAAGCCGGGCAGGAAAGCCTGCCGCCAGGGCCGCTACGCCGCCTGCGCCCAAACCTGCGCCCAAACCCGCGCCGGTGGTTTCCCGCGTTCCCACCCGACCCGCCTACTTTTCCTCGACCGCCTGGAGCAAGTAACCATGAGCAAAGCCACGACAGAAAAGACACTACCGCCACGTTTGACCGACGCGCCCGAGTATCAATCGGAGTTGCGTCGACTACACGACCTGATGGCGCAAAAGACCGCCGCAGAACGCCGCGTATCGGAACTGGACCATTCGCTTTCCACAAGTGAGAACTACTCGCGGTATAAGCAGCGATTGGACTCGCAAGCGGCGGAATTGTTGGGCGATGCGCCAGCGGCTATTGAGACGGTTGCTAAGGAGGATATTCGCACCGAGATTGACAATCTCAATCAACACCGCCGCGTGTTGGAGCGGGCTATCGAACTGCAAAAGCACCGCCTAGGGCGGATTGTAGGCAACTTGTCCCGTGAGTATGGCGAGCAAATCCGCGACCGCTACCTTTCCGCCATCGCGCGCATCGACGCGGCTTTCTCCGAACTGGAAGCGGCCATGCAGGAGGAAAGCGATATCCGCGACGTGGCCAATGAGAGCGGCTACAACACGTTTTCGGGCAACCCGTTTACGGCGCACGTCGCGATGAATTACACCCGCGTTCACGATGAGATTGTCGTTCACCGCATCGAGGATTGGCGGCGGCAATGCCGGGAAAGCGGCTATCTGGAATGAGCGCCAGCACGATCCGTGGCGTGGTAGGCGTCTGCGGGCTAATCACGGCGGGCGCCGGATTGTGGTTGTACTCGCCAGCGGTAGCGCTTACGGCAGTCGGCGCGGTGGTGTTTACGCTGGCGGTGTGGGGCGAAGTGCGGTAGTCCGATTCTGCAAACCACCCCGCGCCACAAGGCCGGGGTTTCTTTCATTCAGGGGCAATCATGGCGGCATCCATCGCTTCGCTCAACATCAACGTCGTGGCGCAGACGGCGCAATTCGTCAAAGGACTCCGCACGGCGAGCAACGAAACCAAGAGTTTCTCGTCCGGCCTGGGAGGCATCAACGCCAGCTTTCTCAAGGTCGCGACCGGGGCCACGGCGGCATTAGGCGCAATTGCTGGTGTTAGTTCGGCATTAGGCGCTATCTCCAAGGGCGTGCAACTGGCCGCCGAAGCGGAGAAAACCGCGCTGGCGTTTGAGGTTTTGCTGGGTTCCGCCGAAGAGGCGAAAACGCTTCTATCGCAACTCGAGCAATTCGCCATTGAAACGCCGTTTTCGCAGGATGAGGTTATCCAATCGGCGCGGGGTTTGGCTAACGCTGGAGTCGAGACGGACCAGCTACGGGAGAAGCTACGCCAGTTAGGCGACATCAGCGCCGGGACGGGGCAAAGCATCAACGAAATCGCGCTGATTTATCAGCAAGTCGCCAATAAAGGCAAGTTGGCGAATGAAGAACTGATGCAGCTTGCCGAGCGTGGCGTTCCCGTCTACGACGCATTGGCGCAAGTGCTAGGCGTCACCAAGGCCGAAGTTATGGACTTTGCCACGAAGGGCAAACTTGGCCTTGCCGAGATGGACGCGGCGCTCCAGCAGATGACCGGCAGCGGCGGGAAGTTTCACAACCTGAGCCAGCGCCTAAGCCAGACCACGGCCGGGTTGTGGTCGAGTATGCAGGACGGAGTCGACAAGGCACTAAAAGAGCTTGGAGCGCTGACCGTCGAGAGCTTCGACGTGAAGGGGGCTATCGAGGGCGCCACGGAGGTTGCAAACGACTTTCTCGTGGCGCTGCGGGACACCGCGCCAGAACTCGGCGATTCTTTCAAGGCGGTAGCTTTGGCGGTGTCGGACCTGGGGCAAGCGCTGACGGGAGAAACCGACCGGGTGGAGCAATTCAAGGTCGCGCTCGAAGGCGTGGCCGACATTGTGGAGAAGATCGCTCAAGCCATCGAACTGATTGACTTCGGGCTTTCTCTGCGGAAGCTGGCGGACCCTAACGAGATTATCCGCACGGCGCGAACCGAGGGCGTCGAGGGGTTCCAAAAGCAATGGCAGGAGTTACGCGATAAGTTCATACGCCAGGATGTAACGGTCCGCGCCCAAAGCGACTTTGGGCCAAGTCCCAAGTCAAAGCCAGAGAAACCCGCCGAGACGCCGACCGAGGTTAAGACCCCAGCGGCGCCTAGCTTCTCTCTTGGACCCAGCAAGGCGGCGGAAGAGATGCGGAAGGCGCTGGAGAAAGAGAGGGAAAAGCTAAAGCGGGAAGGCGAGAAGCTGGCGGAATCTCTGCGGACCCCGTTTGAAGCGCTCTTGGACGAACAACTCAAGCTGCAAGAAATGTTGGCGAAGGAGGCTATCGACATAGAGACGTTCACGAGGGCGTCCCAGAAAGCGCTCGATGAGTTTAACGAGAACGACCCAGCGAAAAGGGCAATGGCCGATCGCGCGCAGCAGATTCAAGAGAGCGCCAACGCATTCCGCGAGAGCCTCAAGACGCCAACCGACCGCTTTCGGGATGAACTCGGAAAGCTATTCGACGCACAGCAAGTGCTGACTCCCGAAGAGTTCACCAAAGCGCGGGCGAATCTGTTTGACCAATTCCGCGAAGAGACCATGCCGCAAGTGGCGGACGTGGGAACTCCCGCTGCCATCGAAGCCGGGAGCGCAGCGGCATTTACCGCCATCAACGCCGCCATGCGTGAGAACGAGCGGGGGAAAAAGCAAGAGCAATTGGCGGCGACGGCGAATAAGCATCTATCGAACATCGAACTCGAACTGCAAAAATCTCGTACCCGCACGGTCCCGAAGCTATGAACGACGCCGAATTGTTACGCCACCTGGAGCGCATGATCCGGCAGCATCGCGCCGAACTGGACGCCATGCAAACCGTGTTAGAGCAGGTCCAGCGGCGGCAGTTGCAACTAACCAGCGTCATCGACCAGAACGACGCGCACATTGCGAACATTCTCGCCAAGCTGAATGACGCCACGGGCGAGCGACACCCCTATCTTCCCGAGGGCTGGGACGAATGACCAAGCGACCGCTCCCCACGCCAGAAGAGATCGCGGAGCGCTGCCAGGCGATACAAGCCTCTTGGACTCCAGCCGAGCGCAAGCAACGCTGGGCGGTGGCGCACTCCCTCAAGACGGAGTGGTATGGCAAGCCGCCTGTTATTCCCGTGGTGCGGCTGGCGGACCTGGTTGGCGATGAGTAAAAACGATGGGGTACAAACTACCCCATCGTTTTACCCCCTGGAAACATTGGGAAAACTGCCGATTCTTCCAGCCGTTGCAATGGGGGGAACGCTGTGGAATTTTTTCCACCACGCACCCCCCGTTCCCACCGCTGCCGGTTCATTCAGCCGTTGCAATCCTGTGCGCTCCGGCAGCTTGGGAATTTCCCAAGCTGATTCCCACCGCTGCGCCGTTCTCCAGCCGTTGCAATCTGGCTGTGGCCCACTATCGCCCGGGGGCCGACCCCGATTCCCACCGCTGCGCCGTTCTCCAGCCGTTGCAATAGCACCCCGCGCAACCCCAACCACGCCAAACCGTTGCGCAGGCGTTTTCGAGAGGTCCGGTTTACGGCGCGTTCTGGACGTGGTTGACGGGGGACCGCCCGAAGGTTTAGGCGCCGGGATTCGCACCTTGAAGCACCTTTGCCGGGATGATGCGGAAGCGCTGGACTTGTTGGATCGGATGACGCAGACGCCGCATGGAGGCGATCACAAAAGCGACCAGGCATCAATCAAGTTTGACAATGTACAAGTTGATACACCTGCCCCCACCGGCAATTCCAAAGACGCCGCCCTACGCCGCTTGCGGAAGGATCGACCCGACTTACACGCCAAGACTGTGGAGGCAATTCAAGAGAGGGTACGCCGCACAAGCGCCGAAGGCGTGTTGAAGATCGGCGAAGAACTGGCGGCGGCTCAAGAGAGACTCGCCAATAACGGCAACGGCACTTTCGGAAAATGGGTGGCAGAGCGGCTCGGCATGAGTCGCATGTCATCTAGTCGTGCGATTCAGGCTTACCGAACTTTCGGGATGGGAGATTGTAACAAATTGTTACAATCTTTCGACGCTTCCGCCCTCTACATCTTGTCTGCCGAGAGCACTCCCGAAGAGGCCACTACTAAGGCTCTCGAACTGGCCGAGCAAGGAGAGCAAATCACGCACGCTGACGCATCGGCGCGGGGTGGCTGGTGTGATTGGACCTGGGACGCATCGAGGCGTTAAAACGCACGCTAGGCGTTCAAGCTGATTGCCGCGAAGATTGGCGAGTTGATGCCACGCGGCAAGGGTGGCAGGGGAATTGAAAACCCGTCTACCGACCAGACGGGTTTTGCGAAAGAGACAGTCGCCAAGTTCCGCAAGATCGCGGACCACAAAGACGCCATCGACGAATAAAGCCAAGTGAAACTATGGATGTTTTGTCAACGGAAGTTGACAAAACGCCTACCAGTGAAGTGCGGATTACGGCAGCAAGTCGCGATAATCGACGCCAAGAGCTTTGGCTATTTCGCGGAGGGTGCTAATCGACGGTTCTTGCGAATCCGCTTCAATGCGGGAAAGGTTGGGCTGTGAGACGCCCGAAAGCCGCGCGAGTTCGCGCTGGCTGATACCCGCCTTGTCTCTCGCATCCTTGATGAGACTGCCAATCGTCGGTTTAGCCATTAACGTTGCCATGCTCCGCATGATACCAATGGCGAATCGGGTAAGCAAGAAAGTTCTACTTGACAGAGTGATAACGTTAGCGTTATCATCCCCACCATTAGAAAAGCCCGTTGGTGTTACTACCACCACGGGCTAGGCAACCCAACCGTTTACCACAAGCAGAGTTGCTAGTTGCTACTCTAACTTTTGCCGTGCGCCAACGCAACGGCGATTGTCTCGGTTTGGGCTGCCGTCACCCCAACCGCCCAAAATGGGCAAAAGGATTGTGTCATGGCGAAAACCACCACGCGATTGACCAAGGGAGAGCGGGAGCAAGTGCGGCGGATTATGAAAGAGCAGCGGGCCAAGCTGGATGCGTACAACAAGAAGGCCAAGCGGTGGAACCGTGGCGACGATTATCCCCTGCCCGCGCCGGGCGCGTATGTCGTTCTGGACCCTGAGACGCTACCCCCAACCCTCTACGGTTTCTTTCGGGGCGGCAAACTGGAGAGCGTGAAGGTCATGCCAGACGAGCGCGGACCGTACTGCGCCATGTTCAACATTCAGTCTGCGTACCTGGGCGACGTGACCGCCGCGCCGATTGCTTTGGTTCAGGACGACCGACCGCTACCTATCGAGCGGTTCGCCATTGTCCACGACGATGGGCAGGTGGCGGACATTGTGAAGCGCGAGCCGGGCGAAGCGTATGTTGCGGACTTCAACCGCATCATGGAGGCAAACGGCAAGCCGCAGCGCGCCCGATTGGTTCCCGTGGCTATCCGCTTGCTGGAGGTCGAACCGTGTTAGTTATCACCCGCAAGCGCGACCAAACGATTGTGGTAGGCGGTTGTATCGTCGTCAAAGTTCTCTCGCGCAAAGGCGCGGCAATCCGCCTGGGGATCACCGCGCCACCCGGGATCGACATACGGCGGGGTGAACTGCCTCCGGTTCAGGCGAACTTGCCCGACCTGCCCGAGCCATGCGATACGCCAAGCTGACCGCACGACGCCCCACCAGTCAACGCGATTGGTGGGGCGTTTTTCGTTGGTGGAAAAAAATATCTTGTGGACAGGTTGACACACTATGGACAGGTTGGTACAATCCATCGTGTTGAAAGCAACCCACTCCAGCGGAAAGGACCGACCGATGCAAACGACCTTCTGCCAGCTAATCGACGAAGTGGAAAGCCGCCTGCCTGAGTTGTTCGCGGAGTCGGCCCTGGTCACGCGGCTGCAACTGGACCGGGCGTTTCCCGAGGTCGACCGGGACGACGTTGACGACGCCCTTACGGTGCTAGTCGAAGAGGGTAAGTTGTGCGGCCATTGCACCGATCACCACGCCATGATGAATCAGGACTGGTGCATCTGGGACAGCAACTTCAAGCGGTGGTATGCGGGCGTGGCGCGGAAATAGGCAACGGGGCACGACGCCCCACGGCTGCGGCTGTGGGGCTTACCAAGGGGGATACCATGAGCATCAGCGAAGCGTTAAAGCAGGCGATAACCGACTGCGGGGAAAGCGTGTACGCCGTGAGCAAGGGCAGCGGCGTGTCTCACCCCATCATTTACCGATTCGTGAATGGCGAGCGTTTGCCGTCCCTGGAGAACGTCGACCGCTTGGCGGCATACCTGGGGCTGGAGTTGCGGCCAGTCAAGAAGCGGAAGTGAACGACAGCGGCGGGTTTTGTGTTTATTCGACCCACCCAACAAAAACGCCGCGGCGGGGATCGTGACCAAACTACCCGACGCGGCGCACTCTTCACAGCAAGGGCGATTCTATCATGGCAAAATCTAAACTCAAGATTAACCGCACGCCGGGCAACCGGGCCGTGGCGTATCTCCGCAAAAGCACCGACGCACAAGAAGCCAGCATCGACCGCCAGCGGGAAGCGGTGTACCGCTATGCCGCCAAGCACGGGTATGACGTGATTGGCGAATACATCGACGCCGGGATTAGCGGGCTGGACTCCAGCGACCGGCGCCCCGAATGGCAACGCCTGATTGCCGACGCCGAGCGCGGAGCGTTTGACTTTGTCCTGGTGTGGGACTTGTCCCGCCTCTCGCGCTCCGACCCGATGGAAACTTTCGCGGAACTGCGCCCTATTCGCAGGGCGGGCGTCAAGATCGCTTCCACCGACCGCGACAAGCCGGTTGATTGGGATTCCTTCGCTGGCCAGCTAATGCTTTCCATCGACGCTATGGCGAATAACGAATATGTTCGCAAAATGGCGCGGGGGACTCTAGACGGGCAAGCCAAGAAGGCGCGGCGGGGCGAATGGGTAGCGGGGCGTCCACCGCTCGGCTACGTCAAGGGGGACGGCGACCGCCTCGTTCTTGGCGAGAGCCAGGACGTGGAAACCATTCGGCTATTGTTCGCCAAGTATGCAGGCGGGCAATCCTTCCGCGACTTGACGGTTTGGTTGCGGACGCGGGGGCAGGAGCGTTGCATCTCCTGGGTTCGCCAAGCGCTCATGAACCGCATTTATGCAGGCGATTTTGTGTGGGGGCGAAACTGCCAGGCGGTATTATTCTCGATGCGCAGCGGCGACATTGCCGAAGCGTTTGAGCAGGGGCAGACCGCCGAAGAGGATCAAGTGATTATTCCCGATAACCACCCCGCGATTATCGACCGGGAGTTGTTCGACGCGGTGCAACGCATGTTCGCCCTGCGCCGACGCGGGACGACGCCCCACAAGCAAGGCGGCGGTTTTATCCTCTCGGGTTTGCTGCGGTGCGCCGACTGCGGCTTCGCCCTGATTGGACATACCGACCACAACACGGGCAAGAAGTGGTTTCGCTGCGGGGGGCACAATACCCGTGGCCAAGGGTTCTGTCATTCTCACCTTGTCACGCAGGACGAAGTTCTTGCGGCGGTGTTGCAAGCCTTCGAGGCGAAGTTTGACGCCAAAGCGGTCAAGCTGGCGCGGGCTGAACTGGAGCGGGAATTGAATAGCCGCAAGTCCGAGACTCGGGAGGGACGAGCGGTGGAGCGTTCGCTGGCCAAGGTGGAGGCGAAGCTGGATAAAGCCGCCGCGCGGCTGGTCGAAGTCGATACGGACCTAATGCCGGTGGTTCAGGGACAGATTCGCAAACTGCGGGACGAGAAAGAGAAAATCGAGAAGGAATTGCAGCGGGTGAGAAAGCCAGCAGCGACGATCCTTTTGGACTTCGACCAGCGCGTGAAGTGCGGTCTAGCGGCGGTAAAGCAATTGCGCGATGCAATGAACACGAAAGACGCGACCGCACTCCGCAATTACCTGAACACGACCATTAAGGAAATTAAGGTGCAGGTGACACGCAAGCCGCACGGCAAGCGGTGGCGGTACTCGTTTTCCGATGGGGAAATCGTGCTGCACCAAAACGCGGACCTGTTTAGCTCTTGGTGAAAAGCTGGACTACGTCCATCTTGTGTTCGGCGGCGGCCTCGACCGACTTGTGGTAGCCGCCGGCAATCGACATGTGCGCCCCGAGTAGACTCATTCGCTTGTCTCGCTGCGGTGGAAACTGTGGACGACGTTCCTCGTCGCGCCTTCACCGTAGCGGTTGGGCGGCGGGCTTCCAAGGCCATTTGGTTTCCGCGGGGGCCGCGTTTAGAATGGGCGCATGGCTCGCCGTCTTTATAAATCCACGGCCGATTATCTGGCGATCGCAGTCACGCCGGTGCTCATTATGGCGCTGGTGACCAGCCTGGTGTTCTTCCTGCTGTTGGTCTTCTATCGCGGTGGGTTTCAGGCGCGGCTCCAGTACATCCTGTTCCTGTTCGTGTTCGCCGCGGTGTTGATCGCGCGGATTGCGATGGAAGAGGGCCGCGAACGGGCGATGGTGTTTTCCCTGGCCCTGGCCGTGGCGGCGGCGCTGGCGGTCAACCGGTTCTCGGACCTGAGCCTGCTGGCAAACCTCTTCTTGCTGGGCCTGATCTGGTGGTGCGCCGACCGGCTGACGTGGGACTGCACGCTTATCGACGAGCATGAGAACGTCTCGGGCGAAGGTCTGCTTCAAACGGTCGGCCTGGACGAGCCATCGGCTCCCGAACGCGGCGACGGCGGCGAGGCCGACGTGGAGCTATTCGGCGTCACCACCCACGACGGCCCGACCGAGCGCAAGCCCGCCTGGCGGCGGCTGTGGGACCATTTTCACAAGCCGCGAGCGCCGGGCGTGTGGGTCGTTTATTTCTCGCTGGCGGCGCTGCCCATCTTCGGTTTCGGTCAGCGGTTCATCTCGGGCGACGAGCCGCGCCGGGCCGCCTTTCGTTACTTGGTCTTGTACGTCGCCAGCGCCCTCGGGCTACTGCTGTCCACCTGTTTTCTCGGATTGCGGCGGTATCTGCGGCAGCGGCGGGTCGAGATGCCCGACAAGATGGCCACGGTCTGGATCGCCACGGGCTGCGGGCTGATTGTGGCGTTGTTGGTGTTTTGCACGCTGCTGCCGCGTCCCAGCGCCGAATATGCGGTCTCGCAAGTTCCGCTCGAATTCAGTTCGCCCAAGGATCTGCTCGCGTCGCGCTTCGGCTGGGGCGACGAAGGGACCGAGGACGACGAGACTCCCGGCTCGGCGCAGGGCGACAAACAAAATTCGGCTGGCGACGAAGGGGACGGAGCCAAGCCGGGCGATACCGGGTCGCAGGGCGAGTCGCACGGACAACAACGCTCCGCATCGCAAAGCGATGGCGCTTCATCCGGCCAGACGCAAGGCTCCACCGGGCACGATCAACAAACAGGACAAACAAGCCCGTCGTCCTCCGGCGAGACGCAACAGGATGGCTCGCAACAAGGCGCATCATCGCAACCGGGCCAGGACGGGAATCCACCTTCGTCTAACGCCAACAATCAGGGCGAAATCGGGCAGCAAGGTTCGGCGCAGGGGGAGCAGCAATCGAGCGAGTCGGGCCGTGCTCAACAACAAGGCGGCTCGCAAGGTGAAGGTTCCTCGTCGCAAGGGCAGCCTTCCGATCAGAACGCGCCTTCACACGACCAAAGCCAAGCAAACACACCTCCTCACGATGGGCAGTCTGCGCCGACGCAGCCGCCGCCGGGAAATCCGCCTCGCCCGCCCCTTGACCCGGCGGCGCTGGTGGGATCGTTGTTCGGCTGGCTGGGAACGCTCTTGAAGCTGATTTTCTACGCCGTATTGCTCGCCGTGGGGGTGTGGTTGTTCCGCAAGTACAAAGACGATTTGCTGGCGGGATTCCGCGAGTTGTGGAACGACTTCCGCAGTTTTTGGGAGCGGCTCTTCGGTAGGAAAAAGGCCGAGCCGCAAGCGGCAGCGCCGGTGGCGGAAACTGGCCCCGGTTTTCGCCCGTTCTCGGCGTATTCCGATCCGTTTGCCGCCGGGGGCGCCGGGCGGTATACGCCGGAGCAGTTGGTGCGGTACAGTTTCGAGGCGTTTGAGGCCTGGGCGCGGGAGCGGGGCTGTCCACGGCCGCCTGAACAAACGCCGCACGAGTTCGCCCAGCAGATTGCCGCCCGGAACGCGAACCTTTCGCAACCCGCGCGAGCCTTGGCGGAACTGTACTCGCGACTGGCTTACGCCCCCGGTCCGCTGCCGCCATCGACCGTGGAACACCTCAAACAACTGTGGGCCGCGCTGCGCGGTTGAACAGCGTTGATCCGTCGTTCGCCGGCGCGGGGCGCGGTCACTGCTCGGACGAGTAACCAGGTTCTGCAATAATTTCGGAGGAGCCACGCTCATGATCGTCTGGATCGGCATGATCCTTCTGGCGGCTCAGATCCACCAATCGCCCAACGGGCAGGAAACGGAAGCGAAATCCGAAACTCGGGCGTCCGTTTCCAAACAGTTATCCGAACTGAATCAGGCCTCGGCCAAGGCCAGGCAGGAAGTTGACCGGTGGGAGTTGCGGTCCGCGCGGGTCGAAGTACGCAAGGCAACAGCTGCGTATGAACTAGCACGACGCGAATCCCAAGTGGCAGTCCTCTTGAAGACTCGGGCGCCCTTCGCGATGTCCGCAATCGAGGCTCGGCGAATCAGTCTCGTGGCCGAACGAGCGAAGCTCCAATGTGACCTTTCACGCCAGCGGCTCCAACTGCTGAAGGTTCGATCACCAGAAAGCCCGCCCGCGAGCGACGGCGACTTAGCCACATCGAAAGACCGCGAACGGGAGAAGCTTCTGGCCGCATTGCAAAGGTCGGCGATGGCCGTGCGCGTGGCCGAACTCGAATGGGATATTGCGAAAATGGGCGAGAAGATCGCCGGGATCGAAGTCGGGCAAGCGCGTCAGTTACCTCCCGGGTTCATCAGCGGTGCGGAATACCGCGGCCTGAAGCAAGCGGTCGAGATCGCCTCGCTGGAAGTCGCGGCCGCCGCCACCGCGTTGGAAGTCGCCCAAGAAAGGCGCCAGCGAGTGCGGAAGCAAGTGGACGCGCTGCCAGAGGCGCCGTAACGGTTGTCCACCCAAGCGACTGGTCACGGCGCGAAACCGCAAGCGATGCGCTTGCGGTTTCGCGCCCGCCAGCAGATGCGACTCTTGCCTGGGCTTCACGTCCGCAGGAGCAGATCACCACAGGGGGATGGTCAACTCGCGGGTGTTGTCGCCGCGAAGCACCTTGAGGCGGATCGAATCTTTGGGTCCGTGCTGGAGCCGCAAGTACGCCAGAAAATCGGTCTCGGTCATGGCCTGGGTTTGGCCGTTCACGGCGATCACTACATCGTTCACTTGCAAGCCAGCCGCTTTCACCTTCGGTCCGCCGCGGCCGAACAGGCCCTTGGCCACGAGCGCCAGACGGTCGGCGCCAATGCCGTGCTGCGCCTTCTCGGCCGCCGAAAGCGGCTCCAACTTCACGCCTTGCCGCAGGCCGTACCACGACGACGCTCGCCAGGCAATGTCGGACTTCTTCCAGTCGCCCCCAACGTGCAGGGTTTTCGCCACCAGTTTGCCGTTGCGGCGCACGGTCACCGGCAACTGGGCGTCGTCGGGTGCGTTGTGCAGGACCCATTGAACGTCGGCCGTCGAGATGAGCGGTTGCTGGTTGAGGGTGACCAACACATCGCCCGCGGCAAGTCCCGCTTGCGAGGCGGGCGAATCGTCGGCCACTTCCCGCACCGCTAGGCCGTCCTCCACGTCCAAGGTCAAGCCGATCCGCTCAGGCATGGGATAGACCCACAAATCTTTTTCCGTCAATCGACCTTCCTGCCACTTCGCCCGCATGGCGTATTCCTTCACCATGTGGCAGTGAATGCAGTTCTGCCTGGCGGTCGCCGCGGCGGGGCGTTCCTCCAGCCCGGGGATTTGCCGCGGGCTGTTATACTCCGAGGGCTTGCCGGTCTTGGCCGCCAGCAGCGCCTTGTTGGCCGGGTATCGCTTATGCAACTCCAAGGCCCGCTCGGCGGCCTTGCGGAATCCGTGAGCCGAGAGCAGCGCGTCGGACGCCGGGCCGTTGGCGTTGCGCGTGCCGTACCGGCCGTAGACGGTCAGGTCGGGGCTAAGGAACATGGCCGACCACGACATATCGTAGTCGTATTGGAACAGGTCCAGGTCCAGGCTGTTGGCCTGAATCAGCCGCACGCAAACGAACTGCTTTTCCAGAGTTTCCAGTTCCTGGTCGGGTTGCATCACTTGCGTGTCGAGACTGCGCCCCGGCGGACATGGCACGCACCGCAACACCACCAGGAGCGGTTTGCCCGTGGCCTTGGCCTCGTCCTGGGCGCGGGGCCAGTCGTCGTAGATCCAATGCGAGGCGACGTCGATGTCCTTCAGCGCCTCGCCCAAGGGCGATTGCGCGGGAACCGCCGCCGGGAAAGCCAGGAGCGTAAAACCGATTGCAACCGTTAAAAACCAAATGCGCATAGCTACCAAGTCTTGGGCGAGTCGAAGTACGGTATAAGAATCAACAGAAGGGAGAACGCTGGCGGGCCTTTCCATTCGAGGAGTCAGTCCGCTTTGAGAATCTTGGGCAGGTCGGCCACGATTTTCTCGATGGCCTGATCCGTCAGTTCGCCTTTGCGGAAGGCATGGTTGGCTTTCACGCCGTACTCGCGGTACAGCACGACTGTCACGTCCGCGTCTTGCGCGACCTTAAAGCCATCGGGGCCGGCCGGCTGATCAATGGCCAGCACCACCTGCTTGAGCGCATGTTTTTCGGCCGCGCCTTTCAACCGCTCGGGCAGGTTTTCCGCTTCGCTAAGAAACACGGCGAAGCTTCCCAGTTCCTGCTGGGGATGGCGGGCCGCCGCGGCGTCGAACTTCGCCAAGAGCCGCATGAGCGGCTCGCTTACGTCGCGGGCGAACACCATGGCCACCGGGTTGCCGCCGTTCTCACATACCAGGCAATGCGGCTCTCCGGCAAACGGCCCCGTCACATTCAGAGGCTCAAAGATGGTGGAGATGGCTTCTCCCGCCTGCAAGCCCGATTGCACGCGCTTTTCCGCGGCCACCTCGCCGCACGCCATGAGAATCAAGACGCACGGCAGCGCCGCGCCGAACCGTTTCCCGGAACATGTTGCATTCATAATGAAGCTTGAAAAGGTTAGGGAGGAAATATTTGGTGGTATTCTAATCCAACGCCGGCAATGCGAATTCGCAGGACGATTCAAGGGGGCTATTACCTCTTTCCCATGGGCGCGACGCGACCGAAACAAGCCTGAGTCCCAACCGAAGGAGTGTTTCGCCTCGTTCTTCGCTTGCGCTTCCGGCCTGTATGCAACAAGGCTTTAGGGAGAAACTCGGAATGGCTCCAGGACGTTGTCGCTCTCTTGGACGGTGACCCGCGTGAACGGCTTCGCTGGATTGCTGTACCGTCCGCCAAACAGGTCGGGGGGAACATCGGTGGGCGAGGCGCCCGGAGGTAGTTCGCCGGGCCAATTGAACGTGACCACGTAGTCGCCGGGAGGTACGCCGTCGCCGGGGAAGAAAGTCGTCATGGCGAACGTGCCGTCCGGTTCCACCGTGGCGATCGCGCGCTGCGCGCGATAGTTGTTGATTTGGTCGGCCGGGTGAAATGTAACCATGGCTCCGGTTGCCGGCTTGTCGCCCAAAAAGAGAGCGCCCGAGACGGGGTACACCGGTTCATGGTCGAACCGGTCTTCGCACCCCAAGAGAACAGCGGCGACCAAGAGCAGGCCGCCACACCCCACGCGCCCGAATGGCTTGCTTTCGAATAATCTCATCATGCCCTTCTGGTATTCAGGATTTTACAGTTCGTTGGAAAGCGTTTCGCCTCCGCTTCGCGTGAAGAGGGCGTAGAACACAAATTGCTCAACCTGCTCATGCACGAAACGCACCGAGCCGTCGGCAAAGAGCATGTACGCACCGCCCGGATGAAAGCTATAAACGCCCGCGCCGGGTTGGTTGGAGCAATTGACCATGCAGGGGCCAGGGGTGGTGACTCCATCGTACTGATGACCACGGCCGCCGGTATCGGTCCACGGCCCCGCCCACGCGCTGCCCGGCGCGCCGCCGCCGACGTTGCCAGTCCCGCCGCCATAATTGGGCGGCATGTGCCGGCCCAGGACCCACCTCATCGGTTTTCCCGCGGCTTCGAGAATCATGACGGTGTGCGACGTGCCATCGGTGATGGCCGCCAGCGGGTTGGGCGAATTTGCCTCGAACAAGACGCCGCTACGATCGGTCTCGGGCGGAAAGAGTCCCGCGGTAACCACCTGCCCTGTCAGTCCATACGTCGGCGAGTAATCGGTGAGCGAAGAGATTTCGTGCTGCGTGCTGTCAGTCCGCTTCAGCAGAGCGCGGCGGTCCACGGTGGACGGACAAATCATCACCTCCAGCGGCGTGCTGATTACGTCGAAATTCTCGGGCGTGTTCCAGCCATCGGCAAAATCATACTGGTCATAGAGTGGCTGCTGCTCGAAATAAGGCAACAAGTAGGTGTTCACCCCATGCAGAAGCCCCTTTACATGGCTGACGCGCGGCGGAAAAGCGTCTTTCCTGGCGCTGGCGAAGTTATGGAACGCCAGCCCGTGCTGCTTGAGGTTGTTGCCGCAACTGGTGCGGCGCGCCGACTCGCGGGCGGCCTGCACCGCGGGAAGCAACAATCCGACGAGCAATCCAATAATGGCGATCACCACCAGCAGTTCAACCAACGTGAACGCGCATCGTCTGCGCATAGCGTCACCTCCGCGAAAGTAAGGATTCGTAAACCGGTTCCTAGAACCGGGAGGTGACCGAGGTGGGAACGGGAGAACCCGTTTTGGCTGGCGGGCGGGATTGCGGCTGGCTAAACTCGGTCTATTGAGACTGATATTCTGTCTCAACAAGACGCCAGTTTAGCCGATCATCACTCCGTATCAACCCGTATTCCCCGCAAGATGAAAGAAAAGTTTGGGCCCGCGGCGGCATCGGGGAGCTACCGCCGTCCGCCATCAACTGCACCAAGAAGCGTTCCGTCAATCGCCAGTGCAGGATCAAGTCGATCGCTGTTCAGCCACCTCTCCTCTTCGCACAGGTGACGCCTTGGAATTGCGCTAGGAAGAAGGCGTGACGGCCTGGCCGAGTTTTTCCAGTTCGTCCGCCTCGGCCTCTTGGACCGCGAGGCGACGGATCGATAGCGCGCGGCCGGTCTGGGGATCGACCTCAACAATCGATCCATGCAAGCGCACGTCGTTCTCGGCCACGTGGAAGATGGTGGGTCGGAACGTTAACGTGGTCGTCATCACTTGGCTGATCTCGCGGCCGAGGATGCTTTCGTGCGGGCCGGTCATACCTACGTCGCACTGAAACGCCGTGCCGCGCGGCAAGATTTGTTCGTCGGCCGTGGGAACGTGCGTATGCGTGCCCAGCACCGCCGACACGCGGCCGTCCAGGTAGCGGCCCATTAGTTGCTTGTCGCTGGTTGCTTCCGCATGAAAGTCCAGCACGATCACCCGCACGTCTTCGGGAAGGGTGGCCAAGATGCGCTCGGCTGTCTTCCAGGGACAATCCACCGGGCGCATGAATACCCGCCCGAGGAGGCTAAACACCGCCACGCGTGTTCCGTCTGCGGCGCTCACCACGGCCCAGTCCCGGCCGGGGGCTTCGGGCGGATAGTTGGCGGGCTTAACGATGCATGGTTCTTTTTCCAGCGTCGGGTTGAGTTCGTTGCGTCGATAGATGTGGTCGCCCATCGTGACGCAATCGACGCCGACTTCCAGCAAGCGATGGTAAATTTTGGGCGTCAGACCGGCGCCGGCGGCGGCGTTCTCGGCATTGGCGATGACCAGGTCCAGGCGTTCGCGTTGCCGAAGACCAGGAAGCACGCGTTCGACAAAGCGATAACCTGGCTTGCCGACAATGTCGCCAATCAGGAGGAAGCGCAGGGGCATCGTCCTCGTACCTCAGTTCCACGTATCGAACTCCGCGGCATTCGACCACGCCCCCGGTCGCCGGCTTTGGAAGTCAAACCCACAACCCAACAGAAGTCCCTGCAGTGTTCCATGCAGGCTCAAAACCGCACAGCCAATCCATGATGCGGCGCCCCTCCCTACGTTACGCCACATCCCCATAAGCACGCAACTGGCCCTGGGGAGGCGCCCCGCCCTGCCCACGTCTACGGCGCCGCGCCAATCACGCGACGGCGAGACTCACAACCTCCTGCCTCCCAAGCGGCTGTGATTGTTTAGGCATATAGGTCCCATCTGCCGGACAAGACCTTCCGCCAGCGCCGCGTGGGGTGGTTGGTCGGGAAGAAAGTCCCGCATGGCAAGCGGGAACTACCGAAGATTCCCATCTTTGCCTTCTAACACCTATCCTGCCTCCTGGTGGGTCTGCGCAGGGCTTGACCCACCTTACGTTGGCTAAACGCGCGCCACGTCGTGGAGCGCCGTTAGCAGGCGGTCGACTTCTTCGACGGTGTTGTAGTGAACGAGGCCGAGTCGGAGCATCCCTTGCGGCTCCAGGCCGAGGGTTTCCGTCAGGCTCAAGGCGTAGTAGTTGCCGTGCCAGGCGAATACGCCGCATTCGCCCAGGTCATGGGCCAACTCGGCGGCGGTGCGACGGGCATGGGTGATCGAAACCGTGGGCATGCGCTCGTCGATTCGGTTGGGGGCGGTAATGCCGTAGATGGTGACGCCCTTGATTTCGGCCAGCCCCGCCAACAAACGCCGCGCCAGGGTGCGCTCATACGCGCCGATGGCGGCGTAGGCTTGCGCCAGCGCCGCGCGGCGGGAGAGGGAGTCATCGCCCGCTACGGCGCCGCCCAGCTCGCGCAGATACTCGACGGCCGCCAACACGCCGGCAATTCCTTCGTGACTTTGCGTGCCGGTCATCCATTTCCCGGGAAGCGTGTTGGGCGCCGGCCGCACCTTGTAGGCGGGGAGCGTTTCCAGTCGCTCGCGGCGGCCCCACAGAATGCCAATGTGCGGACCGAAAAATTTGTACGCCGAGCACGCCAGAAAGTCGCAACCCCAGTCGCGCACATCCACCAGCGCATGCGGAGCATAGTGGACCGCGTCCAAAAACACCTCGGCGCCGGCGTCGTGCGCCCACCGGCAAATTTCGCGAACCGGGTTGATCGTGCCCACGGAATTGGAAGCGCAGCCCACCGCCACCAGCCGCGTATGGCTGTTCAGCTTGGAGCGCAAGTCGTCCAGGTCCAGCGTACAATCTTCCCGCCGTAGTTCCACAAACCGCACGGTAGCGCCGGCATCCTCGGCGGCGCGCACCCAAGGGGTCACGTTGGCGTCGTGGTCCAGGCGGGTTACCAGCACCTCGTCGCCTGGCTGCCAGGTGCGCGCCAAAGCCCGCGAGAAGGCGAACGTGAGCGTGGTCATGTTCGGGCCGAAGATGATCGTCTCCGGATCGTCGGCGCCTAGCAGGTCGGCCACCGCCCGGTGAGCCTCGTCCAACAGCGCGTCGCTTTCGCGACTGGTGGCGAACAACCCGCCATGATTAGCGTTGCAGTGCGCCAAGTAATGGCTGATTGCGTCAATCACCTGTTGCGGAACCTGTGTTCCCGCCGGACCATCCAGGTACGCCACCGGTTGGCCGTTCCAACGACGCGATAAGGCCGGAAATTGCCGGCGGCAGCGTTCCACCAGGTCGGATGTGAGGGTCGGCATCGCGGTTCGTGCAAGCGTGAAACAAGGATGGAAACAACCGTTGTGGACGATCAACCATTGCGGAGATCAACAAAACGCTTCCCTTTGCCTTCAAAGCGGGGCAGCGAGCCAGAGGGCACACAGCGGACTTCCACTTTCAAACCGAGCCGCATAACCAATTCCTGGGCGACGCGCTCGGGCCGGTCCAAGTGGTCTTCAATTTCGATCGCCAGCGCGTCCATGGCGCCGGCCTTGTGGGCCGTCATGCGAAATTCGGTGACCTCGGGAAAGCTGCGCAGGATTTGCTCGATCGAGGTGGGAAACACGTTCACCCCGCGGATAATCATCATGTCGTCGCCGCGACACAGCACGCCGCCTTCGAGCAAGACGAACTGGTTGTCGTCGCTCTCGCTCCACACGGGCCGCACCAGATCGCCCGTGCGGTAGCGAATGACCGGCGAACCGTAGCGGCCCAACGTGGTCAGCACCAGTTCGGAAAGCTCGCGCTCGGCGGCTGGTTGGCCGGTTTCGACCGAAACAAACTCGGCCAGGAACTCGCTTTCGTTAACGCGCAGGCCGCGACCTTGAAGGTCGGCGTAGCCCCACGGACCGATCTCGGTGGCGCCGGCGTGGTCGATGACGCGGGCATTCCAGGCTTGTTCGATCCGCTGCCGCACCGCGGGAACCGAGCCGCCCGGCTCGCCCGCCACAATAATCTTCCGCACTTCCAAGGCGTCGAGGCGCATTCCCTGCTGGGCCGCCGTCTCGGCCGCGTGCAGCGCGTAGCTGGGCGTGCAGCAAATGGCCGTGGCGCGGCTCGTACGGAGCAGGTCTAAGCGGGCAAGCGTGCTTAACCCGCCGCAAGGAATCGTCATGCAGCCGCGGGCCAAGAGCGCGTCGTTGGCGCTCCAGAAGCCGATGAAGGGGCCGAACGAGAACAGCATCGCCACGCGGTCGGCGGGGCTTAGCTCGACGGTGTCCAGTACGTACTGCCAGGCGTCGAGCCACCATTGCCAGTCTTCGGCCGTGTCCAGCACTACCAGCGGCCGGCCGTGCGTGCCCGACGTGCGATGAAACCGTACATAACGGTCGATCGGCCAGGTCAGATTCGCGGCGCAGTCGTAAGGCCCTTCGCAAATCAGCTCGTCCTTGGTGGTGAACGGCAGGTGGTTCACCTCGTCCAGTGACGACAGCGGCAGCCGCACGCCGGTCAGCTTTTGCGCGTAGAACTGGTTCTGGGGGAGGATTTTTGCGAACAGGCCGTTGAGGCGCGCAAGTTGGAATTGCGCCAACTCCTCGCGGCTGAGGTGTTCGGCGCGGCGGCGGTTCTCAAAGTTGCTGGCGGACATAGCCGCATGATACGGTGTCGCGCCGAGTGCGCGAAGCGACCGGGGCGCCGCTCTTTACCGCAGCGATTTCAAATAGGCGGCCACCGCGCGGGCGTCTGCTTCGGTCATGCGGTAGGGCGGCATGGGGAGTTCCGGCGTTTCGCCGTCCGGGCGGCTGCCGGTTTGTAATAACGTGACGATGGTGTCTTCCGAGAAGCCGCCCAGCCCCACCAGCGCCGGCGCGCGGAACGCCCATGTCTGTCGCGGATAGGGCGAACTGACCGGCATGGGCGAACCTTGCAGCAGCCTCGCCATGATCAGCTTGCCGTCGCTCGTTTTGGGGGTGTGGCACATGATGCACATCGCCACGTCATGCACCAGATACTTGCCGCGCTGCACTTGCGCATCGGAGCCGCTGCTTGACGCGGCCGGCTCGGTCTTGGGAGTTGCCGTTTCCTCTTGGCCCAGGATCGGGGATGCGAGGAGCAAGATCATCAGAAAGGTGAGAATGCGTTGCATGAGGAACCTCCGGGACGTGCGAGCTTTCACTGAGATTTTTACTCTCGGCGATTGTACGCCAGACGCTTTTAGTCTGGCGACCCTACACCGCCGCAAGTGGCGGACCGGATTTTGCCGCAGCGCCTCCAGACGAGGTAGCTCCGAAAAAGCCGGCGATTGGCGGTCACGCCATCTGGTGCGTTCCATCGACGTCGGTACATTGGTCGCTATGAATGAAAGCTCGACCAAAGGTTCGCTGGCCGTTGTGTTTTTGACGGTGTTTATCGACTTGCTCGGTTTCGGCATGGTGTTGCCGCTGTTGCCGATTTACGCCGATCACTTTGTCGAAGACGAATCGGGCTGGTGGTTAGGCATGCTCATGGCCAGCTTTTCCGCAATGCAGTTGGTGTTCTCGCCCTTGTGGGGAAAGCTCTCGGACCGCATTGGCCGGCGCCCGGTGCTGATGATCGGCCTGGCGGGGTCGGTGGTGTTTTACGTGCTGTTCGGTTGGGCAACTGTGGAGCAAAGTTACGCCCTGCTGCTGCTCTCGCGGATTGGGGCGGGCATTGCCGGCGCGACGATCTCGACTGCCCAGGCCTACATTGCCGATTCGACCTCGCTCAAGGAACGGCCGCGTGGGATGGCCCTGATTGGCATGGCGTTTGGCTTGGGGTTCACGTTCGGGCCGTTGTTCGGCTTTCTGGCGGTCCCCTATGAAGGCGCTCCGCCAGGACCGTGGCCGGGTTATGCGGCGGCGATACTCTCGGCGATTGCCCTGGCGTTGGCGGTGTTCCTGCTGCCCGAGTCGCTGCGGCCCGATAGCGCGGCGGCCCACCGCCGCCTGTTCGACGCCTCGGGCTTTCGCCGCGCGCTTGCGACGCCTTCGATTGGGATTTTGCTTTTGGCGATCTTTGTGTGCGTATTTTCGTTTGCGAACTTTGAAACGACCCTTTCGCTGCTCATCAAGGGCGAAGACCGCCTGGCAACGGCGCCCAGCGGAGACGCATTGGGGAGCAAGGCGCCGGCAGGACCATTTGACTTTAGTTGGGGCCAGGTGTGTCTGACCTACGCCTACATTGGCGCCACCTTGGCGGTGGTGCAGGGCGGATTGGTGCGGCGATTGGCCCGGCGCGTTTCGGAAGGGGCCTTGGCTTCGACCGGGGCGGCGCTGGAGACGATTGGGTTTGGCCTGATGACGGTGGCGGTTGCCCAGGAATCGGTCGTGTTGCTACTCACTGCGCTGGCGGTGGTGGTGGCGGGCTTTTCGTTCATGCAGCCGATGTTGAACTCGTTGTTGTCCCGCCGCAGCGACCCGCACCAGCAAGGCGTGATTCTGGGCGTGGGGCAAAGCGTCAACTCGCTGGCCCGGATTGCCGGATCGGCCGTGGGCATTCCCTTACTGCGCCACGGTCTGCAAACGCCCTACTACACCGCCACCGGGCTGATGGCGCTGGGCCTGGTGCTCGTGTTCTTCGCCGCCCGCAGCGGACAAGACTATCCCCAGCCCGAACCCGCGCCGGCGCCGTAAGAGGATTCTTGGGCGTCACGCGATATTACCCCGTTTGCGCTCCGCTTGCGGTTTCACGCCCCCGTGCGCCGCCTTCCGCACCTGTCTCGGCAGCCACCCGTCATACACCTTCACAAAGGGCCATGCCTGCTTGGGCCTGCCAATCTATAGCGGGTTTCGCTCGATATACCTGACAATCCGCTCTATGTCGTCGCGGGTTTCCAAGTACACCTTCCATCCTGGGCCGCCCCAAACGGGATGGTTTACATCTCGCGCGGATTTCGGATCAGCGAACACAGCCAAGCGGCTTGCGGCGTGTAGGTGCTCGATCATCTTTTCCGCCACATCCTGATGCTTGCGAATGAGCAAGTGGACATGGTCAGGCATGATGGCGCAGGCGTAGCAGGTTTAGGTGTGTTGGCGGAAGACGGAGCCGAATACGTTGGCAATGGCCTGAGTTTCTTCGTTCGTGAAAGTTAACAAAGGATGCTTCAGCACTCCTTGCGCTGCGTCGTAAAACTCGCGGAAGGTGCGGCCGGCGGGTTGGATTTTCTTCCGGCCGTAGTAGATGTCGCCAAGAGGAGCGATGTCGGCGCAGCGAAACGCGCGCGACATGCTGCCGCGCGGGTCGTTCGGGAGCCACCACCCATACGCCGTTCAGATGAGGTGGTAACCGGCGATCATGGCGCGATCCCTGTGTTGGGCGCGCGAAATCGCAAGCGTGACGCAATTCCTCGCGGCAAGGGCGAATTCGCAAGAGCGTCAGGAAGGCCGTTTCGGTTTCTTCTTGGGAGCGGGGTTGTTGAACTGAACCACCTTGCCGTCGTCTTTGTAGTGGTCTTGGAGGCGTTTTAACTCGGTTTTCAATTCGGGAATGATCTCGGCGTAGGCGGGGTCTTGATAGACGTTTTGCATTTCGTCGGGGTCTTTTTCCAGGTCGTATAGCTCCCACTCGTCGAGTTCGTAGAAGTGGATCAGCTTGTAGCGCTCGGTCCGCACGCCGAGGTGCTTGGGCACGCTGTGCGGGCCGGGAAACTCGTAGTAGTGGTAGTAGACCGAGGTGCGCCAGTCTTCGGGCGTTTGGCCTTCGAAGATCGGCTTCAGGCTCCGGCCTTGCATGTCGGAAGGCTGCTCGACGCCGGCAATGTCCAAGAATGTCTGGGCGAAGTCGAGGTTCATCACCATCTGTTCGTTCACGCTGCCTGGCTTGATGTGGTCGGGCCAGCGCACCAGCAGCGGCGTGCGGAACGATTCCTCGTACATCCAGCGTTTGTCGTACCAGCCGTGCTCGCCCAGATACCAACCTTGGTCCGACGTGTAAAACACCACCGTATTTTTCGCCAAACCGGACTCGTCCAGGTAGTCCAGCACGCGGCCGATGTTATCGTCCACCGCATCCACGCAGCGGAGGTAGTCCTTGGCATAGCGCTGGTACTTCCAGCGCACCAGGTCCTTGCCTTGCAGGTTGGCTTTTTGGAACGCTTCGTTTTCGGCATCGTAAGCCTTATGCCATGCCTGGGCCTGTTCTTTGGTCAGGTTACCCGGCGGATCGAGCTTGAGGTCCTGCCGGGTCAAATCTTTGGCGATGGTCATCGCTTGCGTCTTCGAGGCGGGGCCGCGGCCGCTCCAGTCGTCAAACAGCGTGTCCGGTTCGGGAAGGGTCACATCGTCGTACTTGTCAAAGTATTTTGGCCCCGGTTGCCAGTTGCGATGCGGCGCCTTGTGCTGGTACATGAGGAAGAACGGCTTTGCGGGATCGCGCTTCTCTTTGAGCCACTCCAGCGCCACGTCGGTGATGATTTCGGTCGTGTAGCCGGTGTGGTTCACCCGGCCGGCGGGCGTAAGCATCGGCGGATTGTAATACGGCCCCTGTCCGATCAGGATGTGCCAGTAGTCGAACCCGGTCGGTTGGCTCCCCAAGTGCCACTTGCCGATGACCGCGGTCTGGTAGCCGGCCTGGCGGAGCAACTTGGCCACATTTTGCTGGGCGCCGTTGAAGGTATGTTCGTTCCGGGCGAAGCCGTTCAAATGGCTGTATTTGCCGGTCAGGATGACCGCGCGCGAGGGGCCGCAAATCGAGTTCGTCACAAACGCTCGGTCAAACCGCATACCCTCTTTGGCCAGTCGATCCATGTTGGGCGTCTGATTCCGATTGCTCCCGTAGCAGCTCATCGCTTGATATGCATGATCGTCGGACATGATGAACAAGATATTGGGCCGCGAAGCGTCGGCCGCTTCCGCTTTCAGCGAGAACGAAAGCGCAATGCTGGCGGCCGCCAAAAACAGCCACGCGCAAACGCAAGCGCGAAGGTCAAACAACGATCGGCATTGAAACATGATGCTCCTCCTGGGGCGACAAAGAATCTGCGGCCAGTATGGTCCGGCGCCGTATGCCCGTCAATTCGCACTCCGCGGGCGCGGACGCGGGTCTTAGTCTTCCTCGTGGCAGCACAGGTCGATGACCACGGCGCAGGCGAGAATCAGCACATCGTCTTCGCCGTCAGCAATGTCGATGCCATACGTATCGGTCCAAGCGAAGAACCGCTTGGAGACGGTGGCAATGGTGCGCCCGTCGCGCGTGAAGCGATACTCACGGTCAAAGAAATCGCCGGTGGCGTCCAGGTCGCCAGCGGCCGCGTCTTCAATGTCAAAGGCGTCGCGGAATAGCTTGAACAGTTGCTTCTTGACCGTCGCCACCGGCTGCCCGCCACGGTAAACGTAGTAGGTTTTTTTCAGCGACAGCAGCTTTTGCTCGATGCGAGCCAGTTCGCGCCCTTGCAGGTCTTGAAACGAGAGCTTATCGCCCAACGAGAACGCCTTGCCGTCCACAAAGTAGCAGTCGCGGCCGCCCTCGTCACGAATGGTGAAATCCTCGCCCCAGGACAGCATCTTCTGCTTCATGATGTAGCGCATGGCGTTCTCCGTGCGAAAGAGCGGGCGGTTGCCTTGGAGAAAGCAAAAACCCATGCCCGATTGTCGCACGGACGCGACACAGCGGCTACTCGGCGCGGGAGCTTTGACCGCCCGCGTGAGGGTTCATTCCCATTGCTTCAAAGATCGAGTCGCGCAGGCGCAGGTAGCCGGGCGAGTCGAAGTCGCGCGGGCGGGGCAGGTCAATGTCCAGCACCGTTTGTACTGTCGCCGGGCGGCGGCTCATGACCACCACGCGGTCGCCCAGTTGCACAGCTTCTTCAATGTCGTGGGTCACGAAGAGAATGGTCTTACGCTCCTCCTGCCAGATGCGCATCAGGTCGGCCCGCATCTTGAGTCGGGTCAGGAAGTCGAGCGCCCCGAACGGCTCGTCCATGTAGATGATCTCGGGGTTGGCCGCCAAGGCCCGCGCAATTTCCACGCGCTGCCGCATGCCGCCCGAAAGCTCGCGGGGGTACGAGGCTTCGAACCCGGTCAGGCCGACCATGTCCACGTAATGCTGCACGATTCGCGCGCGCTCGGGGGCAGGCTGGTTGAGTAGCCCAAAGCCGATGTTTTCGCGCACCGTGAGCCAGGGAAAGATGCTACTTTCCTGAAACACAAACAGCCGGCGCGGGTCGGGGCCGTGCACCGGTTCGCCTTCCACCAGCAATTCGCCGCTGGTGGACGGAAGAAAGCCGCAAATGATGTTCAGCAGCGTCGATTTACCGCATCCCGAAGGGCCGACGATGCACACAAACTCGCCGCGCGCGACCTCCAGGTTCACGTGCTCCAGCACGTGCACCAGGTCGCCTTCGCGTTTGCCGGGAAAGGTCATTCCCAGGTCGCGCACCACGACGGTGGGCGATGGCGACGCAACGTGACGACTTGCGGCCCTTGGCCTTGCAGTGGTTGCCGTACTCATTAGCGATTCCCGTACCCCCATTTGACTTCATCGAACCGCTCCAACTGCCGCACCAGCAGGTCGAGCGCTAAACCGATCAAACCAATCATCACCATCCCCGCTACGACCAGGTCGTACCGCTTACCGGCGTTGCGGGCGTCAATAATCAAATACCCCAATCCCGAATTCACGGCGATCATCTCGGCCGCCACCACCACCAGCCACGCCACGCCCAGCGCGATTCGCACGCCGGTAATGATCTGTGGCAGCGCCGCGGGAAAAATCACCAGGCGGAACAATTGCAATCGAGTCAAGCCGAAGTTTTGGGCCGCCCGCAAATACACCTGGTGCATGTTCTCTACCGCCGCCATGGCCGACACGGCAATGGGGAAGAAACTCGCCAGAAAAATCAGAAAGACCGGCGCCACGTCGGAAACTCCGAACCAGAGGATTGCTACCGGGATCCACGCAATCGGCGAGATCGGCCGCAGCGTCTGAATGAGCGGGTTGAACGCATCGCGGGCCGGTCGAAACCAACCCAGCATCAAGCCAAAGGGCGTTCCCAGGAACACCGCCAGCGAAAAGCCCCACGTGACCCGAAACAACGACGCGGCGATGTACTTGCCCAACAGTCCTTTCTCAATCAGTTCGATAATTCCCCGCACCACTTCCATCGGTTTGGGGAACAAGTCGCTGCCGGTCATGCGCACCGCGCCGTCCCAAATCGCCAGGAAGGCTACGGCCACAAGCAGCGGCAGCACGATCCGCGACGCGGGAATCTTCTTTCCGCGGCGGCGCGTCGGAGAGAGTGAAGCCGATGCAGAAGCGTTCATTGGGGCGCCTCCCAGACGTAGGGCGTCATTTCGGCGTCCTCACGCACGAAGGAGGGGTCCGCGTAGTCGTCAAAGTGCGCCGTGCCTTTCAATATGCCCGCCGCCACGCCCAATTCCTCGATCTCGGCGAACTCCTTCCGGTACAACTGCAAGTTGCTGTAGGTCACGCGGTCGGGCGGCTTGCTTAGCACGAACTCCAAGAGCCGCGGGTCCTGGTTGTAATAGTTCTTGGAGACGAAACCCGCGGCCTGTATGCGGTGGTCGATGGTCTGGTCGATCCACTTGCCGCTCCGCGCAATGCCGTCCACCAGGCGTTGAACCTGGTCCCGTTTGTTCTTGATGGCGTCTTCATGCACCACCAGCACGCAAGAGATGAAATTCGGCCAAATGTCCTTGGTCAGGTAGAGCACGCGGCCGTAACCGTCCAACTCGGTCTGGGCCATGAAGGGCTCGCCCGAGGTGATGGCGTCGACCGATTCGGTGTACAGCGCCGCGGGCATGTCGGGCGGAGGAAGTTCGAAAAGCTCGATGTCGTCAATGCTCATGCCGCGGTCCCGCAGCGCGCGGAAGATGAGCAGGCGCTGGTTGGAAAACCGGTTGGGCACCGCCACGCGTTTGCCGCGCAGGTCCTCAATCCGAAAAATCCGCGAGTCCTTGTGGACCATCAACGCCGTGCCGTCGCGGTGGCCCAGGTACACGATTTTGACCGGCACGCCCTCTTCCCGTAGCGACATCGCCATGGGCGCGAGCATGAACGTGGCCTCCAAATATCCCGACAAAAACGCTTCTTTGATTTCGGGAAAACCACTGAACCGAACTGGCTCGAAATGTCCTTCGCCCTCAATGTTCTTGTTGATGAAGTGCGTGACCGGACACGTCAAATGGCAGGTGACCGGGAGGAACCCGATCTTCATCCTTTTTTCGGCCGCGGCCCGGCGTTTGAGGTCGTCCCAACCCAGATTCAGCCAACCATGGACGACGGTAATCACCGCGGTCCAGATCAGGATCGTAATCACGAAGGTGTTTCTGACGTTCATCACGGTTCAAGCACGCAGGAAAGCCTACCGAGGAATATCCGGCGCCCGGCCCCGCCCGTCGCTTGCGGTCTCGGAGGGAACCGCCCAAGCGCTGTCGTCCGCCTCGTGGGGCCGCCGGGCCTGTTGTAGCAACGCGATCAGTTCGCCCAATTGACCGGCCTCCAAATGTCCTAATTGGGTTTGATGACACTGACGCACCGGTTCGTCCAGGTCACGCAGCAATTCCAGTCCTTGTTCCGTGATGCACAACTCGACGACGCGCCGGTTATTGGCCGGCCGGTGCCGTTCCACCAGGCCGCGGGCGACCAGTTTATCCACCAAGCGGGTAATGTCAGGGGCGCGAGAAACCAACTGGGCCGCTAACGTCAGGGTGGGCAACGACGCGGGATGCACGCCCCGCAACAACCGCAGCGCGTTGTATTGCTGGGCCGTTAAATCGAACCTGACAAATAAGGCGTCCTCCTCGGCTCGCAACCGGTCGTAAGTGCGCCAAAGGTTCAAATACGCCTCTTGCTGCAGGGAATCGAAGTGGCGGGGTTTACGCATAAAGTTGTGACCCAATTTTCCGCAAGTGTAATCAATTTACTCATTCACACAATAGTCGTCCAGACAATTAATTCATCCGTGATGCGTCCTTGCGTCGGTAGCCCAAGCACCGGCCCAACAGCTCCTTTTGGTGGACCACGAGCTTCGTCACTCAAGACAGTTCAATTTTTTCTATCGGGAAAATCGTAATTCCTTGGAATCCCAGCCCAGAGCGAATAAACTGTGCAAGGAACGGGCTTTGCTCATCCGAGGCTACGCGATCAACGCCCGCCATTATTGCTGGACCGTGGCGAAAACATCAAAACTTATATAGACAATCACGAAACTTTATCCGATAAACGGAATTCAATACGTTGGGGACCACACGCGGTTGCTCTTAGCCACCCAACCCGTTAAAACCACCAGAACCTTCCAACAACCGGAATTGATGCGGTTCGCCCGGAACCCACCTTCCACCCGCGTTGTTCCCCACCTTCCCCGAGTTAGACGCGATCGCGCGTTATCCGCCGCACCCAGTAGACATGGACACTCGTAACCTTCAATCCCGGTTTCCTTTGAGCCAGCGCGGTAGGCGGTGCGCCATTGCCGCCATCGGCGCGTGTTTGGTGACGTGTCTTTCCGCGAATGATTTGGCCGCCCAAGGTTCCTCTTCCACTGCGGATTTCGCAAAACAAATTCAACCCGTTTTTGCCAAATACTGTTATACCTGCCACGGCGACGGCGCCAGCGAAGGCGAATTGGCGCTCGACGGTTTGGTAAACGCCGCCGATCGCGCCGCCCACCACGACCGCTGGCTCGCTGTCTGGAAGAACCTGCGCGCCCAGACCATGCCGCCTTCCGACGAGGACCAACCGACCGCCGAGGAACGGGAACGCCTGATTACCTGGATCCAGCGCGATGTATTTCAACTTGATCCCAGCAATCCCGATCCTGGTCGCGTGACCATTCGCCGCATGAACCGCGAAGAGTACCGCAATACCATTCGCGACCTGTTGGGCGTTGAGTTCCAGGTGCGCGACGCCTTTCCGGCAGACGATACCGGGTACGGTTTCGACACGATTGGCGACGTGCTAAGCCTCTCGCCGTTGTTGATGGAAAAGTATTTAGAAGCCGCCGACGAGATCGTCCACCAGGCCGTTACGTCGGAAGGCGTGAAGAACGCGAAACGCACCGTCTGGGCCGCGCGTTTCTCCAACGCCAAGGATAATGAGGTAGCGCCGTGGGCGCCGCCCGCGGGCGCCGAGGAACGCAAGCCATTCACCCGAGAAATCCTTCGCACGTTTGCCGACCGCGCTTTCCGTCGCCCCGTGGATGAGCCGACCCTGGATCGCCTGGTGGCGATGGCGCTGGAAATCGACCAGCAACCCGACACGCTCTTGGGCGAAGGGATCGCGCATGCGATGGTTGCTGTGCTGACCTCGCCCCGGTTTCTCTTCCGGGCGGAAGTCCAGCCGGAACCGAATAACCCCGGCAAGGTGGTTCCTTTGGACGAGTTCGCGCTGGCGTCGCGCTTGTCGTACTTCCTGTGGAGTTCGGCGCCGGACCAGGAGTTGTTTGACCTGGCCAAGCAAGGAAAGTTGCGGGCAAACCTTCGGCCCCAGATTGATCGCATGCTGGCCGATTCCAAGTCGGACCGGTTTACGCGCAACTTTGTGGGCCAGTGGTTGCAAACGCGAGATGTGGAGACGATCACCATCGATGCGCGGCGGGTGCTGGGACGGAACTCGGGGCGCGACGCCGCCCGCATCTTCAACGACCAAGTGCGGCGCGCCATGCGCGACGAAACCGAACTGCTATTCACGCACCTGGTGCGAGAAAATCGAAGCGTTCTTGAGCTGCTCACTGCTGATTACACGTTTTTGAATGAACCGCTGGCGGAGTTTTACGGCGTCCCTGGCGTTCGAGGCCGCGAGATGCGCAAGGTTCAATTGCCGGACAGCGCGCATCGCGGCGGCTTGCTGACGCATGCCAGCTTCCTGATCGTCACGTCCAATCCCACCCGCACGTCGCCGGTCAAACGGGGGCTGTTCGTGCTGGAAAACCTGATGGGATCGCCAACGCCTCCGCCGCCGCCCGATGTGCCGCCCTTGGAGGAAACGCGCAACCGCGGGAACAATCTCACGATGCGCGAGGCGATGGCGATCCATCGCGAACAACCGTTGTGCGCTTCCTGCCACAATCGCATGGACCCGTTGGGTTTGGTGTTGGAGGAGTACAACGCCCTGGGCCTGTGGCGCGACCAGGACCGTGGGAAGCCCATCGAAACCGCGGGCGAGCTCATCACCGGAGAAGAATTCACCAACACGCTGGATCTGGCCCGGGTGATCGCCACCGCCCGCCGCGGTGATTTCTATCGATGTTTGACGGAGAAAATGTTAACTTATGCGTTAGGGCGCGGAGTCGAATATTACGATTCGCCGACGATCGACGGAATTGTCCATCAGTTGGAGAATGACCGCGGCCAGATGCGCACGCTGATTTTTGCAATCGTGGAAAGCGCCCCGTTTCAGAAACGGCGGGGCGACGGGAAGTAACCTTTAGACACCCAAGGAGCCTGTCATGGCCAATTCCTCCCGACTTAACCGCCGCCACTTTTTGCGTGGCGTAGGGGCCTGCGTCGCGCTGCCGGCTTTCCATTCCCTCCTGCCCACCGCTGCCGCGGCCGCCAAGGCGGCGCCCGCTACGACCGCCTCGGGCGCTCCTCTGCGGATGGCGTTCCTGTATGTGCCCAACGGCGTGAACGTTGAACACTGGCGGCCCCAGGGCGAAGGCGCCGACTACCAGTTAAGCCCCACCTTGGAACCGCTGGCCGAGTACCGGCAGGACTTCCAAGTCTTCTCGGGATTTGAACATCAACACGGGTGGGCTGGTCCCGACGGCGCGGGCGACCACGCCAGGGCGAACGCCACGATCTTGACGGGCGTGCGACCCAAGAAGACCGCCGGGAGCGACATTCACTTGGGCGTATCCGTCGATCAGTTCGCTGCACGGCACGTGGGCCGGCTGACGCGGTTCCCCTCGCTCGAATTGTCTTGCGACGGCGTGCGCAAGAGCGGTTCATGCGACTCGGGATACTCCTGCGCCTACCAGTTCAACCTGGCCTGGAGTTCCGCAACCACCCCCGTAGCGCCGGAATCAAATCCTCGCCTGGTGTTCGAACGGTTGTTCGGCGCGGGCAACAACGAAGAACGCAAGCGAGAACTGGCCCGGCGCCAGGCGCAGCATCGGTCGATTCTCGACTTCGTGCGCGACGACGCCCGCCGCTTGCATGGTCAATTGGGCCGGAACGATCAACAAAAATTAGACGAATACTTGACGGGCGTTCGCGAGATCGAACGCCGCATTGAACAAGCGGAGAATTTTGAAACGCCCAATCCGGGCGTTGCCGCGCCGGACGGAGTTCCCCGCGAGTACCGCGACCACATTCGCCTGATGTGCGACATGCTGGTGTTGGCCTTCCAGACCGACTCGACCCGCATCGGGACCTTCCTCCTGGCGCACGACGGCAGCAACCGCAGCTTCAAGGACCAGGGAGTCTCGGAAGGACACCACGAGTTGTCGCATCACCAGAACGACAAAGAGAAACTCGAAAAAATCGGCAAGATCGACCGTTTCTACACCGAGCAGTTGGCGTACTTCCTGGGCAAGATGCGCGGCGTCAAAGACGAGGACGGCCGCTCGTTGCTGGATAACTCGATGGTGGTCTACGCCAGCGGCCTGGCCGACGGCAACCGCCACAGTCACGACAACCTGCCCGTTTTGGTCGCGGGCCGCGCGGGCGGCGCCTTCACGCCGGGCCGGCACGTGAACCTGGGCGAGAACACGCCCATGACCAACCTCTACGTTCGCATGCTCGGCGAGATGGGAGTCGAGACCAAGACCTTTGGCGACTCCACCGGCCGCCTGGAAAAGGTGTAAGTTTCTGGCGGCAAGTCATTGATCCAAGAAGTGAAAAGGGCGGGCGTTTGTACACGCCCGCCCCAATCGCTTCAGAGTTGCTCCAAGTAGGGCGGGCAAGCCATGCGCCGACCCACCATTCGCCCGTTGCGGTGGGTCGTGAAGACTTGACCCACGGTGCGAGATTACGGGAAGTGCCCCGGTTTACGCTTTGGCGTGCTTTTCGCGGACGCGCTCCAACAGTTTTTTCGTGGCGCGAATGCCTTCCATCTCGCCCAACTTCCCGCCTTCGTATTCGATGCCCACGTAGCCGTGGTAACCGGCGTCGAGCACGATCTGCATGATTTTGAAGTAGTCGGTGCGCGTCTCGTTGCCCTGGTCGTCAAAGTCGTGGCTCTTGGCGCTGACGGCCTTGGCGTAGGGCATCAAATCTTTGACGCCTTGGTAACGATCGTAGTCGTGGAAATTGCCGAAGTCGGGTAACGTGCCGCAGTTGTCGCGGCCCACTTTTTCCATCACGGCCGCCAGCCACTTACCATTGGACGAAAGGCCGCCGTGGTTCTCCACGATCACGTTCAAGCCGTGCTTGCCGGCGAACTCCGACAACCGCCGCAGCCCATCGGCCGCCAGTTTGAGTTGCTCCTCGTAGGGGCCGGACGAAGCGGCGTTGACCCGCACGGAATGACAGCCGAGGAACTTGGCCGCTTCCACCCACTTGTAATGATTCTCGACCGCCTGGGTGCGCCGAGCGTCGTCCGGATCTCCCAAGGCGCCTTCGCCGTCGACCATGATCAGCAGGTTTTTGACGCCCAGGTCGGCGGCTCGCTGCTTCATGTCGCCCAGATATTTTTGGTCATTCGCCTTATCCTTGAAGAACTGGTTGACGTACTCGACCCCCTCGATGCCGAATTCCTCCTTGGCCGTCTTGGCGAAGTCCAAGTGATTCAGCTTGCCGCCAAAGATAGTGCGATGCAGCGACCACTCGGCCAGCGAAATCTCGAACGGCTCAGTGGGTTTCTTGGGATCGTCGGCGGCGAACAGACGCGGCGAGGTTAGCGATAGACCCCACACGGCCGAAGCGGCGGCGGTGGTTTTGAGGAAATCGCGGCGCGGAAGCTTCGTTTGCATGGTGCTATTCTCGGAGGAAGGGAAAGGCGCAAGACAGTGCGAAACCTTGGCTAGTATAAATTGACCCACCGCAACCGACAACGATGCGCCCGCGGCCAGTCGCCTTTCCCCAAAGTATGCGGTCTTTCAGAGCCAGGTTTCCGCGAACCTTGGCCCGCTAATTGCGTCACTTAACTCAAGGCCTGTGTTCTCATCCGCCCGGTTGGGCTTTGGCAGGCGGCGTGAAATTGCCGCTACGCCAAACCGTGACAATCGGCTGGGACGGGAATATACTTAACTACGGCCCGGAAGGTTTCGGCGCCGTGCAGAGCCTATGGCTCATTTCCTAAATACGAGGTTTTTCCAGCCCGTGCACGAAAACGAGCGTTCGCAACGCGTCGCCAGAGAAAAGACGATTCTCGTCCGCGTCATTCTGCCTGAGCATTCCTACGAAGACGATCCACTGGAGGAGTTGGAGGGCTTGGCCACCACGGCTGGCGCCCGCATCATGGGGCAGTTAATCCAGCGTCGCGACAAGCCGGATCCCGCCACCTACCTTGGCAAGGGCAAGGTCGATGAGTTGAAGACCCTGGTCGAGCATCACGACGCCGACGTGGTCATTTTCGATAATGACCTTTCTTCGGGGCAGATTCGCAACCTGGAGCGGACCCTGGGGGTCAAGGTGCTGGACCGCACCGAGGTCATTCTCGATATTTTCTCCACGCACGCCCAAACCTATGAAGCGCGGCTTGCGGTCGAGCTGGCCCAGTTGGAGTATTCGCTGCCGCGGCTCAAGCGGATGTGGACGCACCTTTCGCGCATGAAGATGGGCATCGGCATGCGCGGCCCTGGCGAAAAGCAATTGGAGACCGACCGCCGGTTGGTGGAGAAGCGCATTCACGACCTGCGGACCGAACTGCGGACCATCGAGCAGCGCAAGGAACGGCAGGTGGCCGCGCGGAGCGACCACATGACCGTCTCGCTGGTCGGTTACACCAACGCCGGCAAGAGCACGTTGATGAACGCGCTCACAAAAGCCGAGGTGAAGGCCGAGGACAAACTGTTCGCCACGCTCGACACCCGCACCCGCCGCTGGCAACTTCCCAACTGGGGGCCCGTGCTGCTGAGCGACACGGTCGGGTTCATTCGCGACCTGCCGCACGGCTTGATCGCCAGCTTCAAGGCGACGCTGGAAGAGGCTCGGCAAGCCGACCTGTTGCTTCATGTTGCCGACGCCAGCAATCCGAACGTGCTCGCGCAAATCTCGGCCGTATACGAGGTGCTCAAGGAACTGGGCATCGAAGAGAAAAGCACGCTGCTGGTGCTCAACAAGGTTGACGCGTTGGAAGCGCCAGCGCAAGTCGAGAGCGTCCGCAGCCGCTATCCAAACGCGGTGTTGATTAGCGCCCGCCAGCGGCGGGGCCTGGACGAGTTGGCGCACGCCGTAAGCGACGCGCTCAGCGCCTCGTTCCTGGATCTTGATATTGAATTGGGTGCGGAGAATGGCCGGTTAATGGCCTATCTGGCGGCCCACGGCGAGGTCCTCTCCAAGCGGTATCAGGACGAGCGCGTCACGATCCACTGCCGATTGCCGAAAAAGCACTTGGGGCGCATCAGCGAGCCGGGGGTCGTCGTTCGCGAGCATGTGAAGACGGCCCAGCCGGCGGAAAGCCGCGGCGACGCATCTTCCGGAGCGGTCGAAAACGTCGCGTAGGAGCGAGGCATGGCCAAACGCGACCTGACCGGCGCCCGGACGATTGTGACCGGCGCCTCCAGCGGCATCGGGCGCGAGTTGGCGCACGAGTTGGCCCATCACGGCGCCCGGCTCGTGGTTACCTCGCGCCGCGAAGACCGCCTGCGCGAACTTGAAGCGGAACTCGTCGCCGCGGGCGGCGAGGCGGTAGCGGTGGTCGGCGATGTGACCGAAGACTCTCTACGTCGTCAGCTTCTTGAAACGGCCGTCGCCCGCTGGGGAGGGTTGGACCTGCTGGTGAACAACGCGGGCATGGGGGTCTTCGGCCCTTTCCGCGAAAGCGATCCGCAGCGCGTGCGGCGGATCATGGAAGTCAATTTCTTCGCCCCCGTGGAATTGATCCGCGCCGCGTTGCCGCATCTGATGAACGGCCAGGCGCCGATGATCGTTAACGTCAGCTCAGTGCTGGGGTATTTCGCTACGCCGAACAAGAGTGAATACTGCGCCAGCAAATTCGCGTTGCATGGCTTTAATGACGCGCTGCGCATGGAGCTGATGGCCGACGGCGTCGACGTGCTGCTGGTCTCTCCCAGCACCACTTCCACGGAGTTCTTTGATAAGGCGGAAGCTGACCCCGACCAGCGCCCGCGGCGCGGGATGTCGCCCAAGAAGGTCGCCCGGCGCACGGTGCGCGCTATCCGGCAAGGCAAGCGTGAGGTGGTGTTCTCGCTCGAAGCCAACTTGGCCGTGTGGGGCGACCGCGTGATGCCCGGTCCCATGAGCCGAATTCTAGCTAAGTACGGTTCCTGAGTGGGGGCAGGCTTCCAGCCTGCCATTGTTCCCCGAAGGCTGGAAGCCTGCCTTCCGGTCTATGCTTAGGCGCCGGGGGGGCGCGTTCCGGAGATATCGCCTCGCGGTTGCCTCAGCGAGCGAATGACTCCCACCAGCAGGCCGATCAGCGTAAGCGGGATCACGAAGAAAAGCATGGCCAACGTGAATTCCTTCGCAATGGGCACGTTCATCGCCCGGAGCGTCAGATTGGTCAGGTACGCCAGATAGTACGCCAGGAAGACTGCTCCATTCCACCGCGTGATGGTGCGGCCCGTAAAGAACACCGGCAGGCAGGCCGCGGCGACGGCGATCATGATGGGAATGTCAAAACGCAAGGCGGTTTCGGAAATCTCGATATTCCGCGGGGAAATCACGCTTGCCAGCCCCAGCACGCTAAGCAAGTTGAAGATGTTGCTGCCCACGACGTTGCCCACCGCGATGTCGCGCTCGCCGCGGTAGGCCGCCACGACCGAAGTGGCCGCCTCGGGCAGCGACGTGCCCACGGCGACGATCGTCAATCCAATGATCAGTTCACTCACGCCTATGATGCGCGCAATGGTGATTGCTCCCCGCACCAGCCAATCGGCGCCGATCCCCAGAAGCACCAACCCGCCCATTACCAGCAAGACATTCGTCAGAATCCGGCCGGGAACCGCCGCTGTTTCATCGGCATACTCTTCCGCGAACTCTTTCTTGGCGGCGTCGCTTTCGCGTCGGCTCGCGCGGATCGACCACGTTACGTAAAGCGCCAGCCCCGCGACGAGCACCGCGCCGTCGAACGTGCTCAATCGCCCATCGCCGGCCAGTAGGTACGTTAGCACCGAGACGGCGATCATCACCGGCACGTCCAGGCGAATCAATTGGCTCGACACCACCAACGGCGCCACCAGCGCCGAGAGTCCCAGAATGAGCAACACGTTACTGATGTTGCTGCCCACCACGTTGCCTACGGCAAGGTCGGTCTCGCCCTGAACCGCCGACGAGACGGTCACCGCCAGTTCGGGAGAACTGGTCCCAAACGCCACAACGGTCAGACCGATCACGAGCGGCGAGATACGCAGCGCCGCCGCCAGGGCCGACGCTCCGCGCACCAGGAACTCGCCGCCGACCGTCAGTAAGACTAGTCCCAGCACGATCAGCGTGAGCGGAAGAAGAAAAACCATCATGTCATTCCGAAAGGCTGATTTCTCCGCCCCGTGCGGCGAGGTAATGCACTCCAAGAGATTGTGGTTATAATCGTTCCCGTTGTTGTTTGTCACCGCCGCATCGGGAGAAGCATCATGCCCGGAGGTCGCCTGTTTGCTGCGTTTGTGTTGCTCCTTGCCGCCGCCTCGGTCGAAGCCGCGCCGCGGAACGTGGTGCTGTTTGTCACCGACGACCACAGCCCGGACGCGGGCTGTTACGGCAACCCGGTGCTCAAAACTCCGCACCTGGACGAGTTGGCCCGAAGCGGCGTGCGGTTCGAGCGGGCCTATTGCACCACCGCCAGTTGCAGCGCCAGCCGCTCGGTTATTCTCACGGGGCTTCACAACCACGCCAACGGCCATTACGGGCACGAACACGCGTACCACCATTTCCGCGCTTTCGACCGCGTTCAAAGCCTGCCCGTGTTGTTGGAAAAAGCGGGCTATCGCACCGCGCAGGTCGGAAAGCTGCACGTGGCGCCCAAAGAGGTGTTTCACTTTGAAACGGCGATTCCCGGCAACGCCCGCAATCCGGTGCAAATGGCCGACAACTGCCAGAAGTTTTTTTCCGCCAACGACGGCCGGCCGTTCTTCCTGTACTTCTGCACCGCCGATCCGCACCGTAGCGGCGGCGTGGTGGCGGAAAACGAACATCGCCCCAATCCGTTCGGCAACACGCCGCGCGGCTACCCCGGCGTTGACGAAGTTACCTACGATCCGCAAGACGTGCTCGTTCCGCCTTTCCTGCCCGATACGCCGGTCTGCCGCGCCGAACTGGCGCAGTACTATCAATCGGTGTCGCGCGTCGATCAGGGACTGGGCCGGCTGGTGCAGCATCTGAAAGCGGCGGGCGTGTTCGACGACACGTTGATTATCTTTACCTCGGACCACGGCATCGCCTTCCCCGGCGGCAAGACCACGCTCTATCAAGGCGGCATGACGGTTCCGTTCATCGTCCACGGGCCGGCGGTGACCAGGCCCGGTAGCGTCACGCAGGTGATGGTCAGTCACGTCGACCTTTCGCCCACTATCCTCGACTTTGCCGGAGCGCTGCCCAAGGACCACCAATTCCACGGGCGGTCCTGGCTGAAGGTGTTCAACCAGCCGGACCATGAAAACTGGAACGAGGTTCACGCCTCGCACACGTTCCATGAAATTACCATGTACTACCCCATGCGCGTGGTGCGTCAGGGGCGCTACAAACTGATTTGGAACATCGCCCACGATCTGCCCTATCCCTTTGCCAGCGACCTGTGGGAAGCGCCCACCTGGCAGGACTGCTACCGCCAGGGGCCGGATACGATGTACGGCCAGCGTACTGTCGGCCAGTACATCCACCGCCCCGAGTTCGAATTGTTCGACGTGGAGGCCGACCCTCACGAGGCGCGCAACCTCGCCGACGATCCCAAGCACGCCGAACGCCTGGCCGAATTAAAAACCAACCTGCAACAATTCCAGAAGCGCACCGGCGATCCCTGGGAGTTGAAGTGGCGCTATGAGTGAACCCACTACGTGGGGAAGGCTTCGCCATTAGTTCCAAATTTTGGGCGAACGATTCGCTTTCGAGATCAAAGGCAGCCAGTCACTCCAAACTTTGGAACCACTGCTCCAGGTTGATTCTTCTTCGTCGCGACGCTCCGCGTCGCAAAGTCGGAAAACAAAGCGCAAGGGGCCGGGGTGCTTTCTCGGCCACACCCCTTGCAACACGGCAAGCGGAGAGCCGAAAAACCTCCCCGCCCCCCCGTGATGCGCCGCAGGCCCGCGTTCCTGCGTAGATGCGGTTGTGAATGTTTGGTAGGCCCCGCCTGCCGGGCAGAACCTTCCTGGAAAACACCACGGAGATCGCAGGCAGAAAGAAGGTCCCGCCCGGCAGGTGAGACCTACTTTGCGAAAGATTCACAACCTCAGGGCGTGGGAACGAGCCTACATTCGGCGAGCAAACCATCTCGCGACTCGTTTTCTTCCGTCGGCGCGGCTAGACTAGCGGCGGTTTGGAAATTCCGGGTTTCCTTGAGGAGGGTTCTGATGCGCCGCCTTGGGTACTTGTGTGGTTGGCTCGTCGTTCTTCTGGCTGCGGCCTCATACTCTCAGACCGACGAGGGCGGCTTTACGGTCGGCGCCGCGAAGATCGACATTACGCCGGATCATCCTATTCGACTGAGCGGCTACGGCAACCGCATGACCGAGTCCGATGGCGTCGCGCAGCGGATCTGGGCCAAGGCGCTCGCCATTGGTGACCGCGCCGACGCCAAGAGTCCGCCCGCGGTGCTGATTACCGTTGAGAACTGCGGCGTGCCGGCGCCCGTGGTGGCGCAAGTCGCTGCGCGGCTTCAAGAAAAAGCCGGCGTTCCTCGCGCGCGGCTGGTGGTAGCTTCCACCCATACGCACACCGGGCCTTATCTGGCGGGCGGCATCCCCTTTATGTTCGCGCAGGAGCTTACGCCCGAGCAAGAAGAACACATCCAGCGTTACACGCGCGCCTTGACCGACAAACTGGTCGAAGTGGCGCTTCAGGCGATCGGCAACCGGCGCCCCGCGCAGCTTGCGTGGACGCAGGGCAAGGTCACCTTCGCCGTCAACCGCCGCATGCTGCGGGACGGCGCCTGGTCGGGCTTTGGCGAACAACCGCAAGGCCCTGTCGATCACAGCTTGCCGCTGCTGGTGGCCAAAGACGCGGAAGGCAAGCTCATTGCCGTGCTCGCCAATTACGCCTGTCACTGCACGACGCTCGGCGGCGACTTCAACCAGATTTGCGGCGATTGGGCCGGCTTCGCCCAAGAGTACATTGAACAGGATCATCCGGGCGCGGTGGGCATGATCTCCATCGGCTGCGGCGCCGATGCAAACCCCACGCCGCGCGGCCGTTTGGAAATGTGCCAGCAGCAAGGAAGGGCGCTGGCCGATGAAGTGAAAAGGCTCTTGGCCAACGCGGAAAGTGGAAAGCCGAAAGCCGATGGCAAGGAGTGGAAGACGCTACGCGGCACACTCGACTGCACGTTCGACGAGATTGACCTGCCGCTTGAACCGCCGCCCGCGCGGGAACAATGGGAGACGCAAGCCAAGCAACAAAATGCGGCGGGGCGACGGGCGCGGCACTTCTTAAAGATGCTGGACGAGGGGAAAGAGGCGCCACGCTCGGTGCGCTACCCAGTAGGCGTGTGGACGTTTGGCGATGAACTGGCGATGGCGTTCCTGGGCGGAGAAGTGGTGGTCGATTACGCCATCCGCATGAAAGAGGAATTCGACGGCGACCGGCTGTGGATCACCGCCTACGCCAACGATGTGCCTTGCTACATCGCCTCGAAACGCATCCTTCGCGAGGGCGGCTACGAGGCCGATAGCTCGATGATCTACTACGGTCAACCCACGCGGCTGGCGCCCGCCACGGAAGACCTGATTATCGACACCGCGCAGCGGCTCCTTCCCCCCCGGTTCTACTCGGTCCAAAAGCAACAAGACTACCCGCCGCCGCGCTCGCCCGAGGAGTCGCTCAAGGCCATCGTGGTGCGGCCGGGGATGCAAGTGGAACTAGTCGCTGCCGAACCGCTGGTGGTCGATCCCGTGGCCTTCGATTGGGGGCCGGATGGACGGTTGTGGGTCGTCGAGATGCGCGATTATCCCAACGGCATGGAAGGCCGCGGCCAACCCGGCGGCCGCGTCAAAATGCTGGAAGACACCGACGGCGACGGCCGTTACGACCGCGCTACCGTGTTTCTCGACAAGCTCCCGTTTCCCACGGGCGTGAAAGTCTGGCGCGATGGAGTGCTGATTTCCGCCGCGCCCGACGTGCTCTACGCCAAAGACATCAACGCTGACGGCCAGGCCGACGAGGTGGAAAAGCTCTACAGCGGTTTTGGCGAAGGGAACCAGCAACACCGCGTCAACGGTCTGCGGTGGGGCCTGGATAACTGGCTGCACCTGGGCAACGGCGACAGCAATGGAATGGTCGTGTCGCACGGCACGGGCCAGGTGGTCAACGTGAGCGGTCGCGATCTGCGCATCCGGCCCGACGAGGCGCGGGTGGACGCCACTTCCGGCAACACCCAGTTTGGTCGCGAGCGCGACGATTGGGGCAACTGGTTTGGCGGCAACAACAGCAACCCGATGTGGCATTACGTGCTGGACGACCATTACCTGCGCCGCAACCCGCACGTCGCCCCGCCGAGCGTGCGGAAGCAAGTTTCGGTCCAGCCGGGCGCCGCGCCGGTGTTCCCGATCAGCCGAACCCAGGCGCGGTTCAACGATTTCAACATGACCAACCGCTTCACATCGGCGTGCAGCCCGATGATCTATCGCGACGTGTTGCTGGGAGAAGAGTACTACGGCAACGCGTTCGTTTGCGAGCCGGTCCACAACCTGGTGCATCGCGAGATCGTGCGGGCCGAGGGTGCAACCTTCACCAGCCGCCGAGCCGACGACGAGCAACAGTCGGAGTTCTTCGCCTCGTCCGACAACTGGTGCCGGCCCTCGATGGTTCGCCTGGGGCCGGATGGGGCGCTGTGGATTTCCGACATGTATCGGTTCGTGATCGAGCATCCCACCTGGATTCCGCAAGAGTGGCAGCGGCGATTGAACCTGCGGGCCGGCGATGACCGCGGGCGCATCTATCGCGTGTATCCCGAAGGCGCCAAGCCGCGCCCGATGGAGCGGCTCGACAAGCTCGACGCCGCCGGCCTGGTCGCGCAATTGGAAAGCCCCAACGGCTGGCGGCGCGACATGGCCCATCAAATGTTGCTGTGGCGCGGCGAGAAATCCAGCGCCGACGCGCTCCGCGCCCTGGTGTCGCACGGCCGTTCGTCGCAGGCGCGCCTCCACGCGTTGTGCGTTCTCGACGGCCTCCAAGCGCTCACGCCCGAAGTCTTGCTGCACGCCTTGCAAGACAAACATCCGGCGGTGCGGCGTCATGCGGCGCGCCTTTCGGAATCGCAATTAGACACGTCGCGCGAGGTTGTCGAAGCGTTAACCCAATTGGTCAACGATTCCGATGCACTCGTGCAAGTGCAAGTCGCTTACAGCCTCGGCGAATGGAACGACCCGCAAAGCGGCCGCTCGCTGGCGCAACTGGTCCTGGCGCATCAAGACAAGGAATACCTGTTGGCCGCGGCGCTAAGCTCGGTCAACAAGACCAACCTGGCGGTCATGCTAAAGACGGTGCTGGCGGCCCCATCGCCGCCGATGGCGCTCGTGAAAAGGCTGTTGGCGCCCGCCTCGGCGCTGGGAGAGAAGGAAATCGTGAACCGCGTGCTGGCTTCAATCGCCACGCCCACGAACGATCGCTACAGCGCGCAACAAATGGAAGCGTTGGCGGCGATGGCCGAGACGCTCGACCGCAACACAACGCAGATCGACAAGATTGGCGATAACGACACGCGCCAGCGCTTGGCCGCCCTGGTGGCCGCGGCGGAGCAACTTGCCTTGGACGATGCCGCCCCCGTGGCCGACCGCCGCGCCGCGGTGCGTCTGCTAGGTAGCGGATTGGCTGCGGACGCGGCCGACACGTTAGCCAAGTTGCTCGTGCCACAAAACGCGGCCGAGTTGCAGTCGGCCGCCGTAGCCGCGTTGACCCGCGTGGCCGCCAAGCAAACTTCCGACGCGCTGCTGCACGGCTGGAGGTCGTACACTCCCGCGCTGCGCGGCGAAGTGCTGGATGCGCTCCTCAGCCGGGCCGATTGGGCGCGGCGGCTGCTGGATTCGGTCGAAGAAGGCCGCGTTCCCGCCGCGCAGCTCGACGCGCGCCGCCGCCAGCAATTGCTAAGTCACAAGGACGAAAACGTTCGCACGCGCGCCGCACGGCTGCTCGCCTCCGACACACCCACTGACCGCGCTAAGGTGGTCGAGGAATACCGCCACGTTCTCACGCTTTCCGGCGACGTCGCGCGCGGCAAGGCCGTATTCACCAAACGCTGCGCGACGTGTCACCGCCTGGGCGACGAAGGCCATCCGGTAGGCCCGGACCTGGCGGCCCTGACGAATCGCTCGCCCGAGGCGCTTCTGATCGCTCTGCTCGACCCTAATCGAGCCGTGGAAGATAAGTTCGTGGATTACCTGGCCGTGACTAACGACGGCCGGCAGTTTACCGGCATCCTGCGGGACGAGACAGGCGCCAGCCTGACGCTGGAAGGCCCCGACGGCAAGAAGCAGGTCATCTTGCGAAAGGACATTGAAACGCTCGGCGCCACGGGCAAATCGCTCATGCCCGAGGGAATGGAGAAAGACCTCTCCGCCGACGACATGGCCGATGTGCTGGCCTATTTGGGCGGCCTCGGTCCGCCGCCCAAGGCGTTTCCCGGCAACCAGCCCGAGGTGGTGCGAGTAGGCATCAACGGCCGGCTACAATGCCTGGCCACCAATGGCCGCATCTACGGGCCAACGGTGATCTTCGAGGAGCGGTATCGCAACTTTGGTTTTTGGCAAAGCGAAGGCGACCGCGCGGTGTGGACGCTCGATGTACCGGCGCCCGGCAGCTATCGCGTAACGCTCGACTACGCCTGCCACAACGACGCCGCGGGCGACGCCTTTGTGCTGGAGGTAGCGGGACAATCCTTGACCGGCCGCATTGAAGGCACGGGAACGTGGGACAACTACCGCGGTAAGTCACTGGGCGAAGTGCAACTTCCCCAAGGCCAGGTTGAGCTTCAATTCCGCAGCGCCGGCCCCGTGCGGCACGCCTTACTGGACCTTCGCGAAATTCGCCTGGCGCCAAAGTAACGCGTATGTTCCCGTGGCTAGTTCGAGCGAAGAGTTAGGACCACGGATTGAACACGGATGAAACACGGATAAGAAAAGAAGGCCGATATTTCGCCAGGCCTGCTCTCTTTTTCATCCGTGTTCAATCTGTGTTTCATCCGTGGCTTGTTCTTCCCCTTCGCGGCAGGCGGACGCTCTCGCGGTCAACCTTGCTCCAGCATCCTGCACACGGTTTCGATCATCTGTTCGCGGGGCACGACGACTTGCGCCTCGCGGGCTAACTTTTGATATTCCTCGTTGGTCGTCGTCTCGCGCCGGAGACGTTCGCCCAAGCGAAGATTCTTGATCGACACCACGCCATTTTTCAACTCGTCCTCGCCCACAATGACCGCCACCGGAATATCGTAGGTGTTGGCGTAGGAGAACTTGTCCTTAGGACGCGTCTTCGCCTTGCCGAGATACGCCACGGCGGTCACGCCTGCGGCGCGCAGCTCGGCGGCAATCTTCAACAGTTCGGGATCGCGCACGCCGGGCATCGAGACCACCAGCGCCTGAATCGAAGTGGCGGTCTTTTGGACTTTGCCCGCCATTTGCAAACCGGCGATGAAGCGGTCCAACCCGACCGACACGCCCGCGGCGGGAATCGTCTCGGCGGTGAAACGTCCGATCAACCCGTCGTACCGTCCACCGCCCATCACCGAACCGACCTTGGCGGCGGGCAAGACCGCCTCGTACACGGGGCCGGTGTAGTAATCCAGGCCGCGCGCCAGGCTCGGATCGAACACCGCGTCGCGTTGCGCCACATCGAGCGCCTGCAAGCACGCGGCCAGGTCCTGCATCTCGGCCAGCGCCGCCTGGGTGGTCGCCGAATCGGGGAGCAGCCGGGTCAGCGCTTCCACGATGCCTTCGCGCGTCGGGGCGTGAATGGAAATAAACGCGGTAATCTGGTCGATCACCGTCGGAGCCAGCCCCACACCGCGAATGCGGTCGCCGGAAGCGTCCACGCGGCCTTCGCCCAGTTCCTTGCGGACTTCCTCCAGGCCCACCTTGTCGAGCTTGTCCACCACGCGCAGAACGTGCTTATGGCGTTCGATCTCGGCAATGCCGCAACCTTCCAGTAGGGCGTCCACCAGTTTGCGGTTGTTGATCTTGACCAGATATTCCTGCGGCTGACCTTCGGGCACTTGGGTATTGTCCAGGCCAATTTCCCGCATCACTTCACACATGGCCGCAATCATCTCGGCGTCCACGGCCACGGCCGACGAACCGGCCGCGTCAATGTCAAACTGCGTGAACTGCCGGAAGCGGCCCGGCGCGGGATCATCCGCGCGAAACACCGGGCCGATATGGTACCGGCGGAACGGCAGCTTGAGTTGTTCGGGATACTGCGCAATCAGCCGCGCAAAGGGAACCGTCAGGTCGAACCGCATGGCGATCGGCTCGCCCTCGGGCGTCTTGAGGCGGAACAGTTGCTTGTTGGTCTCTTCACCGCCCGTGCCGACCAGCGTGGTCAGATGCTCCAGCACGGGCGTATCGAGCGGCTGAAAGCCATAGCGTTCATACACGCGGCGGATGCGCGTGATGACCCACTCCCGGGCGAACATGTCTTGCGGCAGCAAATCCTGAAAGCCGCGCAAGGTTTGCGGGCGGACCTCGCACGTGGATGGCGGAATCTCCGCCGCCGCGGCATTCTCATTTTCGGTAGCCAAATCTCTGTCCTTTCCGCGATGCTTAACGCCGCGCGGCGGTCGCCGCCGTGGGGCGTACTAAGTGAATCGATTTCCCCAAGGCCCCACGGGTTCTTCAGTGTGGTGCACCGGCCTGAAAATTCACTCTCCCCGTGGCGCACCGCAGCGCGACGCATGGTGCGACGGCGCCCCCGTGACGAAAAAAGGCGTCGAACAGGGGTCCGACGCCTTTGCATTAACCGCAACGGTGCGTTTACACCTGCCCGGCGGCCGGAACCACGAAGGGCCGACGATATTCACGCGTGAGCAACTGGTTGGCTTTCTCGTTGCTCGTGAACGTCTCGGTCTTGGGATCGAACGCCAGGTGGGCGCCCACGGTCATCTCAGACGGCAACGCCTTGTTGTCCTTCAAGTGCTCCAACGTCCGCTGGTAGGTTTCCTTTTCGTTGTCGGTCGAACCAACGGCTTCGATGCGCTCGACCGCCTCGTTCACCGCCACGTTCTGGCCGAGCAGGTACGAGATGTTGCCCATGTGGCACAGGGCGCTGGAAAGGTGGCCTTCCTCGATATCGGCGTACAGGTCTTCCACCTTGCGGCTGCGGACCGCCTTGAGGAAATTCGCGAAGTGATCTCCCTCGCCGCTGAACTCGCGAATCTTCTTGCCGTTCTTGTCAAAGGCGACACCGCCCGAGTAGCTGGCCATAACCACGTAGCCTTCGGGCATTTCGTAAATCACGCCCACTTTGGCGCCCTTCAGGTCGCTGGTCCGCAGCCCGCGCACCTCGAACACAAGCGACTTGTCGCCGTAGTTGTGGATCACCACTTGGGTGTTGGCGGTCTCGCCCGCGTCCTCGTACCCATAGCGGCCGCCGTAGCTAAGCACGCTTTGGCTCAACTCGTTCACGCCCAAGCCCCAACGGGCCAGGTCCATTTGATGGATGCCCTGGTTGCCCAGGTCGCCGTTGCCGTAGGACCATTGCCAGTGCCAATCGTAATGGAACTGCGGACGGGTCACGGGCGCCATGGGCGCCGGGCCAAGCCACAGGTCGTAGTTGACCGACTTGGGCGGGGCGTATTCGCCGCGGGCGCCGATCGAGCCGCGCCCTTTGTAGCACAGACCGCGGGCCACGGTGCATTTGCCCAGTTCGCCGCTTTTGACATACTCGATGGCCGACCGCATGCCGGGATTGGCGCGGGACTGCGTGCCCGTTTGCACGATCTTGCCGTACTTGCGAGCGGCTTCCACGACGCGGCGGCCTTCGCTCACGTTATGGCTGACAGGCTTTTCCACGTACACGTCTTTGCCGGCCTGAATCGCCCAGATCGCGCCCAGCGAATGCCAGTGGTTGGGCGTAGCGATGCTGACAATATCAACACTCTTGTCTTCCAGCACCTTGCGCAGGTCTTCCGCGAATTGCGGCTCGCGGCCCTGACGCTTGCCGACTTCCTTGGCCCGTTGCATGCCGATGTCGCGGTCGGCGTCGCAAATGTACGTCACTTCGGTGTCTTTGCGGCCCGCGAAGGCGCTAATATGGCTTCCGCCACGGCCGCGCACGCCGACTACCGCCACACTCAAACGCTCGTTGGGGCTGGTGCTTTGCTTTTCCGAATCGGCGCCCAACAGCGGGCCGGCCGAACCGACGGTCGCCGCTGCGGCGGCGGCGAACATGGAATCTTCCAAAAACTGTCGGCGTGTACGTTTCGCCATGTGCGAATCTCCTAGCGAAGGATAAGGAGGGAGTGCGGCGGCCGAGGTATGGGGTCATGGGCGGGCGCCGACGATGGAGGGCTATGATACCACAGAATGGCCGAAAACGCACGATCGGATGCCGAAGAATTCAGAAAATGCATACGCCGCCGCGATGTGTGGTTTACCGCGGCGCGTCGGGGGTGCGGGCGCCGCGCAGGGCCTCGCGCCAGGCGCTAATTCCCACGACCACGAACCCGCCCCCCATCAGCCCGCCAATGCCGCCCAGCACACCGAAGGCGGTCGCCGCAAGAATTACCTCCGGCAGCGACGCGGGCTTGCCGCTGGCGTACACCGTCCACCAAGCGCCTCCGCCGGCGCCAAGGGCAATCGTCAAGACAATCGCGGCCGCCAAGATCATTCCCAACCGCCGATGCTCCCGCAAACGCGTGGGCGCCGTCGGGTTTACCGTCAGGCGGTCGTAACGGGGTTTAGCGCCCAGCGGACGATCCTGCTCATCCACCGGCCGATCGCCATTGCTGCGAAGCTGCATCCCTAGGGCATTGCCCGAGATGTGCGCCATGACCAAAAAAATCAGCAGCACCAGCGCAAAGGCGCCAATCGGCCCAATCCAACTGAAGGTGGCTAGCACGGCGCAAAGAATCGCCATGCCGGCCAGCAATGTCGAAAGCCGAAATTGCGGCGGACGCAAGGCGGGACGGCGTTCTTCCGGCGTACCGATCACCAACGACATGGGACGAAGGGGGAAAAACCGAGAGACCCCACCCAAATGTGCAAACCTCGCACCGCCCGCGAGAACCGCTGGCGGGAGAAAAATCCATCATCTTCCCTTGATTGATCTTACCCTCACCGGGGCCGGCCGCACAACAGCCACAGCACCGCCATGCGGACCGCCAACCCGTTGGTCACCTGGTGGAGAATCACCGAATGCGGCCCGTCGGCCACGTCGGGGGTAATTTCGACCCCGCGGTTAATGGGGCCGGGGGCCATAATCAGAATGTCGCTCTTGGCGCGGGCCATGCGTTGGCGGTTCATGGCGTAGAGCAAGGCGTACTCGCGCACCGAGGGGAACGGCCGGGTCGCTTGCCGCTCGAACTGAATGCGCAGCAGGTTGAGCACGTCGCAACGGGGAAGAATCTCGTCCAGATGGTAGGCCACTTCGACCCCCAGTTCCTCCCAGCGGCGCGAAACCAGGGTCGCCGGCCCACATACGATCACGTGGGCGCCGAGCTTCTTCAAGCCCCAGATGTTCGAGCGCGCCGTGCGGCTATGGGCAATGTCGCCCACCAGGGCCACGGTCTTGCCAGCCACGTCGCCCCGATGCTCGCAAATGGTCATGATGTCGAGCAAGCCCTGCGTGGGATGCTCGTGCGCGCCGTCGCCCGCGTTCACCACCGAGCACCGCAGCGCATGCGATAAAAGGTACGGCACCCCCGGCGTACGGTGCCGGACCACGGCGACATCCACATTCATCGCCTCGATGGTCTTGGCGGTATCGATCAGCGACTCGCCTTTCGACACGCTGCTGCCGGCCGACGTGAATTCCACGGTATCGGCGCCCAGGCGCCGCGCCGCCAGCGAGAAACTATTGCGCGTGCGCGTGGAGTTTTCGTAAAACAAGTTGGCGACGGTCCGCCCCGGCAACAGCGATAGTTTGTCGCGGCACCCGCCCGTCGCCTGCTTGAAGCGAATCGCGGTATCCAGCAACAACCGAATTTCCTCGGCCGAGAGGCTTTCTAAATCCAGCACGTGCCGGCGGGTCCATGTCTCGGGCACGGCGGCAAACTCGGCAGCGGAAGCAGTCATGCAAGCAGGCAGGTAGAGACCAGCGTTGAATTGTTGCGAGCAACGCGCAACGGGAGATGATTTTACCAGCCCTGCCCCACGCCGCAAGCACGATTGTGCGCTCACGGGTTTCCGTATGGGGGCTCTTGTGCAGCCTTCGCAAGAACTCTGCTTTCGTTGTGGAATCCTCAGTGTGGCGCCATCGCTCCGCGAGTGCATTCTCTTCCTAGCGTCCTTCGGACGCCGCGAAAAACGCACTCGCGGAGCGATGGCGCCACACTTCTTGGGCCGGCACACCCGTGTGAAATGCGCGCTAATCGTAGGGCTCGGACCAATCGTCGTATAAGTCGTCGTCGAAGTCGGCCGGTTGTTCATCGGGGCGGCATCGGCCGGCGGGGGGGCCGAGGGTTTCCTCCCACTCATCGCGAAAGATCAGCTCCTCGAAATCGTAATCCGCTTCATACGGTCGCCGTTCGCCGGTGGGGTCAAATTCATCCACCTCCAAGCCGTCCGCCAACGCCTTGCCATCTTCGTAAGCGACGTGATCGTCGTAAGAAACAAAGCGGCGTTCGAACGAATCCTCGTCCACTCGATAGGGTTCGCTTGCGTGAACACCCGCGCCAAAGCGGGCCTGAAGGCGCAGCAGCGGTTCTTCGCTCAAAACTTCGCCCCAAAGATACAATTGCTCCAAACGCGGCAGCGATTGCGTATCGGACAACAGCACGGCGCCCAGGTCGCCCAGGTGGTTCTGGCTCAGGTCCAGAGAACGTAGTTCGCGCAGGTGGCGAGAGGTTAGGAGGATCGCCAGTTCGTCGGCCGTGAGTTGGTTCTGTCGCAGATCCAGAGCCTGAAGCCGACTCAAATACGGGGACCGGACGAGATGGTTCAGCGACGCGTGTACCTGGAAGAGCCTCGCTTCGATCACCGGTCCCAGGTCCAGCAACACGTTGCCGTGATGAAGGAAGGCTTCCGCTTCGGCCTGGATGACCTCGATGAAGCCGCGCCGATACTCCCAACCGCGAACCGCCGCGCGCCGCGCGTGAACCTGTCCCTTGAGCGGTGTTTGGTTCAGGCGCCGATAGATGGGGGCGTTCCAAACGCGGCCGTAGCGGCGCCAAAGTGCGTTCGCTTTCCGGCGAAACTCCCGGCGCCACGGATGCGACTTGGAGACACGCGTCAGCGCGATTTGCAAACGGATAAAGTGGGCGCGGGGGTCGCCCTGGTCCTCGTACCAGTCGGCGAAGATCAACCGCAGGTCCAGATTATCCGGCTCGGCGATGACGGCTCGTAGTAGTGCGGACTCTTCATTCATCGGAGCGAACCCGCGTGCGAATCCTGGCCCTGGAATGCCAGGGAAGTTGACCTCGCCCCGCGTTGAGGATACCACAAAAGGAGTGGTGTTTGCCTCGCTCGTTTAACAGTAAGACGGTCGGTTCGGTTTCCGTGAATCCGGCAGATGGGGGTGCGACTCCCTCGCGGGGCTTTCGCTTCCTTTCAGTCAAACAGCCCCTCGCCGAACGCGCGGGGCGGCTCCCCAGCGGCGGCTTGCGCCTGCGGTGGGTGAGGCGGTTCGCCTTCATCGCCTTCGCCGATGTGCTTGGCTTGCTCCACGGTCTGGTCGGTGCTGGTGGGATCGACCGCCCGGCAACCTTCCGTGATGCGGTCGGCAATCGCTTGTAGCTCCGCATGCCAAACGTCGTACTCTACTTCGGCGGGGGCGATTTGTTGGAACTCGGCCAGCAACAAGATTAGCCGCAAGAGGTGGCGGAAGATCATGCCTTCCTGCTTTTGCAACCCCTTGCTGGTGATGTACTTGTTGAAGTCGCCGAACTCCAAAAACTCGCCCGCCGACCAGACCGCGCCGGTGCGCAGGTCGTGAACGCCGGGAAACTCGAAGTCGAACAGCAGCCGCAGCTTTTCGGCCACCGTCAACACGCGCGGCGGTTGCTCCTCGTAGAACGAACGGTTGCGGCGCTCGTCTTCCTCCTCTTTGCTGGGGCCGGTCAACTGCTCGGCCGTGGCCAAACCTAATCGCAGCAGTTCCCCATCCAACCGCAGCGTCGCCAGCGGGCCGGGCGGCAACTCCTCGTGCGGCGGCACGCGCAGTTGCCAGGCAATCGAGCCGGGCAACTCCAATACGCTTTCCCAGGCCTGCACCCGTTCGGCCTGGTCGGCAATCGCAAGCTGGTTCGCCAGAAACACGCCGTAGAGCGGATTCACGCTGCGAAACGCCAGCAAGCGATCCAGCGCGGGCGTGGGATGCGCCAACTGGGGAACGTAAGCCGCCGGGCGATTGTCGTCGGCATTGGCCTCGGACGCGGGCTTCTTGGACGCCGCCTTGGCCGCGGGCGTGGATGACGCCTTCGGTTCGCGAATCGCCTGTTGGAGCAGCGAGCCGAACGCTCCCATTGCCGGCGGCGGGGGCGGCGGTTCGCCGGGCGGTTTGGCTTCGGCGGACTGCGCCGCGGCGCCGGGCCGGGCGACGTCGGTGGGTTGTCGCGGCGGGTGCGGCTCTAGCTCCACGTAGCCGGCGCGCCACAGCGTCAGCAACATCCGCTGGAGCATCTGTTGCTGTTGCTCCAGCCGCTTGTCGTCGGTCAGCCGTTTGCTCACCAGTTCGCGAATCCGCTCTACCTCGGGCGACGCCTTGAGCATGTACGCCAGCAAACGCCACGGCAGCGGGCCTTTGCTCATCAGCCGCGCTGGCGGGGCGTCGCGCAGACGCTCGAATTGCGCCTCGGTCCAGTACGTTTCGCCTTCGCGGCGCCGGGGCATCTTCTTCTTGAGAGCCTTCTTGGCCTTGAGCAGCCCCGGGTCCTTGGTGTCTTCGGGGATTTGGTCGTACTTGGCGCGCCAGCGCTCCAGCTTCACGTCGTCCTCGTGCGCCAGCACGAACACGTAGCCGCGGGCGTCGTACTGCGGTCGGCCCGCGCGGCCGAAGATCTGATGCGCCGAAGAAGGCTCGATCACCCGCTTCTTGTCGGGCGGTCCCTTGACGATCGTGGGCAGCACCACCGACCGGGCCGGCAAGTTGATCCCGGCCGAGAGCGTCTCGGTGCAGACCGCCACCGAGAGCAACTTGCGCTGGAACAGGTCTTCCACGATCCGCCGGTACTTGGGCAGCACGCCGGCATGGTGGACCCCCACGCCGCGCATCAGGATTTGCTTGAGCTTGGGACCGGCGCCTTGCGACCAGTCGTATTGTTTCAGTTGCTCGGCCAGCAGCGCCTGCTGGCGGTCGCTCACCATGCGTTTGCCTTTGAGCTGCTCGGCGACGGTCCAACATTCCTCGCGGTTGAAGCAAAACACCAGGGCGGGGGTAAAGCGGTCCTCTTCCTCGCCGCGGGCCATGATCTCTAACTGCTCGGTCAGCAATTGATCGCCTACCCATTGATACACCAGCGGCACCTTGCGCTCGGTGCTTTGGACC